>Ga0068864_100002029_pt1 | contig 16706 bp, 8 predicted proteins | sample KBSSwiS72_FD_66586 | JGI IMG/M metagenome (GOLD analysis project Ga0068864, IMG submission 66586) | Switchgrass rhizosphere microbial communities from Kellogg Biological Station, Michigan, USA - KBS Switchgrass S7-2 | ecosystem: Host-associated > Plants > Roots > Rhizosphere > Soil ... | reverse complement strand
GACAGCGCTGCGCCCATCAAGGACCAGAACGGTCGCGTCTCCGGATGCGTGCTCATCTTCAGGGACATCTCGCAGCGCAAGAGGTGGGAAGACGTCGCTGCCGGGCGCCTGCTCGATGCGCGGCTCCTCGCGGCGATCGTCGAGTCGTCCGACGATGCAATCGTCAGCAAATCGCTCGACGGGATCATCAGGACGTGGAACGCCGGCGCCGAGCGGCTGTTCGGCTACACCGCCGATGAGGCGATCGGCCGCCACATCTCGCTCGTGATTCCGCAGGACCGCATCGCGGAGGAGGACAAGATCATCGCGAGCCTCAAGCAGGGACGAAGAGTCGATCACTTCGAGACGGAGCGCCGGAGCAGCGACGGACGGCGCATCCAGGTGTCGCTCACGATCTCGCCGATCAAGGACGAAGCGGGCAACGTCGTGGGCGCCTCGAAGATCGCCCGCGACATCACCGAGCGCAAGCGCGCCGAGTCCGAGCGGGACCGCCTCAACGAGAACCTGGCCAAGCTCGCCGCCGACCTGTCCGAGGTGGATCGCCGCAAGAACGAGTTCCTCGCGACGCTCGCGCACGAGCTGCGCAACCCGCTCGCGCCGATCCGCAACATGCTCGAGGTCCTGAAGCGCGGCAACCGGGAGACCGCCGGCCAGGCATTGGCTACGATGGAGCGCCAGCTCGGCCAGCTCGTGCGTCTCGTCGACGACCTGCTGGATATCAGCCGCATCACGCACAACCGCATCGAGTTGCGCAAGAACCGCGTCGACGTCGCCGCCGCCATCGAGCAGGCGGTCGAGGCGGCGCGACCGCTCGCGGACGAATCGGGTCACAAGATCGACGTCGCGCTGCCGCGGGAAAGCATCCACGTGAATGCCGACCCCGTGCGTCTCACGCAGATCATCGACAACCTGCTGAACAACAGCTGCAAGTACACCCCGCCCGGAGGCACGATCAGCGTACGAGCGGAGCGGGATGGCGACGAAGCCGTCATCACGGTGTCCGACACGGGCATCGGCATTCCCCCCGCCAATCTCTCGACGATTTTCGAGATGTTCACGCAGATCAACGGCGCGTTGGAACGTTCCCGTGGAGGGCTCGGCATCGGCCTGACGCTCGTCAAGCGGCTGGTCGAGATGCACGGCGGCGAGATCGCGGCCCGAAGCGAAGGGGAGGGCAAGGGCAGCCAATTCGTCATCCGCCTTCCCCTCTCGCTCGAAGCCGGAAAGGCGTCCCCGGCGGCGAAGGTGCCGCACGAGCCGGCGCAGACCCATCGGATCCTCGTCGTCGACGACAATCAGGATGCGGCGACTTCCCTGGCGACGCTGTTGCAGATGACCGGGCACGAAAGCTTCACCGCCTTCGACGGCCCGTCCGCGCTGGAAGCGATGGAGCGACACCGCCCCGACGTGGTGCTGCTCGACATCGGACTCCCCGGCGTCAGCGGTTACGAGGTTTGCCGGCGTGCTCGCGCACGGCCCTGGGGCAGCGACATCACGTTCATCGCCCTCACCGGATGGGGACAGGCCGAAGACCGCCGCAGGACGCAGGAGGCCGGCTTCGACGGCCACCTCGTAAAACCGGTGGAGTTCGGCGCGCTCATTGCCCAGCTCAACTCGCTCGGGGCGATGCGCAAAGCTTGACCTAGCACCGGCACGCGGTTTGCATGGTGTCCGGCTTCACCCGTCGGCGCCGGCATGCATTCCCCCGTCCAGACCTACCTTGCAGAGCTCCACCGCCGCCTCGCGGGCACGCGCGACGGACAGCTCGCGACGTATATCCCCGAGCTCGCGAAGGCGAGCCCCGACGGGTTCGGAATCTGTCTCGTCACCATGGACGGCGTCGCGTATCGGGCTGGCGACACGGCGGTGTCGTTCACGATGCAATCGATCTCGAAGCCGTTCGTGTTCGCGACTGCGCTCGCGGACCGCGGGCAGCCTTTCGTGGGTCGCAAAGTCGGCGTCGAACCGAGCGGCGATGCGTTCAATTCCATCAGTCTCGATCCCCAGACTGGTGCACCGCTCAACCCGATGATCAATGCCGGTGCAATCGCAACGACCGGCCTTGTCGCGGGGGACACGCCCGAGGCACAGTGGGAGCGGATCGCGAGCTCGATCGCGTCTTTCGTCGGTCGTGACGTCCACATCGACGGATCGGTCTACCGATCCGAGAGCGAAACGGGTTTTCGCAACCGCGCAATCGCGTGGATGCTGAAGAATTTCGGGATCATCGATGGGGAGCCGATGGCGGTCCTCGAAAACTACTTCCGCCAATGCTCGCTGCTCGTCGATTGCCGGGACCTCGCTTTCATGGCGGCTACCCTTGCGAATGGCGGCGTGCATCCCGGCACGAAGCAATCCGTGTTGCCCGGGGAGCACGTCGAGCGCGTGCTGAGCGTCATGGCCACGTGCGGCATGTACGACTATGCAGGCAGCTGGCTCTTCGAGGTCGGCATGCCGGCGAAGAGCGGCGTGTCCGGCGGCATCATCGCCGTCGTTCCCGGGCGGTTCGGCATCGGCATCCACTCGCCGCTGCTGGACGAGAAAGGGAACAGCGTGCGTGGCATCGCAGCATGCAAGAGCCTTTCGCGCGACCTCGGGCTCCATGTCTTCACGCGCACCGCGAGTCCGACTATGGCGCTGGGTCGCGTGTACACCGGAGCCGCCGCGCCGTCGCGGCGACAGCCAAGCGCCGAGCTTCGCACTTACCTCAAGGAGCACGCTCGCCGCATCAAATATTTGTGCCTCCACGGCGTGATCGCCGTCGATGGCGCCGAATACGTCATTCGCCGGATGCACGAGATGGCGCCCGATAGCCAAAGCTTCATCCTCGATCTGCACGAGGCGATCGGGATCTCCGACAGCGGCGCGCGACTTCTCAACCAGGCGCGCCTTTCGTTCGCCGACGACGGGATCGCGGTCGTTTGCTCGCGGATTCGCGATCGCGCAGCCATTCTGGGTCCGTTGAGCAAAGCGGCGCGACGCGATGATCGCGGGTTCCTCGTCTTCGAGGACAACGACCTCGCGGCGGAATGGTGCGAGAACCAGCTCGCGCGCGAGGTCGTGCAGACTCGCGCCGTGAACGGCTCGTTTGCCGCGTCGGCGCTCTTTCGCGCCGTGCCGTCGGCGCTGATGGCGCAAGTCGAAGCAGCGACACGCGCGCAGGTGTACGCGAAGGGCGAACGCATTCTGAGCCACGGGCAGCAGGGCGATGGCCGCGTCTTTTTCATCGAGTCCGGACAGGTGAGCATCCTGATGCCACTGCGTAGCGGCGCGCACCAGCGCATAGCCACGCTCGGGCCGGGAATGGAGTTCGGTGAAATGGCACTCCTCGGCCAGACGACGCGAAGCGCGTCCGTGTACGCCGACACCGAGGTGCGCTGCCGCGTGCTGGAGGCCGCGGATTTCAGCGACATTGCAAACGACGCGCCGCTCCTGAAGATTGCGGTTCTGCAAAACCTCGCGACCGACATGGCAAGCCGGCTGCGCGGCACCAACGAGTGGATCGCGGCGCTCGCGTAGCGCCACGGCGCTGGCCGCGGGCGGGCCGCAATTCGCGGCACAATGCGGAATGCCGAAGAGATACGCAATGGGGGGCCGGGCGCCGTCGGGCTCGGCCGCGGACCTTCCACCGTCGGTCGAGCAGCGAACGTTCCGCGAGCGCCTTGGCGCGCTGTCCAACCTTCCGCCGTTCCTGAAGCTCGTATGGAAGACGAGTCCGGCGCTCACGGCGAGCCTGGTCGCGCTGCGCATCGTGCGCGCGCTCCTGCCCGTGGTCACGCTCTACGTCGGCAAGCTTATCATCGACGAGGTGGTGCGGCTCGCGGGCGGCTCGTTCGTCACCCATCCGCTGCGCGAGTGGATCGCGAGCGGCCAGTTGGACCACATCGGCTTCCTGCTCGCACTCGAATTCGGACTCGCAGTCGCTTCCGACGTGCTCGGGCGCTACGTCTCGCTGCTCGACTCGCTGTTGTCGGAACGGTTCAGCACCGAGACGAGCCTGCGCCTCATGGAGCATGCGGCGACGCTCGACCTCGAGGACTTCGAGGACAGCGAGCTGCAGGACCGGCTGGAGCGCGCGCGGCGGCAAGCGGCGGGACGCACCAGCCTGATCGGACAGCTGATGGGCCAGGCGCAGGACGTCGTGACGGTCGTGAGCTTCGCGGCCGGCCTTCTCGTCTATGCGCCATGGCTCATCGTGCTTCTCGCGATCGCACTGCTGCCGGCGTTCATGGGCGAGGCGCATTTCAACGCGCAGGCGTACTCGCTCAATTTCGCGCGGACCCCCGAGCGGCGCGAGCTCGATTACGTGCGGCAGACCGGCGCCAGCGCGGAGACGGCGAAGGAAGTGAAGATCTTCGGCTTGAATCGCTTCCTCATCGACCGCTACCGGATGCTCGCCGAGAGCTTCTTCGACGCGAATCGCCGCATCGCGCTGCGTCGGGCAGGGTGGGGCAGCGTGCTGTCGGCGATCGGCACCGTCGCCTATTACATCGCGTACGCCTACATCGTCTGGCGCACGCTGCACGGCGACTTCTCGATCGGCGACCTCACGTTTCTCGCCGGCTCGTTCCGCCGGTTGCGGAATCTGCTGGAAGGGCTTCTGCTCGGATTCTCGCAGGTCGCGGGGCAGGCGCTCTACCTCGAGGATCTCTTCTCGTTCTTCGAGATCCAGCCGGAAATCGTCCAGCCGGCAAATCCGCGGCCGTTCCCCGTGCCGATCCGCCAAGGATTCACGTTCGAGAACGTCGGCTTTCGCTATCCGGGTGCGGAGCGGTGGGCAGTCCGCGGGCTCGCGTTCACCCTGCGAGCCGGTGAGATCCTGGCGCTCGTCGGCGAGAACGGCGCGGGAAAGACGACGCTCGTCAAGCTTCTTGCGCGCCTCTACGATCCCGACGAGGGACGCATCCTGCTCGACGGCCACGACTTGCGCGAATACGATCTCTTCGCGCTGCGCGCGAACATCGGGGTCATCTTCCAGGACTTCGTCCGCTACCACTTCTCGGCTGCCGACAACATCGCCGTCGGGCGGATCGAAGCCCGTGACGATCGCCCGCGGATCGTCGCCGCAGCGGAGCGCAGCATGGCCGACGAGTTCATCCGCAAGCTTCCGGCGCGCTACGAGCAGGTGCTCGGCAAGCGCTTCCGCACGGGCATCGACTTGTCGGGTGGAGAGTGGCAGAAGGTCGCGATAGCTCGCGCCTACATGCGCGACGCGCAGGTGCTGATCCTCGACGAGCCCACGGCGGCGCTCGACGCGCGCGCCGAATACGAGGTATTCCGGCGATTCAAGGAGATGAGCCGCGGCAAGACCGTCGTGCTGATCTCGCATCGTTTCTCGAGCGTCCGCATGGCCGATCGCATCATCGTGCTCGCCGACGGCTCGATCGAGGCGAGCGGCACACACGAGCAGCTGATCGGGGAGGGCGGCCGCTACGCCGAGCTCTTCGAGCTGCAGGCCGCCGGTTACCGCTAGATCGCGGCCTCGAACCATGCTGCCGAGCGGCATCGTCACCTTTCTCTTCACCGACATCGAGGGCTCGACGCGGCTGTTCCAGCAGCATCCCGAGGCCATGAAAGCGGCGATGGCACGTCACCATGCGTTCCTGGAGGGCTCGATCGCATCCCATCATGGCCATGTGTTCCATGTCGTGGGGGATGGCTTCTGCTCGGTGTTCGAAAGTGCGCCCGACGCGCTGGCAGCCGCGCTTTCCGCGCAACGCTCGCTGCATCGCGAAGCATGGGGCGAGCTTGGCGCCATCCGCGTCCGCATGGGCCTCCATACCGGAACGGCCGAGGCCCGCGATGGCGATTACGTCGCGTCGCTTACGCTCGCCCGTGCACAGCGGGTGGCGGCCGCGGGACACGGCGGGCAGACACTGCTCTCCGCGGCTGCCGCGGAACGCGTTCGCGACGGGTTGACGAAAGGCACGACGCTGCGCGAGCTAGGCGTGCACAAGCTTCGCGGGCTTACCGAGCCGGAGACCATTTTCGAGCTCGTCGCGGCCGACCTTCCGTCGACATTTCCACCCTTGCGTGCAGAGCCCCTGGCGGGGGCCACCGCATCACCGCTCGAGCAATTGGTGCGGGGTCGGCTCGTGGGGCGCGGCAACGAGGCGCGCGCGTTGCGACAGCATTGGGACAACGCCCAGCAGGCGCGCGGGCGTCTCGTGCTCCTGTCCGGCGAGCCCGGCGTCGGCAAGACGCGGCTCGCGCAGGACCTCGTCGACCACGCCCACAGAACGGGCGCCACGATCCTGCGCGGCGGCTGCTACGAATACGAAGCGACCACGCCGTACATGCCGTTCGTCGAGGCTTTCCGTGAGTGGACTCGACGGCAAAGTCCCGAGCAGCTGCGCACCGCGCTGGGCGCGACCGCAGCCGAGATCGCCAAGTTCGCGCCCGAGATCGAGACGAAGCTCGGCCCAGTTGCGTCCAACGCACCGCTGTCGCCCGGCGAAGAGCGTTTGCGCCTGTTCGACAACACGGCGCGCTTCCTGCGCTCGCTTGCGGCCGAGACCGGCCTGCTGCTCTTCATCGATGATATCCACTGGGCGGACCAGGGCACGCTGTCGCTTCTCCATTACCTGCTGCGCCATTTGCGCTCCGACCGCGTGCTGGTGCTGGCGGCGTATCGCGAAACCGAGCTCGACCGTTCGCATCCTCTCGCCTCGGCGCTCGTCGAATGGAACCGGGAGCGCCTCGCGACGCGCGTTGCCCTTGGCCGCCTGTCGCGTGCCGACACGAGCGCTCTCTTGTCGACGCTCTTCAGCCAGGACACCGTGTCCGACGACTTCGCCTCCGCGCTGTACGGCGAGACGGAGGGCAATCCATTCTTCGTCGAGGAGGTGGTGAAGGCGCTGATCGAGCAGGGGCAGATCTACCGCGAAGGCGATCGATGGGAACGCAACGAGATGCACGAGCTCGCCATTCCGCAAAGCGTGAAGGAAGCGATCGGCCGGCGTCTTTCGCGGTTGGGGGAGACCACGGTCGACGCCCTGCGCATCGCGGCCGCGCTGGGCAAGGTCTTCCCGTTTCGCGAATTGGCGGCGGTCTCGACGGCGTCCGAAGACGCGCTGCTCGATGCAGTCGACGAGGCGAGCGCCGCGCAGCTCGTTCGCGCATACACCGGCGGCCCTGAGGATGCACCGTTGCGAGCGGAGAGCTTCGCGTTCACGCACGACAAGATCCGGGAGGTGCTCTACGAGGAGTTGAATCCGATCCGCCGGCGCCGGCTCCATCTGCGCATCGGCGAAACGCTGGAGAAGATGTACGGCGCGGACGCCACCGACGAGCAGGCGCAGGCGCTCGCCCATCACTTCATGCACGCGGGAGAGCTCGTCAAATCGCTCGACTATGCGCTGCGCGCGGCGCGGGACGCCGAACGCGTTTTCGCCCACGACGAAGCGCTGGCGTTCCTCCAGCAGGCGCGCGAGGCGGCGGAGTCGCTGCAGCGCGTCGGGGACGTCCATCGGATCGATGAAAAGATGGGCGACCTCCACGAAGCACGCGGGACGACGCAGCTGGCCGTCGCGAGCTACGAGCGCGCGTTGGCCACCACCGAAGACGCCGCGCAGCGAAGCGCGCTCGAAGCGAAGATCGGCACCTCGTATTGCAACATCGGCGATCCCAGGGGGATGCCGTATCTCGAGGCGGCGCTGGAGACGCTCGATCCCCAAGCGGCCTCCAATCAGCTGGCGGTGGCGACGGCGTCGATGGGGCGCTATTACCACTACCGGACCGAGCATCGCAAGGCGATCGAATTCTACGAGCGGGCGCGTGAGCTGGCTGAGCCGCTCGACGACGCGGCGACGCTGGCACAGGTCTACTCGTTTCTCGCCGGTGCGCATCAGCATTTGCTGTTGTACGACGAAAGCGACCGCTGGGCGCGTGTCAGCATCGCCATGGGCGAGCGCAAGAAGTATCCGGGCGCCGTCGCGCTGGGCTACGAGTTCCTCTCCGAAAATGACACCGCTCGCGGCGCTTGGGACCGCGCTCTTGCCTACGCTGCGCGAAATCGGGACGAAGGCGGCAAGGCGGGCTCGCTGACCCGCGTCGCGTGGAGCGGGTTTCCGACGGCGCAGAGCCTGCACGGCAAAGGCGAGCTGGCCGCGGCGCGAAACGCGGTGGAGGAAGCGCTCGAATTGTCCGAACGGATCGGCGAGGAGCGACTCGCGACCTGGCTCGACCCCATGGCGGCCATCATCACGGCCGATCAGGGCGACGATGACGCGGCGCGCCTTCACGCCGATCGCGGTTGGACACGCGCCCGCACGCTCGGTCAGCTCGTGCTGACGGCCTGGGCGCAGAACGCCTCGGGCGTTGCAGCACTGCGCCGCGGCGACGTCGACGGCGCGCTCGATTGGTATGAACGGTGCCTCGCGCTCGTGCGCGACACGGAGAATCGAGTCTGCCGGCATCTCGTCATGGCCGGAGCCGCGGAAGCGTACCTGCGCGCGGGCCGACATGCCGAAGCATCGCTATTGGCTGCGCAGGCGGTCGAGCTTGGCGAGTCGGCGAAGTCCGCTCATTTTCGGGCGATGGGCCGGCGGATCGAGGCCGAACTTCTGTTCGAGCAGCACCGATACGATGAAGGCGGTCGCGTATTCGACGAAGTGGTCGCCACCTTCATGGCCCAAGGCAGCGCACTGGAGCTTGCCCGGGCGCGGCTTCGCCGCGGCGAGCTGCTGCTCGCGCGCGGCGAAGAACGGGACGCGGCGGAGGGCAACGCCGAGATCGCGCGCGCCGACGAGGCCTTCGCCAGTCTCGGCGCGCTCCCGGACCGCGCCCTGGTCGAACGGGTCAAGTCGCGCGTCACCCCGCGCGACGCGGAGTGACGCGTGCGAAGTCAAGCCACCTTGATGTCGATCTTGCGCGGCTGCGCGTGCTCCGCCTTCGGGATGCGAAGCGTCAGCACGCCATGCTTGAACTCCGCGGACACCTTGCCGGTGTCGAGCTCCTTCGACAACGTGAAGACGCGGCGGAAGCGCGGCACGCTCACCTCGGCGTAGCTCGCCTGCATCCCTTCCGGCACGGCGACGGTCATGTCGCCTTCGATCGTCAGCGAGTCCGATTCGACGTGGAGCCGGAGCTGGTCCTTGGGGACGCCCGGAAGGTCCGCGCGCAGCGTGATGCCGGCGCTGTCCTCGATCACGTCGACCGGGGGAATCAGCGACTCGTCGCGCCGAGTTCCCTGGCCTCCTTGATCGGACCGCTCGACGTCGCGGGAATCCTGCTGCCTCCTTTCAACTGCAGTCGTATCGTTCATGGTGCTCTCCGTGATCATTGGACGTTGATGCGGCGGGGCTGCGCCGATTCGCGGCGCTTCGCCGTGATGTGCAGGACGCCGTCCCGGTACGTCGCCGACACGCCGTTCGGGTCGACATCCTCCGACAGGCTGATCACGCGCCGGAACCGGCCGCTGAACCGCTCGTTGATGTGTACGGCGGCCTTGCCGCCTTCCTCGGAAGGCAGGTCGGCGGGACGCTCGCCCGCGATGGTGAGCACCCCGCGGTCGAGCTTCACTTCGACGGTCGCCGGGTCGAGCCCCGGGGCGAACGCCAGGATCTCGACCGATTGCGGCGTGCCCCCGACGTTCACGGCGGGGAAGCCGCCGCGGCCGAGGCCACGGATGCTGGGGGACAGGTCGAACGCATCCCGCATTTCGCGCTGCAGGCGATCGAGCTCGGCAAACACGTTGCGGGGAAACAAGGATGCATACATTCGCGCACCTCCTCTGTTGGTTGAATGACGGCGCACGGCGCTGCGGGCGCCTCCGGGGGATCGATGTTTTGGGCGGTCGCCGACGTTTCAAGAGGCGATCTCGCCAACTCAACATATGGGGGCGGCCGACCGCGTTTTCGACATTTATATCGTCCGACGCGGATCCACCGGGTCATTCCGGCCCCCGCCGGCGGCTGCGACGGCTTCCGCGGGCGGTTATCATGGACCGCAACCACGGCCCGGATCGTCGTCGCACCCGCTTCGCCATGAGCATCGACTGCACTGCCTTCCTGCCATCGGCGGCGACCGTCGTCAACGCTGCGCTCCCGTCCGATTTTCCGCCAGTTGGCGGCGGGTCACCGCGCGGCGAGGGCCTGCGCGGCCGTCGGTCGCCTGTGCCATGAGTGAGGAAAGGCCGAGATTCGCGTATCCGAGGCCGCAGCTGCAGCGGCCGCAGTGGGTCGATCTCAACGGGCGGTGGCGGTTCCTTTTCGACGACGCGCGCCGGTACGGTCATCCGTCCGATATCCCGGACTGGCCGCTGTTCATCGAGGTGCCGTTTCCGCCCGAATCACAGGCGAGCGGCGTCGGCGATACGGGCTTCCACTTTACGTGCTGGTACGAGCGCGAATTCGAGATCGCGGCGGAAGGCCGGCGAGTGCTGCTGCACTTCGGGGCCGTCGACTATTACGCCCGCGTGTGGGTGAACGGGCATCTCGTCGCCACTCACGAGGGCGGACACACGCCGTTCTGGGCGGACATCACGTCGGCGCTCCGAGCCTCGGGCGCTCAAACCGTCACGGTGATGGCGTACGACGATCCGCTCGAGCTCACGAAGCCGCGAGGCAAGCAGGATTGGCAGCAGAAGCCGCACTCCGTCTGGTATCCGCGGACAAGCGGAATCTGGCAGACCGTGTGGCTCGAAAGCGTTCCGCCGACCTACATCGAGCGTATCCGCTGGACCCCTCATCTCAACGGCTACGCGCTCGGCTTCGAAGCGCGCATTGGCGGAGACCCGATCGACTACCTCATCGTCGACCTGCTGCTCCTCCACGGGCGCCGCGTGCTGGCGCAGGATTCGTACGTGGTGATCGACGGCGAGACGGATCGACGGATCATTCTGTCCGATCCGGGCATCGACGATTCACGCAACGAGCTTCTCTGGAGCCCGGAACGACCGACGCTGCTCGACGCGCACATTCGCCTGCGCAACGGCGACGTCGTGCTCGACGAGTTCACGTCGTACACGGCGCTGCGGTCGGTCGCGATCGATCGCGACCGCTTCACGCTGAACGGCCGGCCGTATCAGCTGCGGCTTGTGCTGGACCAGGGCTACTGGCCCGAAAGCCTGCTCGCGCCGCCGAGCGACGACGCGCTCCGCAAGGACGTCGAGCTCGTGAAGAGCCTCGGCTTCAACGGCGTGCGCAAGCACCAGAAGATCGAGTCGCCGCGATACCTTTATTGGGCGGATCGCCTGGGGCTCCTCGTCTGGGAGGAAATGCCATCGGCTTACCGGTTCACGGGGCAGGCGATCAATCGCACCATTCGCGAATGGTCCGAAGCGATCGAGCGCGATTTCAGTCATCCCTGCATTGCGGTCTGGGTTCCATTCAATGAATCGTGGGGTGTGCCGGAGCTTCCGAATGTGGAAGCGCACCGTCACGGCGTCCAGTCGCTCTACCATCTCACGAAGACACTCGATCCCACGCGCCCCGTGCTCGCGAACGACGGCTGGGAGAGCGGCGAGACCGACCTGATCGGCATTCACGACTACGACACCGATCCCGACGCCATGCGCGCCCGTTACCTGTCGACGACCAGCGTGCAGGAGCTTTTCGCGCAGGGACGTCCCGGCGGGCGCGTGCTCACGCTCGAAGGATTTCCGCATCGCGGCCAGCCGATCATGCTGACCGAATTCGGGGGCATCGCCTATCACCACACGCGCGAGGGCGACAGCTGGGGCTACTTCGTCGTATCGAGCGCGTCGGAACTGCTGCGCTGGTACCGCGAGCTCGTCACGATCGTCGCGCGCTCGCGCACGCTCGCAGGCTTTTGCTATACGCAGTTCGCCGACACGTTTCAGGAGGTCAACGGCCTTCTGTATGCGGACCGAACGCCCAAGGTGCCGATCGAGGACCTCACGGCCGCAATGCGCTCCGCCCTGAAGCGGCCGATGCCGTAGCGCCACGACGTGGCGGCTGCCGCCGTCACCCGTGATGAAAAGGTTTGTGCGGCGGCTGAGCGGGTGTCGCCGGGGCCGTAGTCGTCACTCCAGAGGACGACGACGTCGTGCTGAGCGCCTGTTCGCGGAAAAGGACGGCAATTCGTCCGCCCAGCGCGCCAAGGCACTGGCCGGTGCGACTTTCCTCGAGGCGCTGCCACTCGACGCGAGCGAACGTCTGCTGCACGTCGCTGTGGCGCGCGGTCTCGTAAGGCAGAGAAGGATCGGGTGAGCTTTTCAAAAGTCCCTCGAGATGTGAGGTCATTGGCCTTTCCTTTCAAACGTTGCAAATCCCATGCCGCACGTTCATTTTGCCGATCCGGCGCCGGACATGTCGATGCCTCGTCGTTTCTTCGAGGCACGCATATTGCGAAGGGGCGCGGATGCCGCCACTCGAATCCGTATCGCGATGACCGCTTCGTTCTCGATGCGACGGGCCGTCTTTCGACGGCGTCACCGCTGCGACGCCTATCCGGTGCTCGACAGCACGGGCGTCGCGTGCGGCTTCGTCGAAGACATCGAGCTCGAAGCGGTCTCGCGCGCAGAGCTGCAGGCGCGCGCCCTGCTGATTCGCGCCGATGTGCGGCGGCCATTCTGGGCTCAGCGCATCGCACGTCTTTTGACACGCGGGCGCATCGTGCGAGTCTCGTGGAGCGATGTGCGCTTCGCCGACGGGCACGTCGCGCTTGCGAAGCCCGCCTCGCACTACGGAATTGAAACGGCTTCCGCGCGCACCGCCGTCGCAGGGTCGGGCTGAAACCATCGCGCCGAACGCGCGATTCGATCGGCCACCGTTGTGAGCGCAAAGCCGCAACGCTTACCGGAAGAGTTTTCCTCGGCGGCGCGTGCGCGACGCTCACTTGCATGCAGATGTGCGAGGAGATCCATTCCCGCAATCGGAATGGCACACACCTTGCGTAACGCACTTGCGACCGTCGCATGGAATCGGCTCCGATAATGTCTACAGCACGCCATTGCAAAAAATACAAGAACGTCTCAAGACGTGGTGCGAACGCGTGTTGGCGCGGAGAGCTTGCCGCGGGGGCGCTTGAATACAATGGCTGAGCACCTTCGTGCATACCGCAGCGCGCGCCGTCGGATCCATGCTTTCGAACGCCACGGCGTTTCGTAGTTTTTTCGTTGGCGGATTCGAAGGCGCCGATCATGTCAACGGCGACGGCGTCGCGCTCGACCTCAATGCGCTGACGGGGCACGCATTCCAGCTGCGCGGAGATTATCGGCGGGCGCGTGCGCTCGGCATCCGCGAGATCAGGGAATCGGTGGGCTGGCGATTGACCGGGTCGACCTCGCGCCCTGACTTCCGCCGCGCGCTCGCGATGGCCGAGGAAGCGCTGCGGCACGACATGACGATCGCGTGGACGCTCTGGCATTACGGCTTTCCGCCCGACGTCGATCCGTTTTCGGCGTCGCTTGCGGAGCGCTTTGCGGATTTCGCGCTTGCGTTCGCGCGGGCGATTGCATCGGTCTCCGGTCACGACGTATGGATCAACCCCATCAACGAGATCTCGTTTCTCACCTGGCTGCTCACCGAAACGGCGGCGCTTTCGCCGTACCGCGGCGACAGGAAGGAAGAAGCGCAAGCACTCAAGCGCAACCTCGTTCGAGCAGCGATCCTCGCGGGCGCCGCCGTGCGGCACGCGATTCCGGGCGCGCGCTTCTTTCACACCGATCCAATCATCCATGTCGATGCGCCGCGCCAGCGCGACGACCTGACCGCCGAGGCGCGCGCTGCGACGCAGTCGCAGTTCGAGGCGTGGGATCTTTTCACCGCCCACGATTTCATGCCGGAAATCGCGGTCGAGAAGCGCGTCCATTTGCTCGGGGCGAACTACTACCACGCGTCGCAATGGGAAGTCGTCACGCGCAAGCCGTTGGCCTGGCATCTCAACGATCCGCGCCGTCTGGGTCTTGCCGAGATGCTGAAACGCGTCGGTGCGCGATACACGCTCCCGGTCGCCGTCACGGAGACGAGCCACGTGGGCGCGGGCCGGTCGGAATGGATGCGGCACGTGGGCGCCGAGCTCCGCAGTGCGCGAGCGGACGGCGTGCGCTGCGAGGGCGTCTGTCTCTATCCGCTGATCGACCGGCCCGACTGGGACGACGTCGTTCGATGGCACTGCAGCGGCATGTGGGACGTCGTCCCGCGCCTGCACCCGCGAGGCGGCCGGAGGCAGAGGGTCGACGCCTACGTCCAGGCGTTCCGCGACGTCCGCCGCTCCCTTCTCGAATCGTCGTTGGCGGTCGGGATGGACGCGGCTCGGCCGCCCCTTGCGTCCGCCGCCCGAACGCTCATGAGTTCCCGTAGCGATACATCAAACAAAGGTACCCCCATGGATTCGCTGATCGTCTTTTCACACTTGCGCTGGGACTTCGTGTATCAGCGTCCGCAGCACGTGATGTCCCGCCTCGCGAAGACCTGGCGGATTCTGTTCGTCGAGGAGCCGCTGCACCACGACGGCGAACCCGCCATCGAGATGCACGAGGCGGTGCCGAACGTCGTCGTCGTGCGAATGCATACGCCCGGCGCCCAGGCGGGTTTTCACGACGATCATCTCGGCACGTTGCGAAGGCTGCTGTCGCAGGTCGTCCGCGACGTCCGCGTCGGCAGCTACGGCGCGTGGCTGTATACGCCGATGGCGCTGCCGTTGCTGCGCGACCTGTCGCCAAGGCTCATCGTCTACGATTGCATGGACGAGCTCTCGGCATTCAGGAATGCGCCGAAGCAGCTGATGCAACGCGAGTCGGCACTCCTCAAGATCGCGAACGTCGTCTTCACGGGCGGACCGAGCCTGTACCGGCGCAAGCGGGAGCTCAATGCGAAGACGCACTGCGTGCCGAGCAGCGTCGACGCATCGCACTTCCGCAGGGCGCGCGATGCGCGTGAGGCAAACCCGACGATGGCAGCACTGCCGCGCCCGCGACTCGGCTTTTACGGCGTGGTGGACGAGCGCTTCGACGCCGCGCTCATCGCGGGAGCGGCCGCACTCCGGCCGGATTGGCAATTCGTCGTCGTGGGGCCGATGGTCAAGATCGATCCGGAGACGCTGCCGCAAGCACCGAACATCCATTACTTCGGACAACAGCCGTACGACTTTTTGCCCGGCCTTCTCGCGAGCTGGGACGCGTGCCTGTTGCCTTTCGCGCGGAACGAGAGCACGCGCTACATCAGCCCGACCAAGACGCTCGAATACCTCGCGGCAGACAAGCCGGTCGTGTCGACGGGCATTGCCGACGTCATCGAGCTGTACGGAAGCGCCGTCCGGATCGCGAATACCCCCGAGGATCTCGTCCGGGAAGTGGAGTCGCTGCTCGGCGAAACTGCGATCGAGCGCGAAGAGCGCATCGCGAACGGACGCGAGCTCGTACGGCGGTCGTCGTGGGACGCGACGGCAAGCTACATGCGCTCGACGCTCGAAGAGGCACTGCCCGATGGGCTCAAGCCCGATGTGGCGCTCTTCTTCGGCGAGGCGGGTTCGGCGTCGGCCTCCCCGCGCGCAAGGTCGACGCATCCGCATGCGGCCGAGTGCCTCATCCTCGGCGCGGGGCCGACCGGGTTGTCGGCCGCCCTGCACTACGGCAGCGGGGCGACGCTGCTCGAGGCCGAGTCCTCGGTCGGAGGATGGTGCCGATCGATCCGCAGCGGCGGTTTCACGTTCGACCACGCGGGTCACATCATGTTTTCCGACAGCCCGATCGTGCAGGAGCTGTACAAGGCTCTCCTCGGCGACAACGTCGTGTGGCAGGACCGGGAAGCGTGGATCTACAGTCACGATACGTACACGCGCTACCCGTATCAGGGCGCGCTGTACGGCCTTCCGGCCGACGTCATCAAGGAGTGTCTTCTCGGGGCTATCGAGGCGCGCTCGCGGACGATGGCGCCGGTGGCTGCCACCCGCGTCCACGAGGACTGCTGCGCCGACGGAACGGAGGTCTGCGCGACCGGCGCCGGCGCTACGCCATCGAATTTCGAGGACTTCATCTACCAGACGTGGGGCAGGGGCATCGCGAAGCATTTTGCCGTGCCGTACAACCGGAAGCTGTGGGGCGTGCCGTTGAACGAGATGGAGACGTCCTGGCTTGGCGGACGCGTGCCCATGCCCGACCTCGAGGCAATGATCGATGGCGCGCTGAAGCCGGTTCCGCGGCCGATGGGGCCGAACGCGCGCTTCGGCTATCCGCGCGTGGGCGGCTTCCAGGCGTTGACCGACGGTTTCCTGCCGCTGCTGAAGGGCGAGCTGCATCTGCGCGCCCGCGTTCAATCCGTTTCGCCGTCGCGCCGCCTGGTCGAGCTCGAAGATGGCGGCCAGTTCACGTTCGAGTCGCTGATCAGTACGATTCCTCTGCCCGAGCTCGTGCGCATGATGGGCCACGAGGCGCCCGTCGCGGTTCGCGCGGCGGCCGCGCGCCTTCGGCGCGTCTCGGTGCGCTGCGTGCACCTCGGCGTAGGGCGGTCGCACGTGACCGACAAGCACTGGATCTACTATCCCGGCGATACGGTGTTCCACCGGATATTCGTGCAGGGAAACACGAGCCCGCATTGCAATCCGCCCGGAGGCTTCGGACTCACCTGCGAGATCACGCACTCGCCGACGAAGCCGCTTCCTTGCGCCGGCCAGGCATTGATCGATCTCTGCGTCGCGGATTGCATCCGGGTGGGCATGCTGACGGAGAGCGACCGGATTCTCGTCGCGCACGAAGTGGAGCTTCCGTACGCGTACGTGCTCTACGACCACGAGCGCGCGGC
>Ga0068864_100002027_pt1 | contig 16713 bp, 13 predicted proteins | sample KBSSwiS72_FD_66586 | JGI IMG/M metagenome (GOLD analysis project Ga0068864, IMG submission 66586) | Switchgrass rhizosphere microbial communities from Kellogg Biological Station, Michigan, USA - KBS Switchgrass S7-2 | ecosystem: Host-associated > Plants > Roots > Rhizosphere > Soil ... | reverse complement strand
GCATTAATATCACCGAGAGCGATTAATGCTGAAGCCCGACTCCACCAGTTAGCGTTAGAGTCCCGTGCAATTTCGCTAAGCTCCCTGGAACTCACGAGCTTTCGGATCAGCAAAGGATCGAGCGTTGTTCGGGGAAAATCAAGGGGAAGCTCCTCTCCACGACTTTTAAGATAATTTAAGACGACATGCGCGCCCTTTTGACTGCCACAAGTACCTAGTGCACGAGCGACATGGCTTCTTTCCCTGGCAGCCTCTTGCTCCACACTTGGGTTCTCAAATCTATGTATTAATTCGCTCTCAGCGCGCGTGTCGCCACAAATCCAAAGCAGTCGCGAAAGTTTCTCGCAACTAAGAGCGCCTGAATATTTCAAAAGTCTCGTCGCTTCAAATGCGAAGTTTCTCGCTTGACACTTGATAAGTGCAGACAAATCGGAAACGCGATTGAGACGGTCGCCCAACCGGAACTCCTCGGATTCTTGAATTCCAGGAATAATGGCATCGACGAACAGAGTTGCACTATCTATCCCCTGACGCAGCATTTCTCGATTCTGCTTAATCAATGCCTGCTGATGATTGGTGCGCCATGTGGCGCCCAAAACGCTTGCACTTTCCCATACAAGGCTACCTTCGGGCGTCGATAAATTCTTGATCAACCGCTCGAAAACGAGTTCCGAAATTGCAGGCAGATCAACTTTTTCTGTGAGGTGGATCGCTCTAACGGGCTGTAGTTCGCTTCTTTCCTGGAAGGCATTGTTAACTAGCTTCAGCAGGACTGGCGCTGCCTTCACTTTATCAATTTCCCACAATGCCTTTATCGCCTGATTAATGATCCATGTCCGAGGGTATGGTTTGGCCTTATCAACCGGTTCTGGTTTGAGGAGTTGAAGCAAGGTGGTGAAGGCTTCCGCTTGGGGTACCTCAGACAAGTATTTCGCTGCAGCTAGGACAATAGATTCGTTCTCACTCCGGAGTGCTTTCTTAGCAGAAGTCCTATGCCACTGATCGCGAAGGCCTGCTGCCGCTAACAATAAACTCTCGAGCAATTCTGGATTTGTTTTGGCCTCTTTAAAAGCTTCCTTTAATATGGCCGACACTTCCGGCGTGCGAAGGCCTACATTCCGCAGAGCAGTGATGCAACTGCTGCGTAGTGCAACTGGTTGCATATTATCGCCAATGACCTTTATGAGTGGCGCAATCGCCGGTTCTCCCATATGGCCGAATGCACGGAACGCTTTGTCTTGGACCTCCTCATCCGGATCGCGAAGCAATTGAATGAGCTCATCAACCGCAACCTCGTCTCGATGGGCACCCGCCAATTCAGCGGCTAGCTGCCGAGCTCGATTATTCTCATCTCTTAAATGAGATCTAATCTCTTCCAACACATTGGGAGAGAGACGAACGGATAACGCAGCGTCCCGATAGTCATAAAAGCTAAAGTCATCCCCCTGCTTGATGATCTCGAAGATTGTTTTCAATACTTCGGGCCGCATCAACTCAAAAACAGAACTGCCATAGAAACGGTTTGATTCAACTAATACTTCAACCATCGCCAGGGAAGCAGAGCTGTGAGGTCGATTCAACAATCGATCTAAGAGAGCCAGCAGCGAGTCTAATAGTGGTGGGAAGCTCCAAGATTCGTTCAGCCACTGTTTCAGCAATGCCCGAACTTCATGAGGTTCTCGGTGCTTTGTTTGGTGTTCAAGCTCATACGAAAGCAGATAAGCTCCAAGATCGGAGCTATAAAAGGCAATCTCAGGCCGACTTACAGCTACGACTTCACTCAGAATCCTATTGTCAATCAAAGACACTAAAGGCGAACCCCTATCCGCTAGTTCCGGTGCTGCGGAATTGATTTCCTTGATGTCGAACTGAAAATTTTTGGAGCCTGTTTTCCAACCAAAAATCGCTAAACGTTCCAGGGTCTTTCTAAGATTGTTCGCGCTCGTGTGACACTGCCGTGCAGCTTTTGCCAAAGCTTTATCTAATCGGCGTTCGATTAAGTAAGTCCACGTAATATTTTGAATTAAAGGCGTATCATTGATCCGATGGAGATCCGCGTAATGCTCAAACGTTGCTGGGTGCTTAAGCATTTCTCGGAACGTCGCAATGTGTGCAGATGCACTTTCACCAAATTGGCCCGGGTTAATCAATTCCATTGCGCCTATCTGTTCAAGCGCTCGGTCGAGCTCCCTGCTAGTAAAGTCTGAGAAGTGGATTATTGTTGAACTATATCCCCGGCTCACTCCTTTACTACCAGCTACTGAAGTAGCTTGACTCTCATATAGAGGCATTAAACGTTGCTGACTGAACTTGGCCCAGGCGATGTCACGGCAAGACATCATAATTTTGATCTGTTCGGGCGTGGTCGCTCCTATGGAGCTGTGCAACTTGGATAATTCCGTGGATTGCTGATCTAAATCATCGGCCTCATCTATTGCATCAATGTAAAGGACAAGACGAGGATTTTCCGTGGATTCACTTTCGATTAAGACTGCGACTATCTTCTGCCACGATAGATCAGGTATGTAAGGCCAAATCTCTTGCGAAATTAATTGAGCTGTTTGTTCCAACGAGAAATGCTTGCCTGGAACGAGAAGGATCGTCTTACCAGCATCATTCAATCTCTTGACTTCGGTTGCTGCGGAGGTCGATTTCCCGGTACCGGAGGGACCGAGAACAAAAAAATATCGCTGCGGAGAGGAAAAAAATTCATTAACTTGGGCCCTAAACCCCTCTCGTTCGATTGTATTTCGTTCGTCGAGACTGCCCATCACGAAACGCTTCGTCACTTTGCCACAAGCTTCACTTATCTCATTTGCTGTTGGCAGCGCGCGCGGCTGTAAAAGGCGTACTGCTTCCTCGAGTGCATCTACGCGTCCCGACAAGTTAGTTAGGTATTCTGCGAGATTAGCAAACAGAACTTGATCCCTGCTGGAGACTTGTGGCGAAGCGAGAATCCTCTCTCTGTCAGCAATGGTCAGACGTTTAATTGCGCGCTGAGTAAGTAATTTGAAAACATGCAAAAAGAGCACTGAGTAAACTGTTTGAGATCGTTCCGCTGGTACTTCATATTCCGAAGTCAGAATCTCTTGGATCTTAGGTCCGACCAACGCAGTGTCTGTTTGATGCACAAGCCATTCGATCTTCCGAACGAAAGTAGTGAATGCTTGATTGTTGCCACGACTAATAAACCTAGCAAACGGTGTCCATGTGGCTTCAGGAAAGCCCTTTGGTCTTCGAACCGTCCGAAGAAACCGACGGATTAACTTGACGGTCTTCGTCTGTTCATCGTTCGACAGCTTGAGCTGAGTTAATTGATTCCACAGTGCGAGCAGTGGCTTGCCGTTAGATATAGGTGAGTCTTGCTCTTTCCCAAGCCGCGCGTTAGTGACGTAACGGTACTTTAATTTGAAGCCGGTGTTCTCACGTTCATGCTCGTAAAAGTACGCTAAAGCTCCGAGAACCGCCGACGAGCGTAGCGTTACGTTTTTATCACGTGCTTTGATCTGATCGAGGAGCCGAGTCTGGGGTTTGCCTCGCGTGTTTATTGCCTTGTGAATCGTGTCTACGTCTTCGCCTCGCTCCAGCTCCAGTTCAAATCCAGGTTCAAGCTCAAGCCAACGTTGAATCGTTAGATCAACCTGGTAAACGTAGCCTCTAATGGTGGCCCAAGCGTCACGCTCGGATTTGAAGCTCAGTTGTCTTGTTGCCATATTCTTGCCGACGACGGCCTCTTCGCGTCTTAAACTGGTTCCGAACGGTGCAGGATTTACGTCTTTTCTGAACGGACTTAACCGTCAGTCAATGGGAAAGCGACGCCAGGGCTGCGTTGAAGTCCTCAAGAGCTGCTAGATCAGCGCGCGTCAGGGAAAATGTTCGAACACCGAGTTCGATGGTTATAGAAGTAGAAGCGGCCAGCATCTGTTTATTGATATCTGAGGGTACAGAGACGGCGAGATCCTCGTACGTGACCCAAGGCGTTGGAACCGACGTTGTGTTTCGCGCAGTTCCCGTCAATATGACTTTCCCATCAATGGTTATTTTGAATTGGCGTTTGGCTTCGGTGTCAAAGCGCGCAGGAACACCAGCAATTGACGCAAAAGCAAAGTCGACAGACGCCGGCACCTGACTTAATTTTTCACCTGGAAATTCATAAGACAAAATCAAATCTATCTTCTGCGCACCTTTGGCAAGCGGAAAGTCTTCGTCACTACTATCGAAAACTGTTCGCACCCGCGCCATCACTCGAGAGAGATTTGCCTTAGCATAATAAGCGATTAAGGTGTTACCAATTTTGTTGACTTTGGTGGGACGTTCCTCTGTTTGGGCAGAGAGCGTGGTAGTCAGAAGCAATACCAATAGAATAGGCAGCGCCCAATCGTTGAATCGTTTCATTTTCCAGAACATATAGTGATTTCAGTATGAATTCCGGTCGAGCCAGTAGTTGTCGGATGATGAATCGAATTTTTTCGCAAAGGCGCGGACTTCAGCTTGAGTTGCCGGAAAAGTTGTTGCTCCTCGCCGAACGTAGAATCTAGGTTTCGCGGGATCAAGACCATACGGAGGCAGATCTCCTTCGTCCACGAAAAGCGCCAGAACTCGTTTCGCATTAAGTTGGCAGTTCGCAATCCGCATATTTGGTTGAGGCACAACGTTGTCGCGAATCATGTTAACAATGCGGTCCGACTGTCGTTGTACGTCGCCTTTAATTCCCTTTATCTCACCTGTATCGTCGACGACTCCAAATAGAATTACTCCACCCTTGCCATTTGCGAACGCGGCAACTGTTTTCAGGAAAGTGTTATTCTTATCTAGCGGAATCTCTCTTTTGAATTCTCGTGTATCGCTCTCACCACGTTCGATTAATCCGTGAATCTGAGCGCAGGCGTCAGGTCCTTCAAGAATAATGCCAGACTCTTTTGACGACTTAGCGCCCTTAAGATCGACGTTTCTGTAATCTAGCCAACAATCCGCGCGAGAGAGGATTACAGAAACACGTTCGGGTAGACCATTTGGAAAAGCAAAGCGACGTTTACCTGGCTTGTGCAGCCTCACGTCGAATCGAACGCCCGAGTTAGTGCTCAATTCGAGTCGGGTACCTTTGACATTGTTACCACACACCGTTACCGAGACAGAGTTGCGATTAAACTCAAGGAGTTCCAGCCAAGCACCAATATGAACGAGACGAACAATGATGTCATCGGGTTCTCGTTGCCCGTTTTGGTATTCCTGGCCATACAAATATCTGTGTGCCGCTTCAGCGAGGTTCGAAAATGAGGGGCACCCGGCTTTAACTAAAGGACGGGTATTCGTTGTGGATTCCTGTGGTTGGTGAATATGAATCTGACGAATTGAAAACGGTTCCGGAACGCTGAGAAATAAATCTCGCCGAGTGTGGCTCGCGTGCCGATAGCTGGAAACATTGTCGTGTAACTTCGGAACTACGAATTGGAAACCAGCCGCCTGTCCTCTTAGTTTTGTTAGCCATGTCGCGAGCCGGCTTCCTTTGCCAAACGTACCGATAAATGCAACGTCACCGTAATCGTATACAAAGCGAGCAGATGATGAGGCATGCATGTCCGCCACCATAGCTCGTAAAAGCCATTTCCCGTCCGAACGACGAAGCATCAGTCGATAATTCAGACGCGGTTCTTGCTTTATGTCAGATACCAACTCTTCAATCTTGATATTGGTACTGTCCACAGTTTCTCCTTAGACGAAAATACTCCGAACTATCGAGCGGCGTTGTTAACTAAATATCAGTGTCGGATAACCATAGTATTTGGACCTCCAATGCCCGCTGCATAGCATGGCTAGATCAGCGCAATCGACCGTCAATAAAGATTGAAGTTGTACTCAAGAAGGATCTTGAACGGCACTTTCTTACCGTTTGATTCGGCCGGAACAAATTTGATTTGTTTGGCTGCTTCGATGGCACGTTCCGATAGGCCGTGGGATAGCCCCTTTATGACTTGTATGTCAGTGACTTCGCCTGTCTCCGCGAATACGACTGACAAGACGACCGTGCCAGTAATCTGATTTTGCCGAGCCTCCTCTGTGTATTGCGGTTCGGGTTTGGACAAAATGCGAGGCTTAGTAGATAGTGACGTGTTACTTGATTCGGTCCGATTCTCTGACGTGGGCGGAACAATAGGCGTCGCTATCCGATCAACGTTTGATCCAGACTGCGTTAAATCCCATGAGCCATAAATCTGACCCGTCGAAATGTTATATAGAACGACTGACTCTGGAACGAAGAACAAATAGTAATGGAAACTGTGAGCTTCTTCAGGATCGTCAAGAGTGGCGTTGTCGACGTCCGACTCATATACAACATACGGGTATGCCAGACGGCCGGTAACTGCCAGCCAGACTCTTCCACTTGCCTGACGCGCCATCGAAGGTGTTACCCGGAATTTCAATCCATATGACCAGCCCTCCATCGTCGAGTCCGACATGACAAGTCGTAACGCCGAATACGCGCGAACGGTGATGCGTTTCCGCACTCCAAGAGCTGTTCTTCCGATTCTTGAACTAACAGTTCGTCCAGTTCTTGTTAGATCGATCGATTTGTATCCGCGGATAGACCGTACATCACCTTGGACTTCTGGTACGTCGTAGCCAACGGCAGCCTCGAAATTCGTATCTGGCTTCAAGGTAAATACCTGGGTGTCAGCGTCGTAAGTTTCATCCCCATAAGGATGGACAAATGAGAGGCGATCATTGGCAGTCCTATTGGGTCCAATCTTGATTCCTTCGAGCAAGAGCCGTATGCGTGTTTGAAACTCAGGCGTGGTCTCGAATTGGCTCTTTCTTAATCTAGGACCAAGAGCTGCGAGTCTTTGATAGATGGAGCCGCCATTGTCCCCAACGTATTTAGGCGGCAATTGCCATACAGATGCATCTGCCACAACTGATGGAGCGTCGGGCAGGGCGTCAGTGGGTTTGGAATTGCGCTTGGCTTTAACGCGACTTGGAGCTGTTTGACCGAGTGCTGGGTCAATCAAACACGCGGAAAACAGGAGAAGCAAAACGAGGGAAAGTCTCAACAGGATAGATAGGGGAAACATGTCAGTTCGGATCGCTTGTTTGGAGTATTTCTGCAATTCCCGAGAGGCACTAATTTAGAGTTTGGCGACGCAAGGTTATAGCTTCTTGATTCGTTGGTCTATGTTCAAGGCGTTGTTTATATATTTGTTCGCTTGAGCGCGGTCGCCGTTTGCCAGAATACCTTTGCCAATAAAATATGGGCTTCGATGAGTTCAGGATCCCAAAACACAGCGGTCTTTGCTGCGGCGATCGCGGCGTCTTTATCTGCGTTTCTCCAATTTATTTGTGCGGTAAGGAGGTACCCCTCTGCGTTTGTAGGCTCTTCCATCGCTAACCGGCGAAGTTCAGCTAGGGCTTCTTGATCACGACGCAGATAATAGAGTTCAAGCGATCTCGTTAGCAGCCTAGACTTGTCGGGTGCTGACACCTGCGTAAGAACTGGCGAGGCAGCGGTACCTATTTTGGCTAGCGTCTTCCCTGTTTGTTGATCAAAGAAGTGGATGTCGATCAATCGAGTTTGGAATTGGGCATCATCTCTATAGCGCTCTACTGCGTATGGCTCTACAAACTGAACGCTGAGAACTGCGTTGGTCGTGTTCTTGAGTCGTCTTGCCTCTTCAACAGCGACCCTCACTGACGCCGAGAAACCTTGCTTATAGTCTTTCTTAGTTAATGTCAATTCACCGACGTCGTCGAAAAACACGGCTGGATCATCATAGCCGCCTAAGGGAATGCTGTAGAGGTTGGTCCTCGAGAGATCGCGAATTTCATTCTTGCTCTCACTTCTGTTTAAAAGACGGTAAGTCTCCGCGAGAGGATTTTTCTCAATCGGCAAAAAGAATCGCATTATTTGCGAGTCGGCGTCGTATTCAGCGATTACTCCGGATGCCACCAAATTAAATGTATTTTGAATAGTTAGATCATTGAGAATGGGTTTCTTCTTTTCTTCAGCCACTCGCTTTAGATAGTCAGCCGTTGTTTCAAATTCACTCTTCACTAGTCGCTTTTTCAAATCGATCAATTGAACTAAAAGTGTTTTGGGATCGTGGCCCGAGTAGTTCGCGGAAAGCGTGCCGGTTGAGGTATTCGAACTGACTGGTGACGACGTAGGTGCCGGCAGCGAATCCTTCTTGTATTCCCAAGTACCATCGGCTTTCAATACAACGGTCCGTCCATCAGGCGTCCGCAGTTCGAGAGGAGCTTGGGTTTGAGCCATCACGCTCACTGAGACCAGAAACAAGCATAGAACAAGCAATCGACACATACGTTTACCCTAGTAAATTGTGGCCTCGGTCAGCATTGCGTCCTGCGAGGACTGACCTTGGACTCGGTTGAGTGCTGGAACCTATTCCGCCTCTTCTGCTCTTAATGTATTTGGTATTAGAGGCCTTACATTTTTCGTTTTGAGCGAGGCATTGAGTCTACCTGTGTTCGAGGACGCAGAAAGACTGCAAGGAACAAGCGGAAAGTAGCCCTAACTGATGCGGATGTCAATCTCAAGCCACCTTTTTTCTGTAACAAACACTCTAAGCTGTCCTTCAGGTATCAAGCGTTTAGTTGACCAGGCAAGTGGTAAAATAGCTCGTTTTCGCAGGAGCAGTAACTACGCAATGCGGCAAGAAGAAATCAATAAATTAAGCGAACCTTACACCGACACGAGAAGCGATGTAGATAGGCGTTTCGATTCTGTTATTGGTGCAGATGTTCCCAGTGCCATAAAGCTGTTCAACGGAATTGCTGCTGACCTGGATACCCATTCGTTCGGGATTTCGTGGTGGCAAATCCCAGTGCAAGAACGAATCTTAATCAGCGACTATCTATATCAATGTGCTGATGGGATCGAGAAGAATTTGGTCGAAGCCAAACTTCATTATCTTGAATGGCTGGACGTGAGGGAGCGACAAGACAGCCGAATAGCGGACGGTATTAGGTTTAAGCAGAACGGCGAACCATACTTTAAACATCCCCCTTCTCAGGCGCCGATTGACGACCTTATAGATAGGATGGAGGGTTTACATCTCTGCGGCTTTTTTCGAGCTATAGGTTCGTCGCTTGATTGTTTAGGGGCAGTGATACCAGAGAGTGGGAGGAAACCATTTGCAACAGATTGTTGTCTATCTGGAAGGAAAGACGGGCTAACCCCTCTTTGATAGAACAACCTTCAACTCAGTGGATAAAAAAGCGTCTCAAGCGATGCGCGTTTTCTGGTTACAAGCCAAGCGCTCAGAAGATTGCGGCGGACGTTGAAACGGCCCACCCGGTCATGTTTAAGCGACTACTAGCGGCATCAGCTGACGACGCTCACCGGGAGAATACTTGGAAAGACTCCGTTTGGCTGGACCCGGACATCTGGTGATTCTTGCCTAAGTCATCTTTGACTGTTCCGCGAATATGTTAGCCATCATGTTGGATAAATACTTTCGCCCAGCGCGTCACGGATCTTCAGTATCAGCGTCCTCGCATCAATATAGGAACCGTTACTATGAACTTCACTTTACTCTTTGCACTACTTCAAGCAGCCGCGCCACCAACTCCTACGCCATTACCGGTCGGAGGCTCGTGCTCAAAGTCGACCAATTCTCGTGATTGAGGAACGTGATCAATGGACTTTGTGGTTTGGGTAAAGTTCGACGATGACATCGAACGCAGAATACACGTTGATGACGTGGTTGCTGTGGAGATGCCATTTGAGCCCGAACCTCTCGGAGGAAGTATATTAGTTGAGTTCAACGATCAAGAGGTTTGGGCTTACCTCCCAAAGTCAGAACTCTGGAAAGTAGAAAGATATAAACCTCAAGTGATCGAACGAACCGGGAAGGTTAGGATCGGCGCAAGGGCCGTGCGGCGGAATCCACTATTGCAGTGGTTAGCAAAAGAAGATGGTGAAATGCAAGTTTGTCGTTTGCCGGCGCTCTTGAAGAATTGGAACGCTTCAACATAAAAACGTATCGCTGAAGTGTCAGGCATACAGCCAGTAGCCCAGCAGTCTTTCAGTCTTCAATGCCCTTGGCATAATCACACACATAGACCAATCGCTTACGAGCATCAAGAAGTCCGTCAGTTCCTTGAACTCTAAAATACTTGAATTATCTCCGTCGCACGTTGAGCCATCGACATTCTATCCGCCAGTAGATTTCTGAGCTGGGCTTCGACTGACTCAGACTACCTCGCACCGCTCAATTCGCGGCAGGCCTGGCAGTTTGACAACAAACCTTATTGCCTACACACATCCGATTAAATCATCTACTCCGGACGCCGAGAATCTGACTAAGAACGAGCATCGACCGAGTAAACTAGCGGCTCGGATTATCAAATTGCTGTTGACGTACAACTTCTAAAATCCTTGGGAGATCGTTAGTCAGAAAGTCCGACCAGTGTTTTTGAATTTCTTTGGTAATTTGTTCGATGTTGGTATCTGCGTAATCTTTGGGAACTAAAAAGGATTTGCCATAGATGACATTGAATTGGCGATTTAAAGATTTGGACTGGGTTTTGAATAATGGCGCGTGCGTTTGCGCCATGTCGAAGAGCTTTTTACGAATATGTTCTGGGCCAGGGCCTATGTGTAGCTCATGCAGTGCGGCGTGGTCAGGATCGAGTTGAGACATGGGATTCAACGGCACTCTAAAAATTAACTGATGGTTGAGTCTCTCGCAGTGAGAGCACTCCAGGACACTATCATAACCCTGAGCTAAATCAGTTAACGTTGGTCGTATATGATTTTAGACAGGGCTCGCTCTCTGGCTGAAGCAGCGCTCGAAGAAATGCTGCTGTAAGGACCCTGCTTAGTTTCACTATTGGCGAGAAGGTTTCCGCAGTGGGACCAGCTTGCGCGTCCCCCGCAGGATTCGAACCCGTTACCACCCCCTGAACAGAAGTGATCTTCCTCCCCAATCGAGCTGCGCTCAATTCGGCACATTCTTGCGGGCCGCAGTGGTCCTTTCTACAAAAAGCAGCGCGATCGAGTGATGCCTCACGTTGCGTTCTGATGAGAGTGACCAATTGATGTACGTTTTGATTTGCCATTGGACGGCACTCTATACACTTTAGTTCGGGAGTAGCGCAACTGCCATAGCGAAAGACCAGGTTTTGCCTGATCTACCCTCCGGTAGTTTCCAATTGGTGACCTGCCGAAACTTCAACGGGTGTAATTCGACAATCTGGCGAAAGCCGCGGACAAAAAATGGGGCGGCCAACAGTTAGCGATCTTAAGGAGGTCGCTATGTCCACATTCGGTTATCGCAAAAGAGCGTTCTTAGCTTCAATTTCGACGGGCCACACGTCCTACATTCTGACTGAGGTCGAATCAAGCCGAGGCGGAGAGTATAAGTGGGGCCATTGCATGTTAACGATGGCTGACTGTCGGCGTCGTATCCAGCTCGAATTTTTCCTCGGTACTGTTCGCGCCCGGCGTGAGAGCTTGAGGAAGATTGACCTACTGATGAACCAATTAGAGCAATTTCGGACTGTGCTGCGAACGGAGGCCGCGCTGATCGAACAGTACGAAGCAAAGCAAAAGGTCAAGCCTCAAAAGTCAAACAAAGCCTCAAAAAGGAAAGCAGTTCCAAATGGACGAACAAACAAGAGAAGCCATGCGGAATAATGTTATCACGAGCACTCACGGTGAAACGCCGTACGCTACAGTAGAAGTAACTCTCAGGGAGATTCGGCCAAGAGACCGGGTCTTCCTGCAACAGTGGGCCGAAAAGCTTGGTGTGTCGATTGAGGTCTTATTGAAGCGCATTCTGCTAGCAGCAATCGAAGACCAGCTTTACGCCGAGACAATTCGTGAGATCTAACATTTAGATAGCCTCACGCGTACCGCCTAGATGGCGCGTAAGGGTCGGGCATGGGCGCTGATGGCCTCACCACGTTGCTCATTGCATAGTGATCTCACCACATGTGCGCACCGCTATAGCGGGCGCTAAGAGTAGTGGGTGTGCGTAGTGCCAGAATGAAGTTTCCCCTGAGAAGAACAGCCAGGCGAGTGCGATAGCACTCGGCTGGCTTTTTTGCCCCGCCGCAACTGCGCCCATGGCGCAGTGCGGCGAAAATTTTTGGGTGTTAGAAATCGGACCAAAGGCCTGACAAATTTCTCTAGTGAACTCCCACTGAAGCTCGCTTCCGTTAGGTACGGTTGAGTATTGACAGGCGAGCCCGAATAAACTACAAGCGGATATGCTGACCCTACTTTCCCTATACAAAATTTTTGCCAGCTTTCCCCTATGTTGTTATCTGCTTGTAAGCCCTTCCAATGGTACTTTGTCGTAAGGTGTCCCGACTGCAAAACTAGGCAGGCCATCTTCCCCGATCCATCGCACGGCCAAGCGAGAATTCGCCAAACATATCGTCATCGGTGCGATAAATGTGGGACTGAAAAGTTCTATGAACCAGAGGATATAGAACGTTACCAGCACATCGTTGAACGCCGACGACAACCGCGCAGCTAACGAAGGAGTTTCACCAGCCAGGAGTGCGACCACGTTCTTTTCAAAACACCGACAGAAACAGTCTCATAGAGTTGCTTAGCAATTTATTCAACAAGCCAACACTCAGGTCAAATCTGCTTCTATAAACTCCGGCCATTCGGTAGGTTCCAGATCGAGATCATCGTCTACGATCTGATTCATTTCGACATTCGCAAGGCGAGCGTAAGCAAGTACAACTTCAAGCGGTGGTACGCTTTTGTCCCGTTCATATTTCGAGATATGACGGTGAGTCCTGTAGTTTCCAAGCTGCTCTGCCAATTCCCGTTGAGACAAGCCCAGCGCCTCACGAATCTGTAGTAGCTTCTCTGCTAATCGTTTTGGTCTGTATCTCGCGTGGCCCATGTGAGTAAACAGGGCGCTACGGATGTCCCACCATCACGTAGCGCCCTTTTTCAAGGAGTCGCCATTGCCCCCCGCCTCACAACGAGGCGGCGACACCTTGTGCGCCCAACACTCTGGGCGGTGTTTGTTGGGCCATTGCCGGTCAAAGCCCTTTCACATCACAGAGCTTCGGGAGATCAGCAATGTGCCGCGCTTTATAACCGTTACCCACAAAGCTCGCAACGAGACTTAGCTATCGCCTGATCGAGATTTAATGCAATCAAAGCTGCATATAGACCACCGCGCACACTTCACCCTTGCCGCCGACTTACTGCGAGACTCCCTTGAGAGCGTTCCGGGTTAGCGACCGATCAGCGTAATGATCATGAGTACCACGTTAGCAAGTGTCGCGCTCGAAGTTGTTGTTGGCGCTGGCGGCGCAGGCGCAGGCGCTCCATTGATCGGTACTTCGCCCGCCAGAACCGTCATATACATTAGCCCTGTGAGAGCAATAGCCAATACAAAGCGTTTCATTGAGTCTCCTTTGCGATTGAGGATGCAACCGTAGTTGTATCAGAAATCGGAAAAGCGGAAATAGAGGAGTAGCAGGAATTGTTGCAGCGTTGCGGTTTTGAGGTTTAATATCCGCCCGCAAGCTCTCTTACTACTCACCGCAAAAGGTCTATCTCTTGAAGTTAGCCTCACAAAGGCTGGATACGTCGCATCTATCTCGTGATGAGGAAGCTCTGTCCAGATGTGAGATCGCACTAGAACAAAGAGACAATGAAAACCCGCAGGGCGCTCTTGAGATCATACGCCCGGTATGGATTGGACTTGGAACACGTCCCAATACCGAAGGACTAAAACCGGAGACCGCTGCCTATGTTTTCTTTTGCACTGGGACTCTCACCGGCTGGATCGGCAGTCGCCATCAAATCAAAGACGCGCAAGAGACAGCGAGAAATCTGATCACTGAGAGCATCACTTATTACGAGTCGAACAACCTGAAACGGGAAGCTGCCGAAGCACAGTCAGAGATAGCGTATTGCTACTGGCGAGAAGGTCAAGTAAACGAAGCGCGGATCATGCTGCATGAGGCATTGGAACGCTTGCCCACTGTAGGACTCAAGAGAGCGCGGGCACTTCTCAAACTGGTAGATGTCGAGCACTCGGCAGCGAGACACTACGACGCACTCAAGATTCTCACTGACAATAGTGCTTTGTTTACAAGTATCAGAACTCTGCCTCTGTCGGTCAAAGCGTCATATCACAATGAGCTCGCCATAACCTGGAGAACAATCGGAACTGCGGAAAACCAGCCAGAGTATTTTCAACGTGCGCTTACTGAATACAAAGCCGCAGAACATCTACTCAAACTAGCAAAGAATCACGTTTATCGAGCGAGCATCAAAAACAATGAAGCTGTCGTGCTTACGAAGTTAGGTAGGTTCAAGGAAGCCCACAAGCATCTTGATCAAGCACGAGAGATAACCGTTCGTTTCAAGCATCGAACCTTAACTGCACAGTTTGACAGCACTCGTGCGGAGCTACTGATCGCAGAGGGAAGATTCAAAGACGCCGAAGCTGTAGCCCGCAGAGCGGCATCAGCGTTAGAAAAAGCCGGGCACAGATGTTGGCTTGCAGATGTACTAATCCTACAGGCAACCGCTCTGGCCCGTTTGGAAAAGGAAGCCCGCGCTCACGTCATCTTGCAAAAAGCGATAGAAGTAGCTCACCAAGCAGACGCGCTCAACCAAGCAGGATTGGCGGCCCTCACTTTAATTGAGGAAGTAGATCGCCTGTCGCCGGATACCTTACAGGCGGCATATCAGCAAGCGCGTGAGTGGCTGGCAGACTCACAAAGTTTGGACGTGCTATCACGACTGAATGCGGCGGCAGGAAAACTCGCCTCCAGTGTGCGGCGGGAATTGAGCAGGGACGACGCCGTTGACCTTCTCTTGACGAAGCCCTACGACATAGACCAAAAGTTACTGGAGTATGAGCACGATCTGATCAAACAGGCCCTCATACAATCGGATGGGAAAATAACTCACGCAGCAAAATTGGTCGGTAAAAGCTATCAGGGCTTAGCGAAGATGATCAAAACTAAGCACCCTGATTTAATACCCCTGCGTACGCCAGTACGCCGCCGATCACCACCTAAAAACAAGCGGAGCAAACATCGGTAGAGACAGCACCATGTCGCAGACTACAATTTCGCACACCTCGCGTTTCAAATAAAACACTCCCCGGAATGAAGAAAGCGAACCCAATCGAAGGCCGAATGTCTCGCTCAACCGAAAAGCCAAGTGCTCCCAAGTGAGCACCTGGCCCTTCGTTTATACCGCACTTTCTAACTCGCTTCCCATCGTTTAGTTTCTCGGATGTCGCAGAAGGAGCATCGGCGACTGTCCTCGATACAAAAGTGTTTCGGCACAAAGAGCCTCAATAAGGACGGTCATCTGATAACAGAAGATTCTGTTCTCCCAACTACAGCGCCTGGCGGCGCTCCCGAACAGAATCGCTGTTATCAAACGCCCGCTTACTTTTATCTGTTCTCCCCCTTGCGCCCGCTTCGCTCGCGCGCTCGGCGCACCTCGCACCGCTCACTTCGCTACGCCCCCGCTGGGGGCTGGCGCTGGTTTGGTTGATGCCGTCTTGGTGTCGCCTTAGGCTCGAGTAGAAAAGTTTCCAGATAGTTGAACCGAGTGGCCCATCCACGTGTGTAACCAAGCTTCGTAAGAATCGCGCCGCGGCGCTTGGATCTGTCCGCCCGAATTGCGGCTGCAGTGTTACGTAGGTCACGCGGGTTAACTATTCCATTCAATACACGCTGTGAAGCTCGTTGTACCAGATCGAGGATTTGTGTGTCGCATACTGGCTTGTTTTGTGTCAGCTGATAGCGCCCAACGAATAGGTATTCAGAGACACCGATGAGTTTTCGTTTCTCGAAATACCGCTCTAATAAAGGACGAAGCCACCACGCTGCCTTTTTCGCATACTTCATTATTGGTCCCTCACGTCTCGGTGACTGTAGCCCCCGACTCGGTTGGCGAACTGGTAGCAGCAAATACTCGAAATCTATTGCGCGGTCGCATTCGCCTGTTGGATTCTCCGCCGCCGCCACCAACGATGGTATTTTTGCGTTGCGCAGCTCTGTCACAGTAAGTAGGTGAAAGAAGATCAAATACAATATCAACGCCTCTTCGGGGTCAGCGTCAGGCGAAGCCATATAACTAAAGAAGCGTTCGACAACTTTATCGTCGTACCGCCTGATAGAAGCTGCGATCTCGACCATCTGCCCACGTTTATTCATCACCGTGAAGCTTCTTCGGATCTTCTCGCTGCTATAAGGAAACGGATTTTCCGCGACTAAATCATGTAGCTGCGCCCAGTTAAAGAACGTACGGAGATTCACTGTGTATTGATTAACTGAGGCACGAGCCAACCTTCTGATTCTTACGTAAGAATTGCTCGCCTGGCATTCCTGATTACTACAAATCCCATTTGTCTTGGCGACGTCTAACGGGATTCGTTTTCGGCACGCGCTGCACTCCAGTTGCCAGAAAAGAGTCTCTTTGTAACTTGCTGCCGTGCTCTCGTTGATGTTAGCGAATGAGCAGATGTCGCACTTGACGCACCACTCAAGGAACCTGATTACAGTTTCAATAGTTTTGAGTGTGTATTCACTTGTATTGGTAAGAGGCTGCGCTTCATGCAGGTTTATGTCGAGCTTCGGATTCAACATCCCTTTCGATAGCCACTTCTCGAAGGCAGTTACGTGCTCAACGAACATCGCCGGCGCTGACCTCAGCCACTTTTCCAATCGGCGTTCACGTTGGTACGGCACCAG
>Ga0068864_100002026_pt1 | contig 16719 bp, 3 predicted proteins | sample KBSSwiS72_FD_66586 | JGI IMG/M metagenome (GOLD analysis project Ga0068864, IMG submission 66586) | Switchgrass rhizosphere microbial communities from Kellogg Biological Station, Michigan, USA - KBS Switchgrass S7-2 | ecosystem: Host-associated > Plants > Roots > Rhizosphere > Soil ... | reverse complement strand
CATGACTATTGCGGTCTGCCGTATTCTGGTGTCCTTTTGCGATCGCGGATGGAATAGCTGCAAGATTTCTTGAACCATATGAAAGGGTTGCTCCGCATCCGAACGGTTCAGTATTAATTGACAGGTCGGGCAGAGCCTGGATGGTCGCAGCAGTCAATTCATTTTCTGCAGCTTGGTTATGATCGCTTGCAGCCTGGTTCATGTACTGTATTTCCTGTCTTTCTTTAGGAATTAATTTCAGCCCCGTCTCAAAACCATCAACCAGGGAAACATCCACATCAACGTTTGGACTATTGAGAATAAGATCAGCTGGTAGCGGCGATTCGGAATTAACTTCACCGGGCAGATCTGTATAAGGTGGGATGGGTGAACCTGCATTGCCTAATAATGATTGGTAATAACTCACTTTATAAGCCATCGCTTCTCTTTGTTTAAGCGCGCCTTGTTTTTCAAGCTGTGCCTGGTAAACCTGTCGTTCTTTAATGCCGATCATACGGTTTAATCCGTCTTTCTCCATTCTTGCCTGCATCAGTGTGAACTCTTCAGAAGTTCCCTTTTCGATTGCTGACGTGATCATTCCACCGATCGCCCTGAGATCTGCGAGTGTTTCTTTACTTTTTTGTATACTAAAACTTGTTTTGTAAGTAGGCGGCGGAGCAAATAGGCTTCCGAGTATTTGTCCAAGCGATAATCCTTTCGCAAGGGCTGAGAGTAATTGTGCCGGGTTAATAGGAGTTCCGAAGAGATCAATCTTACGAATGATACCATCGATATCACGGCAGTTCCTTAATTTAAATAACCGGTCATCAATAAGATCATGAAGATCATTTGCATGTTTATCTGGAGGAACACTAAAATAAAAAGTGAGCCCTCCACCCAGCAAACTTCCTGGTGATGTATCACCTGTGTTTAATGTATTTTGACTGCAGAACGGAAAAATATTTTCAAACTGCACAAGGGCATTAGCATTAGGTTTGAGACCTTTTTGTTTAAGTGAAAAATAAGATTGTGGTTTCTTCTTGAGAATATTGGGAATGGTTTGCATCCTTTCACCCAACTGCAGGTTCGCTATTTTATAATATTCAAGTGCGAGGTTAAGATAATCCATGCCTCCTCCATTATAAGCCATCCTGAAATTTATGTCGCCTTGGGAAATATGTGCACGTACATAAAGGTTCACTATATACATCATAAATTCCTGCGGTCTGCGGTAAGCAACGAGGAAAGGATTGAATGGATTAGCCTGTAGATCCGTCACGATTTGCTGCAATTCCGCATCGCTGATATCATTAAAGAACTTTGTTACACTTTCAGTGATCTCATCTTTGAAGACAGGAAGCTTCCAGTATTTTGCATTATCATTTGGATGTTTGGGATCTTGGGCAAGCTCGATCGCCTTGGGATTGTATAAACATTTTTCGATCCATAAAATAGCTTCATCATTTTTATTGTTGGCGAGCAGGGTTTCAACGATCAGTATAATAATATGGTAGAATGTCATCCAGTTATCCTGTGCATAAGGATCGCCGATCGTGAAAGTAAATCGCTCTGAGGGAAACGGTTTTTTTACAAAATAATCATCAGGCTGGTAACGGTCTTTAAAATTTTTTCCATCGCCATTGGCATCCGCGTCATTCAGGTCCAGTAGGCCTTTTTCAAAGATCGCCGTGAACCCATACTTGTTCATGACTTCAAGTACCCGTTCAAAATAGGGATGATAAAATCCTTTAAATTCAAATCGAAGTAGTTGCTGCATAAACTCATCAACATACAAAGGGATTTTTTCCACGGAAAAAGAGGGCGATACTTTTTTCTTATAGATGGATTTGGTTTCCAGCAGCCCGGTTTTTTCAACCATGCTGGCAACAGTCATCTTACTACTGGTATTGGGATACATTGTATTAATTTTTTGCGTTGATATAAAGAGGTAAATAAAAATTTTCCGTCGGCTTCTTTAAAACATCCACAAGGATTGCAGAACCATACTTTTCTAACCGGGATCCGTAATTCGCCTTTGATGATCGGTGCGTGAACGGAGTAGATGTTACATAGAACGCCCTGTTTGCATCGTGAATGAAGAAAGGATTATTAAGATTAATATTAACATCAGGACTAAATGAATACTGCGGGGACAAGCTAAAAAATACTTCGGAGTCAGCACGTTTAAACACATCTCTGAAATCGTCGTCATCTCCATTAAATATGCGCTCCTGCCATTTGCTGGCTTTAAAATGCTGGTAGTTCCCTGAATAACTGGTATAAGTTGGTTTTTTCGTCGAAGCAATAAGCGCTGAGTTCGGACTGAAAAAGTCAAACGTCATTAAATGCAGGCTGCCTGTGAACAATTGGATAACAAGACTGTCGCCGGTTAAAGTATCTTTATCAATATTAAATAGGTAATTACTTACGGCGGGATCTGTCAGGCTGTTAAAGAGGCCCCAGCCTCCTTTTATACTGAGGTAAGATTTTTTAGTCCATTTTCCCTGGAACAATTCGCTATAAGCAATCTTAACTTCCCACAATACCGGGGGGGCACCGAAAGGTACTGAACGCAACGATTCAGCACTTTGACCGCCCATGGATTTGGACTTGTCCTGTCTTTTGACAAACTCCGGCATGAACAAATAATACCGGTCACGAAACTTTGTGAAGATTAAATGTGATCCACCGGGTCCATATCCATCACCATCATCTTCTTTAACGGCAATTGGGATCTGCTGGAGATACGACCAGCGACCTGATTCATTTTTGGTGCAGTAATAATATTTATGTGTTTGCTGACGGCTCTTGGCAATAACATGAATAAACTTAGTTGAAGGATCATTATCCACGTCGATAGTGTCGTCAATGAAAATCGCAGCAACTTCAAGATTGGCAATTTCAGTCATATCCTGTAAATACACACGATAAGCATCTTCAACATTTCGCTGGGTGATATCGGACTTGGTGATCGTGCCTTCGAGTGTTTTTGCAGATTCACTTTTTTCGATCAGGTATTTATAACTCAGGTAAGGATAAGGATGGGTTAAGAATTCCATCGTTACCTGCCATGTTCTGAAAAATGATTTCGGCTCCCAGATATCATTGTCGATCTGTGACGGAGCAACACCAACTTCCTTTTTTGTAATTTTTTCTTTGACTGATTCAATTCCCATCAGGCACCTTTTGAAAAAAGATTGAACAGTAGACATGGCCTGTCGTATCCTTGTTGTCGGCATATTGGCGCTCATCGGAACATCGATCAGGAAGTAGCCACACAATTCGTCGATAGTAGTTATCTTTTCATTTTTTATTTCATCCATGCAAAGAATAAAATCGACCAGTGCGTTGCGTTGACGATCCAGTATGTCATTGCCGATCTTCGATTCTGCTTCCACTCTTGCGGCAGGAACATATTGCTGTAGTACTTGTTCTTTAATAGCTGCAGCGAGCTTATACACGGCATCAAATGTTGTATCGTATTGCGTCCACTCTGCAAGTCGCGATACTTTAAAAGAGGTGCGACTGGCAACGGCAAACAGGGTGCTCATTTTCAGCAATGCACTTTCGTTCTTAAACGAAGCAGCATTTAAACCATCGGCGCTTATCAGGTTACTGATCTCATCTTTTGGCCATTGTGTCAGCAGGTTGATAAAGTTGGTCAGCGATTCGATTGTGGCACCGGATGAGGCCAGGCTGAACAAATCGATGAATGAAAATTCTTTTGACCGGTTGATCTTTATTAATCGTTTATAATTTCGGACTTGTCGCCACTGGGCGAGCGTTATAGTTCTGAAATCAATGCCGGAAAAATCTGCCGCGTTCTTCAAAAAATATTCGATCTCTTCTGTTGTCAGTGTGAATTTTGAAATGAACAAACCTCCCTTGTTGAGCGATACGAGCAGTTGGGTAATATCAGCGATCTCTTTCGCAGGAAAATATTCAGTCGTTATAGAAATTTGTTTGGCGATGTTCTGTGCTTGCGTGTACAGGTCATCAATAATGGCATCCGATATCAAACCGGTTACGTTAACATGGAGAGATAGCAAGCCCGCTGTTTTCGCCGTCAGCGATTGATGACCTAACTGTTTGATAAGATAAGGACGATATAAATTGTAAAATGCCTTTAACTTATCTGCCGCGGGAGTTGCCTGGTTATTAACTCTGTCTAATAAACCATTTCTTGTATTATCATCTGTGATGAAGGTTGAAAATTGTTCTTTCAGAAAATCGAATGGTTTATTCCAGATCGGTTTGAGTGTGTCGTCCAGTTGATTGTTTGCCGCAAGAATGGTTTTATCCGCGAGTGTTAGTACGCCGTTGACCTGTAACTTTCCTGTAGCTTGATCATATTGAATTTTAGATTGGAGATTTGCAGGGATTGTCAAATTTGGTTTCGCAGGCAGGTTGATGCTATACACGATCTTACCATTTAGTACGCCTATAGCCTGGGCAACAACATCCTTATCATAAAGCGTAAGAATTTTATTCTTGACAAGATCTTCAGTGAGATCTTTAGCTTGAATATTTTCAGATTCGATCCGGGCAAACTCTTGCTGAAGTTCACTCAATAAGGATTTAATTTTATCCGCGGATAATTGAAAGGCAGGATCGCTTTCGTTAGCACCGGTTATATATAATAACTCTTCGATCGTGTATCCCGAAGCAGTGATCTCACCGGCAAGGTCGGTCAATGCGAGTAGTGATGCAGGCTTTGCTACTTTGAATACTTTGTTTACATCATCCCATACACGCAATGCATCGCTTTTTGCAGAGACTTTAATAAGCGACAGTAATGTCGTGATCGAAATGGCATGCACATCGGATAGCAACCGGAAAGAATAAAACACACTGATTGCTTCGACTGTTAATTTAAATGTATCGGGATTGCTAATGGTAAGATAAGCAGTCAGTGCATCCATTTCAGCAATTGATATATTGGTAGCTGATAACAGTTCGGCATTGTACTTATCTCCTGCCCGGAGAAAAACGTCGGTTGTAAAGAAACTTCCAAATTCATCCGGGCCAAATCCATTATTCGCAGCCTTGGAAGAGCTAAAAGGAAAAAGTTGCGCATAGATTGACTCTGGTTGTAATGGATCTGGAGTACCGGTAAGACAAATGAACTGGGCTGGTGTTAAATCAAATTTCTCTTTTAACCGGTAGAAAAAGGTGACATTTGATAAGATAGTATTATTCTTTTCTTTTGAAACAGGGGCCAGTAGCTGATCTATTACCTTAACTTCCCAGCCTGTCTTCTTAAGCAGGCGTATAAAGAAATATAACTTCTTAAAGTTATCATCATTGACGGGATCAATAACAGCAACATCATTACTGCTTAAGATGGTTGAAAGTTTTGCAATATTAAAATTACAGGGATCGTTTGCATCAGGGTTGATTATGATTGTTTGCTGAAAACTGTCGAAATTATCATCAATATATTTCTTTAATAACTTCGGATTAAGGCTGGGGTTATTTGACTTAGCTAGTAGTTGCTGGATCTTGGCAACAAGCCCCGGATCATTTGAGGCTGTGTTCCTGATATCTTTTAAATTGGTAAAGACCTCATCCCCTGGCATCGGTCCACCGGTAAACAGGTCCTGGATATAATTAACTGAATTAATAGCCGGGTTGATGAACTGTGCTTTAAGAATTTCGATGAGTTCAGTATACTGTAAGCCGGTTTTCTTTAAAAATTCACTAACACCGTTCTCACCAAAGAATGCCTTTTTAAAAGAGCCGGCATCATTGAATCCATAAAGTTTAAAAACGGGCACAGCATCGTTATCGATTTTAAATGCTGTGAGCAAAGAATATTCTTCATCAGAAAGAGATAAATATTCTTTAACGAGATAAGTATCATCGGTCGAACCTTCAAAATTGAAGAGCTGCAGTAATTCCCTGTAACTTGTTTTTGATTTTGAAAGCCAGGTTCGAACTTCGTCAAGAGGTTGATGATACGGTAATGAAAAAGGATAACATTGCTTACTTAAAAGTTTGTACGCGTTTTTTGAAGTTTCAAGATAAGCGACTTCCCAGTCATCACTGCCACTGTCATAAGCCGGCATATTATCGATCGTTTTTTTTGAAGCAAAAAATTCCAGTATCTCCAGCATAACCCGGACATAAGACATCTCAGTATTTGTGTTCTTGCATGTCAGCGGGAGAAAAGGCAAATAAGGCACCCGCTTAATAAGAACGTCATAAGGCGTTTCGCCTTTATCATTGGCTTTGCAATGTTCAGCAAAGTACAATATGTGGACAAGATAAGCGGGTGCACCTGTCATGGATTCACATTCATCACAAGCGCACTGGGAATCGTTATGAAAAAGTTGATTCCATGAAGGTATTTTGGTTCTGATCAGGTCGTCGACTTGAGTTGGCATAACAAATGCTTTTAATTTTATTAATTTCCCATTGCGGGTACCTTAGAACTTTGAGTAAGACTGTTAAGTGTTAGGATCGAATATTCCAGCATCGAAACAATATGCGATGCACGCTGGTGAATTGAAAGAAGGGTCTGCTCGTCTGCAAGGTCTTTATATTGATCTTTAAAAGTGCTGAAAGGCATAGAAGCCACCATCGTTGCAGAGTCAATACCCTTATCAAGAATTTTTATCAGGAGTTCAGGTGAAGGACTAAACTGGAACACGCGATGTATTTTGTTGAACTCTTCTTTTGCCGTTTCTTTCTGATCTCCTGCTATTTGATCAAACTTATCCTGGAATGTTTGGCCATTAGCGTCTGTTTTATCAAAAAGACGATTGGTCCGCAGATCGAATTTTGTTGTTGTCAGGAACTGGAAAATTTTATCCCTGACATTCGTGTCTGCCATTTTTATTTCATTTTTATTTACCATCAGACTCACCTTTTCATTGTAGAATGCAGCATGCAGTTGCGATTGCAGAAAACTTCTATAGCCATCGACGCCATTTGCAATTCCATCCGGAACATTATTTCCAATAGCAGCATTCCATTTTTCATCGGATAGGTCAAGAAGACTTGAAACATTGTTATCCTTAACAAGTGGCGCGAGTGCTGTCATCACAGATGAGTTATTAAGCGTCAATGCGGAGAGTTGGTTTGTCACCTTCAAACCTTCAACATGCTCTTTCAGCTCATTGTCTTCTTTAACTTTTGTCCAGAATTCAGTTGGCGTGCCGGAGTAATTATTATAGAGTGAATGAAATTTTTCAGACAGGCCATCGTTCGGTATAGCGATCTTTAAAATGTTTTTCAACTTCTCATTTTGCTGAAAGGTCTGCTTCGTTGCAAAATCATGGATCGTAGCGGAAACCCTTTTTATCATTTCTTCATCGAACTTTGCAATGATATTTTGTGCACTGGAGCGAAGGATAGAACGAATGATTTCGCTAACGGAAATTTTTGAAATAGCCTGCCAGTTTTGAACCTGCATCTGCCTCAGCAAACCATAAAATAATTCAGTTGCGTTTTTGATTTCAGCGAGTTCAGGCACTTGTTTCAATAAATCATTTAACAAAAGGTCTGAACAAACGAACGCTGTTACCTTCTCGTATTCAAGCGCCAATTCATCACTGACAAATTCCACCATATCATTACTTGCATGAAGTTGCCAGGGCTTGAATTTGACAACCTGCGCATCGAGGAAACTAAGCACAGCGGAGGAAACAATCTGAAACTCTGTTGAACCTCTTTTGTCAAGGTCATCAGACAAGCGAATGTTCCAGTTAAGAAGTTGATAATCCCGAAAGTCACTTCTCTTCGATAATAGTGATTTGCCAAGTATCTTGGTTCCTTCTGTCGCAACAACTATAACATCCGGCGTAAGACCAACATTTGATTCACCGGTAATAAAACTGTCTTCAGTAAATTCAATACGATAGGATCCATTTTCATCCGTAACAGCTGCTCCGAGGTATTGAACACCACCTTTTGAAATAAGCTCGCTCAATGAATCTGCTTTTTTATAAACTCCCGCACCCAGCAGATCGATATCATACGCGACTACTCCCTGGTGATCGATGATACTGTTATCAGCATTATACACGGTGCCACTAACGATATATTTGTGCCCGCCTTTCTTCCCGTCACCTGGTTTCGGGTCACCCTCTTTTGGCTCATTCGGTTTTGGTTCATCCGGTTCATCCTGGAGTAAAGCATTCACCTTATTGGCTGTCTCTTCATCAACATAGCACACATCAATTTTGAGATGCATTTGTTTTTGAAAAATTTGAACTGCCTCGCAGGTTGTTTCTCCAAAAACTCCCTTCTCGCCCGGCGCTATATTAGCACCAAAACCAAGATCCGCAAGCACTGATTGTAACGCAGCAACAGCATCTGATTCCATTCCGAAATAGAGAGTAGGAACGATCTTTTTCTTGCTGTCACCATGTTGAAGAAGTTTGTTAAGTGCAGCAGCTGTTTTCTGTTCAACAACACAGGGAAATGATTTGATTTTAAATTTCTTCTTAAATGCTTTGAGTGCATTACAAGTGGTTTCGCCAAATAAATTTTGATTTGCCTCTTCAGCTTTGATACTGTTGAAACCTAACTTTACCAATGCTTTTTGCAGATCAGCAACTTCCTGTTTACTATCACCAAATAAAAGTGGAGGAATTATCTTATTCATATCTTCAAATTGTTTTTTTATAGAATTAAATTCTCATCAACACATTGAATCATTTTTTCCCATATTTTAAATCGAAGTCGATCTTTGGTTGAGGTGACGGAAGATCCGGACCTCTGAGTTGGCCGGGATAAGCATTCTCAAAAGGCCGCTCGTCTTTATTATATTTTGGTTTCAATTCATCGATCAGATCTTCTTCAAGTGCTAACGATTCCTTCTTTGACAATTCTGTTCCATAAATTTCAATTTTTGCTATCTCACCGATCCATTGCGTTTTATCAATATCCGCTATGTGCGATCTCAATCTGTCAAAAAAGTTTCCTTCACCGACATACAGAACGTTACCCTTCGCATCTTTAAGCACATAAACACTCGTGCCTTTCTTCACTTGTTCAAATGCTTTTTCATTACCAGTAATTGTATACGGTACTTTGTCGCCTGAATATTGTCTCGTGACTTTACCGGAAGTCATCACGGGACCGGATCCCTTATTGGCTCCGGGGGCATCAATTTTCTTTCCTGGCTTGCCTTGTCCCGGTGCGATCTTTGGCCCTTCTTTTGGTTTCGGGTCCGTCAATGGTTCTTTTTTTTCCGGCGACCCGGGCAAAGTGACATTGCCTGTTCCTTTTGAAGCACCGGGCGCTTCTAACTTCTCCCTGTTTCTTCTATTGATATATCCCTGCATTGCGTCGGCGTCATGAAAAGTTATTTCCTGTCCCGAATCGGGGTCTTTATATTTTACCGTATAGTCTGTTGTGACATTACTTGGAATAAGCATGATCACTACTCCTACTGCAACACCAGCGAGTATAGGTCCGGCACCTGCAAGTGCAGCCCCGATTCTTGAAAAAATTCCTGGTGTTGCGCCTGGAGGCGGTGTTGCGACGGGGGGCGGAGCGACTGGCGGTGGTGGTGGTGTCACGGGTGGCGGTGGAACATACGGCGTTGGTGGCGGCACCGATGGCGGCGGCATGTATGGAGGTGGCGGCGGTCCCCACGGTGTCGGAGTTACCGGTTGAACCCCAAATGGATTTTTTCCATCCAGGTCCTTTAGACAAACCGGTCGGTTTAAGCAATAACAATAGAGATTAATACCCGCTGCAATACCCGAAGGGTCCGAACTTGCCCAGCGTGCAAGCCACGGTAGATAATATCTCGCACCATGATAATTGAATCCCGTTTCATCATCTCTTTCCATCGATGAATACCGGTATCTTTTTTTAGGCACCTCTCTGGAACTATCAATGGCTTCGTAAGATGTGGTTCCAAAAGGATGATACTCTTCGTAAGAGATCATTTTTGCTGCATCATCCAATTCGAGAACTGCACTCCCCAAATGATCACTATATTGATATCGGATCAGTGGCTTATTTAATGGGCTAAGATCTCCACTTCCATTGTCAATCGTCTTGGTTTCGATCAAAGCGATTCTCTTTTTGTCATCCATCATATTGAGTGACTCTCTCTGTAACTTTTGCGACCCATTATTGTGATACGACCTGTAAATTTCAAAACCGTTCAGGTAAATCCGCTCATCTTTTTTCTCTGTAGTCCCCTGGCGTTCTGTTATTTTTCTTAGTCGTTGACCACTTGCATCGTATACATAATAGGTGGTCTCACCGGTACCACCAACTGTTTGCTTGGTTGCATGTAGCTGTTCCTGAAAATTCCACGTCACCAGGCTGAGATGAGGCAAATTTTTCATATTGCCATGATCATCGAAGGTGTAGTCGACAATGTCAGCATTGATCTGGGTTCGTAAAAGACGATTATTTAGCGTAACATTTCCCAATACATTGCATGCGATCCGATCTGCGTCATTATTGTTATAAAAATAATTGCGGGTAAATCCTGTAATCGAATTGTCGGGGTTCAGACCCTTATGTTCGAAACTTTTTATATTTCCGACAGCATCGTAGGAAAATTTTTCGGTATACCTACGCATGGCAACTGCGTCAGTTGGAGCGGGGATCTTTTGAAAAAAATTGGAAAATGGAAAATTACGGGCATTAGTATTATTACCTGATTCGTTTAGTATATTTTGTCCGCTGTGTTCTCTTCCTGAAGCTTCTATCAATTGGTAAATAGCATCATACGTGTATTCGTGTTTAGGTTCGACAACTTTGTTGCCAAAATAAATTACTTGTTGTGCATCATCCCTTGCCAGCGTTATGTTCCCGATCGGGTCATAAGTGTATTTTAAGTCCTGGTAGGTTATACTTCCGTCCTTGTTACGTGTGATGATGTTGATAACTCGAAATGTATCGGGATCATATTTATAGGTAGTAATAGTATCGTTTCCATAAGTTATACTTTCCCGTTGTCCTTTCGCATCATAATTTATATTCTTTATAATAGGATCAGCGATGCCTGCACCCGGCCTTGTTATTTCTAATGCATTCAGCAGGTTAGCCTCGTTGTATATTGGGCTTATTAGTGTTGATTGAATAGTACCTGCGATACTGGCAGGCGTTCTTATTTTAATAACCCGGTTCAAAGCATCAAAATCAGTTGAGGAAACAAAAACATCTTCTTCCAAGTCCGCCGGTTGAATGTTATTCCAATTCGCATCATCCCGGTAGTTCTTTAATAATTGTCTTGACGATGATAACAGGTTACCTTTAAAATCAAACTCCGTGTTTTTCACAATTCCGGCTGTGTCTTTTTGTTCAATTGGCTTACCGCACTGATTGAAACTTTTATTTGCAACGGTTCCATAAGATATTTCCTGGTAGTGAATGGGTGTAGCATTACCTTTGATGAACAGCATCTTTTTAGGTCGATGTAATTCATCATATTCATTGTTGAAAGTAAAATCACTACCATCGCGGTCACTCCATATTCGTATGTTTTTACTAATGACATCATTGAGCGTACGTTTTTCTCCGGCATCCATACTTACCTGATAGACTGGATTGCCCAGCATATCATATTCAAGTCTTATTACAATGTTTTTAAAAGCATCAGTAATGCTAACTACATTGCCTTCTATATCGGTATCAGTGAGTGTTTTGTATTTTCCCGCCCCGGCATTGTCAGCAACAGTAAGATAACTTCTGCCTAAGGAATCGAGGTAAACTTTCGTTGGTGTATCCTTATGCAATATTGTTTTTTGTGCTGCATCCTTTTCTTCAACAGTAGCTATCAAAGCAACGGGATTAACGATCCTGTCATTATACCATTGGCTTTTTTCCACGGTGTCATTCTCATCGTACATCTTTTGAGACCATGAGTCGAATTGTGTTTCAGTAAAGCACCCATGGGGCTTTACTATTTTAATGGGTCTGCCGATCGGATCATAATGGATCTCGGGACTCACGCCTTGTTCCACCATCTCTTTTTCATCCTCAAAATCAAATAGCGAACTGAAGAAAGGTTCGTATTTACGGATAGGTTTTCCTTTATTGTTTAATAGGGTCCTGCCATTCCCTACCCAGCGTGGGTTTGTTTCAATTAAAATTATTTTTCCATTATTCAGCATGAGATCACCATTCCCGTCTCGTTGCGGAGCATCACCGGGTTCCGCCTGTATTTTTCTCATGGTCTCCTTTCCATCTCCGTCAAAATAACTATAACTCATCTGCCAGACAGGATTAGCATTTTCGGATTCATGTTCCTCCCGCATGCTTATCTTAACAAAATTCGGCTTGGGCTTATAATCATCTTTATCAGGATCAAAATCAGGAGCAAGTGTTTTTAAAAAGTTATACCATGCATCAACAGAATATTCAAATTTGATCGTTGCTTTGTCATTTACAGAAATTTCACTGGAACTGGTATCGACAAAATCACCTGCATTCTCTCCCTCCTTCCCCATTGTAAAATTTAGGACAACGATTCCCAACTCATCAAAGCGAACAGCGGTCCTGTTATCATTTACATCTTTCAGAACATAGGGTGCAAGAGTCCGGAAATTGAAACAGGGTTTATTATTTTTTACAAATATTCCGGAAACATTTCCCAGTGCATCAGTAGTTTTCTGTACAAAAAAATTGTAATTGACATCATAGTCAATAGTAGTTTCAAAGTTGTAGGGATCAATGACTTTTATAACATGATAAAAATTCGACGCATCAAACTCCTGTCGTCCGGAAGGGATCCAGTATTTATTCAGGTTAACAGGTTGGCCTTCGGCATCAGCAAGATTCACGTATTTCGCGATCGTCGTAAGTAAATTGTTATCGACGCGGTTCTTACCCGGTTCATTAAATCTTTTTTCATACAATGTTTTTGTAAACGCTAACTGGTAAGATTCATAAGGAAGCGCTTTAGATGGAAGTTCACCGATCTTGCACGGGCCGCTTAGATCATCTTTCAGAAAGAGAGTTCGCACTTGCTCTATCATTCTTTTCTGATCGCTCAGTCTGTCTGCGATCTCTTCATATTCTATTTTATCAGCTCCCGTATATAGGGATTGCACATCTTGTTTAGTGAGAAAAAATCCTTCAGGTTCCTTTCTTGTCAACTCAAAAGTTGAAGTTTCATAAAGGAGCCTCAACCGGTGGTTATCATCCCTCGTCGCATCATCAGTATATTTATTTACTGTGTAAGTAACATAAGTGGTTTTTTGTTTCTTTCGTTCATCAGATGAAAGATCTGGATCATCTATTTTTCTTCGATAAGCTATGGAAACTGCTTCGAGAACATTACCATATTGGTCAACCTCCACATTGATGCTATGCGTGATGCGGGCATCAGCCGGGTTGCGTTCATAATTATAGGTCAGTGATTCTGATTCGTGTACAAGGAACACAGCATGTTTATTTCGATCTTTGGGCTGCAGCATTATAACTTCGCAGCTATGCTGCGAACTTGAATAAGGGAATAGGGATTTATCCGTTCCATCCAGCGAAAAGATTTCAGTACGCAACGGCATTCCTTTGCAAGCGCGAAGTGATTCCCTCCATTCAGTCAGTGAGAGCGAACTGTCAACAGGAATATCTTGTATCTTTTTTTCTTCAACGGAAATTCCCAGTTCAGTTAAACGCTTAACAACATCGGGATCATTATAAAAGTATTCGTGCTCGAATTGTGTAAGGATATTTTCTTTGTTAGTAGCTGCGCCTGTGTGATACCATGTGACAGTGCGAACAGGAAACTGGTCCAGGCTATCATTATTAAATGTATCCGTGTCAATTTGCTCTACTCTTCCAAATCCTCTGAACTCACGTTCGACCTCATCAAAATGTCCATGACGATAACCATACTCGCTTGCATAACGTGTTTTACTGATGCGATCTTTTATTTCAACTTTACTGACACACTGAATGGGGAAAGGAAGTCTTGTGATCCATTTTTTACCATCTGCTTTATCCTTTAAATAAAAATAAGTGGAAGGCTTATACTCAATTGTAATCTCCTTCCCCATATTATTTACATACTTGTTAAGTATATGTGGTTTTTTCTCACCAACGAGTTCAATATATTTTAATGGCGCATTACGATGCCCGGGGATAGAAGAAGACCACACAAGACATGCAGTTCCATTCCCTAAAAGATCAACAAATGAAATATTTGTTTGATCTGTTATTGTAGGGAACGGGTTAAAAAGGTCATTCGGTCCATTCAAACTATTTCCACTTAAATTATACCATACCTGGATCTTATTGTTGCCTGTATAAATAATATCAGTTGAACCGGATCCATCAATATCGGCAAGATGAATATGGTGCGGGTTAAATTTGCAACGAAGGTCAAAGTGATTCTCCAGCTTCATTGACACTCTTGCTCCGAAGCGTCCGTAACCGTAATTCGGATAATAGTACGCTTCACAGTGAGATAAGACAAGAATATCACCCAGCCCATCGCCGTTCATATCCGCAATAGCAATAAGCAATCGCTCATCTGTATTTGCAAAAACAATTCTTGGTCCTTTCTCTTCATCCAGTGCTTTGGCTGCCTGTTGATAATCGTCATAACCCAACTTACCTTTTGCAGCATACCAGATGAAATCCTGTTCACGGGAGATCAGGAGGTCAGGAATTCCATCTCCGTTGATGTCAATGAATTTTAAATTGGGATCTTTAAAGTCAATAGTCGGACAGGATTCGAAAGGGTAAAAAGATTGCCATCCATCATGATCCGTAAGTTCAAAATATCCTTTGGCTCCCGCACCTGTAGTAACAGCAAATTTTTTTCCATTAGCTTCTAACTCCTGGAGCATTAAATTTCCATCAGGCAATCCGGTAAAAGAAGGTTTGCTGCTTACCAGTGCTGAAGGAGCAAATTTTCCGCCGCCGAGATTTTCTTTATAATACCATCCGCCTGCCTGTTCAGTAAGTATACCAGAGATGCCTTCACTAAACAAATCGACCCATTGATAGAGATGTTCATCAAGGCCGACGGGATCGCCGGTTAAGTTTTCAAGATCAACTTCTTTCACTTCATCCGCCTGAACTGGTTTTTGATAATGGAACTCGAGTGGCGGCAATGATTTTTTTGAACGAAGCGTTCCATCTTCATTCCAAATGTATCCTGTTGAGACGATCCTCTCAAGAAAGCAGAGATGTGCCTGCTCGTCATAAATAAATTTAAGGGATCGTACAAGATAATCGTCAAAGCCGAGTTCATCTTTGAAATGATGGAACATCAAAACGCGCTGACATAATCGATAGGTTCTTATTTCAAACCCCGAACGAAAATCCGAGTAGGGATCCTTCCGGGCGGACCATAGTTGATCTTCTTTCGTTGTTGGATTAACTGCATTGTGTTCTCCAAAATCGAAGACAAGTTCAAAGAAGAAATCTTTTGGTAGCTGGTTACCCGGCGTCCAGGGATTTTGGTTTCCGTATTTGATCGATTTCAGATAAATATTAGTGAAAGGTGCGTTTCCATTAAGTCTGTTCTCTTCATAAACTTCATACAGGATCTTATCTTTATTTTCTTTCTTATACTCGTAAAGCATAAAATGACCTTTGTCATCATAGCTATACTCAAGGCACCATTTAAATATCTTATTACCTTCACCCGGAACGGGACTATATAATTTTGTTGCATCAGATTTACCAAAAACAAAAACTTCGTTCTGCTTTGAACGAACTTCCCAATAAACATTATCTCCTTCTTCGATCTTATCTATACGTGAGAACAACCCTTCGGTTCTTGGACGATAGCGTGTTCTTTTAATATTATTAATATTGTCGGGCGGGATAACTTTCTTTACCCATTTACCCTGGTTGTTTTTTTCTAGCTCTGGGGCGAGATCCTCAGCACCTGAAAAAAGAAAACTGTCTGAATCTTCTGCATCCAGGAATTCAGGTATTTTTTGATCAAGCCTTCGTTGAATGGAAGACCAATGCAGATCCCAGCCGGTACCAAAAATTCCATTACCAGTTCCTGAATTATAATCCAGCGTAACAGATGGTGTATGCCCGTCACGTCCCGGTGAAAAAGGTAGTGGTATTGAAAAGGAGCTTGTCCCGTTGGCAGAATTAACTTTAAACGTTTCGCCAATACTTTTTATCGCGCCACCACTTTGGGGGAAAGTAATAGAAGGTGTCTGGATCAAATTAGATTTGGTTTTGGCAGCGCCTGGTTGACTCAGGAGTATAGTGGAGGAACTGGTTGAGTCACCGGTTTTAATTTCTTGATCATTATTATTTGACCCGGTATTCATAATGCGATATCATCCCTGGGTTTTAAGAACACAGAGAAATTTTTACTCACTATCTAATCAGATATAACCTGGGATCGGTCAAAACGAAATTCAAAGGGGCAGAAAAATCTTCTTTGATGAAAGTATAGATCAGTGTACGCTCGTAATCCTAAGGTACTGCATTCTGCAGCGAATAAAATACCACGTTAGTAGTAATTTTTTTCTTAAGCCGCGTTCGTGTCGACACGAAACAGGGAAAGGCGGTTTTAATTGATAACCCGAATTGATGTTTTTAATGCAATATCCTTAGATGAACCGCCCACCCAAACTTCATAGTCTCCTTTGTCAGTTTTCCATCGATGCGTTTTCACATCCCAATAAGCAAGATCTTTATATGATACCTGTAGCGTTACTTTTTTTGATTCTCCTTTCTTTAAAAAAACTTTTGCAAACCCTTTCAATTCCTTTTCCGGTCTGTCGACCTTACTTCCTACAGGATGAATATAAAGTTGTGCAACCTCTGCACCGTCTGTGTTTC
>Ga0068864_100002023_pt1 | contig 16729 bp, 18 predicted proteins | sample KBSSwiS72_FD_66586 | JGI IMG/M metagenome (GOLD analysis project Ga0068864, IMG submission 66586) | Switchgrass rhizosphere microbial communities from Kellogg Biological Station, Michigan, USA - KBS Switchgrass S7-2 | ecosystem: Host-associated > Plants > Roots > Rhizosphere > Soil ... | reverse complement strand
AGCCATCTTTTCACGCGCTGTCAGGTACTCAGTCTGCCACTTGGCGTGATCTTCATCATTTCGCGCGAGCGCGAGTCGAATGCCGAGCACGTCTTCCTGAAGGGCGAGCGCATCGTAAGATCGGCCCGCTTCCTTCGAGATTTCCTGCCCTTGCGCGATTATTCTTTCGAGCAGTACCCGGACGCGCTCGAGATCGGTGTTGGCTTCAACCGGAAGACCGGGGTCGCTCGGGTTGATGCCGTAACTGCGATAACGAGCGAGGTGAGTGCGGATGCCGTTGACTGTTTGACCCGCGGCCGCGAAGTAAGTACGGATCGACTCGTCTTTCTGCGCTGCGCGGTTTACAAACGTCTCTTCCAGCAGCGACTGCGACCGTCCGTAGTTTCCCTCTTCCAGGTAAATCCCAAGCAGCATCAACGTCGTTGCATTGCGTAGCGTGACGTCGTTGACTGACGCGCGGATGTTTTCGAGTTCGACCGCGGCGGTCTGTAGTTGATGCACTGCGGCCAAAGCGCGTGCCCTCTCGATCCGTTGCAAAACAGGGTTGGGCGCAGACGCATCTTCACTCGAGCCAGTCGCCTGACCCAGCGCGAAACCGGCTGCGATGAGAACTAGGACTGTCGGGAGGATTCCATTGATGTAGGGGCGAAAATACGAAAAAGAACTCAAATTGCGCGACTCCCTCAAAATAGGCAGGCGTGATTATGCCACAAAAAGGCACACAAGGCACAAAAGGGGCTTTCTGGAACGGTCTGGCTGATATTCCGTTTTGTGCCTTATGTGCCTTTTTGTGGGCTAAATCTGGCTCTTATTTTGTGGCGCTGGTCGTGGTGAGGCTTTTGATGATCTTGTCGCGGAAGGCGCGGGCGTCGCGCTTGATAGTGGGCTCGTCGAGGGTCAGGAGACGTTTGTTGCGCATGACGAGTCGGCCGTTGATGACGACGGTTTCTACGTCGGCAGCTTTGGTGGCGTAGACGAGGTCGGAGTAAACGTTGTACAGCGGGATCTGGTTCAGAGTGTCGCGGTCGATGACCAGCAAGTCGGCACGTTTTCCGGTTTCCAGCGACCCGATCTCTTTCTCCAAGTGCAGAGCCTGGGCGCCGCGAATCGTCGCCAGCTCAAATGCCTGCTGCGCCGAGATAACCTTCGGGTCACCAGTGAAAACTTTGTGCAACTTCGCGACTGTATCCATTTCTTCCCACATGTTGAGGTCGTTGTTCGAAGCGGCGCCATCAGTCCCCAGACCGACAAAAACTTTCTCTGCGAGCATGCGCGGAACGGGCGCGACACCTGACGCCAGCTTCATGTTCGATTGCGGATTGTGAACGACACCGACACCACGCTTTTGCAGGATCGCGATGTCAGTTCCCTGCGGCCAAACCATGTGAGCGGCAATCACCCGGTCGTTCAGAAATCCAATGCGGTCGAGATAAGCGACCGGACTCGCGCCCTTCGCTTTCACGCTATCGTCAACTTCTCGCTTCGTTTCGGAAATGTGAGTCACGATCGGCGCGCCCGTGCGATCGGAAAACGCGCGCACCGCCCGCAGATGTTCTTCTGAAACTGTATACGGAGCGTGCGGCGCAATCGCGGGAATGACGAGCTCGTGTCCTTTCCAGCGACTGACAAACTTCTCCACGTAAGCCATGCCTTCGGCGTTGGTTTTATTATCAGCGACCGGAAAGTCGATGATCGTCTCACCCAGCACACCGCGAACGCCGGCTTTCGCAGTCTCATCGGCTATCGCGTCTTCGAAGTAATACATGTCGCAGTAGGTCGTGGTCCCACCGCGAATCATCTCCGCAAGACCCAAGCGCGTTCCCACGCGCACAAACTCTTCCGTCACGTTTTTCGCTTCCGCCGGAAAGATGTACTTCGTCAACCACTCCTGAAGATCCAGATCGTCCGCGAGACCACGAAACAGAACCATCGGCACGTGCGTGTGACCGTTGATCAATCCCGGCGTGATGACTTTGCCTGTCGCATTAATACGCTGGCGCGAACTGTAGTCGCGCTCAATCTCAGCGCGTGGTCCGATCGCGACGATCCGGCCCTTCGACACTGCGATACCACCGTCTTCGATGACGCGCCGCGTCTGGTCCATGGTGACAATCGTGCCACCGGCCACGATAAGGTCGACCGGCTGCCGGCGAGTCTGGGCGGTGACGTCTGAAAGCATGGTCATGAAGAACACGGAAACACAGATCAAAGCGGATTTGAGACGGATCATTTTTTCTTCAAGAAGCGCGCGTCAAAGGCGCGAGGTAACAAGTCGGCAATTTGAAAGGTTTCGGTCTGGCCGGTGAGGTTTGCGAACACAATCTTCGCGCCTTTCGCAAACTCCCAGATGATCTGGCGACAGGTTCCGCAGGGCGGCGTCAGCGTTTCCGTATCTGCGACGACCGCGAGTTCCGTAAACTTACGTTCACCTTCTGACAGCGCCTTCCAGATCGCGACTCTTTCCGCGCAAACCGTTAGACCATAGCTCGCGCTTTCGACGTTACAACCGGTGTAGACCTTGCCACCCTCAGTTCTAACCGCTGCTCCCACCAGGAAATTTGAAAATGGCGCCACTGATTGCAAGCGCGCCTCTTTCGCCGCTTCAATCAACGACTCTGAATCTTCGCTCAAAGTTGACCTCCAACAGTTGATAATGCACTGGCCAGCCTCTCGCGAATCTTTCCACTTATCAAATCGATACTTACGAGATTATGACCACCCTCAGGAATGATTACGTCCGCATGACGTTTCGACGGCTCGACAAACTGCATGTGCATCGGCCGTACCGTCGCCAGGTATTGTTCAATGACTGACTCGATAGTGCGACCACGCTCAGCAAGGTCACGTCGCAGCCGGCGAATAAAACGAATGTCGTCAGGCGTGTCGACAAAAACTTTGATGTCCATCTGCTCGAGCAAACGCGGATCGACAAAAATCAAAATACCTTCGACGATGACGATGGGCTTGGGTTCAACCAAACGCGTTTCATTTAAACGCGAATGTGTTTTGAAATCGTAAAGCGGCAGTTCGATGGCTTCGCCCGACTTCAGTCGTCGCACATGGTTGACGAGCAGTTCGTTGTCGAGCGCGTCCGGATGATCGAAGTTTGCGACGCCGCGATAGTCCAACGGCAGATCGGTGAGATTGCGGTAGTAAGAGTCTTGCTGAATGAAAACGACTTCGCTGGCGCTGACCGATTCAAGAATGCGATTGGCAACAGTTGTTTTCCCCGAACCTGTACCACCTGAAATGCCAATGATCATGCTCATAGATCTGTGTTTATCCGTTGGCTTAAACTCGTCGATGGATCGCGCCGATCACTCTTTGCAACAACTCCGTAAACGTCGCGCGTACCCGGTCGCCCGTCGCCATCACTTCTTCGTGGTTGATGGGCTCGTCGCCAATGCCCGCGGCCATGTTAGTGATGCACGAGATGCCCAGCACCTCGATACCCATGTGCCGCGCTACGATCGCCTCGGGCACCGTGCTCATGCCGACCGCGTCTGCGCCGAGGGCGCGCAGCAGGTGAATCTCAGCCGGGGTTTCATAACTCGGACCGGAAAGGCCGCAGTAAATTCCGCGGCGCACTTCGACGTTGATGGCCCTTGCTTCGTCAATCACTAATTCCTGCAACTCAGGCGAGTAAACCGCCGACATGTCCGGAAAACGTGGACCAAAGCGTTCGTCATTTGGACCACGCAACGGGTTCACTCCCATCAAATTCAAATGATCGCTGATCACCATCAACGCCCCCTGGGTGAGTTGCACATTGATGCCGCCGGCGGCGTTTGTAAGGACCAGCGTCTTGACGCCGAGCAATCCAAAAGTGCGAATCGGAAAGGTGACTTCTTCGAGCGAGTAGCCTTCGTAGTAGTGCACGCGGCCCTGCATCGCGAGCACGGGAACGCTGTCGACGGTTCCGACTACGAGTCGACCGGCATGACCCTGCGCGGTCGAACGGACAAAGCCGGGAATGTCTTCGTAAGGGATCGCGACCGGATTCTCGAAGTCGTCAGCGAATCCGCCCAGTCCGCTGCCCAACACCACCGCGATGCGCGGTTCGACGCTGATTCGCGATCTAATGATCCGGGTCGCATGTTCGGCGCGTTCGTAAAGACTCGTGCTTGCCATTCGCTCAACCATTTTCCAAACCCCTCGTCTACTTCTCTTTCTGATAGGGGATGCCCAGGGCACGCGGCGGCCGGGACGATCCAATAAAGCCCGCCAGCACCACGATGGTCAAGACGTAGGGAACCATTTGAATAAACTGCACGGGAATATCTTCGCCTGATGGTAACTTGAACACGCCCTGCATCTGAATCGACACCGCCTCAGTAAACCCAAACAACAAACACGCAAGCAGCGTTTGCACCGGCCGCCACTTACCAAAAATCAAAGCTGCCAGCGCGATAAAGCCGCGCCCCGCGGTCATGTTTCTCGTAAACAACGACGACTGACCGATCGAGAGATATGCGCCTCCGAGTCCGGCAAGGATACCAGCCAGCAACACGCCTGAGTAACGAATTTTACTGACACTCACGCCCGCCGCGTCCGCAGCCTCGGGATTTTCGCCGACCGATCTCAGCCGCAATCCAAACGGCGTCTTGTAAACGACGTACCAGATCGCAGCCACGAGTGCGAGGATGGCAAGCGCGATGACTACGGGTGACTGCGGTAACAGGTGGTCCTTTGGAAGCTGCGGCGTTGAACCTGACGAAAGAAAGAATGCGCCACTCAGAAATCCCGGTATGCCCAACATCAGAATGTTGATGGCAGCGCCACTCACCACCTGGTCCGCCTTGAACTTGATACAACTCACGGCATAGATCGCGGCGATGAAGAGTCCCGCAATCATTCCCGCCAGGAGACCAAACCATGGGCTTGCGTTTCCCATGCCCAGCGATTTGTCGGCAGCATAAGTAACCGCAGCCGCAGTGAAAGCTCCGGCGAGCATCTTGCCCTCGAGCGCGATATTGATCACGCCCGATCGTTCCGAGAACAAACCACCGAGCGCCGCGAGCACGAGCGGAGTAGCGAGTCGAATCGTGGAAGCGATCAGTGAAAGAGTGAAAATGTCTCTCATGGGTTTACTTTCAAGGCGGTGCCTGGAATTCTTCTTCCCACCAACCACTTGAAAAAAGCTTCAGCGGCGACAAACAGGATGATGATGCCCTGCAATACCTGCACGATATCTTTTGTCACGTGCTCCGAGAAACCATCGACGTAAATGCCGCCGTGCTGCAAAGCTGCAAATAACAAAGCGGCAAGGATCACGCCGACCGGATGATTGCGACCAAGCAGCGCCACCGCGATTCCCGTATAGCCGTAGTTGTCGGAGAAGCCATCGTAATAACGATAGCGATAACCAAGCACTTCGTTGATGCCCACCATGCCGGCGAGTGCGCCTGAGACAGCCATCGCCAAAATGATCTGTTTGCGAATCGAAATGCCGCCGTACTGTGCCGCGAAAGGATTGCTGCCGGTCGCGCGAATCTCATACCCCCACTTCGTGCGCCACAAAAACAGATAGACCAGTAAACAGCAGAGCAGTGCCAGCAGGAAGGCCAGGTTCAAGGGAATCCGTTCGGGAAAGCCGGGGATGAACTTACCAAGACGCGCGATGTGTGCGCTCGGGCTAATCTCCGCGGTTTGCAGTATCGGATCGCCGGGGACTTTGTAGTGATACTGGGTGAAATAACTGACGAGCGCGACGGCGATGAAGTTCAACATGATGGTGTTGATGACTTCATGTGATCCAAAACGCGCTTTCAAGACACCCGGAATCGCACCCCAGAACGCGCCGCTCATGATCGCGGCCACAAAACAGAAAGGCACGAGCAGCCAGGGCGTTAGATTTGCAAACTTGATTCCTACCCACGCAGTCGCAAACGCGGCGATGTAGAGTTGACCTTCGGCGCCGATGTTGAATAGGCCACAGCGAAATCCGACAAGCACGGCGAGACCCGTGAAGATCAATGGAGTAGCGTGAAAGAGCGTGTAACCAATACCGTCGGGCCATGAGAGTGCGCTGCCGAGGAGTAGACGATACGCAACGATGGGATTGTCGCCGACGAGCAGGATGAGAATCCCGCCGACGATAAACGCGGCCACCACAGCGATCAGCGGAAACAAAAGTTCACGCGCGAGTTTGGTCATATCGGAGAAGCAGCATCCACAGATTCCTTTAACAGTATCGGTGTAAACTGTGGATGGTTCTTAGTGTCCTCTCGTCATCAACAGTCCGATTTCTTCCAACGTCGCCACCTTCGGATCAACTTCGCCCGCGATCTTTCCGTCGTGAATAATCAACAAGCGATCGGAAAGACTCGTCACTTCTTCGAGTTCCGCTGAGACGAGCAGGATCGCGCAACCCGCATCACGCAAACTCACCAACTGGCGGTGGATAAACTCGATCGCGCCAATATCCACGCCACGCGTCGGTTGCGACACGAGCAACAGTTTTGGTTCCACGTGATATTCACGCCCGATGATCAACTTCTGCTGATTACCACCCGAAAGAGCGCGCGCTGCGAGCGCAGCGTTTGGTGGACGCACGTCGAAGCCCTGAATGATCTCGCCAGCGCGGCGTTGAATCGCGTTGTCGTCGAGAAAAACTCCACCGGCGAACGCAACGATCGGCGGACGATAATGGACACCGAGGATCGAGTTTTCCGCGAGACTGAAGTCGAGCAACAGTCCACGCCGGTGACGATCTTCGGGAATGTGTGCGATGCCAAGTTCACGTCGCACACGCGCGCCGAGCGCATTGAGGTTCCGGCCTTCGAAGTTGATTTCGCCGCTTAGATATATCGGCTCGACCAATCCCGCCAGCGCTTCGATCAGTTCTGTTTGCCCGTTACCTTCGACACCCGCGATGCCGACGATTTCGCCGCTGCGCACTTCGAATGAAACGTCGTTGACACGCCTCGCGCCGTTCAAATCTGTAACTGACAAATTCCGAACCTCGAGTTCCGCTTTGCCAACTTTGGCTTCAGGTTTCTCGACGCGCAGCAACACTTCACGGCCAACCATCAAGCGTGCGAGTTCGGCCGCGTTCGTGTCTTTCGTCTGCACCTGTCCAACGACCTTGCCGTCGCGCATCACGGTAACTTCGTCAGAGATTGCGAGCACTTCGGAGAGTTTGTGAGTGATGATGATCACTGTCTTACCCTGCTCGCGCATGCGACGCAGGATCACAAAAAACTCTTCGACTTCGAGCGGCGTCAGCACCGCGGTCGGCTCATCGAGAATCAAGAGGCGTGCGTGTCGATACAGCGCCTTGAGCAGTTCGACGCGCTGCTGTTGGCCCACTGACAAATGTTCGACTGGTTCGTTTGGATTAACGGCGAGTTTGAACTCTTCGGAAAGCTGTCTGATCTGCGCCGCCGCACTTTTGAGATCGAGGGAAAGACTGGTTCCCGGCTCGGCGCCGAGAACGATGTTCTCAGCCACCGTCATCGTTTCGACCAGCATGAAGTGCTGGTGGACCATGCCGATGCCGAGTGCGATCGCATCGTGTGGCGACTTGATGTCGCGCACCTGGCCATCGACGAGGATCTCACCGCTATCGGCGGTGTAGAAACCGTAAGCGATCCGCATCGCGGTCGACTTTCCGGCGCCATTCTCACCGACGATGGCGTGGATCGTCCCGGGCTTAACGACAATGTTGACATGGTCGTTGGCCAGCACATCGCCGAAGCGTTTTGTGATTTGTCTGAGTTCCAGCAAATCCGTGTTTTTCCGTGTAAATCCGCGGCTTAAGTTCCGATTGCGTCAGTAACCTTGATCTCGCCGTCGATGATCTTCTTTTTCGCGGCTTCAGCTTCCTGAATTGCTTCGGGCGACACGAGGTCTTTGTTGTTTTCGTCCATCGCATAGCCCACACCATCTTTGTCGAGACCGAAGACGTGAATTCCCGGTGAGAAGCGATGGTCCACCACCTCTTTGACGATATCGTAGACTGCATTGTCAACGCGCTTGACCATGCTGGTGAGAACAAAGCCCGGTTTGACCATGTTCTGATTGGAGTCTACCCCGATCACGAAGTGCGTGGCGCGGCCGTTTTGTTTTCCCTGTTGCTCGACCGCATCGAAAGCGCCGAGTCCTGAATTGCCTGCGGCAGTGAAGATCACGTCAGCGCCTTTTCCGATCTGGGCCAACGAGAGTTCCTTTCCCTTACCCGGATTGTTCCAAGCGCCGTCAGTGACGCCGACGTAGTTCTGAATCACGCGAATGTTTGGATTGACGGATTTCGCGCCCTCCTCGTAGCCCTTCGCGAAACGATGGATGAGCCCGATGTCCATCCCGCCGAGAAAGCCGATGGTGCCGGTGCGTGAGGCCTTGGCCGCAAGAATGCCGACGAGATATGAACCTTCGTGTTCTTTGAATACCAGCGAGGCGACGTTTGGCAGGTTGCTGACACCATCGATAATGGCAAACTGAATGTGCGGATAATCTTTCGCTACCTGCTCCATGATCGGAGCCTGCGCAAAACCAACGCCGATGATGAGATCGAAATTTCGTTCGGCGAAAGCGCGCATCGCCGGTTCGATCGCGTTAGGCGTGCCTGGCTCAATGTCGCGCAGCACGATCGGGAGATCTTTTGCGGCGCGTTGGACGCCTTCCCACGCCGCAGCGTTGAAAGAGCGATCATCTTTCCCGCCAATATCGAAAACAATCCCGACGTGAATCTTTGATTTGTCTTCTGCGGCTGAACTGCCGTGACAGCCCGTTAATGCCAGCGCAGCCAGGGCGATGAAAGCGGCTACGACGGCAATTTTGTATTTCATTCGTTGATAATTTCCTTCACTAACTTCGGGAGCTGCGCAGGTGGTTTCTCCTCGACGTGATAGGCCGCCTGAATGCGACGCGCGGCTTCAGCGCCGGCAGCGGCGTCGGCACAGTACACCGTACCGATGGCTTCACCGGCGCGAACCTCGTCACCCAACTTCAACTCGGAAGTAAAACCAACTGTCGGATCCACTGCGTCTTCGATGCGTACGCGTCCGCCTCCGATGGCAGCGATCGCGTGACCAATCTCCGTGGTATCGACTTTTGAAATGAAGCCAGAGCGCGGGGATTCTACCTTAACGGTTTCGCTTACCAAAGGCAGGAAGTCACTCGGCGCATCGCAAACACGGGGGTCGCCGCCCTGCGCCTCGATGTTGCGACGCAGGCATTCGAGGGCCTGGCCCGATTCCAAAACCTGCTGCAATCGTTGCCGCGCGGCTTCGATCGTCTCGTCGACGTTAGCCAGCACGAGCATGTGGGCACAGAGCTCGAGTGATAACTCGAGCACCGGTCGCGCGGCGTCGTTCGCTTCGCCACGCAGGATCTCGATGCATTCCCGGACCTCGAGCGAGTTTCCGACCGCGCCGCCGAGCGGCTGGTTCATGTCTGTAAGCAGCGCGCGGGTTTTGATGCCACACGAATTTCCAGTGCTCACCAGCGCATGGGCCAAGGCTTCGGCTCGTGCTTCCTCGCGCATGAAAGCGCCGTTACCCACCTTCACGTCGATGATCATCGCATCGAGACCGGCAGCGCCTTTCTTCGAAATGATCGACGCCACGATCAAAGGTATCGCTTCGACTGTAGCGGTCGCGTCGCGCAGCGCGTACATCTTCTTGTCGGCGGGAGCCAGTTCAGCCGTTTGTCCCGCCATCGCGTAACCGACCTGGTCCAGCACCTGCTTAAACTCGGTTGCACTAAGCGCAACTCGATATCCGGGAATCGATTCCAGCTTGTCGAGTGTGCCGCCGGTGTGACCGAGACCACGCCCGGAGATCATCGGCACACAGACGCCGCAGGCTGCGACCAACGGTGCGATGATGATCGAAGTCTTATCACCGACACCGCCGGTCGAATGTTTGTCGGCTTTTGGTTTAGGAATGTCGGAGAAGTCGAGAATGTTGCCGGAGTTGAGCATGGCTTCCGTGAGTGCCTGCTGTTCGGCTTCATTCATGCCATTCAGGTAAATGGCCATGAGGAGAGCGCTAACCTGGTAGTCGGCAATGTGGCCGTTGGTAACTCCGGCGATGAAGAAATTAATCTCTTCACGCGATAGACTCAGCCCGTCTCTCTTTTTTCTTATGACGTCCTGTGGTCTCAAGCTGCTTTCCTTAGTTGCTCTCCATCAGCACAGCGGCCTGAGCGGTCACAGCTAACCCCTGCCCCACCGCATCGAGTCCCTCGCTCGTCTTTGCCTTAACACTCACGCAGCCGGCGTCGATGCCCAACACATCCGCGATATTCTCGCGCATGGCGTCGATGTAGCTTCTGAGTTTTGGCTTTTCGAGCAAGATTGTCGAGTCGACATTAACTACGTGGAGACTGCGTTCGCGCGCCAACCACATCACGCGCGAAAGAAAGTCGAGACTCTTTGCCCCGCTCCACTGTAGATCCTGATCCGGAAAATGAACTCCTATATCACCTTCACACAACGCCCCGAGAATGGCATCGGCAATCGCATGAGAAAGCGCGTCCGCATCCGAGTGACCCTCAGCACCACGGTCGGATGCGATGTGAACACCACCGAGCACGAGCTTGCGCCCTTCAACCAACCGATGCGTATCAGTACCAATCCCAATCCGAAACATTAATCCGTGTAATCCGCGGCCAAAAACTGTTCTGCAATCGCAAGATCTTCAGCAGTGGTGATTTTAATATTCCTTGCGCTGCCCTCAACAATGCGCACGGGCTTTCCGAGTTTTTCCACCAGCGCGCTCTCGTCGGTCAGCGAAGCATCGTTCACGTCCGCTTGCAGGTACGCCTGTCGCAAGAGCTCGTACTGAAAACACTGTGGCGTCAAGGCGCGTCGCAAACTACCACGATCCAACGTCGTCACGATTGTTTCGCCGTTCACCTGTTTGATCGTATCGGTAACCGGCGCGACCAAAATCGCGGCGCCATCTTCGCGCGCCGCAGCGACTGTCGCATCGATCTCGCCAACGGTGACAAATGGTCGTACACCATCGTGTACCGCAACGATCTCCGCCGTAGCCGATCTGATCGTCAGCAAACCACGCTTGACGGAATCAGCACGCGTGGCGCCACCCGGAACAACTCGCGCGACTTTCCGCACGCCAAATTTCCCGGCGAGCGAAAGGAAGCCCGCAGACTGCTCTGCGGGCAGGACCACGATCACTTCATGAATGCTGTCGCACTGCTCAAACGACTTGAGCGTATGAAAAATCACCGGCGTTCCTGCAAGGAGCAGAAACTGCTTCGGCCGATCGCTCGCCATCCGGGTGCCACTTCCGGCGGCGGCAATAATCGCGATGTTCATGAAGAGAGTTAGGAATTCGTAGTAGCAGCGTTACGGGTGTCAGCTCTCCGTGACCGGCTCGCTATCCGCAATCCGCACCGGCGCCGGCGAGTTCCGCGAATCGCGTGCCTGGCGGCGCGAAGCTCCGTTGGTGCGATGAATATCGCTGTGTCCGCCGTTTTCCGCTTCTTCCCAGAGACGGCCAAAGATCATCTTGCCGGCAGTCGTTTGCAACACACTGGTCACTGCGATATCGGCGTTCTTGCCGATCAGACGGCGCGCGTTGTCGACAACCACCATCGTGCCATCGTCGAGATAGGCCACGCCCTGATTGTATTCCTTGCCTTCCTTCAGGATGAAAACCCTCATCGCCTCGCCTGGGAGTACGACCGGCTTGAGCGCGTTTGCCAGTTCGTTGATGTTAAGCACACTGACACCGCGCAACTGGGAGACTTTGTTTAAATTGAAATCATTCGTGACGATCACTGCGTCCAACTGTTTGCCCAGTTCGATCAACTTGAGATCGACTTCACGCACCGACGGAAAGTCAGTCTCGACGATTTGAATGTCGAGTGAACTGTTGTTCTGAAGACGATTGAGCATGTCGAGGCCGCGACGCCCGCGCTGGCGTTTGGAAGAATCAGGCGAATCGGCAACCTGCTGCAACTCGCGCAGGATGAACTGTGGAATGATCAGTGAGCCAGTCAGGAACCCGGTTTCCGCGACGTCGGCGATGCGGCCGTCGATAATTACTGAAGTGTCGAGAATCTTTAAGTCGCGTCGCGCAACTTTGTCACTGAAGATGCCACCCAACGCGGAGAGATCGAGATAGTCACCTTTAGCTGCGCCAACCATTAGTCCGACGTAAGCCATGAAGAACGTCAGCGCCAGCGTCAGAAAAGTTTTTGTTTCTTCGCGAAGGGCGTCGGAGTGTTGGTGACTGATCAGCGATCCAATCAGGTAGGCGCCAATTATGCCGAGGATCGAACCCGCGGCGGCACCGATCAGCGTTTTTAGAGTGGCGCGGCGAATTCGAAGTTCGAAGACAATGATGCAGAGAGCAAGCAACCCACCGGCGGCGCCCGAGATCCATGGATCATTGGTAAACCGGTGGAAGGGATTCAGCTCGTATCCAGCGATTACGAAAGCTGCCGTGAATATAAGCCGTACTATGACGACATCGGCACGCATGATGAAGAATACTACCACGCTAACATCTGCAGCGTCACGGAAATCCTTGGCATTTAAGCGCTTTAGAGATTAAATGATGCCATGCGAAAAGTACCCCGCATTATCTGTATCCTCCTTCTGTCCCTGACCAGTTCCGCGTTCCAGAAAAGCTCGCTGAAGTTTACGGTGCCCGCCGGCTGGATCGAAGAAGAAAGAACTTCGAGCATGCGCGTCGCACAGTACCGGCTACCGCACGCAGCAACGGATACTGAGGACGCTTCGCTGGTGCTCTACTATTTCGGACAAGGCCAGGGTGGCTCCGCGTCCGCGAATGTCGAGCGCTGGATTGGTCAGATGAAACAGGCGGAAGGCGCGTCGTCAAAAGAAGCCGCTAAACAAGAACAACTTGAAGTGAACGGGTTGAAGGTCACGACTGTAGACGTCAGCGGGACGTATGTAGCGGAAACTGCGCCGGGCAGTGGCACGTTCCACAACAAACCTGCCTATCGTTTGCGCGCGGCAGTAGTGGAAACGCCGAATGGATCGTATTTCGTGAAACTGGTCGGGCCCGAAAAGACGGTGGCGCAGTGGAACGAATCGTTCCTGAGCTACGTGCGCTCGTTCGAGTTTAAGTGACGGTGCCTTTTTGCGGCTTTACTTGTAGCGGTAGGTAATACGTCCGCGCGACAAGTCGTACGGCGACATCTCAACGCTCACGCGATCGCCCACCAGGATCCGGATGCGATTCTTGCGCATTTTGCCGGAGATAGCGGCCAGGACTACGTGCTCACTGTTGTCGAGTCGGACTTTGAAAAAGGCGTTGGGCTGTTTGTCGATGATGATGCCCTGTGCGGGGATTAGATCTTCTGCTGCCAATTAATGTCTCCTTGGTTGCCGGTTTTGCGACCCGCCACAATAACACCCGTGTTTGATCCGTGTCCAATCGGCGCCCCTCCGACCTGGAAATTGAACTCGTTCAAAAACTTCTTGACGCCTGCCCTGAACAGGCGTACCCTGCGTGTGGTTGAACGTGTTCAAATCAGCTTAAAGGAGGCTGACCATGACAATCGGAATAAGCACATACCTGATTTACCTGGCCGTAAGCATCGCCCTGACCATCTGGGTGGCTCGCACCCTCCACAAGAACGGACGCGTCTTTCTCGTCGACGTCTTTCACGGCAACGAAGCCCTCGCCGACTCCGTCAATCACCTGCTCGTCGTCGGCTTTTACCTGATCAACTTCGGCTACGTCAGTCTGGCGCTTAAGCTCGGCTACGTCGTCACTACCGCGGAACAAAGTATTGAAGCCCTGTCAGTAAAGGTCGGACTAGTGCTACTCGTCCTGGGCGGGATGCATTTCTTCAACCTCTTCCTCTTCAGCCGCATGCGACGTCGCTCAACCCGGAACCAGCCGCCAGTCAGTCCGGATGCGTTCACCCCAATCGCGCCGCAGGAGGCCTGAGATGTTCTCTCTTACCGTGCTTTACGATCCCGAGTGTGGCTTGTGCAGGCGCGCGCATGACTGGCTGGCCGAGCAAGCGAAGATCGTCGAGCTGAACTTCATGCCCTGCGCTTCCGAGGAAGCGCGCCGGCGCTATCCGCAACTCAATCACGATCTGACGAAACAGGATCTAACGCTGATTGGCGACAATGGCGCGGTCTACTTTGGTCCCAAAGCCTGGTTGATGGTGCTCTGGGCGCTCACGCGATATCGCGACTGGTCCTATCGCCTCGCGGCGCCGGAACTACTGCCCACTACCAAGCGCGTGGTTTCGTTGATCTCACAGAACCGTTACCAGATCAGCCGCGCCACCGGACTCAGCAGATAAGACGAATGACTGCGATGCGGAAAGAGAAGGCAACCACCAAGTCAGTCAAAGGCGATCAGACTAAAGCGCTGATCCTCGAGACTGCCCTCGAGATGTTTCGCGAGCGCGGGTACGACGAAACAACCATGCGCGCCATCGCCCAAAAGGCCGGCGTCTCACTTGGTAATGCTTACTACTACTTCCGCTCCAAGGAATATCTCATCCAAGCCTTCTATCAACGGCTGCACGACAGTCATCTCGCCGTCGCGCTGCCGGCGCTCGAAAACGAGAAGACACTGAAAGCACGCCTGCTCACCGTGATGCGAACGAAGATCGACACGATGAAACCGTATCACCAGTTTGCAGGCGTGCTTTTCAAAACCGCTGCTCATCCGCAAAGTCCGCTGAATCCTTTTTCTGACGAAACAGATCCGGTGCGCGAGCAGAGTATTCAACTCTTCGCCACCGTGCTCGAAGGAACGAAGGCGCGCATTCCGAACGATCTGCGGAATGAGTTGCCTTATCTGCTTTGGGTTTACTCGATGGGCATCGTTCTGTTTTGGATTCACGACTCGTCACGAAATCACCGGCGCACACATCGACTGATTGATCACACTGTCGATCTGCTTGATAAGTTGATCCACCTCGCCAGTAATCCTTTTATGCGACCAGTGCGAAAGCAAGCGCTGCGTTTAGTAAACGAGATCAAGGAAGCATTGCCGGACGGAGATGAAGTAGTAGCCACAAAAAGCACATTAGTCACAAAAGAAAAGACAGAGAAGAATTAAGAAACGAAGAGAATCAAAGGACCAAATGAACGCCTCCCATCAAAAATCATTTTTGCGACTGATGTGCCTTTTTGTGGCTAAGCAAAGGAGCAACTGTTGAGCGCACACGTACTGAACGTTTGGAGCTGGCGCGGAAAAATTGGTCGAGCGCGTTACGTCACCACCGGCGTGATCCTTTTCGCGGTGAAGCACAATATCGATCGACTGCTCGCCGCCGCCCATGGTTATCCCTGGGGAATTTTCAATTACTGGATCTTTGATACTGGCTCAGGCGTCACCAAACTAACCGAGCGGGACGCGTGGTTTTACGCCGAACTCGTGTTGATTGCGTTGCCGTTTGTATGGATCGGGACGGTGCTGACGCTGCGCCGATTGCGAGACGCAGGCTTGCCGCCATGGTGGGTTGTCTTTTTCTTCCTGCCATTCCTCAACCTGATCTTCTTCATCTTTCTGGCGGCCCTTCCCTCGAGCCGATCAGACAATGATCGCTTGCGGTCCCCTTCACTAATCAGCCGATTGATCCCGGAAAACGAATTTGGCAGCGCCCTCTGCGGAATACTGTTCACTGCGATCCTGGCAGCGGCCACAGTTGCACTCAGCGCCGAAGGCCTCGGTAACTATGGCTGGGGAATGTTCGTGGGCATTCCGTTTTTTCTCGGCTTGAACTCGACTTTGATCTACGGCTATCACCGTCAACGTTCGCTTGGGAAATGTCTGCTGGTCGCGATGCTTTCAACGTTACTCGTGGGCTGGGCATTGTTTGCGTTAGCGATCGAAGGCGTGATTTGCCTGGTAATGGCACTGCCGCTCGGTGTCGTGTTGGCTGTGTTTGGTGGTGTGATCGGGTGGGTGATCCAGCAACGCCCGACTTTTTCTTCAAACACGTTGCGCGTTGCTTCCATCGCCTTCTTCCTGATGCCGGGTCTGATTCTGCTCGAGCACGTTGCGGGTGAAACGCCGCCACTCTATGAAGTGAAGACGTCGGTCGTGATCAAAGCCAACCCGGAGACAGTCTGGACTCACGTAGTTACGTTTTCACAACTTGCGCCGCCCACCGAACGAATGTTCAAGACGGGCATCGCCTATCCGGTTCGTGCTGATATTCGCGGGCATGGCGTGGGCGCAGTGCGGCACTGCGTCTTCTCGACCGGCGAATTCGTGGAGCCAATCACCGTTTGGGATGAACCTCGTCTCTTGCGCTTTGATGTTACTTCGCAACCAAGATCGATGGATGAGTTGTCACTCTACACCGACCTCCGGCCGCCACACGTCGAGAATTATTTGATCTCGCGACAAGGCCAGTTTGCCCTCACACATTTGCCCGACGGCTCCACGCTGCTCGAGGGAACCACGTGGTACCAAAACCGCTTCTGGCCGGCGCCCTACTGGCATCTCTGGTCTGACTACATCATCCACAACATCCACACACGTGTCCTCGCACACATCAAATCCCTCTCCGAAAAACCAGACTAGCTTCTCACTCTCTTTTTCTTTTGTGCCTTATGTGCCTTTTTGTGGCAATCTTTCTTAATGGTCCAAATCGCCATCATCGGCGGCGGCATTGGTGGCTTGACTGCCGCACTCGCGTTGCGACAACACGGTTTCGAACCTGAAGTTTTTGAACAAGCTCCCGCATTACTCGACGTCGGCGCCGCGATTGCCATCTGGCCCAACGCAATGCGCGTCCTCGATCGTTTGCA
>Ga0068864_100002021_pt1 | contig 16729 bp, 14 predicted proteins | sample KBSSwiS72_FD_66586 | JGI IMG/M metagenome (GOLD analysis project Ga0068864, IMG submission 66586) | Switchgrass rhizosphere microbial communities from Kellogg Biological Station, Michigan, USA - KBS Switchgrass S7-2 | ecosystem: Host-associated > Plants > Roots > Rhizosphere > Soil ... | reverse complement strand
CGCGAAAGGAACACTCCGGTCATCGTGCCGGCCGCGATCACGCGGCGGCTCGAAGGTGAGAGCGCGAGCGCTCGCACCGACTCTCCCTGAATCCCGGGAAGCAGCGTGAAGGTGCGGCCGTTGTCGGTGCTCCGCGCGATGCCGCCACCGTTCCCCGAGACCTCGCGATATCCGACGTAGACCGTGCTGCGAGTGTCCACGGCGATGTCGTCGAGGCTCATGCCGCGCGTCGGAAATCCGGGGTCGAGCCGGGCCCATTTCACGCCGCCGTCGTCGGAGCGATAGAGGATGCCGTCCGCGGTTCCGAGGTACACACGGTCCGGATTCCGGGGATCGTGCGCGAGGTCGCGAACAGTGCCGCCGGGAGGCCCCACCGGGGACCACGTCTGTGCACGCGCGGTCGACACGGTGAGCAGGAGGACCGCCAGAGCGACGAACGAAGACCCGAGAAGACCTGTTCGACGAAGGAACTCACCACGTCCGCGTGAACGCGGATTCCTGCCGGCTTCAGCTCTCTCTTCCGTAAGGACGCACATGATCGAGTCCCTGCTTCTGCATAGGCTGTGCCGCCGTGGCACCGAGACCGGCTAAGTCGAAGGAAGCGGGGCGGTTCCCGTGGGAACCGCCCCGCGCTCACTCGTATGGCTTGTACTTTCGACTACATCCCTGGCACCGATGCGCCCTCGGGAACGAACCACACCTCGACGCGCCGATTCGCGGTCTGCGCGGTCACATCCGCACCGGCTCCCGCCGTCGCGGAGCGAACCTCGATGCGCGCCGTGTCGATGCCGCGCTCGCGCACGAGGTAGTCGCGCACGGCTTCAGCGCGCGTCTGCCCGATGTTCTTCGCGGTCTCCTTCGTGTCGGAGTGCCCGATCACGACGACCCGCGCGCGCGGATCGGCCTTGAGCCTCTGATCGACGTCATCGAGGCAGGCCTTGTCGACGTTGTTGAGCCGGGACGTGTTCTTCGGGAATCCCGTGGAGATGCATGACACGGCCTCCGGCGGCTTCGCCGGAGCCATGAGCGCCACCGTGCAATCGGACGTCGCGCTCTGCCCGTGATCGTCGGTCACCTTCACGCTGATCGCGGCGTTCGCGGGAGGGTTCGCGCCCGTGAAGTCGATCGTCGCCGAGGGGCCGGTTCCCGTGATGCGGCCACCACCCGTCGCGCTCCAATCGTACGTGAGCGGTCCGCCCTCGGGATCGGTCGCGGTGGCCGTGACGGTCGCCGTCTCGCCCGGGAGGATCTGCGCGCGATCGGCCGCGCAAGTCACCGTGGGAGGCTGGTTCGCCGGAGGCGGAATCACCTCGGCCGCGGCTTCCTCTTTGTGGCCGCCGAATAGGAATCCGAGACCGACCGTGGCCTCGCCGTTCCCCTCGTGACCGCTCCCCTCGACAACCTTCACGCTCGAGAATCGTCCATCGAAGCGGAGGTTGAAGTTCCGCGAGAAGAAGTAGCGGAGCCCGCCGCCGGCGTTCCACTCGAACTTGTTCTCGTTCACGTAGGTCTTGATGTCGGTCTTCGAGGAGCCGGCGCCTCCGGTGAGGAAGAGACGGACCTTCGAGGACGAAGAGCCGAGGTTGTAGAGCAGGTTGAGCCGATACATCTGCAGGTCCACGTCCTGCTCGGGCACGCCGACCTGATTGATTTCCGTATCGGTCATGACTTTCTGGTACGAGCCTTCGAGCGTCCAGGTGTGGTTGAACCAGTAGCCCAGACGGCCGCCCCAGACGTTGTCCTGATCGGGATGGAGGATCCCGTAATCATCCGGGAAGAACCATCCACCAAACCCACCGATTTCGATCTGTCCTTTGTCGCCCCCCGCAAAGGCGGGACCCGCAGCCACCAGCGCCACGGCGGCGAATGCAGCAACGATCATGCTTCGCATGGGCCACCCTTTCTCTTCAGTTGACGCCGGGCCTTATCGCGCGGCGATCCGAGGCAACGCTCGGATCCATAAGGGGCAACCTAGTGTGGTCGCCGATTCAGCCCGACAACAAACTTGCCGCGCTCCAATGCCCCCCACAGCAGGGGCCGGGGTGCCCCATCGCAGAAGTGATGCCACAGTCCCGATTTCCGGCGACCGAATCTATACGCAGTTGGGAGGCAGGTACTTACGTTGGGAACCTTACGGAGCCTGAGCGGAGCATTCGGAGAGCCCCCCGGAACGGTCAACGGAAAAGCATTCCAAAGGGGGGGCGCGTTCTACCAAATCGGCGGGTCGACTGTTCCACACGCCAGATCCATCTCGAACCACGATGACCGCCGCAGCAGTTCCCGCTACACTACGGCCTTCATGCCTTTGTCCATCGGAACCAAGCTCGGCACCTACCAGATCACCGGCTCGCTCGGAGCCGGAGGCATGGGTGAGGTCTATCGCGCGCGCGACACGCGCCTGGGGCGCGAAGTCGCGGTCAAGGTGCTGCCCGAAGGCGTCGCCTCCAGTCCCGACCGTCTCGCCCGCTTCGAGCGCGAGGCACGGGCCGTCGCCGGCCTCAATCATCCCAACATCGTCACGCTCCATTCCGTCGAGGAAGAGGAAGGCATTCGCTTCCTCACCATGGAGCTGGTCGACGGACGGAGTCTCGATCAGGTGGTCACGCCTGGCGGTCTTCCCCTCTCGCGCGTGCTCGAGCTCGCGATACCCCTCGCCAACGCGCTCGTCGCGGCGCACGAGCGCGGCGTCGTGCATCGCGATCTCAAGCCTGGAAACGTCATGGTCACGCACGACGGCTGGATCAAGGTGCTCGACTTCGGACTCGCGAAGGTTGCGGCGGAAGAAGGGGCTGACCTCGGGGCCACCGTCGGCGCCACCGCGGGACCGATTTCTGGCGTGGGTCAGGTTCTCGGGACGGTGCCCTACATGGCGCCGGAGCAGATCCGCGGCGACGCGGTGGACGCCCGATCCGACCTCTTTGCGCTCGGCATCATCCTCTACGAGCTCGCCACGGGACGCCGTCCCTTCACGGGCGACACCTCCGCCGATATCAGCTCCGCGATCCTGCGCGACGCGCCCGCTCCGCTCTTGAGCGTGCGCGCGGATCTCCCACGCGATCTGAACCGAATCGTCGTGCGATGCCTCGAGAAGAATCCACGCGACCGCTTCCAGACCGCGCGCGACGTGTACAACGAGCTGAAGTATCTCGAGCGCGAGGGGAGCGTGGCAGCGTCGCCCGCCTCGGGCGGCTATGCGCCGTCACCCCCGTCCGCCGCTCCGACGCCCTTTCCGCACCGGCCGCCGTCGACGCCCACGCCCCGAACGCCGACGCCATCCCCAGCCTCATCTCCGTCCGGCTTCGGATCGGGCACGTCCCAGCTCGTTGCGTCGATCGCCGTACTGCCCTTCGTGAACCGCAGCCGGAACGAGGAGGACGAGTACTTCTCCGACGGTCTCGCGGACGAGCTCCTGAGCGTGCTCACCAAGGTGCGCGGGCTCCGTGTCGCCGCGCGCGCATCGTCGTTCCAGTTCCGCGGCACGAGCGAAGACCTCGCCGTGATCGGCGAGCGCCTGAACGTGGCGACGCTCCTCGACGGGAGCGTTCGGAAGTCGGGCAACCGCGTGCGGATCTCGGTCCAGCTCATCCAGGCCTCGGATCGGGTGCAGCTCTGGGCCGAGACCTACGACCGATCCCTCGACGACATCTTCGCGGTTCAAGACGACATCGCGCAGTCGGTGGTGCGCGAGCTCCGGACGGCGCTTTTCGGCGAGACGCCGGATTCCAAGGCGGGCGGCGCTGCTCGGGCCGCGATCGCCACAGCGAGCGTGGGGCACGGGGCCCAGAACCCCGAGGCTCATCGCCTTTACCTCCAGGGCAAGTACTTCGTCGATCGCATCACGAAGGAAGACTCGGTGAATGGACTCCGCTATCTCGATCAGGCAATCGCGATCGATCCGACGCTCGCGCGCGCGTATGTCGAGAAGGCGAGGGCCTACATCAACATGGGCGGCTACGGCTGGTTGCCGGTCGGGGTGGGCTACGAGAATGCCAGGAAGGAGATCCTGCGCGCTCTCGAGCTCGCACCCGATCTCCCCGAGGCACACACGCGACACTCGGCCATCCTGCGCATGTACGACTGGAACTGGAAAGAGGCGGAGGCGACCACGCGAAAGGCCATCGAGCTCGACCCGTCGAACGCCGAGGCGCTTCGCTCGGCCGGCGGCATCGCGCACTATGCGGGCCGGCCCGAGGAGGGGATCGCGCTCTTTCTTCGAGCGATCGAGCTGGATCCGCTTCAGGCGGGAGGGTACAGCGGTCTCGGGTACGTGTACCGGACCCTGGGCCGCCTACCCGAAGCCGAGCAGGCCATTCGCAAGTCGCTGGAGCTGGCTCCCCAACGGACGGGACACCACCTCGGCCTGGCGGTCGTCCTGGCGGAGCAGGGTCGAGACGCGGAGGCGATGCGTGAGGCGACCCAGGAGAGCGCCGACTGGGCTCGTCTGACGGCCCTGGCCTATGTTCATCTTCTCGCGGGGCGAGTCCGGGAATCGGACGATGCGCTGAAGGAGCTTGAAACCCGATTCGCGGTCGAGGCCCCCTACCAGATCGCGGTCGTCCACGCCGCCCGCGGGGACGCCGACGCGGCATTTCAATGGCTCGACCGCGCGATCCTGGAGCGCGATTCGGGAGTCCCTCAGGTCTACACGGAACCCATCTTCCAGCCGTTGCGCTCGGATCCCCGCTGGAGTCAGCTGCTCCGGAAGCTCAATCTCGGGTAGGCCTCGCCACCATCCGGTCCAAGGTCTCGATATCGATCGGCTTCGTGACGTGCCGGTCGAAGCCCGCCTCGCGGGCGCGCCGCTTGTCCTCTTCCTGCCCCCACCCGGTGACCGCGACCAGCGTGACCTCGTCCCCCAGCATCTTCCGGATCTCGCGCGCGGCATCGTAACCGTTCAACCGCGGCATCCCGATGTCGAGCAGGGCGAGCTGCGGACGAAACTCCCTCGCCACCTGGACGGCAGCGATGCCGTCGGATGCCGTGCGCACCTCGTGGCCAGAGTGCTCGAGCGACCAGCTGAGCGTCGTGACGGAGTCCGCGTTGTCGTCCGCGATCAGGATGCGAAGGCCCGGTGAAGGGACGGTAGGTCCCCCTGCAGCGAGGGCGGTCGGGCTCTCGGGCTCGACTCGGATGGTGACCGGCAGCCGGACCACGAATTCACTCCCGCGCCCAACGCCGCCGCTCTTCACCTCGATCCGGCCCCGATGCAGCTCGACCAGCTTTCGGGAGAGCGCCAGTCCCACGCCGAGGCCCTGCTGGATTCCGTCGGTCAACCGGTTCGCCTGCGCGAACATCTGGAAGATGCGCGACATCTGGTCCACCGTGAGGCCGATCCCGCTGTCGCGAACGCGCACGAGCGCGTCGCTCCCCTCGCGTTCGATGCTGATCGAGATCTTCCCGCCAGGGTCCGTGTACCTCACCGCGTTGTGGAGGAGGTTGGTGAAGACCTGCGCGAGGCGGGCCAGGTCCCCCTCGACGTAGACCGGCTCGGGCGGAAGCTCCACGGTCAGCTTGTGGCCCCGCGCACGAACGGCGGGGCGCACCGCTTCGACCGCGCTCGAGACGGCGAGACCCAGGCTGACCTGCTCCGGACGAAGCACGATCTTGCCCGAGACGATCCGGCTCACGTCCAAGAGGTCGTCGAGCAGCCGCGCGAGCTGGTTCGTCTGCCGCTCGATGATGTCCCAGAGCTCACGGAGCTCCGGATCGCCCGGTCCCTTCTTGCGCATGAGGTCGACCGCCATCCCGATCGGCGCGATCGGATTCCGGAGCTCGTGGGACAGGATCGCGAGGAACTCGTCCTTGCGCCGGTCTTCCTCGCGAAGGATGGCATCGGCGCGCCGCCGCTCCGTGACGTCGCGGAACACGAGCACGACACCCGACAGCGCTCCATTCACCCGAATTGGAGCCGCGCTGTCGTCGATGGCGCGCTCCGATCCGTCCCGGGCGATCAGGATCGTGTGGTTCGCGAGCCCGACCACTGCGTTCCGGCGGAGCACCTCGTCCACCGGGTTCTTCACCGCCTCCCGTGTCGTCTCGCCGACGATTCGAAACACGTCGGGCAACGCCTCGCCGCGGGCGTCGTCCAGCGTCCATCCCGTCAGGCGCTCGGCCTCGGGATTGAGGAACGTCACGCAGCCTTGGGCATCGGTCACGATCACGCCATCACCAATGCTGGCCAGTGTGGTCGCGAGGAGCTCCTTCTCACGCGCCAGCTCCTCGCGCGCGGCCACCACGTCCGTGACGTCATGAACGATCTTCGACGCGCCCACGACTTCACCCTCGGCGTCCCGCAGCGGCGAGACGCTCAGCGACACGATGATGCGCCGGCCACCCTTGGTCAGCCGCACGGTCTCGAGCCGCTCGTACGGCTGCCCGCTCTTGAGCCGCTCGATGATCTCGGGCTCCTCGTGGAGGCGCTCGGGCGGGATGAGGGTCGTGATCGACCGGCCGATGATCTCGTCCGCCTTGTATCCGAAGAGTCGTTCCGCGCCCCGGTTCCAGGTACGGATGGTGCCGTCGAGCGTCTTCGTGAGGATCGCGTCGCCCGAAGACTCGACGATCGCCGCGAGCCGCACGCTCGCCTCGTGAGCCCGGCGCTCGAGGGTCGCGTCCCGGAAGACGAGCACGGCTCCCTGGACAGGCCCATCCCCTCTGCGGATCGGCGCGGCGCTGTCCTCGATGGGGATCTCCCGGCCGTTCCGGGACACAAGAAGCGTGTGATTCGCTAGATTCGCAATCCGGCCCTCGCGGAGCGCCCGTGCCACCGGATTGTCGGCGGGCCTCCGATCATGCTCACGAAGGATCCGGAATACCTCCTCCAGGGGCCGCCCCACCGCCTCCGAGCTCGCCCATTCCGTGAGCCCCTCCGCTTCGCGATTCATCGACACGATGCGGCCCTCCGCGTCGGTGACGATGACTCCATCGCCGATGCTGGCCAGGGTCGTGTCCGACAGCTCGAGGGCCCGCAGCATCTCGGCCTCCGCGCCGCGACGCTGCTCCATCTCCCTGTGGAGGCGGGCCCTCGCCCGGTGCATCGCCTCGATCGCGGCCAGGATGAAGGCCGCGGAGAAGGCGAAGGCAAGCGCCGCCGCGACGTCGAAGGTCGAGAGGGTCAGAGACCCGGCGGGACGCATGAACGACCAATTGGCCAGCACTGAGGAGAGGACGATGGCCAGGAGCCCAGGGCCGAACCCGCCCCACCAGCCGGCAACCGCCACCGCGGGAAAGAAGAAAATGAAGGGAAGCGCGGTCGGTCCAATGACATGGGACAGTGCCCGGCGGGCGAACCAGGCGACCAACACCGCCAGGAGCGCCGTCGCGTAGCGAGCCCATGCCGGGGGCCGGGCGACGCGGACCTCGGTGGAGCCCTCCGGGGATGGGACGGCTTCGAACGCCATACGTTCTCTTGGTCAGGCCTCAGGGGGGGCTTCGTTTCGTCTGTAAAAACCTTAGCACGACGGGACGAAAGTAGATCTACTTTGCGGCGCTTCCCGTTTCGCGGGGGCGGGCGATCAAGGCGAGGGGTACTTTGCGGATGCCATGCCAGCATAGCGGTTCCTGGCCAGGGGCTTCGCGCAGGAGGAGCTGCGCCGAGATCCCGCCATCGAGCATGACCGCGTCGCGCGCGCCGAGCGATCCCATGATGGCGGCCATCTCGGGGGTCGTGGGCCCGAGCGGGATCCCCTCACCCATCGAACCCACCGCGTCGTAGCGCGTCATCGCGATCAGGATGTGCCCGTCGCGCGTCTCACCGAAGGCAAGGCGCGTGTCGCGATGCGTGAGGCTGAGCAAGCTGCCGGCGGTCCGGAGCGGAGCCGGGATCGTTCCATCGCGGGACAGAAGCGTCGGGTAGGACTGAAATCCGGTGACGATCCCCGTGGCCGCGAGCGTGTCGCCGTGAGCCCAGTGGATACCGCCGTCCCGGTCGATGCCGACGGCGCTCGCAAGAGGCCCCGAGCCCGGAGCGAGCCGCTCGCGGCCGTCGATCACGACCCAGCCCCAAGGCATCGCATTCGTGAACTGGGCCACGTTCACGGCGAGGATCGCGTCCTCTGGCGCGCGGTCGACGGTCCATGCGGGGCGCATGTCCTCCCGCGTCAAGTCCATCGCGAGCGTGAGCCGGACCTGTCGCGGATCGACGCGCGCCACAATGAGCTTCGCGCGCCAAACAGGCGCGGGACAGGCGAGCCGGAGCTCGCACCACTCGAGCCCGCCGGTGAGATACTTCCACTGAATCGCGTGGACGAGCGTCGGGTTTGCGGCGGCGTATCGGGAGGGCGCCTCGTCCGAGCGCCAGAACGTGCGCCAGGAGTCTCCGTCGCGGACGTCGAGGCTCGCGGGGGAAGCCAGCACAGGGGTAGCCGCCACGAGAACGGCCATGGCGGCCACCGCGGGCCCGCACCGGATCCAAGACGGACGGCGCACGGCTACCTGAAGTACTTGTTGAGCTCCGCGGCGTGTTTCGTGAGGGTCTTCGTCTCCTCCTCGGTATAGCCGCATTTCACCGACGTACTCCCCGAGCCCGAATCGCCTCCGGAGGCGGACTGGTCGCCCGATCCTGAGCTAGAGCCCGAGTTGTCGGAGCCGGAGCTCGACTCGCCCTTCTTCTTGCGCTCGCCATTGCCGTCTTTGGCATCCTTCGAGGATCCGTGGAACGCCACGATCCGCTCCACCACGACACCCATCTGGTTAGGCGTGATGCCCATCTCCTTCGACTGGGTCTGGGCCACCTTGTCGTCGATCTTGCGGATCTGCTCCTCGTACGACGCGATCTGCTTGTCGAGCGCGTCGATCTGATCCTCTTCCTTGGTGCGCGACGGAATGGGCCCGCAGTCCTTTCGGACGTTGGCCGAGTCCTGGGAGCTGGGAAGCATCTCCGCGTACATGCCGGAGTAAATGTTGTTCTGCGCCGTCGTGTCGCCCTTGGCGGCCGCGGCGTTGTTCTTCATGGCGAGCTCCTTGTACTTCTCCATGAGATTGGGATCGCTCATGGCGCGCTTCGAGTACTCCTCCATCTTCTTTTCTCGCGCCACTTCATAGCCGTGCTGAATGCAGCCTTCGACGTCCTGGCGTTTCCCCTGGAGCTCCTGGATCTTGTCCCCGTGCTTGTCCCAGAGGGCGCTCCGCTCTTCCATCAGCTTGTCCCGCTTCAGCACGAGGTCCTGCCGTGGCGCGAGGGTGGCCTCCACCTTCTGGTAGCTCGCGATCATCTTCGAGACCCGCGCCTCGGTCAGCTCGATCGTCACGTCGTCGAAGACGGGCGGCGCACAGGGCTTGGCGTCCTCGGACTTGGTCTCCTTCTTCGCCTCATGCGTCACGGCGTCCTTGGCCTTCTTGATGGGATTGCCGATCCCGGCCGATGCGGGCGCGGGCATGCCCCAGGCGAGGGCCAGGGCGAATGTGGACAGGAGCGCGAGGGGCGCGTGGCGTGGCATGCGAGTTCCTCCGGTCAGGGGGCGGCCCGGCTCTGGCCGGGCCTGGATGGACTCTTCCTGGTCGAGAACGCGCGAAAACCGGCGGTTTCGGCTCAGTGCATGTAGTGGCCGTCCATCTCCCCCGCGGCGATGGCCACCGTGAGGTGGTTCTCCTTGGGCGGTATGGGACAGTTGTAATGCTCCGAGTAGGCGCAGGCCGGGTTGTAACACATGTTGAAATCGAGCGTGTAGAGGCCATCGGCTCGCTTGACCGGCTCCAGATAACGGCCGACGCGGTAGCTCTGCTTGCCGGTGGTTGCGTCGGTGAAGAAGAGGCTGTAGTCCTGCTCCCCCACCCCGGGCTCGAGAAGCCGGACCGCCTCCAGACGCGCCGGCTGCCCCTTCACCTTGAAGTCGAACCATCCCTCGCGAACCGCGCGCCGCTGGTTGCCGCGCGTGGACAGGATGATCGTGGTGTCGGGATGCGTGTTCGGTGTGAGCGAAGCCACGATGTGGTAGTCGAGGTCGGGCGGGAAGTACTGGATGCCCTTGTAGTCCGCGTACCGTGGGCTCTTGGGATCGAACACGATGATCGCGGGGTAGCGCTGGTGCGACAGCCTCAGCGCGAACCTCGCCACGTGGATCCCGGACGGCGGCAGCATGGCCGAGGTCAGGGGAACGCTGTCCTTCGCGGTGAACGTGGCGCCCTTGTCGAGCGCCTTGACCTCGAAGGAGTCGCCGACCACCGTCACCCGGAGGTGGTGCGGCTTCACGCCCGCATCGTCGATCCTCACGTCGTTGTCGGCGGCGCTTCCGACCGACATCGATGTCTGCGCGCCGAAATCCTTGCGCTCGACCGTGGCGAGATAGGAGGTCGGCGAGGTCTTGAGCCACTCCTCGGTATCGGAGCGGTCCTTGGCGTATCCCTTGAGGAGGGAGTCCTTCTCGGCGGCGGTCAAGGGGGGCGGGTTGTTCGCCGCCGGTCCCTTGCCGCACGATGCCGCTGCCATCATCACGAGTCCCGCCAGCACCACCGCGAGTCCTCGGCTCATCCGTGGCTCCGGACCACGATGGTCCCGGTCATTCCTTTTTTCATGTGTGAGCCCACCCCGCAGTAGAAGTCGTACTCGCCGGCCTTGGTCGGCGTGAACCGCACGTGCTTGGTGTGGTCGAACGAGATGAAGCTGATGCTCTTGTCGATGTTGATCCCCGCATCGGAATGCTCGCACGTCATGTTGTGCGGAGTCATGAGGGGCTTGAAGTGAAGCACCAGCTCCACGGGAACACCCTCGTCGACCGTGATCCGGTTGGGATCGAAGTAGTAGGAGTGAACGTTCACATCGACCCGCTGGACGCCGTTGTCTGTGTGCGCTGTCGCTTCCTTGACGCCGATCTTGGTTCCAGACGTGCCGCAGCCCGCCAGCGCGAATGCGAGCACGGTCGCGACGAGCGACGGTCTCCACGGATCACGAACACGCGGAGTCATGGCAACCCCCAGGGTTGAATTTAGTACTTCACGCTGCAGCCGTACGGCTGCGTGGCCGACGTTGCGACTTTCGCTCCCGCCATCGACTCGTCGAGCGCGGCGGCGACGTAGTTCTTCGCCGTCGGGACGTCGTCCTTGTTCGTGGACGGCTTGTCGTCGATGGCGCCGTTGTAGATGACCGTGCCCTTCGGATCGATCACGAACATGTGCGGCGTGGTCTTGGCGCCGTAGCTCTTGCCCACCGAGCCCTTGGGGTCGAGCAGGAAGCGCGTGGGCGCGGCGTCGCGCTCCTTCATGCCTTCCTTCGCGCCGGCGCCGTCGACGTAGCCCTGCTTGCCCTTGGCCGAGGAGCAGATCGTGAGCCAAACGACACCCTGCTCCGTGTACTTCTTCTGGAGCGACTGCATGTTGCCGCTGCCGTACTGCTTGCCCACGAAGGGACAGCCGAAGTTGGTCCACTCGAGCACGACGTACTTTCCGCGATAGGAGTCGAGCTTCACGGATTTGCCGTCCGCATCGCGAAGCTCGAACGACGGAGCCCGCTGGCCGACGATGGCCGCGGCATGCGCGAGCGATACGGACGCAAATAACAGAATGAATGCCAGTGAAGCCATTCGTTTCATGGCACGATCTCCGATCTCAGTTGTGGTGCGTTCGACGTCGAACGATGCGAGGAACGAGCAAGGCTACCACGATCGCCAGTGCGGCCAGTATGGCGACATAGGCCGCCGCGGAGGGGGTGCGCGGAGGCAAAAGGGGCTGCGGAGGAGCGGGTGCCGGGTCGCCCGCGCGGAGGGGCACGTCGACCCGGACCGAATGCGATCCCCCGGTCCCATCGACCACTAAGACTCCCGTCAGCCGGTCGAGGTTCCGATTGGCGTTGGGATCGGGTTTCATCGTGACGCGCCAGAGCTGCCCCAGCTGCTCGAAGCCCTGCGGCGACGCGTAATCCACGAGCAGCGGCTCGTCCGCATAGAAGTAGGCGCTCCGCGGCTTGTTGTGGCGCGCGGGGATGAAGGAGAGAGAAACCGACCGCGGGCCGGACTCGCCCTGAAGGAACCAGCCGACGGTATCCGGAAGCTGGGAGCGAGCCCTCTCGATGGTGTGCCTCGATGCCCAGCCCCGAAGCCTTGGCTCGGCTTTGACGGGAAGATCGAGCCGAAGCGTCGCCGAGCCGGGGACGCAGATGTCCTTGCACTCGAGCCAGTCGACCCGCGCGACGAGCGCAACCGAATCGCCCGGCAGGGATCCGGGTGTTTCGATCCGAATGGGAAGGACGACCTCGTCGTGGTAGCCGTACGTCACGAGGCCTTCGTCCAGGAATCGTGTGGGAGCAGGCCACTCGATGGGTCCCGCCCTGAAGCCCTCGGGAAGGATCCAGCTGACCGTGGGCGGCAGCCCCGAATCTCCGGGATTCTTCCAGTACACGTGCCAGCCGGGCGTCATGCGAAGCCGGATCCCTGCCTCCAGCGGCAGGCCGGGGATGACCGCGTCGCCGGCGACGATGAGTGCGGCTTCGACGTTGGCACTCTTCGCCCGAGCCGCTCCCGGCCATGACGCGACCAGCAGCGCCAGAGCCGTCACCATCGCGGTTGTTGGGACAAGCATCCCGTCAGCCTAGCCTGCCCCGGCCACGATTTCCATTTCGGCGCGGAGCCGTGCGTGGTACCCATCAGGCGTGCGCGCGCGGCCGTTGGAGTCGATCGTAGTCGGCGGGCTGGTCGCAGGCGCTCTCGACATCACCGATGCCGTCGTGGTCACGCTGCTGCTTGGTGGCAGGCCCCTGCGCATGCTCCAGGGAATCGCGAGCGGACTCCTCGGGCCGCGCTCGTTCGAAGGCGGCTTCGGCACGGCGGCCCTCGGCCTCGGTCTTCACTTCTTCATCGCCCTGAGCGCGGCCGCTGTCTATTTCACCGCGACGCGCATCTGGCCCTCGCTGCTTCGGCGTCCCCTGAGGTCCGGTATCGTGTTTGGACTCTGCGTCTGGGCCTTCATGCGTTTCGTGGTGATACCGCTGTCGCTGGTGCGCATGGGACACCCCGGGCCCCTCCTCATCGCGAACCAGCTCTTCATCCATGCGTTCGGGGTGGGAGTTCCGATCGCCTGGATCGCGGCGCGGTCCGCTCAGGACCTGGCGTTGGAGCCAGTAGAAACGAAGAGCCCCGAGGAGTAGCTCCCCGGGGCTCGTGAACGGATGGTTCGTGGTCAACCACCGTGATCTTCGCGCAGCTCGTACCGATCTTCGTTCAGCTCTCTCCCGCTGGAGATCGCGTCCTCCCTCGTGATCTGCAGGAATCGCGCGAGCAGCTGATCCTCGTACCGCATGGCTCGCCACGAGTGGGCTCGAGCCGCCGGCTCGTTGTCTCGCATCGCTCGGAACGTGCGGTTCAACTCCCGGAATCGAACGCGGCTATCCGTGAGATCCGTCTGGTCATCCCTCAGGTCCCGCTGGTCGTCGAAGCTCCGGTCGCGCATGCGCTCGCGACTGCTGCGATAGACCTCGTTCTGATCTCGGTACGCGTCGTGACGGGCCTCCACGATTTCATTCCGGAACAGCTCGCGAATGTTTCTGCGAGCCCGATCCTCGCGCCACGGATTCCGCTCGTCACGAGCCTGGCGTAGCTGGGCGATCGCCTGCTGCACCCGGCGCACGTCCATCCAGTCGGCGCGCACGTCGACGCGGTCCTGCCCGAGTTCCTGTCTATCCTGATACTGATCTCTCGGGTCATCTCGCGAGTAGCGCTGCGCCGCCGCGGGTGAAGCGGCGGAGACAAGCGCGAGCACTCCCATCCCCGTGAGGCTGTTTCGCCACCATGTCGTCTTTTTCATAACACGCTCCTTCCTTGGCAAATCGAGAGGTGCGAGGCAAAAGCGTGTGATTGACGGACCTCGCTGCTCATGTATGGGGAGATGAGCATCGACCGTGCCGCCATGACAAAGTTGGGTATCGATACGGCCTTGCGGTCCGCGCCTGCCATTCTGGGGGACGTTGGGCACGCTGGCCGGATTCAGCCGGGAACTCAAGCGCACATGCCCTTCTGCCGATTATCTCCGCATGGCCCGATGGCACCTCCGAATCGCAACGACGCTTGTAGCTCTTCTGTCCCTACCGTCATGCGCCGCGAGCGGCGGTGGGTACGGGCCCGTGACCATGGGATCCGGAGGCTCGCACTCAGTCTCCAGCCACGCGGTGGGCATGGCCTCGTTCTACCACCGCTCCTTTCAAGGACGGCGCACCGCAAGCGGCGAGACGTACGACCGCCATCGCCTCACGGCGGCCCACCGAACTCTTCCCTTCGGTAGCCGCGTGCTGGTTACGAACCTCGAGAATGGACGGAGTGTCGTGGTCGAGGTGAACGACCGGGGCCCGTTCCGCAAGGGTCGCGTGATCGACGTGTCGGAGGAGGCCGCACGCGAGCTGGGCTTCTATCGCGCGGGCACCGCGCGCGTCCGCGTCGAGGAGCTGGCGAGCCGCGAGTAAATCGCAGGAAAAGGTGAAGCCCCGCGGATCTTGGATCCGCGGGGCTCTGTCGTTCTCACCGCGCAAACCGCGCGGCCTGTGGGTTCATCAGCCGTTTCCGCCTTCCGTGCCGGTCTCGACCGGCTGATCCTCCTTCGCGGGCTCGGCGCCTTGGTCGCCGTTACCCTGCGCCGGCTCGGTGACGGCTGGCGTCTGGGTCCCGGTCTGCTGCTCGGTCTTGTCCTCGACGCTCGTCTTCTCCTCGGTCGTCGGCTTCCCCACCTCGATGAAGACCCACACGCGCTGATACTGGCCCCGGCCATTCGTCGCCGTCACCGCGAGTCCGACGCGGTTGGCCTTGGTGCGCAGCGGGACGCGATACACACCGCGCCACGCCTTGGCGTCCATGTCGTAGACCAGGGGCGCTTTCGAGAGCCCGTCGGACAGGATCACCTGGTTGATGTCCAGCGAGCCCTGCGCCGTGATCTCCACGACCTGACCCCGATCGGCGACGAGCGCGGAGGCGCTCGCGACCACATCCGGAGGCAGCGAATCCGCGGCCATCGGGAGCGCTTCGGTGCGCTCGGCGCGCGGCGTCGCGTGGACCATGCTCGCGGTCGTCGCCACCGGCTGCTCCAATACCCCGGCTTCCACCGTCCCCGTTTCGCTCGCGAGCTTCTGCTTCTCCTGCTTGCCGCAACCCATCGTGAGAAACGCCACCGCCACCGCCGCCACGAGACCTGCCTGCGTGCCCTTCATGTTCCTTCTCCCGTCCGGATCATTCCGTCGTTGCGGGCAGGGCGCCGGAGCCTGACCCGAGCCGCCTGGTGGTCGGCACATGCCCCGTGCACCAGGACCGGGAGGGCGACTCGGTGCCGCCACTCGGGACTGGCCTAGATCAAGCAATGGGCCAGATTGGTATGTGATTGTGGTGTAATGGCTTAGCTGTTGGGTGGACCCGGAATGGGTCCACAAGTGTGTCTACATTGACACATGACCCCTGACGGGGGCAGGCTTTAGAGGGCTCAATCCAGTGCACGGCAAGCCGATAAGAGAGACTGTGGAAACTCTGACACGCCTGTACCTGCGGGCAGCAATGCTAGGGGGCCTCATCACGGCCTGTTTGTCCTCGGCTGTCGTCGCGAGTGCGACTCCCATCGATGCTCGGGTGATCTATTCATTCGGAGATCGGGCCTATCTCGTCGCGCGCGATTCGGCCTGGGTCACGATGGGATCGAGTCTGCGGTTCTTCGAAAAGAAGAAGGAGGTCGCATCCGGCGTCGTCCTCGCGATCGAGGACTCGACCCTCATCATCGCGCGAATCGCCTCCGGATCCCTCGGACACGTGAAGAATCTCGACCGGATCCGCGTGGAAGGAGAGCGCGCCCCATCGCCGAAGGGTGCTGCCCTCCGAGTCGGTTATCCGTCCTCCACGCGCAATCAACCCTTCTTCGAATGCCGTCGTATGACACTCGATCCGCACGGCTATCGGGCCGACACGCTGAGTACACGCTCGTATCGGCTCTTCCGCGCGTCGTCGGGTACGGCCAACCCCGACACCCTGCTCGTACGACTCTTCGATGATGCGGCGGACGAGGAAATCGCACTCGAGCGAGGCGAGCTGGATGCCGCCGTGTTCTGGCCGGGTGAGGCCTCGGCCCACATTCGCGAGGCGATGAGGTGGCAGGGCATCCCAAACGTCCTTCGAACGCGGGGAGTCATCGCGAACTATGAGAATCCGGGCCTCCGCGCGCTTCCCGACATGTACCAGACAGACCAGACCCGTGTGGATTCCGTGAACACGGAGATGTTCCGAGGCGATCTCAAACCTGCCTCACACATCCGCTTCGTGTCGGAACACCCGATGATGCCTTCACGCTTCGAGGTGGATTCGGCCTGTCCCGGGAAACGTTCCATGGAAGCGTTCCTGAACCGTGGCCGTGCACCTGGGCGCGGCGTTCTCCGTTTCGTCACGTACCTGGACGAACCGACGGATCCGAACCTCGTCGAGGAGTCGCGCGGCAGGCTCTTTCTCATGTCTTGCCCCGTTCTCAGCCGTCCGGAACTCCGGCCGTATCTCGACTCCATCGACCTCTCGGCGATCGTGAATCTCTTCGACTGCGAAGCGGCGGCGCGGAAGCCGTGAGATCCCTCCGCACGCGACTCATCCTCGGCATCGCGCTCGTCGCCGTCGTGCCGCTCGGACTCGCGCTCGTGCTCATGTCGAAACGCGTGGAGTCGATGGTGCGCGAGGACTCGGGGCGTCGTCTCGAGACAGGCGTCCGCGCCCTCCAGGCGGAGCTGAGGGAGCGTCAGCTTCGGACCGAGGCCAAGCTCTCGATCCTGAGCCGCGATCCGCTCCTTCGG
>Ga0068864_100002016_pt1 | contig 16747 bp, 14 predicted proteins | sample KBSSwiS72_FD_66586 | JGI IMG/M metagenome (GOLD analysis project Ga0068864, IMG submission 66586) | Switchgrass rhizosphere microbial communities from Kellogg Biological Station, Michigan, USA - KBS Switchgrass S7-2 | ecosystem: Host-associated > Plants > Roots > Rhizosphere > Soil ... | reverse complement strand
TGAAGAGTTTCTGATAATCGTCCGGTCCGAGTTTGCGCAACAGCGCCTCGACCGTGATGTAGGCGCCGGGATAGGGGCGGTCGCCGACACCTTGCGCGATCGGCGTCATGCCCGCAGCGCGCGCTTTCTTGACGAGATCGAGGAACTGCGCCTGGGTCAACTGCGCATTCGCGGGCAGCGTGATGCCGAGCGTCTTCAGCATATCCTTGTTGTAATAAAGCTCGACGGTGTAGGCCTCCTGTGGAATGCCGTACGTCTTGCCGTTATGGGTCCAGACCTTGCGCGCCCAGGGTTCGATCTGGTTCCAGTTCACCGAGTCGTCGAGCGGAACGATGTAGCTTGCCGTGATGTATTCGGTCTGGTCCGGCTCAAGATAAAAGACGTCAGGGCCCCTGCCCGCCGGCAGCGCGGTCTTGAGCGCCGCGAACAGCGGATTTTTCTCATACCACGTTATCTTGACCTTGGCGCCGGGATGACTCTTCTCGAAATTCCTGGCCGCCAGCTCGCGGAAGGCCACCTTTGCCGGCTCATCGGCTTCGTGGCTCCAGACTTCCAGCGTCACGTCCTGCGCACTCGCCTTCGGCGCTGCTCCGACCAGGACCGCAAGCGTGACGAGCCCTACGGCCGCCACGAACCGCATCGCGAAATATTCACGCATTGTCGATTCCCCCTTGCTTCGCGACCACCGGGATAGCGCCGCCGCGATAGGTTGACACGAGTTGCACTGACCGCTCTGGCCGGAAGCCACGGGAGGCTTTTCCCGGTTGCCGCAGATAGTAGTACAAAGTGCGCGTCTCCACCATTTCGCCCCAAGTGTCGAGCTGATGTCATTCTGACTTTGGACCCGCGTGATCGTGATTTCATCAGCGAGCTTCTCCACTCGAAGATCGCGACCGGCGGCGGTGGCGAGTCGTCGAAGATCGAGACGACGTCGCTGCCCACAGTCGAGGAGACTCTGGATGCGCCTGGCCGTGCGCAGACTGTCGCCAACCGGCCGCCCGGAAATAGCCTAGCGGCATGCCGTCTGCCGGCGACCGCTTCGTACTTGGCGAAGTCGGAGTGCTCTGCGCTTCGGGTTCCCCGATTCGCGCGCACGATCGCAGCCTGCCGGTTTGCCGAGCGCCTGGAGCAATTGCTCAAGGCTGTCGAGTGCAGTCGCTACCTATCCGTCTGCACCTATCGCTAGACTCGAAGCGCGCTCGACAAACCATAGGAAGGAACCGGAGCGCGGCGTCAGCCTCGCACGATTGGCCGGCAGGTAAGCGACGAGCGAAGGTCTTCGACTCGGCTATCGCCAAGAAACGTCGTAGTAGTCGTAGACCTTGCGGCCGTAGTCGTCGGTGTACTCGGGCACGCTAGTCTGTCTCGCGATGTCCTGGCGCGTTCTACGCAGTCAGTTAACGGCCTTGGCGGATTCGTTCATTCATCCCGTCTAAACACGCGCAAGCCCACGATAGGACCCTCGCCTCACCATCCCGCAATCGCAGCTGTTGCGGGCGGACGAGGTGTGGCTCGATTGAACGTTCCTGGTTGTTCGCGGCTTTCGCGCTGCTCGCCGCGGTCGCCGGTTAGCATGATTCGCTGAACGTCCGCTTTGAAGAAGACCGACCGGCTGCTGTGGGTCGAACTGCGACCGTCGACGATCAAGCCGCTCACGTTCAGACTCGATGGTCGCTGAACGGCCAACAGCAGCCCTAGCGCATTGCGCCCCATAGCAGTCGTTGATTGGTGCTTGCCGGCAAAAAGCTGCCGTTCGCGGCCAACAGCGGTCCGAGCAGATATGCTTTGCCCTACGATTTCTTTGGATGGTCGAGCGCCACTCGTGCGGGCTTGGTCTTGCCGATTTTTGACCACGACTTCGTACCGAACGTGAACTCGGCGACCGCGCACGTCGGCATGCGCGCGATCTCGCTTGAGAGGCGATGCGCGAGTTCGGTCAACTCGGGGTTGTGGCCAAAAAGCATCACTCGCTCCAACTTGTCGTCGAGCTTGTGAATGACGTTGAGCAGATCATCCGCCTCGCCGGCGTACAGCCGATCATCCACCACGATATCCTTGCGCTTGTAATCCAGCTTCTTGGCAATGATCTGCGCCGTCGTGAGCGCGCGGATCGCCGGACTCGACAGGATCAAATCGGGTTTCACATCGCGCTTCTCCAATCGCTTACCCATCTTCGGTGCGTCGCGCTTGCCGCGATCGTCCAATGGCCGGTCCTTGTCGGGCAACGCAGTGTCATCCCAACTCGACTTGGCGTGACGAATGAGAAATAGCGTTTTCATGTCACGTAGATCAATTTATATTGACTCCGTTTGCATTTTGACATTTCCGTGCTGCACAACGCGCGCGTTAACGGTACCTCGTGCAAGTCCTACGGCCACCCGTAGTCAGGCTTCACCGCGCGACCCGCCGAGATATGTCGGAACGACCTCCTCGACCGATTTAGGCTGGATGTTTAACTCCTGCAGACCTGGCAGGGTCTCGCCTGCCACATTGTCCGCCTTGAGCAGGTCAACCTGGCCAGTGGTGAGCGGCGGATTCAGAGCCAAGAGCTCGAACAATCGCGCCTGAGCCTCGGCCAACGCGAAGGGTACCGGCACGAGCAAACGTTGTTTGCCGACGAGGCGAAGCACAATCTCGACAAGCTCGCGCAACGTGTACACGCGAGGGCCGGCGAGCTCGTAGGTGCGGCCAGCGCTACTGGAGTCGGTAAGCATCAGGGCAATCGCCTCTGCCACGTCCTCCACATAAACAGGCTGCAGGCGGGTGTGGCCACCGCCGATCAGCGGCAGCATCGGAAGCCGCCGGGCGAGCTGGGCGAGCGTGCCGAAGAGGGCGTCGCCGGGACCGAACATGGCACTCGGGCGGACGATGGTCGCACCGGGGAACCCTTGCCGCACCGCCTGTTCGCCGCATCCGCGCGCACGGATATACGGAGAACCGGATGCTGGATCGGCGCCGATGCCGGAGACGAGCACGAATCGCGGAACACCGGCAGCGGTCGCCTCCCGTGCTAGCGTCTTGGCGCCCTGCTCATGCACTGCCTCGAACGTTACACCGCCGGTCTCGACATAGGCGGAGACTGCGTTGACGACGGCGTCGGCCCCGGCGACGGCGCCGGCGATCGCGGCTTGGTCGCGCACGTCGGCGCGGAACACTGTGACCCGCTCCAAGCCCACTGCGCCAAGCGCGCGGCGCGCCCGGTCGGGATGCCGGACCGCGACGCGGACAGCCGCTCCGTCGGCGGCGAGGCGCTGCACGAGACGCCGGCCGAGGAATCCCGTACCGCCGAACACGCAGACCGTGGTCATGGCGCTGCCTCCCCGATGCTAAACAAGTTCGACCCGTACACGCTCAGCAGCTGACGATTTGCGGGACAGCATCGACATCCCCCGCGTCGATCCGGCCCGCGACCGAATCGAGCGACTGCTTTGGGAAGAATACTCGAACGTCTTCTGCTAGCCGTACGGGCCGCAAACGTCTGCTTCTCTAGAGCATGACAGGCAGCAACGGGGCAAACTCGGTCATTGAGCGATGCGGGACTTCGTTTAGCCCCATGCTTTGCTGTCGTGACTTCGCGATTCGGCGTTGGAACAGCCTTGAAAACCACTTCGTTGCTACACCTGTGCTACCCCGGCAGAAAAGAAAAACGGCTTGCATTTCTGCAAGCCGTTGAATTGTTTGGTTGCGGGGACAGGATTTGAACCTGTGACCTTCGGGTTATGAGCCCGACGAGCTGCCAGACTGCTCCACCCCGCGATTGCGATTATAGCGTGTGCGGCTGCTTGAGGTCAACGTCGGCACGCGCCGACTCCGCGGGAAACGCGACGACGTGATCGATCGCGAGCCGGATGCCGATGAATTCGCCGATCGCGTGATTGTGATGCGAAGGGACGAGCGAAAGCACGCGCGTGCCCGAGGCGAGCTTCAACGTGTACAGAAACTCGGCGCCCCGAAATGCCTTGGCGGTAACCTCGGCTTGCCATGGGCTTGCATCGTCGTGAAGGATGTCGTCCGGCCGCAGCAGCAAGTCGACCGCGGCGCCTGGTGACACCTGTTGCGGCCAATCGCCGTCCAGGTCGCCGAGCTCGGTGCGCATGCGCCCTTCGTTCTCCGCCACGCCGCGCAAGAACACGCCCTGCCCCACGAAATCGGCGACGAAGCGTGTGCGCGGCCGGTGATAGAGGTTGTACGCGCTATCCCATTGCTCGATGACCCCATCCTTCATGACGCCAATTTCGTCGGCGATCGCGAAGGCCTCGTGCTGGTCATGGGTGACCAGAAGCGCGGTCGTCCCGGCAGTTTTCAGGATGTCGCGCACTTCGAGCGAAATACGCTCACGCAGATCGACGTCGAGATTGGAAAACGGTTCGTCCAGCAACAGGAGATCCGGCGCCGGCGCCAGCGCCCGTGCGAGCGCGACACGCTGTTGCTGGCCACCGGAGAGCTCGTGTGGATATACGTCCGCCACGCCGGATAGACCCACGAGCATGAGCATCGTCGCAGTGCGCTCGCTCGCCGCATCCTCCGTCATGCGGCCCAATCCGAACGCGACATTTTTCGCGACGGTGAGATGCGGGAACAACGCGTAGTCCTGGAACACCATGCCGATGCCGCGCCGCTCCGGCGCCACCTGCAGCCCGGGTTTCGAGACGAGCCGATCGGAGAGCAGGATCTCGCCGCCCTGGATGGGTTCGAAGCCCGCGAGGCAACGCAACACCGTGGTCTTGCCGCAGCCCGACGGGCCGAGCAGGCAGCCGATGCGCCCCGGATCCAGCGTGAAATCCATGCCGCGCACGACCTTGTGCGCGCCATAGGCATGCTCGAGCGAGCGAACGCGAACGGAAGCCGCCATGACCGCGTCAGTCCATCCGGTCAACCGCGCAACGGCGGCGGCGCACGATCCGCGGTCGCGCCGCCGGCACCACGCCTGCGCAACGTCTTCAACTTGTCGGCCATCGCGGAGCCGACGGAAATCTGCGGATTCGCCGGCGGCGAATAACCGGCATCGCGCTCGCGGTCGGCGACGTGCGCCTTCGCGGCGTCGAACGCCGTAGCGAACGAGTCGCCTTTGCCCAACGCCTGGAAGAACGATTCGCCGAACGCCGTCGGCGGCGTGCGATCACCACAACCGAACGAGACATGGTCGGCCTGGGCATCGGTCACGATCAATGTGTAGTCGTCCTGCAGCGGCGCCACGAATCCGCCCGAATAGCAGGCGGAAACCACGATGATCCGCCACTTGATGCCGGCGTCGTCGAGCAACTGCTTGAGCCCGGCCGGCGCAAGCTCGACCAGCGACAGCGGCGGCTGGTCGGCCGCGAGGTGGTGCTCGACGGTGCCGCGACTCGCGAGATAGATCAAGACCACATCGTCTTCCGCGTCGATGATCGATCCGATCTCGTTCAGCGTCTCGCGCAGGTTGGTGGCGGTGGCGAACGGCGTCGTGATCAGCGTTTGCGGATTGTTGATCAGCAGCACCGAGCGGCCCTCCGTTCCCCAGCGGGTATCCATGATGTGCCGCGCCGCCTCGGCGTCGGTGCGATAGGCGTCCTGCCGGCCGTCCGGCGCGAACCCGACGAAATAGAGATCGGTTTGCGCGGGCCGCTCGTCCTGCAGATTCTCGAGGACATGATTGAGCAGGAACGTCTGCGCCGCGAGTACGGCCTCCGACGCGGCATTGAGGCCGCCCGGCACGGGCGCGTCGTCCGTTTGCGTGCGCCACCAGGGCTCGCTCGGCACCAGCGTATTGCCGAACCAGATCGGCGCCGCGAGCAGCAATCCACCGACGATCGCGCGCAGCCACACATAGGAGGGCAGCGGCGCGAAGGCGACCGCCACGCAGCGGATGAGGATGATCACGATCCACGTGACGATCACGTATTCGAAAATCGGCAGCGCCGCCGCGATGATCGGGCTGGGCCCGACGACGTACGGCAGATAATGCAGCACTTGCACGAGGGGAAGCGACGCGAGCACGATCACGGGCAGCGCCAGCGCCACGTGGCGTTGCCGATTGAACAGCGCGATCAGCGCCGATGCGAGCAGCAATACCGCGCCGGCATACAACTCCGACCCGGCGCCTAGCAAGGAAAATTCACGCGGCGGCGCGGCGCGGAACCAATCGCCAATGAAGTCGATGACCGCCGACAGCGCAAACAGCAGCAGCAGTTGCACGAGGTCGACGCGGAACGCAAGCCGATCCACGCGTCGAAAGCACGCAAGCCGCAGCCCCGCGCAAAGGTTGCGCCACAGGTTGGCGATTGCGTAGCCCATGCGTTGAGAGCGGACGACGCGTTACGCGGCGGCCGCACGCTCCTCGATGAAGGCTTTCACCCGCGCCGGGTCCGCCGGCAATATCGTGTAGTGCTGCGGCCGGGATTCGAGACCCTCGTAAGCGGATGGACGATCGGGCTCGCGGCCAAGGGCCTCGCGAATGGTGGCCGCAAACTTCACGGGCAGCGCTGTTTCAATGCAAATCAGCGGTACCGCAGAGTCGCGATGCTCGCGTCCTACTTTAAGCCCATCGGCGGTATGCGGGTCGATCGCGATGCCGTAGCGCGCATCGACGTCGCGAATGGTCGCGAGCCGATCGGCATGGGTGCTGCGGCCGGACACGAATCCGGCTTCCTGAACGCGGGTCCAGTGCGGCGTTCCCGCGAGGTCGAAGCCTCCATCCGCGCGGAGCTCCGCCCACAGCGCGCGGACGATCGCGGGATCGCGGCCGACCGCGTCGTAGATGAAGCGCTCGAAATTGGACGCCTTGGAAATGTCCATCGATGGCGAAGATGTCGCATGCGTTTCGGCCGACGCCCGGGGCCGGTAGCGTCCGGTCCGGAAAAACTCGTCGAGCACGTCGTTTTCGTTGGTCGCGAGAATCAGGCGCCGAATGGGCAGTCCCATCGCGCGCGCGACATGTCCGGCCAGGATGTTGCCGAAGTTGCCGGAGGGCACGGCGAAGTCGACCTGTTCGGCGTTGGTGCGCGTGGCGGCGAAGTAACCGGCGAAGTAATAGACGATCTGCGCGGCCACCCGCGCCCAGTTGATCGAGTTCACGGCGCCGATGGCAAAGCGTGTCTTGAACGGCGCGTCGCCGGTGATTGCTTTCACGAGGTCCTGGCAATCGTCGAACGTGCCCTCGATCGCCAGGTTGTGGATGTTCGGGTCGTCGAGCGCGAACATCTGCGCCGTCTGGAACGGGCTCATCCGGCCCTTGGGCGACAGCATGAACACAGTGACGCCGCGCTTGCCGCGCATCGCGTATTCCGCGGATGAGCCGGTATCGCCCGACGTGGCGCCCAGGATGTTGATCGATCGCCGCTCGCGTGCGAGCGCGTATTCGAACAAGCGACCGAGGAGTTGCAGCGCGATGTCCTTGAATGCCAGCGTCGGACCGTTCGCCACGCGCAGCAGGTGCAGCCGTGGCTCCAGCGTCACGAGCGGCGTGATGGCGTCGCTGCCGAACACTTCACGCGTATACGTCGCGTCGACGATTCTGCGCAAATCCGCCGGCGGGATGTCGTCGATGAAGCGCGCCAACACCGCAACCGCGAGGCCGCGGTAACCGAGCGGCCGCAGCGCCTCCAGGTCAACCGCGGAAAGTCGCGGATAACGCTCCGGAATGGCCAGGCCGCCATCGGGTGCGAGGCCCTCGAGCAGGACGCTGGTAAACGGCTGCGGCGCGTCGGCCCAGGCGCCGCGGGTGCTGACGTAGCGCATTAGGGCCTGCTAACGCTATGAACGCAAACGCGAACGGGTGGCATGGGGCGCCAATCGCGGCAGCAGACGAAGCCAAGACTAGAAGTCTTGGCGAGGATAGCAACAAAGAGTGGCGCCCCATGCCACCCGTTCCCTTCGGGTTGCTGCCGAAAACGCCCAGCGCTGCGTTGCAAAGGCTCGCCGGGTGCCCGACCCGCCTTCGCCTTCGCGCCTTGCGCTGGGCGTTTTCGGCGGTGCAACGCGTTTGCGTTCATAGCGTTAGCAGGCCCTAATTCAACTGTTCGAGGCGAATACGAACGATCTTTCCGCGCACGGTCGGCAGCGCTTCGACCTTGGCGATCGCGTCGACAATGTTCTTCTCCACGGTCCGGTGCGTGAGGAGAATGATGTCCGTCTGGTCCTCGCCTTCGGGCGGCTCCTTCTGGATCATCGCGTCGATCGAGATCTCGCGGTCGGCGAGAATGCGCGTGATGTCAGCCAGCACGCCGGGGCGGTCGTCGACGCGCATCCGCAGGTAATAGCTGGTGACGATCTCGCCCATCGGCAGGAACGGGATGTCGTTGAGCTGGTCCGGCTGAAAGGCGAGATGCGGCACCCGGTGTTCCGGGTCGGCGGTATGCATGCGCGTAACGTCGACCAGGTCGGCAATGACCGCGCTCGCCGTCGGCTCAGCGCCGGCGCCGGCGCCGTAGTGCAGCGTCGCGCCCACCGCATCGCCCTTGACCAGCACGGCGTTCATCGCGCCTTCGACATTCGCGATCAGCCGTTTGTGCGGAATGAGCGTCGGATGCACGCGCAGCTCGATGCCTTCGCGGCCGTCGACGCGCGCGCGCCGCGTGATGCCAAGCAGCTTGATCCGGTAGCCCAGCTCCTCGGCGTACCGGATGTCATCGCTGGACAGCTTGCTGATGCCCTCGGCATAGGCCTTGTCGAACTGCATCGGCACGCCGAAGGCGATGGCCGACATGATCGTGAGCTTGTGCGCGGCGTCGATGCCCTCGATGTCGAACGTGGGGTCGGCTTCCGCATAACCGCGCAGTTGCGCCTCGGCCAGGACCGACGCGAAGCTTGCCCCGGTCGCGCGCATCTCGGACAGGATGAAGTTCGACGTCCCGTTGATGATCCCCGCGATCCACTCGATCCGGTTGGCCGTCAGGCCCTCGCGCAACGCCTTGATGATCGGGATGCCGCCGGCAACCGCGGCTTCGAACGCCACCATCACGCCCTGCGCCGACGCGGCGGCGAAGATTTCGTTGCCATGGTGCGCGAGCAGCGCCTTGTTAGCGGTGACTACGTGCTTGCCGTGCGCAATCGCGTCGAGCACTAGCGTGCGCGCCGGCTCGATGCCGCCGATCAGCTCGCACACGATGTCCACCTCCGGATGGCGGACGACGACGGCCGCGTCGTTGGTCAGGTTGACGCCGGCGATGCCACGCGTCCCGGCGCGCGCACGCTCCAGCGTGCGCGTCGCGATCCAGTTGATGCGGATCGGCCGGCCGGCCCGGCGCGTGATCTCCTCCTCGTTGCGGCGGAGAACGTCCCACGTGCCACGACCGACGGTACCGAAGCCGAGCACGCCGACGTTCAACGGTTTCATCGCGGCGTTCGCCATCAGAGCAACCCGTCCTCGCGGAACATCTGCTTGATGCCGCGGATGGCCTGGCGCGTCCGCGATTCGTTCTCGATCATCGCGAACCGCACATGGGCGTCGCCGAATTCGCCGAAGCCGATGCCCGGCGACACCGAAACCTTGGCCTTCGCCAGCACATGCTTCGTGAATTCGAGTGAGCCCTGCTCACGATAGACGTCCGGGATCTTCGCCCATACGTACATCGAAGCCTTCGGAACATCGACCATCCAGCCCGCTTCGTGCAAGCCCTTGACCAGCACATCGCGGCGATTCTGGTATTTGGCGGCAATGTCGGCGACGCACTGCTGCGGGCCTTCGAGCGCCGCGATCGCCGCCACCTGGATCGGCGTGAACGTGCCGTAGTCGTGGTAGCCCTTGATGCGCGCGAGCGCGTTGACGAGATCGCGATTGCCGACCATGAAGCCGATCCGCCACCCTGCCATGTTGTAGCTCTTCGACATCGTGAAGAACTCGACGGCGACGTCGCGCGCGCCTTCGACCTGCATGATCGACGGCGCCTTCCAGCCGTCGAAGCAGATATCGGCGTACGCCAGGTCGTGCACGACGTAGATGCCGTACTCCTTCGCCAGCGCGACGATTTTCTCGAAGAACGGCAACTCGACGCATTGCGCTGTCGGATTGGCCGGAAAATTGATGATGAGCATCTTCGGCTTCGGAAAGCTCATCCGGATCGTGTGCTCGAGCTCGGCGAAAAAATCCACATCCGGCGTCATCTGCACTTGCCGGATGTCGGCGCCGGCGATCACCGGGCCGTAGATGTGGATCGGATAGCTCGGGTTGGGCACGAGCACCGTGTCGCCGCGGCCGAGCGTGGCGAGCGCCAGATGCGCGATCCCCTCCTTCGACCCGATGGTGACGATCGCTTCCGTGTCAGGATCGAACTCGACGCCCCACCGGCGCTTGTACCAGTGGCAGATCGCGCGGCGCAGCCGCGGAATGCCCTTCGATACCGAGTAGCCGTGCGTGTCCGGGCGCTGGACGGTTTCGACCAGCTTGTCGACGATGTGCGACGGGGTGGGCCCGTCCGGGTTGCCCATGCCGAAGTCGATGATGTCCTCGCCGCGCCGGCGCGCGGCCATCTTGAGCTCGGACGTGATCGAAAAGACGTACGGCGGCAGGCGCTCGATGCGCGCGAATTGCGTTTCCAGAGGGGGGGCCATACACGGTCTTTCTTCCGTAAGCGCCCGGAACCGTCCGAGCGACGCAAGTGGTTGCGGAGGCGCAACTCCCTGAATTCTAGCATCCCAGGGGCGACAGTCTGGGAGCCCGCCCCCTTTTGGCGTCGCCGCAGCACGAAATTTCGAGCAAACTATAATGGCGCGAGGACGACACAAAGGGATAGGCCGCGTCGATTGCAAAGCGTCCAGCAGTATTGTGTGCAGCAACACCGGAGGAGCTCCAATGACCGCTTCCAATGCCGAACCCGCTGTCGACCCCACGGCGCCGAGCCCGCAACCGTCCCCGGATGACATCAAGCGCGCCGCGAGCGAGTCGGTGCGCGCGGGCGTCGATATCCGCGCCAAGATTCATGATGTCACGTTGCTCGCGCTGAAGAGCCGCCGCTTTGACCGCCACGGCATGCAGGAAGTCGTACGCGCCGTAACCGATGGCATCGCGCTCGGCGCGGAAGAGAGTCGGTCCGACTTGCGGCAGACGCTGTCGGAGGCGTTTCGCGGGTTGGACCAGGGGCTGACCCGTTCGGCGGAAGCGGGAGGCGCGGCGCTGCGGCAGCTTGCGGTCACGGGCAAGGACCTGTCGGACAACGAGATCAAGCAAGCGCTGGCCACGATGAAACAGCTCGAGGACGACTTCCTGGCGACGGCGGGCCACGCGGCCGAGGCCGCCAGCGAGAAGATTCGACCGGAACTGCGGCAAATTCTCCATACCGCGCGCCAGACCGGCACCGAGACCGGCAAGATGGCGGCGACCAGCATGACCGAGTTGACCCGGCGCTTTTCGGTGGCTTCCCTCGATGTCGCACTCGCCGGCATGGTAGTCGCGGCCGAGGTCGGCACCCGCTTCGCACAGCTTGCGAGCGGCATCCTGGGCGGCATCGCCGACGCGCTGGCAGAACCCCGCGCCGACAAAAAACCCTAGTAACGGCGGCGATATGCTGCAAGTCGCGTTCAGCTCGATGCGGGACCTCCCGCGTCTGCACGAGATCACGTCGGTATTGATACGACACGGGCTCGGCGACGTCGTGCGCCGCATCGGCGTGTCCGGCGTGCTCGAGCGCGCCGGGCAGATGTTGCAGTGGGGAGCGTCCGCCGAGGCGATGAAGCTGGACCCGCCTCAGCGCGTGCGATTGGCGCTGCAGCAGCTCGGGCCGACATTCGTCAAGCTTGGGCAAGTGCTCGCCACTCGGGCGGACCTCTTCCCGCCGGACTGGGTTGCGGAATTCGAGAAACTGCACAGCGATGTCCCACCGGTGCCGTTCGACGAGCTGCTGCCGGAATTGACGCACGCGCTCGGACGTTCGCCGTTTGACGTCTTTGTCGAGCTGGAAACGCAGGCGCAAGGCTCGGCCTCGATCGCGCAGGTCCACCGCGCCCGGCTGACCGACGGCACGCTGGTTGTGCTGAAGATTCGCCGCCCTGGAATTCGCGCGAAGGTGGAAGCCGACTTGCGTCTGCTTGGACACCTGGCCGCGCTGGTCGACTCGGAAATGCCTGAGGCCCGGCGCTATCAGCCCATCGAAATTGCCGCCCAGTTCGCCCGCTCGCTCGAGCGCGAGCTCGATTTCACGGTCGAGGCGAACAACATCGAACGCCTCGCGACGCACTTTGCAAACGATCCGTTCATCGTCATTCCAAAGGTCCATTCCGAGTGGACGAACGAGACGCTGCTGGTGCAAGAGCACATTTCCGGCATCCCGGGCACCGATATGGCCGCGGTGGAAGCCGCAGGACTGGACAAGAAGATGCTCGCCGCGCGCGGCGCGGAAGCCATCTTGCGCATGATTCTGGTCTACGGCTTTTTCCATGCCGACCCGCACCCCGGCAATGTCTTCTTCCTGCCGGGCAATCGCATCGTCATGATCGATTTCGGCATGGTGGGTCGCCTGGCACCGCGGCGCCGGCGCGAGGTCGTCGATCTGCTCGCCGGCCTCGCGCAGATGGAAGAGCAGCCGATGCTCGACGTGCTCCTCGATTGGGCCGGCGATGCCTACGTCGACGACGCGCGGCTCGCCGCGGACGTCAACGACCTCGTGTTCGAATACGAAAGCGTTCCGTTGGCAAGCATCAGGATCGGCGTCCTCCTGCGCCGCTTCACCGCGATCGTCCGCGAGCATTCGATCGTGCTGCCGGCGGATCTGACGCTGATGTTCAAGGCACTCATCACGATGGAAGGCCTGGGGCGGCAGTACGACCCGGATTTCCAGGTCATCGAACAGCTCACGCCGGTGCTGCGGCGCGTTCTGTTAGAGCGCTTTCGTCCGGACGAACTCGCGCGGCGCGGGCGCAATGCGGCGGCGGAGTTCCTCAGTGTCGTCGGCAGCGTTCCGCGCGACATCGCGCGCCTGGTGCGGGAGGCGCGCCGGGGCAAGACCCGGATCGATCTCGACCTGAAGCGGCTCGACGATTTCGGGCAGCAGATCGGCGAGACCATGGACCGGGTCACCGTCGGCATCATGACGGCATCGCTGGTGATTGGCTCGGCGATCCTGATGACCGTCCCCGGCGGACCCACGATCCTGGGTATTCCGGTGCTGGGTTTGATCGGATTCGCCGGCTATACGCTCGCCTTCGTGAACAGCGTGTGGGTGATCTACGGTATCTGGCGGTCGACCAAGAAGTGATGGTCGCCGTACTTCACGCTTCCGCGCAATGTCGGCAGGCAGTCCCCGATCACGCGGCATGCGCTCCGGTGCTTTCCATGCACGCCATGCCTCACGGCAGCGATTGTGTTCACACGCCCGAGTTCATCGAGGAGCATCGCAACATGAAGTTTCATTTGCAGGCCCCCGCATCGAACGTTGTGACCGGCAGTGGCCCTGGTTGGGTGCGGGTCGGGCAGACCGAGTACCGCAGCAACGTCATCCTGTTGCCCGATGCGGTGATCGAGGGTTGGGCGCCAAACGGATTCGCCGCGCTGACGGAGCCCGACTTCGCCGCGCTGCTCGCCCATGCGCCGGAGACGGTGCTGCTCGGCACGGGTGCGCGTCAGCAGTTCCCGCACCCGCGCCTGTTGCAGGCGTTGTCCGCCGCGCACGTCGGCGTCGAAGTGATGGACACGCGCGCCGCGTGCCGCACGTTCAATATTCTCGTCGCCGAAGACCGCCGTGTCGCCGCCGCGCTAATTGTTGCCTGAGCTGTTGCGACAGGGCTAAAGACGTAAAGGCAACGACTCGGCAACACGCTCCGAAACGAGGATCCGTGGCGTTGAACGTCGAGCGCAGCTCGACGTTCCAACGCAATGGATGCTCGGACCACCGGAGACTCAGTTCGTGTAACGGAGCGTAATGACGCAGCGGAACAGCTACTCGCCCATCTGCATCAGCATCCCATGTTCCCGTGCGTACGCGATTGCCCAGCGGAACACCAATACGCCGAGAGCGAGGTAGACGACGTTGAGCCCCGCCGCCCACGCAAAGTGGTCCCAGCGAAACATCCCGTCGAGCAGCAACGCGCGCATACCCTCGAATACGTGCGCCGATGGCAGCGCGTTGGCAACCCCCTGCAGCCACGGCGGCAGCACACCGATCGGATAGTAGACGCCGGACACCGGAGCAACCAGGAACATCGCTGCCCACGCGAGCTCTTCCGCGCCCAAGCCCCAGCGCAGAATGAGCGCGGACACGGCGAGGCCGATCGCCCAGCCGAATACGATCAGCATCGTAAAGAACGCGATCAGCGGAAAGCCGAACGAGAAGATCGAATAGTGGAACAGCAGGAACGCGAACACGCATGCGCCGCCGACGCCGATCAGCGCGCGCAATACGCTCATCACGAGCTGGCCGGCAATGAACTCATGCAGGCGCAGCGGACTGACGAACAAGTTGGCGAGGTTGCGCGAATACAGCTCCTCAATGAGGGTCAACGAGACGCCGAGCTGGCCGCGGAACAGGATGTCCCACAGCAGCACCGCGCCGATGAAGAATCCCGGGGCGTCCTTGAGGAAATTCGTCGTCGGCGTGAGGTAGATGGTCAGGAATGCCCATAGCACCATCGTGACCGTCGGGTAATACGCCATCGACACGATGCGCGGCCACGATTTGAGCAGCAGGTAGGCGTGCCTGCGGATCAACGCCCGGACCCGCCGCGCCGACGGCGCGAGGCCGCTCTGCGGATACAGTGCGATGGCAGCGTGGGCGGGCCTATCCATCGCGCGAATCACATTGCGATGTTTTCCGCGGCAGCGCCAGCGGCAGGCTGCTCATCGCCGCCGCGCGCGATGTCGAGAAACACCTCTTCCATGTCGGCGCGCCCATAGCGCGCGATCAGCTCGTCCGGCGATCCCTGGTCGACGACGATGCCGGCGCGCAGCATGATCACGTCGTCGCACATCCGCTCGACCTCGCCCATGTTGTGCGAGGCGAGCAGCATCGTGCATCGGCTGTCGCGCTGATAGTCTTCGAGATACGTGCGCATCCGGTCGCCGATGTCAGGATCGAGCGATGCCGTCGGCTCGTCGAGCAGCAGCACCTCGGGCTGGTTCAGCAGCGCCTTGGCCAGCGATACGCGCGTCCGCTGCCCTGCCGAGAGGTGGCCATAGGGCCGCTTCAGCAGCCCCTCGAGATCGAATTGCGCGGCGAGTTCCGCGATGCGGCCGCGCGGGTCACGCAATCCGTAGAGGTCGGCGAAGACACGCAGGTTCTCGCGCACCGTCAATCGTTTCGGCAAATCGACGTAGGGCGACGTGAAATTGATCCGCGGCAACACGCGATAGCGATGACGCAGCGTGTCCTCGCCGAGCATGGTGATCGTACCGGCCGTTGGCGTGAGCACGCCGAGCAGCATCGACAGCGTCGTCGTCTTGCCCGCACCGTTCCCGCCAAGGAGCGCCGTCGTCGTACCCCGGCGCACCGTGAACGAGATGCCCTTGACCGCCTGGACTTCCTTGTAATTCTTGTACAGGCCGGAAACGACGATGGCCGCATCGTCGGCAATGCTCGAAGGCAGGTGGGCGCTCATGGTTGCTGATTGGCGCCCGATTGGTTTCGAATGCGCGTTCCGATTTCGTCCGTCGCCGGCGCGCTGTCCGTCAGAGGGCGCCAGCAGTGCCGGCGCGACGCGCCTCGCCCCACGCCACCGCCGCCGACCATGCGAGCATCAGTAGCGAAGCAAGCGTCGTGTAGCCCAACCGATCGGTGCGAACCTGATTGGCCATCGCAATCAGCAAAACCGCGGCGAGCGCCGCGGCCGTCATCACGCGCGTGCGCCGGAAACACAATCCGCCTGCCGCGAACAATTGCAGGATGCCGATTGCGCGCGTCCACTCGGCGCTGCCGATCGCGGCCCGGTAATGCTCATCGAGCTCCGGGCCTGCTTGCAGATGCACCACCCCGGAGTGCGCAAGGACCACGGCCAACGCGATGGCGCCGATCGCCGGCCACGCCGCGCGCACCCGCGGGACGAGCACTGCAGCGAGGCGCGCTGCCTTAGGCGTCAACACTGGATCGTCGTACGGCAGTAGTTCGTGAGCTCGCGCACGATGCAGTTGGCGACTACGTTCTCGCGTGCGCGGCCTTCGCCGTATTCCAGCGCCAGCCGCACCCGGTACTTGTCGAAGAACGCATCGAACTGCTCGGCGCCGACCGTCCCCAGCGCGAACAACGCGTCCTGTGCCGCGTCATATTCGAGCAGGATCGCCGCAAGCGGCTGCGGCGCGGGACCCGACACCACGCGCGCCCCTTCGGCAGGGTCGTACACGCTGTGGTCGGCGCAGCAGTGGATGACATGCGCACCCGATGTCGGCGAGCGCTCGCGCTGGTAGCGGATGAACGACACTTCGCGCGTCGGGTAGGCAAGCTTGTGCGCGCAAATCGCCGAGAACGCGACGATGTTGCGTTCGCGGCCGACGCCACCGCGCCATGCGTATTCGGCACCGTCCTGCCGCTTCAGGGCCGCCGGCGCGACGACCGGGCGCGCCAGCTTCAGCAACAGGCACGGGGTGGCCGCGTACGGATAGTGGAAGACATAATTCGTCTCCGGCACGAGTTGCGCGGGCTGGATCGGCCGGCCATGAATGTCGACCAGGCGGGCGCGTGCATAGGCACGCGGCGGCTCCTGCGCCCATGCGTTCGGCCATCCGGCAAGCGGCGCCACCGACGCCGCGCCGCCCACCAGCGCACAACCGGAAAGAAACCGCCGCCGCTCCATCGGACCTCCTGATGCTGGCGCGCCGCGGACGTTGATCCGCAGGCTCTGTCGCGCATTT
>Ga0068864_100002011_pt1 | contig 16757 bp, 21 predicted proteins | sample KBSSwiS72_FD_66586 | JGI IMG/M metagenome (GOLD analysis project Ga0068864, IMG submission 66586) | Switchgrass rhizosphere microbial communities from Kellogg Biological Station, Michigan, USA - KBS Switchgrass S7-2 | ecosystem: Host-associated > Plants > Roots > Rhizosphere > Soil ... | reverse complement strand
CGCGAAGATTTCGATAGGGGAAAGCCTTGTCCGCAGCAACGGTCGATGAGCGCGCAGACGACGAGGTCGTCGAGATCCTGCGCCAGACGATGCCGCTGCAGGTCGCGCGCGACGACCTGCTGCGCAGGATTGCGGCCGCGGGCCGGCGCGTCCACTACGAGGCGACGCAAGTCCTCTACGAGGTGGACGACATCGCCGACGACCTCTACATCATCGTGTCGGGCGAGGTGCGGCACACGCTCGGTCCGGGCGCGCACGCGAAGGAGCCGACGAAGGTCCTGAAGGCGGGCGACGTCTTCGGATGGGCGGCGCTCCTCGAGAAGACGCCGCGGCGGCTGGCGCGAGCCGTCTGCACGAAGCCCACGGAGATCGTTCGCATCGGCGGCGAGACGCTGTTGCGCGTTCTCGCCACCGACGCCGACGTCGGCGACGTGGTGATGAGCCGCTTCGCCACGATGATCTCGCGCGAGTTCACCGTTCCCGATCTCGCCGACCAGCTGCGACGGATCCATCGCAAGATGCACGCGAAGGACATCCAGGGAATGAATCTCACGCTTTACCGGATGTCGCTCTGGCTCAAGAGTCCCCGGCCCTACCTCATGCTGATCGGCTTCGCGCTGTTCCTCGGCTTCTGGTACCTGGCCGTCGAGGTCTGGAAGCTGCCGCGCTTTCGCGAGATGCCGGGGATCACCGCGGTGATCAAGGAGTGGGTGAGCCGCGAGCCCACGTACGGGCTGTCGATCTACACCGACGAGTACTACAAGCACATCTGGGTCAGCGTCTGGCGCGTCACCCAGGCGTTCGTGCTCGCGACGCTGCTCGGCGTGCCGATCGGCCTCTTCCTCGGATGGTCGAAGAAGTTCAAGGAATACGTCTTTCCCGTGTTCGAGGTGTTCCGGCCGATTCCGATCCTTGCCTGGGTTCCGCTTGCGATCGTGATGTTCGTCGCCACGGAATCGGCGGTCATCTTCCTCACCTTCCTCGCCTCGTTCTTCGCGACGGCGCTCAACACGATGCTGGGCGTCGAATCGATCGACGAATCGTACGTGCGGGCCGCGAACTGTCTCGGCGCGAGCCGGGCCCAGGTATTCCGGCACGTGATCCTGCCGGGCGCACTGCCGTTCATCTTCACCGGCCTGCAGATCTCGATCGGCGTCTCGTGGTTCTCTCTGGTCGCAGCCGAGATGGTGTCCGGTCAATACGGCCTCGGCTACGTGATCAACACCTCGTACACGATGGTCCGGTATCCGACGATCGTCATCGGAATGATCACGCTCGGCGCCGTGGGCTATGTCACGAGCGCGCTGGTGCGCGTCGTGGGCGACTACCTCATGCAGTGGCGCACGCGCGAGCTTGCGCTCGGAGGGCGCTGATGGACGCCACGGCCCTGGCGGCGCCATCTGCCGCTGTTTCGTCCGCCGTGACGACGCGCGGGGCGATCGTGATCGACGACGTCGTCAAGATCTACGATCCGGACGGCGCCGCCGTGATGGCCGTGGATCACTGCTCGCTCAACATCGAAGCGGGCGAGATCTGCATGATCGTCGGCCCGTCTGGCTGCGGTAAGACGACCCTGCTGAATGCGATCGCCGGCTTTCACGAAATCACGTCCGGACAAATCCTGCTCGATGGCGAGGTGCTGTGCAGCGCGGAGAAACCGAAGGCCGAGCCGTCGTCGGACCGAATCGTCGTCTTCCAGAACGGCGCGCTCTTTCCGTGGAAGACCAACCTCGAGAACGTCGCCTTCGGCCCGCTGATGCAGGGCAAGCTCAACAAGACCGATGCGTTGGAGAAGGCGCGCGCGATGATGGCCGACGCGGGGCTCGCGGGCGTCGAGCACAACTACCCGGGCGAAGTATCGTCCGGGATGCGCCGCCGCGTGGAAATCGTCCGCGCGCTGATGAACGAGCCGAAGGTGCTGCTGCTGGACGAGCCCTATCGCGCGCTCGACTCGCTCACGAAGTCGGTGATGCACGAGGCGCTGCTCGAGATCTACTACCGCAACAAGGTCACGATCTTCTTCATCACCCACGACCTCGAGGAGGCGATCTTCCTGGGCCACAAGGTCGCGATCATGACGACGCGCCCCTGCAAGCCGAAGAAGATCCTGCACGTCGACATTCCGCACCCGCGCGACTACTCGGTGCTCACGTCGAAGCGCTTCCGCGAGCTCATGGAAGAGACGAACGACGCCGTGCACGAAGAGGCGCTCAAGGCGTTCGCCGCCGGCGAGAAGGAAGGCTGACGGTGGCGAGGAAAAGCACGCACCTTCAGGCCTACTGGCGCGGGGCCGTCTCGATCATCGTGTTGCTCGTGCTGTGGGAGCTGGGGTCGCTCTCCAAGGTCTGGATCAAGTGGGATGCGTTCGAGTGGCTGCGCCATTTGCTGACCGCTTTCGGATTCAAGCCCATCTACCTGCCGTGGATCGGGGCCGTCCCTGCGCCGACCGAGGTGCTGGCCGTGTGGGCGCGCGTTCTCGTGGACCCCGGCTACTGGCAAAGCTGGTACATGAGCTTCTTCCGCGTGATGATGGGCTTTGTCGCCGCGATGCTCATCGGCATCCCGTTCGGCCTCCTGCTCGCGGTGAGCCGCACGTCGTTCGGCATCGGCTTCCCGGTGTTCGAAGTGCTGCGACCGATACCCCCGCTCGCCTGGGTCCCGGCATCGATCCTGTTCTGGCCGACGCAGGAGATGTCGATCGCGTTCGTCACCTTCCTGGGCGCGTTCTTCACGATCGTCATCAACGTCGTGGGCGGCGCGCGGTCGATCGACGTCCGCTACTTCCAGGCGGCGCGCTCGATGGGGTCGAGCCAGTCGGACATCTTCTGGCGGATCATCCTGCCCGGAACGCTGCCGTCGATCGTCGTCGGCTCGGCGGTCGGCATGGGCATCACGTGGGAGGTCGTCGTCGCCGCGGAGATGATCTCCGGTGGGGGCAGCCAGATCGGCGGCACGAGCGGCGGCGGACTCGGCTTCTTCATCTGGAACTCGTACGTCGGCGGCTCGTACGAGCAGATCGTCGTCGGCATGATCAGCATCGGCATCGCCGGCTTCATCTCGAGCGAGCTCTTGCGCGCGCTGGGCAGGCGCGTCACGCCATGGCTGCGCCTGCGATGAGCGCCGCCGGGCACGCGCTGCGGGCGTCGATCAAGGCCGGCGAGCTCAAGGCCGAGAACGTCAGCAAGGGCTACGGCGCGGCGCACTTCCGCAAGGAGGTCGTCAGCGAATGCTCGTTCACGATCGAGCGCGGCAAGCTCACGGTCATGATCGGACCATCGGGGTGCGGCAAGAGCACGCTCATTCGCCTTCTCGCCGGGTTCGAGCGCCCGACGACAGGGACGATCACGCTCGACGGCGAGCCCGTGACCGGCCCCGCGCGCGACCGGCTCGTGCTGTTCCAGGAATCGGCCCTCTTCCCGTGGATGACCACGTGGGACAACATCCTCTACGGCCCGCGCGCCCGCGGCGAACTGACGACCGAGACGCGCGAGCTCGGCGAGTTCCTGCTGTCGAAGGTCGGCCTGCAGGACTTCCGCAACAAGTATCCGACGCAGCTCTCGGGCGGCATGCAGCGACGCGCCGAGCTCGCCCGGGCGATGATCAACAACCCGCAGATCATGATCCTGGACGAGCCGTTCCGGGGGCTCGACGCCATGACCAAGGAGCTCATGTGGGAGTACTACTCGGCGCTCTATGAAGAGAACCGGCGGACCAACTTTTTCGTGACCACGGACATCGACGAGGCGATCTTCCTTGCCGACCGCCTCCTCATCATGTCGAACATCCCGACGCACGTGCGCGCGGTGTTCGAGGTCGACGTCCCGAGGCCGCGCAAGCTCGGCAGCCTGATCGAGAATGACCGCGCCAACGAGATCAAGATGAAGGCGCTGTCGCTCCTGCACGAGGAGGCGATGAAGTCGTTCTCCCGCGGCAGCAAGGCCGCCGCCGATTTCGTCGACGCGTACTCGAAGCGAATGGCGAAGACCTAGATCGCCGTGGATTGGCTCACGCGCCGGGAAACCGTGATCGTGCTGGCGGTGCTGGGCGCGATCGCATCCGTGATCGCCACGCTGCCGCGCGTCCGCGCCTCGGGGCTCGCGCGAACGCTCAACGCCGCGGGGTACGGGTTGATGGCGACGAGCATGCTGCTCTTCATCGTGGCCGGATTCCGCTCCGGTTAGCGCGCGAGCGCCGTCCGCCTCTCGCAACTGCGCTCGAGCGTGTCGGTCGGGGCAAGCGGACCGTCGCGGGCTTCGGTCTCGCTATGACATCGGCGCGGGGTGCGGCAGGCAGGGTGTGATGTTCGCCATCGCGCGCGACACGTATTCGTCCTTCTCGCCGACGGGCGCGACATAGTGCAGCGCGGCAGCGGCGACCTCGGGTCCTTCCGTCCTGGCGATGATCCACGCGGCGAGGTACGGTGAAGCAAGGCAGCCGCCGGCCGTCGCGATGTTGCCCTGCGCGTGGAACGACTGGTTCAGCACTTCGACGCCCGCTTCCTGCACCCATGGCCTGGTCGTCAAGTCAGTGCAGGCCGGGACTGTTCCGAGCAGGCCCAGCTTCGCAAGTAAGAGCGTGCCGGAGCACTGGGCCGCGATCAGCTGGCGTTTTGGATCCAGCGCGAGTCGACGCAGCAGTGGGGGATCCGCTGCGACTTCGCGGGTCCTGATGCCGCTGCCGACGATGACTGCGTCGGCGAGCCGGGCTTCCTCCAGCAGGGATTGCGCCCTTATCGTTACGCCGTTCATCGACGTGACCTCCGGCTCCGGGCAGCAAAGCGCGACACGCCAGCCGGGCTTACGCACCCGGTTGAGAATGCCAAGCGCAATGAGCGAGTCGAGCTCGTTGAAACCCTGGAAAGTGAGGATGGCGATTTTCATGGCGCCATCTTACCGCCGGCGCACACCCTGCAATCGCGTCAGGCGACATCGATCCGCACGAGCTTCGTGCGGCCGGACGCGCCGGTCTTGATGGAGACAACGGATCTGGGGCAACCGAACCGCCGGGCCACGAGCCCGATCAGCTCCCGGTTCGCCCTGCCGTCGACCGGGGGTGCCTTGATCTGCGCGAGCCACTTTCCGTCGGCGGATTGCTCGAGAACGCTGGCCCGGGCGTTGGGCTTGACCTTGACCTCGATGAGCATCGCCATCGCCGCCGTTCAGCTAACCCTTCAACCCGCTCATCACGACCGCCTGCACCACCCACCGCTGCAGCGCGATGAAGATCACCAGGATCGGCAGAATGCTGAGTACCGCGGCGGCAGTCAGCAGGTTGTACTCGATGAAGTACATGTTGGTGAAGCTCGTGAGCCCGATGGTCACGACTTTCATCTGGGGGCTGCTCGTGACCACCATCGGCCAGAAGAACTCGTTCCAGCTCCACATGAACTTGATGATGAGCAAGGTGGCGATCGCCGGCTTCACCGACGGCAATATCACGAGAAAGAAGATGCGAAGCTCGCTCGCCCCGTCGATGCGGGCGGCGTCGATGTAGTCGTTCGGAATCGTCTCGATCGCCTGGCGCATGAGGAACACGCCGAATACGCTCACGAGATCCGGCGCGACGATGCCCGCGTAGGTGTCGAGCAATCCGAGCTCGTTCATCCAGACGTACAGCGGCACGACGACCGACTGGAACGGCACCATCAGGATGCCGATGATCGCGAGAAAGAAGAATTCGCGGCCCGGGAATCGGTACTTCGCGAAGCCGAATCCGGCGAGCGACGACACCACGACGCTGCACGCCGCCGCGATCGAAGCGACGATGGCGCTGTTCAGCAGGTAGCGCAGGAACGGCTCGCGCCTGAACACTTCGGCATAATTCGCGAAGTTGAGCCAGTTGTCGGGGGCGACCTGCAGCGGCACACGCTGAATCTCCGGCGCGGTCTTGAGCGACGTGACCGCCATCCAGAAGAATGGAAAGAACACGGTCATGGCGCCGCAGGCAATGGCGAGCGTCAGGATCCACTTCAGGTTGGCCTGGCGCACGAGTCCGCCGGCGCTCAGTACTCGACGGGCTTGCGGAAGATGCGCCACTGGACGACGGTCACGACCATCAGCGTGACGAAGACGAACACCGCCATCACCGACGCGTCACCGAAGCGGAAGAATTTGAAGGCGGTGTCGTACAGCAGCATGATGACGGTCTGGCTCGCGCCGCCCGGTCCGCCCTGCGTCGTCGCGTACACCTGATCGAAGATCTTGAAGTTGAAGATGAGCTCGAGGATGCAGACCATGATGATCTGCGCGTTGAGCAGCGGCAGCGTCACGTAGCGAAGCCGCTGGATCGCGCTCGCGCCGTCCATGTCCGCCGCTTCGTAATATTCCTGGGGAATCGACTGCAGCGCGGCGAGGAAGATCATGGTGTCGAAGCCAATGCGCACCCAGACGCTCACCGCGGCGATCGCCGGGCGCACCTCGTTCAGGTCCTGCAGCCACTTGTGGGGACGCATGCCGGCGAACGACAGCGCGTAGTTGAGAAAGCCGTAGACGGGCTCGTAGATCCACTGCCAGATGAGCGCCGCCGCAACCAGCGACGTGGCGAACGGCAGGAAATACATCGACGCCCAGACGTTGCGCCACTTGAGGCTCGAGATCCGGTTGAGACCCAGTGCGACGGCGAGCGCCAGGATCACCGTCGTGGGCACGGACATCAGCAGAAGCTGGACCGTGTTCCAGACCGCGCCCCAGAACGTCGGATCGGTGAGCACTTTCTCATAGAGGCGAAGGCCGACGAACTGGCGGGCGCCGCCCGGCGCGATCCTGTAGAACGAGTACATCACCGACTGCGCAAGCGGCAGCAGATATACGGCCCCGAAGAAAAGCAGAGCGGGCAGGACGAACAGAAATCCCACCCGCTTCCGGCGCTCCAGGTGATTACTCGGGAAAGCGAGGCGATACCACTGGCGCACGGTCGCGTCGCTCCCGGTCGAGCGCTCAGTCCTTGAGTATGCGGTCCATCTTCGCCGCGGCGTCGTCGAGCAGCGGCTTCGCCTGGCCCTTGCCGAACATGACGCCGACCACCGCTTCGCCGAACGCCGTCGCGAGCTCGTTCGACTTCGGATGGAAATACGTCGGCGGAACCTGCTGCGCAAGCATGTCCTTCGTGGACTTGTAGTCGGGTCGCGACTTCACGTAGTCACTGTCGAGGTTCGCCGTCCACACGGGCAGTATGCCCTGCAGCTGGTGGTGCTCCATGTCGTCTTTGGCGTTGCTGATGAAGCGCATGAATTCCCACGCGACCTGCTTGTTGGGGCTGTTCTTGTAGACCAGGTCGGTCCAGGGGAAGAGCGCGCCCGCGCCGGGGCAAACCTTTTCGCAGGGCAGCGCGTACACCTTGAAGTTGACGTCGGGCGCGTTCTTCTTGAGCCAGCCGAAGAACCACGACTCGCGAAAGATGACGGCGGCGCGCTTTTGCCCGAACGCGTCCTCGGGATTGCCGAACGACAGGCTCGCCACCTTGTCCTTGTTGACGAGATCGCCGAAGAACGTCAGCGCCGCCACCATCTCGGGACTGTTCGCGTACCCCGTCGCCTTGTCGAGATTCGGGCTCAGCATGCGGGCGCCCCACGCGTGTGCGAAGGGCAGGAACTTGTCGGTGATGCCCACCGGAGCGCCTTTGCTGCGAATCGCGAAGCCGACCTGCAGGGGATCGCCGCCTTTGGGGTCCGGAATGGTCAGCTTTTTCATCGCGGCCAGCCAATCGCCGGTGAACTTCTTCGGCGGGTCATCCGGATTGAGGCCCGCCTTCTGGAACATGTCGGTGTTGATGTACATCTGCTGGAAGTTGCCGTGCTCGATGGGAATGCCGTAGCGCGCGCCATTCCACTTGCCGACCTCGGCCATATACTTCGGCAGGTTCTGGTCGTACAGCTTTTCGAGGTCGGCGGGCATCTTGTCGCAGAAGTCGTACTGTCCGCACCACTGGTGCGTCATTCCCATGAAGATGTCGGGCGCGCTTCCCTTCGACATGAACGCCGCGAGGTACTTCGCTTCGTACCCCTGGTAGGGAATCGTGACGACCTCGACCTCGTAGCCCGACTTCTTCGCAAACTCCCTGCCCTTGTCCGCGTACCACTTGTTGAAGTCCGGATTCTGGTCCCAGTGGGTCCACATCACGAGCTTCTTCTGCTGCGCCACGGTCTGGATCGGCATCCCGAGGGCTAGGACCGCGGCTGCGCACAGCAAAAGCCTCGACGCTGCACTGCTCTTCATGGAATCTCCTCCTTGGTTCGCTCAGCCGGCGCTTGCATGCGCCGAGCTCCTCGTGCTCCATTGGCCCGTTTGGCAGGTGCCCCGAGCACCGCAGAAACGCGCCCGTCGAATCATATCCTGCCCTGCGCCTTTACACCGCCTCGAGGGCTTGCCCGAGATCGGCCGCGAGATCGTCGACGTCCTCGATACCGACCGAGAGGCGCACGAGGTTGTCGGTGATCCCGAGCGATGCGCGCACTTCCGCGGGAATCGAGGCGTGCGTCATGATCGCCGGGTGCTCGATCAGGCTTTCGACGCCGCCCAGGCTCTCGGCGAGCGCGAAGATCTCGCAGCGCTCGAGGAAACGCTTCGCTCCTGCAAGGTCGCCCTTGATGCGAATGGAGAGCATCCCGCCAAATCCGCCCCGCATCTGCCGCTTGGCGAGCGCATGCTGCGGATGGGACGCAAGGCCCGGGTAGATCACCGACTCCACCTTCGGATGACGCGACAGACGTTCCGCGATGGCCGTCGCGTTGGCGCAGTGGCGCTCCATGCGCACGGCGAGCGTCTTGAGCCCGCGCGTCACGAGGAACGAGTCGAACGGGCTCGGCACGGAGCCGATCGCGTTCTGCAGAAAACCCAACTTGTCTGCGAGCTCCTTCGAAGCGGTGATGCACACGCCGCTGATGACGTCCGAGTGGCCGTTCAGGTACTTGGTTGCCGAGTGAACGACGATGTCGAAGCCGAACTCGAGCGGGCGCTGGCACCATGGCGACGCGAACGTGTTGTCGACGACGGTGAGCAGATTGCGCGATCGGGCGAACGCAGCGATCGCCTCCAGGTCGACGAGCTTCAGCAGCGGATTCGAAGGCGACTCGACCCAGATCATCTTCGTGTCGGGTCGAATGGCGGGCGCAAGGTCGGAGGGGCTCGTGAATGGCAGATAGGTGAACGAAAGACCCGCGCTCCGCTTGCGGACGCGCTCGAAGAGCCGGCGCGTGCCTCCGTAAAGATCGTCGAGGGCCACGACGTGCGAGCCGCTATCGAGAAGCTCGAGCACCGTCGCCGTCGTCGCCATGCCGGAGGAGAAAGCAAACGCGTCCGTTCCCGATTCGAGCGCCGCGACGCATTTCTCGTAGGCCCAGCGCGTGGGGTTGTGCGAGCGCCCGTAGTCGAGGCCCTTGTGCACGCCGGGACTCTGCTGCGCGTACGTCGACGTCGCGTAGATCGGCGTGATCACGGCGCCGGTCGCGGGGTCGGGTGGCTGTCCCGCGTGGATCGCGAGTGTGGCGAGCTTGTGGGTCATGAGAGTTTCCGCCGCAGGTAGTTGAGGATGTCGATGCGCGTGATGAGGCCGACGAATGCGCCGCCGGCGACAAGGATGGGAACGTGCTCGCGCTCGAATATTTCCAGCAGCTGCGGGATCGGCGCGTCGGGCGCCACGGTATCGAGCCGCGTGCTCATCACGCTCGATACCGGCGACTTGAACCGCCCGGCGTCGCGCACGACCGCGAGCAGGACGTCGGACTCGTCGACGATGCCCACGATCCGTCCGTTCTCGACGACGGGGAGCTGCGAAACGTTGTACAGCTTGAAGAGCCCGTGGGCGATCGCGAGCGTATCGGTCGGCGCGGTCGTCACGACGGCGCCCTCGGCGAAGCGGCGCGTGATGAGATCGGTCAGGTCGCCTGCCGTGAAACGGTCGAGCAGGCCGTTGTCGGCCATCCAGAAGTCGTCGTACATCTTCGAAAGATACTTGGCGCCGGTGTCGCAAACGAACGTGACGACGCGCTCCGGGGCCTTGCGGCTGCGACAGTAACGCAGGGCCGCGGCGAGCAGCGTTCCCGACGACGATCCCGCGAACACCCCTTCGACGCGAAAGAGCTCGCGCGCGGCGGCGAAGCTCTCCTTGTCCGGGATCGTGTAAGCCTCGACGACGCCCGAGAGATCGGCAATCGGCGGCACGAAGTCCTCGCCGATTCCTTCGACGAGCCACGATCCGACCTCGCCGATCCGGCCCGAGCGCGTGTATTCGGCGAGCACCGAGCCTTGCGGGTCGGCGAGGATCATCTTCACCGGATGATTCCTGTCGCGGAAGAACTGCGTGAGTCCGGTAATCGTGCCGCCGCTGCCGACACCGCAAACGATTGCGTCGACGCGGTGGTCCATTTGCTCCCAGATCTCCGGCCCCGTTGTGCGCAGATGCGCAGCCGGGTTGGCGGGATTGGCGAATTGATTCGCATACCACGCGACGGATCGCTCGGAGGCGAGCTTTTGCGCGAGGTCCTGGTAATACGCGGGGTGGCCCTTGCCGACGTCCGAGCGCGTCATCACGACCTCGGCGCCGAGCGCTTTCAGGTGCATGATCTTCTCGCGGCTCATCTTGTCGGGCACGACCAGCAGCGTTCGATAGCCCTTGAGCGCGCCGACCAGTGCGAGCGCGAGGCCCGTATTGCCCGCGGTCGCCTCGACGATCGTGCCGCCCGGCCTGAGGGCGCCTTGCCGCTCCGCCGCGTCGATCATCGAGAGCGCGATGCGGTCCTTGATCGAGCCGCCGGGGTTCTGGCTTTCGAGCTTGGCGTAGAGCTCGCACGGGCCCGTGTCGAGCCGCGACAGCCGGACGAGCGGCGTGTTGCCGATGAGGTCGAGGAGATTCGAAGTGGGCATGGCGAGGAAATCAGTCATGACAGTCGCAAGACGGCAGGACGCCATGGGGTGGCCGCCTCGTGGAACAGGTCGTCAAAGTACTGCGCCAACTCCGCCTCGTCCAGCGAGTCCGGAATGGCGACATTGATGGGAGATCTCTTTCCGTCGTCGCCAACGAGATAGGTTTGCCATGAGGCACCTTGCCTCTCGACAACCATGCGCTTGCCGAAGACGTCGAGCATCACGACGGTGGCCACGAGGGACGTTGCCGCTCTCAGAAGAACCAGACGGTCCGAATGCGGCCATCCACGACTTCGTAGACGGCCACCGCGGCCCGCCCGCCTTCGGGCAAACCGCTGACGTCCTCATGATCGACGACGATGTTGCCGCAGACGATTCGCTTGACCAACCGAGCGTGCAGGTCCGGCAGTGTGAACCTGTTTTTTGCATAGTGTTCGCCGAACGCCTTCTTGCCCGAGACGAGCGGCTCGGGGGCGGGAGGCCGGTAGACCTTCACGTCGTCGTGATACTCCGCGACGAAACGCTCGAGATCGTGAGCGTTGTAAGCATCGAGCTGACGTTGAACGGGATCTTCCGGATTCATGGGAGCTTTCGATCAGATGGATTCACCAGAAGGAGTCGTCCTTGCGCTTGCGCACATCCTGCACGCGGCGCCTCGCGATCCTGCGAATCAGAACCTCGGGCAGAGGAGCGTCGTAGGGCACCTGCAGGAGGTGCTTGGTCGTCTTGTGCTTGGCCAGTTCCTTGCGAAACGGCTCCAACCCCGCTGCCGTCGGCGTGAAGTCAAGGTGTGCTTTGTGCGCGGAGAAAGCGAACAGGAATCGGGGTTCGACGAAGAACGGGGTTCCCCATTTGATCGTTTGCTCGGCGTCCGGCGCGACGCTCTCGAGAAGTTCGTACAGGCGGCGCAGGTGCGCTTGGCCCGCGCGGGGAGCCGCGGCGATGTAGCCTGGAATCGTGGTGGGGCGCTTTCGCTCCGCGGCCACGGACGTTCCCCCGGTTCGATAGGGCGATGCGCGCTACGCGCGATTGCGCGGCCCCATGATGAGCCACAATATCAATCCGATCAGCGGCAGCAGCACGACGACCACCACCCAAAGCAATTTCTTGTCGTTTCCGACCGGGCTTTGGAGAATGTTGATCAGCGCCCAGATGTCGCCGATCAGGATCAGTACTCCGAGAATGCTGCCACCGTAACCGAAATTGAGCATGTTGATCTCCTGTCCCGCGAAGCGGAAAGTTAGTTGACCTTGCCTTCTCCCATGGGCCGGCAAGCACGGCTGCTCGGATCACGCAGCGCGCGCAGTCCTCCGCATGCGCCACGTCTCGTTCGCATGCCGAAGAAGCGCAGGCTCGCTGCGGCAACGGCCGATGAACGTGCGCACCTCCTCCGCCCGCCATGCCTCGCGGTAGGCATCCCACGCAACCTCGATCGAATCGACGCGCAGGTCCGCCGGCGAGAACGGCAGCGCATTGAGGAGCTTGACCTTGCCGTTGGGCACGACGAGGAGCATCGCCTGCGGCGACTCGAGCCGCGTCTCCATTTCCGTCACGATGTCCCACGGGTAGATCGACAGCGCGATCGCGGCGCCGGAAGACGCCGCGCGCTCGCGCAACGCCGATACCGCACGCGACCACGCTTCGTCGGAACAGCCCAACCGATCCCAGTTGGCTGCGGCGCGCCCGATGCGCATCATCGGCCCGCTGATGAACGCGCTGCACCCGAGGTTCACGGCGAAATCGAAGGCAGGAACGATCTCGTCGATGTTGTATCGCGTGGGAACGAATACGAACTGCGGCGGCGCGCCTCGCGCGACCAGGCGCTCGATCGCGCCGACCGCGGCAGCGAAGCTCGATCCGGGCCGCACGCGCTCGTGGGTCGCCGCAGTAGCGCCGTCGATTGATATCTGGATGCAGTCGACGTCGAGCGCGGCCAGGCGATCGGCAGCGGCCGCGTCGATGCGACTGCCGTCCGTCTCGATCTTGAGCGCGATGCCGGCCGCCGCAAGGATGTCGAAGATCTCCCAGCTGTGCGAGACGCCCAGAGGCTCGCCGCCGCCGAAGGCGACGAAGGGAATGCCGGACTCTACGATTCGTTGCGCGAGGTCGAGCGCTTCGCCGCGGGTGAGCTCGTCGGCCCAGGCCTTGTCGGGACCGGACTCTTCGCAGCACGCGAGGCATCGCGCGCTGCAGCGGTTGGTCAGTTGCCAGGCAAGAAAAAGGGGCGCCCGGTACTCATCGACCGAACGCCCCGGCATTGCTGATCCGGTTCGGGCGCGAAGATCAGGTGAAGCGGATGTACGGCTGCGCCATCACCTGCTCGGACACGTCTTCCAGCTTTGGCGTCTCCCATGCCCGCTTCTGAACCGGCGCCTTGGTGTCGATCTTCTGCGCGTCGCTGGCATTCACGGCTTCGATGCTGAGGTCGTGCTCGCTCATCGTCTCTCCTTCAGTTCACGGCGGCGGGCAGCAACCGCCAGATGTTGGCTTGCGCGTGACGGGATCGATCTCCCATCGCCTCCCGCGCAGCGTCTGCTACTGTAGCACTCCTCCAGGCGCGGCGGTAGGCCTCCCACGCCTCTTCGAGCGAATCTTTTCGGAGGTCGGCGCATACCTGCGGCAGCGCCGCCGCGACCTTGACCCACCCGTTCGGCAGCACGAGCAGCGTCGCCGGCGGCGCACGAAGGCTCCTCTCGAGTCCCGCCTCGACGTCGAACGGTTCGTAGCACAGCTCGATCTCGCCTCTCAATCGCGCGGCCGCGACCCCGAGCAGCGCGCGGAAGGCTGTCCACTGCGCCTCTGTAGGCTCCAATCTGTTCCACTGCCGGGCGGCGGTTCCGATGTGCATCAGCCGGCCGGTGTTGAACCGGAAGGCGCCCAGGCTTCGCGCGCGCTCGATCACGCGTTCCGCCTCGTGGAGGTTGAGCCGCGTCGGCGCGAACGTCACTTCGAGCGGCATGCCCGCCTCGCGGACCGCGCGGCACGCCGCATGCGCCTTGGCGAGCGACGCGGCGGGTCGCTGCCGCTCGTAGGTCTCCTGCGTGTCGCCGTCGATGCTGACCTGCACCGAGCGGATCGGCAGGCGCGCAAGCCGCGCGGCGACGGCGGCATCGAAGCGCTGGCCGTTGGTCTCGATCTTGAGCGCCACGCCTGCATTGCCGAGCACCTCGGCGACGGCAAAAAAATGCGGGACCACGAGGGGCTCGCCACCGCACAGCATCACGTAGGGCACTCCCGCGCGGGCAACCGCTTCGGCGACGCGCAATGCCTCGGCGTCGGAAAGCTCGTCCTTGAGCTTCTTGCCCGGCGCCGACTCGGTGCAGCAGTGGAGGCACGCGAGGTCGCAGTCCCGCGTCAGCTGCCACGAGACGAAGAGCGGCGCACTCAACGTGTCGATGCGGTTCATAGCATCCCTTCCCTCACCCTGTCAGCCACGCGGGGAGACTGCCGATCGCCGACGCGAGGATGCCGGCGGTGAAGAGCAGCACCGCGAGCGCATAGCATGCAACGATGGCCCGCACGGCCGGCACGAATGCGCGCGGGGACTCGTAGGTGCGCACCGCCGCGCGGCCGCTTTGCACGAGCAGCGGCAACGAAAGGAGCGCGACCAGCGACAGCCCGGGAAAGACGCCGAGGCCAACGCCGATGGGCACCACGGCGATCCCGGCCGCCGCGAGGCCGAGGTAGAGATAGACCGCGCGCTGCCGCCCCAGCCGCACGCAGAGGTTGCGCTTGCCGACGAGACGGTCCTGGTGATAGTCGGGGATGGCGTTGACCACCGCGAGCGCCATGATCAGGCAGCCCGGCACGAGCGACGCGAGCAGCGCACCCGCCGAGAACGCCCGCGTGTGGAGATACAGGCTCCCGAGCACCATCCACGGGCCGTAGGAAAGCGCAATGACGAGCTCGCCCAGTCCGCGATACGCCCAGCGGATCGGCGGCGCCACGTAGAAGATCGCCGCCGCGCCGCCAAGCAGCGCATAAGCAAGCAACGGCCAGCCGCCGATCAGCGTCAAGTGAACGCCGACGCCGAAGGCAATGGCGAACGCGACGACGCCGAGCCACAGCACCGCGTCCGACATGGGCGGAACGTCCGCCGGATTGAAGACGCGGTCCGTCCCCATTCGCGAGTCGAAGTACTCGTTGAACGCTTCGACCCCGACGACCGCGAAGATCACGCCCGCAAGCCCGCTCCAGAACGCGACGGCGTCGAAGTTGCCGCCGCGTGCGTACGCCCACGCCGCTCCGAGCAGGTAGGGCAGCAGTCCCGCATAGAGAAAGAACCGGTACCGCACCATGCTGCAGACAGCGAGCAGCCGCTGCCACGCGGAGCGCGGCGCGACCGGACGCTGAGGCGATCCCGCCGTTGCCGTGCCTAGAGATGGACCCATTGATGCAGCGTGCGCGTCCGGCCGGGATCGGCCGCGAGCTCGTCCACGAACGCAGCGACGCGCGGGTCGCGCCACGCGTGACGGAAGTTGGCCCAGATCTCGGTCAACGTCTGCTTCCGGAAATCGCCGCACACGAAGGGCAGCGCATTGATGAGCTTCACGAGGCCGTTCGGCAGCACAATGATGAGCGCGGCCGGGTGCTTCAGCCGGTAGCGGAGCTCCTCGAGCAGCCCCGCTTCGTGGAAGTAGACGCGCATCCGCCCGCGATACTCGTCGACCTTCTGCCGGAGCGTGTCGAAGAACCGCTCGTACTCGTCGTCCTCGATCTGGAGGTGCCGCCACGCCTTGACGGCGTTCCCCGTGTACATCGTGCGGCCGGTGTAGAAGCTGTAGGCGCCAAGGTCGTATGCGAGGTCGACCGCCGCGCCGATCTCGTTCATGTTGAACTTGGCCGGCGAGAAGTTGATCTCGACGGGCACCCCGGCCTCGCGCAGATTGCGCAGGCCCTGGACCGCCAGATCGAAGTCGCCGCGCACGCGCATCCGGTTGAAGCTGGCCGCCACCGCACCGTCCAGGCTCACCTGCACCGCCTTCACCTCGAGCTCTTTGAGGCGCGCGCAATTGTCGCGAGTCAGGTAGTGTCCGTTCGTCTCGATCTTGAGCTCGGCGCCGCGCGACGTCACGCGCTCGACCATGGCGAAGAACTGCGGGTGCAGCATCGGCTCCCCGCCGGAGAACGACAGGTAGGGGACGTCGTTGTCCATCAGCTGGTCGATCACCGAGAACACCTGCGCGGGATCGAGCTCGTCGGGAAACGCCTTGCCGGGTCCGCTCTCCTCGATGCAATGGAGACACGCGAGGTTGCACTCGTTGGTGATCTGCCACGCAACGTAGAGGGGCGCCGCGAGGTCGTCCGCTTCGGCGCCGGGTGCCGACGATACTGGCCCGACCGCCGGCGTTGCGGCGTCGGCGGCGGCTTCGGTCCCCGCTGCGCTCACGCGGTTACTGCGCCCCGTTACCGTTGGCGTTCACGCGGACCGGCCTCAATCCTCGACCAGTCCACGCTGCCGCAGGTCGGCGACGAAGGCCCTGACCTCGCGCTCGATGGCCTGCCCGTCGCGCGCGTCGAACTGGCTCTGGAGACGCGAGGTGATTGCCGCCTCGTCGCCGCCGCCCACATTGATCTCGCGGACGATCGCGGCGGCCGACGTGCTCAGCGTGAAGACCTTCTCCGACTTCGTTTCGAACAGCACACCGCCGAATTTCTCCTCGCGGAACTTGACGAACTTGGCGAGTCGCATGTCGAAAGCACTCCCGTCAGAACGGAACATTGGTGAGCCGATATTAGCATCGACAGTGGCGGGCGGGAGAGCCGAGCCGGGTCCGCCGCGTCGCTTCGAGCCCATCTCGTCCATCTTACGCCGGGCGAACGCGAACGGCCCCGGGCCGGGCACCGCGGCGCCGTTGACCTGCGTCAACAACACGCTCGCCAATACGGTGAAAATCC
>Ga0068864_100002010_pt1 | contig 16758 bp, 15 predicted proteins | sample KBSSwiS72_FD_66586 | JGI IMG/M metagenome (GOLD analysis project Ga0068864, IMG submission 66586) | Switchgrass rhizosphere microbial communities from Kellogg Biological Station, Michigan, USA - KBS Switchgrass S7-2 | ecosystem: Host-associated > Plants > Roots > Rhizosphere > Soil ... | reverse complement strand
GACGGCAACGACTTTCTCGCCGTCTACGCGGCGAGCGCCTGGGCCGCCGAGCGCGCGCGCTCGAACCTCGGGCCGACGCTGATCGAGTGGGTCACCTACCGTGCCGGCGCCCACTCGACCTCGGACGACCCGTCGAAGTACCGCCCCGGCGACGACGCGCAGCACTACCCGCTCGGCGACCCGATCGCGCGCCTGAAGAAGCATCTGATCGGCCTCGGCATCTGGTCGGACGAGGAGCACGAACAGACGGCCAAGGCGCTCGACGCCGAGGTCAGCGCCGCGCTCAAGGAGGCGACCCAGTACGGCTCGCTGCTCGACGGCCATGCGCCGCCGCTGGCGACGATGTTCGAGGACGTCTACCAGGACATGCCGGCGCACCTGCGCGAGCAGATGCGCCAGGCCGCGGAAGGCTGACACCGTGGCCGCGATGACCATGATCCAGGCGCTGCGCTCGGCGATGGACGTGATGCTCGGGCGCGACGACAACGTCGTCGTGTACGGCCAGGACGTCGGCTACTTCGGCGGCGTGTTCCGCTGCACCGACGGCCTGCAGGCCAAGTACGGCAAGACGCGGGTCTTCGATGCACCGATCTCCGAGGGCGGCATCGTCGGCTCGGCGATCGGCATGGCGGCGTACGGCCTGAGGCCGGTGGTCGAGGTCCAGTTCGCGGATTACTTCTATCCGGCATCGGACCAGATCGTCTCGGAGGCGGCGCGGCTGCGCTATCGCTCGGCGGGCGACTTCACCGCGCCGATCACGATCCGGATGCCGTGCGGCGGCGGCATCTACGGTGGCCAGACGCACAGCCAGAGCCCGGAGTCGCTGTTTACCCACGTGTGCGGCATCCGCACCGTGATGCCGAGCAATCCGTACGACGCCAAGGGCCTGCTGATCGCCTCGATCGAGAACGACGATCCGGTCATCTTCCTCGAGCCGAAGCGGCTCTACAACGGCCCGTTCGACGGCCACCACGGCAAGCCGGTCGTGCCGTGGGCGGCGCACCCGATGGGCGAGGTGCCCGAGGGCCACTACAGCGTGCCGCTGGAATCGGCGACGGTCTTTCGCGCCGGCACCGACGTCACCGTGCTGACCTACGGCACGATGGTCTTCGTGTGCGAGGCGGCGGCCAAAGCGAGCGGCGTCGACGCCGAGATCGTCGACCTGAGGAGTCTCTGGCCGCTCGACCTGCCGACGCTCGTCGCCTCGGTGAAGAAGACCGGCCGCTGCGTCGTCGTCCACGAGGCGACGCGTACCAGCGGCTTCGGCGCCGAGCTGGTCGCGCTGATGCAGGAGCACTGCTTCTATCACCTCGAAGCGCCGATCGAGCGCGTCACCGGCTGGGACACGCCGTATCCGCACGCGCTGGAGTGGGCGTACTTCCCTGGCCCCGACCGGGTCGCGGCGGCGTTGAAGCGCGTGATGGAACCCTGAGCACCGACATGGCCGCGCACGTGATCCGTGTCCCCGACCTCGGCGAGGGCATCGCCGAGGTCGAGCTGGTCGTCTGGCACGTCGCGCCGGGCGACCCCGTCGTCGAGGACCAGGCACTCGCCGACGTCATGACCGACAAGGCCTCGGTCGAGATTCCTTCTCCCGTCGCCGGCCGGGTGCTGGCGCTGGGCGGAGAGGTCGGGCAGATGCTGGCGGTGGGATCCGAGCTGATCTCGATCGAGGTCGCGGACGAGCCGGCACGGGCGATGCAGCCGCGACCGGATGCCTCGGCGAATCCACCCGCGTCCTCGGCGGCTGCGCCGTCGACACCGGCTGCGCCAGCCGCGCCAGCATCGCCAGCATCGCCAGCATCGCCAGCATCGCCAGCGGCGGCACCGGCGCGATCGCCGACGCCATCGCCAGCGCCGGCAGCGACGACGGCAGCGCGCCCCGCGCCCGGACAGCGACCGATCGCCTCGCCGGCGGTCCGCGCGCGTGCCTGGGAGCTCGGCATCGACCTGGGAGACGTCGCCGCCACCGGTGGCGCGGGCCGCATCGTGCAGGCCGACCTCGATGCTCATCTCGCTCGCGGCGGCGCTCGCTCGAACCGGCCCACGCCAGTGCGCGCAGCGCCGGCAAGCGATGCCACGCACGAGATCAAGATCGTCGGCCTGCGCCGCAAGATCGCGCAGAAGATGCAGGAGTCGAAGCGCCGCATTCCCCACTACAGCTACGTCGAGGAAGTCGACGTCAGCGAGGTCGAGGCCTTGCGCGCCGAGCTCAACGCGAAGTGGGGCGGCGAGCGCGGCCGTCTCACCCTGCTCGCGTTCATCGTCCGCGCCGTCGTCCTCGCGGTGCGCGAGTTTCCGATGGTCAACGCGCGCTTCGACGACGAGACCGGCGTGCTCACGCGCCACGACGCCGTCCACGTCGGCATCGCCACGCAGACACCCGCCGGCCTGCTCGTCCCGGTGGTGCGCAACGCGCAGGCGAACGACCTCTGGGCCAACGGCGCCGAGATCGCTCGCCTGGCCGATGCGGCGCGCAGCGGCAAGGCGGTGCGCGACGAGCTCACCGGTTCGACCATCACCATCACGAGCCTCGGACGGCTCGGCGGAATCGTCACGACGCCGGTGATCAACCATCCCGAGGTCGCGATCGTCGGCGTCAACAAGATTGCCCTCAGGCCGGTGATCCGAGACGGCGCGGTGGTCGCGCGCCAGCTGATGAACCTGTCGTCGTCGTTCGATCACCGCGTCGTCGACGGCGCCGACGCGGCGGCGTTCATCCAGAGCGTGCGGCGCTACCTCGAGCTGCCGGCGATGCTCTTCGTCGAGTAGCGAAGCGGCTCGGTCGGCACGCGAGCCGATGCGGCGCGCGGCGCAGGCGCGGCGGACTCAGGCGAGCAGACCGGCGCGCAGCTCGGTGGTCGCGCGCAAGGCGCCGACCTCGATTGCGTTCCAGTTGCGCAGGCGAACGTCGCTCAGCCCGGCGAGCAGATCGGCCTCCTCGTCGTCGAGGTCGACGAACGCCTCGAGCGTCGCCGCCATCGCGACTTCGGCGGCGCGCGCGGTGTTGCCGTCGTCGATCTTGATCGCGACGCCGAGGCCGCGCTCGGGCAGGGCGGCGCAGAACACGCCTTCGGCGCCGACCTTGCAGAAGACGCGCTCGCCGAAGGTCGCCATCACCGTGGTGTCGAAGCGATCCGTTCCGCCGACCATGAAAGGATGGCGGGCGACCGCCTGGCGCAGCCGCGCCGCCGCGCGCGCGTGGCCAGGGCGAAGGCCGGTGCCGGTGCCGATGCGGGCGAAGGCGAGGGCCAGGCGATGGAGCGGGATCGCGAAGGTCGGGATCGAGCAGCCGTCGATGCCGCGCGGCGCCTGCGCCAGGTCGTGCCCGGTCGTCGCCTGCAGCGTCTCGGTGACGGCGCGCATCACCGGATGGCGCGGCATGACGTAGCCCTTGGCGTACTGGCGCAGGCCGACACCGTCGCACAGCATGCAGGCGAGGCACAGGAAGCCGGCGTGCTTGCCCGAGCAGTTGTTGTGCAGCGCCGTCGCCTCGCGCCCCGCGGCAGCGATCGCACGCGCGACCGGCTCGACCCGAGGCCAGTGGCTGCCGCACTCGAGTGCGCTCTGGTCGAGGCCGGCCTTGGCCAGCATGCGCGTGACCACGGCGACGTGCTCGGGTTCGCCGCTGTGCGAAGCGCAGGCGATCGCGAGCTCCTCGTCGTCGAGTTCGAGGCGCGCCGCGGCGCCGCTCTCGACCAGCGGGATCGCCTGCAGCACCTTGACCGCCGAGCGCGGAAAGACCGGCCGCTCGACGTCGCCGAGCGCCACGACGCGATGACCGTCGGCGTCGACGACGACGATCGCGCCGCAATGCGCAGATTCACGCACGTCGCCGCGCGTCGCCTCGACCAGGATGGGGTTCACTTGCGACCTCCGCTTTGCAGCACCGAAATGTAGCGCCCGCTTCGCGGCGCGGCTTCGTCGCGCTGTCGCATCAGTCGGCGCGAAACCCCGACGCCTTGACGATCGGCGCCCAGCGCGCCGTGTCCTGCGCCATGCGCGCCGTGAGATCGGCCGGCGTTCCGCCGGTCGGCTCGAGGCCGAGCTTTGTGAAGCGCTCGCGCAGCTCGGGCGCGGCGAGCGCCTTGTTGATCGCGGCGTTGAGCTGGCGCACCGTTGCCTCCGGTGTCTTCGCCGGCGCGTAGACGGCGAACCAGGCAGTTCCCTCGACGCCGCTCAGCCCGGCTTCGCCGAACGTCGGCACCTCGGGCAGGAGCGGGCTGCGGGCTGTTCCGGTGCTGGCGAGGATGCGAACGCGCCCGGTGCGATGGAGCTCGACCTGCTCGGCCAGCGTGTCGATCGCCGCCGTGAGCTGATCGCCCATCAGTGCATTCATCATCGGCCCGCCGCCGTTGTAGGGAACGTGTGTCAGCTCGAGGCCGGCGCTGTTCGAGATCATGACGCCGAAGAAGTGCGGCAGGCTGCCCGGCGCCGGGCTGCCGAAGTTGGCCTGGGTCGGGTTGGCCTTGTACCAGGCGATCAGCTCCTTCATGTTCTTCGCCGGATGACTGGCGTTGACCGATAGCGCGAACTGGAAATTGCCGACCTGCGCCACCGGCGCGAAGTCTGCGACCGGGTCGTAGTTCAGCTTCGAGAACACCATCGGCGCGAGCACCGGCACGACGATCGGCGTCAGCATCAGCACGCTGCCGTCGGCGGGCGAGTTCTTCACCGCCTCGGCGACGATCCTGCCGCCCGCACCGGGCCGGTTCTCGACCACCACCGGCTGTTTCAGCTCGTCCTTCATCCGATCGGCGATCAGGCGCGCGGCGATGTCGGCCGAGCCGCCAGGGGCGAAACCGACGAGCAGCTTCACCGGCTTGTCGACCTGGGCGAAGACCGGCAGCGCCGCGCCGGCAAGCAGGGCCGAGCAGGCGAGGGCGAGCAGTCGCAAGGCGCGCATGGCATCTCCTTCGTGGGCGAAGGTCTCACTGTACGGGCGCGTGCGTGGCCCTCTGCTAAGGTGTTTCGCTGTCTCTCGGAATCCGCAATCGATGGAAATCGCTGCCTGGGCCGCCGTCGCGGGGCTGCTCCTCATCGTCATGGCGCTCAGCGACTCGCTGCTTGCGCGCCTGCCGCTCAGTACGTCGATGCTCTATCTCGCGTTCGGCGCCGCGATCAGCCCGATCTGGCTCGACTGGACCCAGATCGCGATCGTCTCGCACACCAAGGCGATCGAGCGCATCGCCGAAGTCGTGGTCCTGCTGTCGCTGTTCGGCTCGGGGCTGAAGATGAGCCTCGGCCTGAGCGACGGCCGCTGGCTGTTGCCGCTGCGCCTGGCGTCGCTCTCGATGCTGGTCACGGTCGCGCTCGTCGCTGCCGCCGGCGTGGCGTGGCTCGGGCTTTCGCTCGGCGCGGCGATCCTCCTCGGCGGCATCCTCGCGCCGACCGACCCGGTGCTGGCATCCGATGTCCAGGTGGCCGAGGCGGGCGATCGCGACCGGCTGCGCTTCTCGCTCACCGGCGAGGCCGGCCTCAACGACGGCACTGCTTTTCCGTTCGTGCTGCTCGGCCTCGGCTTGCTTGGCCTGCACGACCTCGGCGGCTCGCTCTGGCGCTGGCTCGCCGTCGACGTGCTGTGGGCCGTCGGCGCCGGGATCGGCATCGGCGCGGCGTTGGGCACCTTGGTCGGCCAACTCGTCCTGTACCTGCGCCGCACGCACAAGGAGGCGGTCGGCCTCGACAACTTCCTCGCCCTCGGCTTGATCGGCATCTCGTACGGCGTCGCCAGCCTGGCCGCCGGCTACGGCTTTCTCGCCGTCTTCGCCGCCGGCGTCGCGCTGCGCCGCCTCGAGCAGAAGGCGAGCTCGGGCGCGGCGACAAGCACGAAGCCGGCCGCGCCGAAGCAGGAAGCGGCGCGGCGCAAGCGCTCGGCGGAGATCGCCGCCGAGGCGCACGCCGATCCAGACCTCACGCATGCCGAGCAGGCGGCGACCGACCCCAAGCACGCGCCGGCCTTCATGGCACACGCGGTGCTGAGCTTCAACGACCAGATCGAGCGCATCGGCGAGGTCGCCGCGGTCGTCGCCGTCGGCATGCTGCTCTGGGCGGTCGAGTGGCGACATGCGTCGTGGTCGTTCGTCGCGGCGCTGCTGCTCGTCGTCCGGCCGATCTCGGTGGCGATCGGCCTCGTCGGCTCGCGGACGTCGACCTCGCAGCGCGCTCTGATCGGCTGGTTCGGCATCCGCGGCATCGGCTCGCTCTACTACCTGGCCTACGCGATCAGCCACGGCCTCGCGCCGGAGGTCGCGACGACGATGGCTGCGCTCGTGCTCTCCACAGTGGTCGTCTCGATCGTCGTCCACGGCATCTCGGTCACGCCGCTGATGAGCTTCTACGAACGGCGCAAGGTCGGCGCGGGCAAGAAGACGTGACCCCGAGCACCTGGTTCGACGCACGCGGCTGGCGCCCGTTCGAGTTCCAGCGCGAAGTCTGGTCGGCGATGGCCGCCGGCGAGAGCGGCCTGCTGCACGCGACCACCGGCTCGGGCAAGACCTACGCGGTCTGGTTCGGCGCGCTCGCTCGCGCTGCCGCGCTCGGCGTGCCGCTCGCGGCGACGCAGGGGGCGCGAACAGCGCTATTGCCGCAGTCCCTTGGAGCGTCGGCTCCGCCGCCGCTGGGCGTGCTCTGGCTGACGCCGATGCGTGCGCTCGCCGCCGATTCGGCGCGAGCGATGCAGGCGCCGCTCGACGATCTCGGACTGTCGTGGTCGATCGGCATCCGCACCGGCGACACCGCGCCGACCGAGCGCGCCAAGCAGGACCGGCGCTTCCCGACCGCGCTGGTGACGACGCCCGAGTCGCTGAGCCTGATGCTGACGCGCGAGGGCGCACACGACGAATTGGGCCACGTGCACACCGTGATCGTCGACGAGTGGCATGAGCTGATGGGAACGAAGCGCGGCGTGCAGGTGCAGCTGGCGCTGGCGCGCCTGAAGCGCTGGCATCCCGGCCTCGTTGTCTGGGGCCTCTCGGCGACGCTCGGCAACCTCGGCGAGGCGATGCAGGTCCTGCTCGGCCACGACGGTGGACACAGCGTTCGCGGCCGGATCGAGAAGAACCTGGTCATCGACACGCTGCTGCCGTCGAACCCGGGCCGCTTCTCGTGGGGCGGCCATCTCGGCAAGCAGATGCAGTTGCCGGTGGTCGAGGAGATCGCGCGCTCGGCAACGACGCTCGTCTTCGTCAACATGCGCTCTCAGGCCGAAGCCTGGTACCAGTTCATCCTCGACGCCCGCCCCGACTGGGCCGGCGTCGTCGCGCTCCATCACGGGTCTCTCGACAAGGAGGTGCGCGACTGGGTCGAGCTCGGGCTCAAGGAAGGACGGCTGAAGGCGGTCGTCGCGACCTCGTCGCTCGACCTCGGCGTCGACTTCCTGCCGGTCGAGCGCGTGCTGCAGATTGGCTCGGCCAAGGGCGTCGCCCGGCTGCTGCAGCGTGCCGGCCGGAGCGGCCACGCCCCGGGACGCGCCAGCCGCATCACGCTGGTGCCGACCAACACGCTCGAGCTGGTCGAGGCGGTCGCGGCACGGCGCGCGGCGCTCGCCGGCCGGATCGAGAAGCGCGCGACCCACGACAAGCCGTTCGACGTCCTGGTCCAGCATCTGGTGACGATCGCCCTCGGCGGCGGCTTCACGGCCGAGGCGATGTACGAGGAGGTGAAGGGCGCCTGGGCCTATCGCCGGCTGACCCGGGCGGAGTTCCAGTGGGCGCTCGACTTCGTCGTCAAGGGCGGCGACAGCCTCACCGCGTATCCCGAGTACCACCGCGTCGTCGCCGACGCCGAGGGCGTGTACCGAGTGCCGAATCGGGCCATCGCGCGGCGCCACAAGCTCAATGTCGGCACCATCGTCAGCGACTCGTCGATGCAGGTGAAGTACCTTTCGGGCGGCCGCATCGGCGTGGTCGAGGAGGGCTTCGTCGCCCGGCTCAAGAAAGGCGACTGCTTCGTCTTCGCCGGGCGCACGCTCGAGTTCGTTCGTGCCGAGGAGATGACCGCGTACGTGCGCCGCGCCGACGGCAAGAAGGCGTTCATGATCGCCTGGGCCGGGGCCAAGATGCCGCTCTCGAGCGAGCTCGCCGACTCGGTGCTCGAGGTGCTTGCCGATGCCGCCCAGGGCGACTTCTTCGATCCCGAGATGGAAGCGGCGCGGCCGATGCTCGAGACGCAGATGCATCTGTCGCGGATCCCGACGCCGAAGACGCTCCTGATCGAGCGGCTCGAGTCGCGCGAGGGGCAGCACCTCTTCCTGTATCCGTTCGCCGGCAGGAACGCCCACATCGGGCTCGGCAGCCTGCTCGCCTGGCGGCTCTCACGAGACCTGCCGAATACGTTCTCGATCGTCATCAACGACTACGGCCTGGAGCTGCTCTCAGCGCGGCCTGTCGATCCGACGCCGCTCGTCGACCAGAGCCTGTTCGAGGAAGGCGATCTGCTCCACGACGTCCTCGCCAGCCTCAACTCAAGCGAGCTGGCGCGACGGCGCTTCCGCGAGATCGCCCGCGTCTCGGGGCTGATCAGCCAGGGCTTCCCAGGACAGCCGAAATCGACTCGCCAGCTGCAGGCGTCGAGCTCACTCTTCTACGAGGTCTTTCGCAAGTACGACGGCGCCAACATGCTGCTCGGCCAGGCCGAGAGCGAGGTGCTGAGCCAGGAGCTCGACATCAAGCGGCTGCGCGAGGTGTTGCAGCGGATGCGCGAGCAGCGGGTCGTCTTCTGCGAGCTCTCGGTGCCGAGCCCGTTTGCGCTGCCGCTGATGGTCGAGCGCTTCCGCGAGAAGCTCTCGACCGAAAAGCTCAAGGACCGGCTCGACCGGATGCTGAAGGAGATGGAGAAGGAAGCCGACTCCGCCGATGAAGCCACCACGTCGCGGCGCTGAGCTACCAGAGCTGCTGCGCCACCGTGGCGGCGAACGGATGGTCGAGCAGCGGCTCGACGGCAGCGACGAAACGCAGCGTGTGCGGCAGGAGCGCGTGGCGCTCGAACGCCGCCATGTCCTGCCAGCGCGAATGGATGTAGAACTCGTCGCCGTCGCGCAGCGACTGGAACGCGCCGTAGCTCAGGCAGGCCGGCTCGGCGCGGGTCGGTCGCGAGACATCGAACATTGCCTGCTGGACAGCGCCGCGCTGGCCCGGCCTGGCGTGAAGGCGCGCGAAGATGAATACCTCCACGATCGTCTCCAGGCGGTTGCCGGCGATCGCCCCGGGCAGCTACTTCACCTTGTCCTGCGCGACGTCAATGATCATCCGCGTCGCCAGGTAGAGCCGCGGCACGATGGTGCCGATCTCGACGTACTCGGCATCGTTCGAGTGGGCGCCGAAGCCGCTCAGGCCGAAGCCCTCGATCACCGCGGCGCGCGTCTGCAGGGCAGCGAAGGCGGCGTCGGTGCCGCCGCCGCTGGCGACGTCGTAGACCTTCATCGGCATGCCGAGTTCGTCGTAGATCGCCTGACCCTGTGCCGCCAGCCGGCGCGATGCAGCGGTGGCTTCGAGCGGCGGCCGGCGCACCTCGAACTTCAGTTGCACCTTGGCGTCGGCGACGAGCTGGCGCTTGACGCGCTCCTGCAGCGCGACCTGGAGCTGGTCGAAATCGGCGACGCGCAGGGCGCGGGCATCGGCCTGGGCGGTCGCGCGCGCCGGGATGACGTTGCGGTTGCTCCCGGCCTGGGCCACGGTCCAGTTGAGCTTCAGGCCCTTGTCGTTCTGCGACAGGTCCTTCATCTGCAGGAGCTGGTGCGCGAGCTCGTAGAGCGCGTTGATGCCGCCCTCGGGCCGCGCTCCGGCGTGCGACGACTTGCCCTCGACGCTGAGATACGCAGAGCCGATTCCGCTGGTCGCGAGGCGCAGGCCGCCGTCGCTGCCGCCGCCCTCGAACGAGAACACCGCGTCCTGGCTCGACGCCGTCCGGGTGATGGTGCTGCGCGAGCCGGGCGAGCTGATCTCCTCGTCGCCGTTGATCAGGACCGTGAGCGTGCCGTAGTCCTTGAAGCCGAGCTTGTTGAGCATCGCGACGACGTGGAGGATCAGCGCCACGCCCTGCTTGTCGTCGGCGATGCCGAGGCCGTAGGCGCGATCGCCGGCGATCCGGAACGGTTGCTCCTTGAGCATGCCGCGCAAGTAGACCGTGTCCATGTGGGCGATCAGCAGCACCTTCTTGCTGCCCGTGCCCTGCCACTCAGCGCGCACCATCGCGCCCGTCTTGGCCGGCGTATCGTCCATCCGGAAGACGTCGCTCGGCGGCACGACTTCGACCTTGCCGCCGAGCTGGCGCAGCCGCTCGGCGATCAGCCCGGCGATCTGCGCCAGTCCTTCGCTGTCGCCGCTGCCGGACTCGATCGAGACCAGGTCGCGCAAGGTATCGAGCAGCGGCTGCTGCTCCTGGCGCGCGAGCGCCGCGACTGCGGCGACCGGTGCCGCGCTCGCCGCATTGGCGGCGACGAGGGCGAGGGCGGCAGCGGCGAGCGCGAACTGTCGGCGCAGGGGAGGGAGGCGGGATGTCTTCATGGTGCTCATTCGCGGATGTTGGCGGCCTTGACGATTCGCGCGTAGCGTTCTTCCTCGCGCGCGACGAAGCTCGCGAACGCCGCCGGGGTGCCGCTGCCCGGCACGGCGCCCTGCTCGGCGAGCTTGTCGCGCACCTCGTCGGAGCGCAGCACCGCGTCGAGCTCGCGGCTCAGCCGCTCGACGATCGCCGGCGGTGTCTGCGCCGGCGCGAACAGCCCGGTCCAGGCGACCACGTTGTAGCCCTTGAACCCAGGGTTCTCGGCGACCGCGGCCACGTCGGGCAGCGAGGCGACTCGCTTGTCGCTGGTGACGGCGATCGCCTTGAGGCGCTTGCTCTGCACCTGACTCACCGCAGAGATGCTGACGAGCACGGCGAGGTCGAGCTGGTTGCCGATGACGTCGCTCACGATCTGGGCGCCGCCGCGATACGGCACGTGGACGATGTCGACCTTGGCTTGCTCCTTGATGATTTCCATCGCCAGCTGCAGCACGGTGCCGATCCCGGACGTGCCGTAGCTGAGCTTGCCGGGCTGCGCACGCGCCAGATCGAGCACCTCCGCGAGGTTCGACGCCGCCAGTCCCGGCCGGGCGACGATGACCATCGGTGCCGTCGTCACCAGGCCGATCGGCATCAGGTCCTTTTGCGCGTCGTACTTCACCGACGCCGGTGTCACCAGGCGCGCGATCGCGATCGGGCTGTCGGCGCCGAGGACGAGGGTGTAACCGTCGGGCGCGGCCTGCACCGCCTTGGCGACGCCGAGCACCCCGCCGACGCCGCCGACGTTCTCGACCACGACGCTCTGCTTCAGCCGCTCGCCGAGCTTTTGCCCGACCAGCCGGGCACTGGCGTCGACACTGCCGCCGGCACTGAACGGAACGATGATCGTGATCGGCTTGGCCGCGGGCCACGCCGGCTGCGCCTCGGCAGGCACGGCGCAGGCCGCGCTCGCGGCGACGACGAGGGTCTGCAGGAAGCGGTGGCTCATGTCGGTGGCTCCGGCAAGCGACGTGCGTCGGGTCAGGGAGGGACGGCGATCGGCGCCTCGACCAGTTGCCCGCGCAGGTCGTCGAAGCGGCGCGTCGCCTCGTCGCGCCAGCGCCGGCGCGTGCCGTCGTCGATCCAGGCGGCATCGAGGCCGTTGAGCATGAAGCCGCGCAGCTGATCGAGATCGAAGCCGAAGTCGCGCATCATCATCGTCCACGCGCCGGTCGGCGTGACGTGGTGCAGCGTCGGGTCGTCAGTGTTCGGGTGGATCCGCAGGCCGAGCTCGGCCATGCGCCGGATCGGATGGTCGAGCGCCCAGCGCTCGGGCGCGAGCGTCCGCAGGTAGTACGAGTTGGTCGGAACGACCGTGAAGCAGACACCGGCCTCGGCACAGCGCGCCGCGAACGCGGGCTCGTCGACCGTCGTGTAGCCGTGGTCGATGCGATCGACACCGAGCACGTCGAGCGCAGTCCGCACGTTCGTCCACGGCATGCCGAATTCGCCGGCATGCGCGGTTGTCTTCAAGCCCCCGCGGCGCGCTGCGGCGTACGCCGCAGCGAACATTTCGGGCGGCCGGTCGACCTCGCGGTAGTCGATGCCGATGCCGACGACCTCGTCGACGCGCTGCGCGACGACCCAGCCGACCATTTCGAGCGCCGCCTCTGGATCGGCCTCGCGGTCGATCGCCGGCACGAGCCGGCCGACGATGCCATATCGCCGCTCGGCGTCGCCGATCGCGCGCACGATCCCGGCCAGCGCGTCGCCATAGGGGATGCCCGAGGCGCGCGCCGTGCCGGTCGGGTTCCAGAAGAATTCGCTGTAGCGGACATGGTGCGCGGCGGCGTCCTCGAGGTACTCGAAGGCGATGCGCTCGAGATCATCGGCCGACCGGATCAGCAACGCGTCGAGCGAGCGCAGCACGCGCAGCACGCCGACCGGCTTGTCGGCGCGGGTGTAGAACGACTCGATCTCGGCCATCGAGATCGGCGCGCCGGCGCGCCGCACCAGGTCCTCGAAGGTTGCGCGGCGCACCGTGCCGAGGAGGTGGCAGTGCAGCTCGACCTTCGGCATCTGGTGCAGAAGGGCGTCGAGCGTCATTTGCCGTTGGCGCAAGGTCCCGGCGGGAATTGGGGCGTGCACTGCTCCGACGCGCCCTGCTGCGTCGCGCACGAGGTGAGCAAGACCGCGAGCCAGATCGAGAGAAGGATTTTGAGCACGGATTCGATCCGGAGATGGCGATCCGCGATGGTCGCACAGACCGCACCGGCGCGACGCAATCGCCCTGGGCCGCACGCAGGGAGCGGCCTCGCGCCGGGCTCTGGCGCGGTCCTTGCCTCCGTTCGTCGCATCACCTCTCCTCGACGACCGTGCGCATCCTCCTCGTCTCCGATCTCCACTACACGCTGCCGCAGCTCGACTGGGTCGTGGCCGCGGCGCCGTCGTTCGATCTCGTCGTCCTGGCGGGCGATCAGCTCGACATCAGCTCGACCGTCTCGCTCGATGCCCAGTCGGTGGTGATCCTGCGCTACCTGGCGTTGCTGCAGGCCGCCGGCCGGGTGATCATCGCCTCGGGCAACCACGACCTGACCGGTCCCGACCTGCAGGGCGAGCAGGCGGCGCTGTGGCTGGCCGAGGCGCGCGCCGCGGGCGTGCCGACCGACGGCGATTCGCTCGTCCTCGAAGACACCCTGATCACGATCTGTCCCTGGTGGGACGGTCCGCTCGGGCTGGCGGCGCTCGAGCGCCAGCTGGCCGCCGACGCGGCGCGCCGGCCGAAGCGCTGGCTCTGGGTGTACCACTGGCCGCCGCTCGATTCACCGACCTCGTGGACCGGCCAGCGCCACTACGGCGACGGCGAACTGAACTCGCTCATCGCCCGTTACCGACCCGATGTCGTCCTGACCGGCCACGTGCACCAGTCGCCGTTCAAGCCCGCGGGATCGTGGGCCGACCGCATCGATGCGACCTGGATCTTCAACGCCGGCCGGCAGATCGGCCCGGTGCCGTGCCACGTCGCGATCGACCTGGTCGAGGGGACGGCGTCGTGGCGATCGCTCATGGGCAGCGAAAGCCTCGAGCTCGCGGCGGCGCAAGCGCCGGAGCGGACGGTGTTCTGAGGGCGCCCACTCGCCGAGGCGAGCGGCGCCCTGACCGACGCTAGTACTCGGGGTCGGGGTCGCGGGCCGAGCCGGGCCGGGCAACCGGGCCCTGGCGCTCGGCGAGTCGAGCGAGCACGTCGGCGACCATCGACAGCCCGGGCGCGTCGCCGTACTGCAGCTTGAGATCGGCCAGGTAGGTGGTGACGAAGTTCAGTCGCTCGGCCAGGCCGACGGCGACCAACCGCGTGATCGCCGGGTCGCGGGCGAGCAGCGCGCGGCCGTCGGCGCCGTGGCGAAGCACGCTCCGCTCGCTCGCGCGCACGGTGGCGCTGTTGACGCTGTCGAGCAGGACCGCGATCTCGCCGACCAGCGCGCCGGGCCGGGTGATGGTGTTGACCAGCACCGGGCCCTTGGTCACCTGCAGGGCACCCGACACCAGCACCCACAGGCTGCCGGCCGAGCCGCCCTCGTGGACGACGACGTCACCGGGTGCGAACTCGATCTCGGGCAGGTGCGCCGAGAGGGCCAGCATGTCGGACATCGGACCATCGTACCCGCGCTCGGAGGCCGCCGCGACGCCGACCGCGGGTTGACCGCCGCTCAGAACGTCGGCTCGGTCTCCTGCAGCGCTTCGTAGAGCTTGACGAAGGCGGCGTCGGGCTGGCCGCCGGCGCTGAAGCGCGCCTGGGCGGCAGGCGGCAATGCCGCAAGCGCGGCCTCGGCCGGATCCTTCTGCGCCACCGATGCCGCCAGCGCCGAGGCGCTGCGCAGCGTCAGCAGCAGCGGCGCCTCGCTGTCGGCGACCGGCTCGGCGACGCAGCGGATCGTGTCGGCCACCGGTTGCGGAAAGCCCAGACTCTCGACCCAGAGCGCGCCGACGGCGGGATGGTCGATGCCGAACGCTCCCGCCTCGATCGTCGCCAACTCGACGCCGCGAACGACATCGAAGCCGGTGAACATCGCATTGGCGATGTCGGGGTAGGTCTGGCACAGGATCAGGTGGCCGGTACCGTGCAGCAGACCGCAGGTGTAGGCCTCCTCGGCGTTGGCCGACAGCCGCGGCGCGAGCTTGTTGGCGGCGATGCCCGCGACCAGCGCATCACGCCAGAACACCTTCAGGTCGATTCCGGGAATTTCCTTGAACGGCGCGGCGACGCCGCAGGCGACGATCAGCCGATTGAGCGCCTGCAGGCCGATCAGGGCGACCGCCGCGTCGATCGACGCCATCGAGCGCTGGCCGCCGAAGAACGCCGAGTTCGCGAGGCGCAGCACCTTCGCGCTCAGCACCGGGTCCTGCGCCAGCGCCTCGCTGATCTTGCGCGTGTCGACGTCGGGGTTCTGGAGCGCGGCGATCAGCCGCTGGACGACGCGCGGGATCGTCGGCAGCTCGACCTTGCCGGCGGCGATGTCGTTGATGAAGTTGGGGCGCTTGACGACGTCGCCGACGGCCTCGCTCCTGGGCGCCTGCTGCAGGGTCGGCGTGAGCGTGAACGCGGGAACGTAGGTCGCGCTTCGGTCTTCGGTGGTCTTCACTTGTCGGGCGACCCGTCTCGGTGATTCTGGCTCTCGCGTTCCGTCGGCAACGCGTCGTCGGCCTGGTCGCTGGCCGCGTTCGGCGCATCGCATGTCGACGCGATCCCGGTGAGGTAGCCGGCGCTCTTCAGGCGCGCGGCGATCGAGCGCGGAAGACGCTCGGGTGCGGCCTGCCAGCCGGGTGGCCGCGCTTGCGGGCCGTTGCGCCAGGGCATTTGGCGTCTCGTGAGTCGATGAGAAGCGAATGGTAGGAATGGGGACAGTGCCGTGCGCGTCGCGTCGCTCGCTCGCCGTGAACATCCGCACGACGGTCCGCTGTGCAGATCGATACATGGCGCCGACGCAACATCCGGCCGAACGGCGAAGCCGACATGGCAGGGCCGACGAGCGGCAGCGAGCGAGCGCCGTGGCGCTGCGGGGCGCCTGTAGACTGCTGCGGCCCCTTGGTTCGAAGGAGCTGGGTGATGTCGGCGCAACAAGAGCAGTCCATGCCTGGTCCGAAGAGCAAGCAGACGCGCAGACTTCGCAGCGCCGGCGGGGTGGCCCGCGGCGCTTGGCCGGGGTCGCGCGACTGGCAGCGTCAGCTGGTCGAGCACGCGGCCTCGGCGTCAGGCGCGACCCGTGTGCTGCTGCTGCGCGAAAGGGCCAACGGACCGCTCATCGTCGCTTCGTGCCTGCCGCCGGACGACGACGCCGCCACGCTGCATGGCGCGATCGGCCCCTGGCTCGACGAGGCGCGGCGCACGCGCCAGACGCGCTTGCGCCACGGGCCGGCCGGCGCCCCTGTGGCCGAACAGCGCTCGTGCATCGTCGTCCCGCTGGTCGGCGATGCCGTGCTCGGCTTCCTGTACGCCGACATCGACGGCGCGGCGGGACGCTTTGGTCGCGCCGACCGCGATCTGCTCGCCGCCCTCGCCGATGCCGCCGCGGTCGCGCTCGATCGCGAGGCCGCCTACGAGAGCCAGGTGCGCGACCTCGCTGAGCAATCGGCCGAGCTCGAGCGGCGCACCGGCGAGCTCGCCGTGATCCACAGCATCCAGCAGGGGATGGCCGCGGAGCTCAGCTTCCAGGGCATCGTCGATCTCGTCGGCGACAAGCTGCGCGAGGTGCTCGCGGCGGAGAGCATCGGCATCCGCTGGTTCGAGCCCCAGTCGGACCGGATCCTGTTCCTCTACGAATACGAGCACGGCGAGCGGCTCCAGGTCGAGCCGATGGCACGCGTGCCGGGCGGGCCGAGCGCGGTGATGGAGCGAACCCGCCGGCCGGTATTGCTGAACACGCCCGAAGAGCGCGCCGCAGTCGGCATCCGCGACATTCCCGGCACCGATCCGTCGCTGTCGGTCGCGTTCATCCCGATCCTCGGTCCCGATCGCCTGCTGGGAACGATCGTCCTCGAGGACCATCACCGTGAGCATGCCTACGGCGAGGCCGAAGTCCGCCTCGTCAGCACCGTCGCCGCCGGGATGGGCGTTGCGCTCGAGAACGCGCGCCTGTTCGACCAGACCACCGCGGCGCTGAACCAGGTCGAGCAGCAGGCGCGCGACCTTACCGAGGCGCTCGACTACCAGACCGCGATCAGCGACGTGCTGCGCGTCATCAGCCAGTCGCCGACCGACGTCGCGCCGGTGTTCGAGGC
>Ga0068864_100002003_pt1 | contig 16778 bp, 15 predicted proteins | sample KBSSwiS72_FD_66586 | JGI IMG/M metagenome (GOLD analysis project Ga0068864, IMG submission 66586) | Switchgrass rhizosphere microbial communities from Kellogg Biological Station, Michigan, USA - KBS Switchgrass S7-2 | ecosystem: Host-associated > Plants > Roots > Rhizosphere > Soil ... | reverse complement strand
CTGTCGATCTGCCCGTGCTCACGGGTTTGCGTGCCGACCGGCGTGAAGTTCTGATGACGACACTGTTCGACGCACGGCCGGAATCGCGACACTATCATCCGCCGGATTCGATTTGGCCGCTCTACCTCGCCGGGTGCATGGGCGTGGTATTCATCGGCTCGATCTTCTCGCCGTATTTCGTGCTCGGTGGCCTCGGTCTGTCGCTGATCGGTCTCGCCGGTTGGGGATGGACCGGGGCGCAGAGCGCAACGCGCGAACGCGTACTCGCCGGCGACTCGATCGTGGAGACGGCATGAGGCGGCTGCGTCCCGCCGGCGACGTTGCCGCGCTGCCGAGTGTGACCTTTGGGCCGAAGAGCCTGATGTGGTGGGGCACGTTCGGCTTCATCGTCATCGAAGGCTGGACGACTGCGCTGCTCGTCGTCGCGTACTTGTACCTCCGCCAGAACTACGAGACGTGGCCGCCGCTGCGGACGCCGTATCCCAGTCTGCTGATTCCGACGATCAACGTCGTGGTGATGCTCGTCAGCTGCATCCCGGCTTACGTAGTCTCGAAAGCAGCGGAGCGGCTGGATGAAGCGGCGGTCAAGCGGTGGCTGCTCGTCATGTCCCTGGCGGTGACGCCGACCATCGTGCTTCGCTGGTGGGAGCTCTGGGCGATCAATACCCGATGGGACACGACCGCGTACGGCTCCGCGGCGTGGACCATCGTCGGCTTTCATACGTCGCTCCTGCTGCTCGACGTCGTGGATACGATCGGGCTCACACTCTTCTATTTCGTGAGGAAGATGCCGGCGAGAACGTTCAGCGATACCGTCGACAACTCCACCTATTGGTATTTCACCGTCAGTCTCTGGATCGCGATCTACCTCATCGTCTATGTCGGCCCCAGAGTCATTTGACGTCGTGCGCCACAACGCCGCGGATGGCGCGTCCGGTTTCGCGCGTTGGCCGGGCTTGATGAGCCTCACGCTCGGACTCTTGCTCGGTCCGATCGCCGCGCTGCTCAATCAGGAGCTCATGTACAGCGTCAACATGTGGGCGTGTGGACACCATATGCCGGCTGTCATTCACGTGGTCCCGCTCCTCTGCTTGATCGTCGCAATCGGTGCGGGGCTTGTGGCACGCCGCGATTGGCGCGTCGTGGGAGCGGGCGTCGAGGACGAAGAAGCGACGGTGGACTCGCGAACCCGATTCATCGCGCTCATGGGGATGGCGCTCAGCACCTTCTCGGCGCTCGTGATCGCCGCGATGTGGGCTGCGGCCTTCGCGTTCGGCCCATGCATTCGGGCGTGACCGCGGCGCCTCTGCTCCACGTTGTGCTCCAGGCGATGCTCGGCTGGAGCTTCGAGCCCGGCATCGTCGTTCCACTCGCTCTGCTCGCGGTACTCTACGCGCGCGGCGCGCGTGTTCTCGGCGGCGTGAAGCACACGCCCGGCGCAGCCTGGTTCGCGGCCGGCTGGCTGCTGCTCGTCATCACTCTGATGTCGCCGCTCCATGCGGCGTCGGAAGCGCTGTTCTCGGCGCACATGGTGCAGCACGAGCTGTTGATGGTCGTCACCGCACCATTGCTCGTGCTTGCGCGGCCGTTTCCCATCTTGCTCGACGGCGTTCCCCGGCGGTTTCGCCGGACAATCGAATCGCTCGTCGATCGTCCGGTCGTCGTTCGTGCGTGGCGCGCCGCAAACCAACCCCTCGCCGCATGGCTGATTCACGGCACCGTGATATGGGTTTGGCATATCCCGGCGCTGTTTCAAGCGACGTTGTCGAACGACGCCGTCCATGCAGCGCAGCACCTGTGCTTTCTGGCGAGCGCGTATCTCTTCTGGTCGAGTCTCCCGACGCAAGGGTCGCCGGAGCGCGGCGGGATTGCCGTACTTTCGTTGTTCACGACGGCGGTGCACACGGGAGTGCTTGGTGCGTTGATCACCTTCGCGCGGCACCCATGGTATCCGGAGTACGCGACGCGCGCCGCGGCTTGGCACATGACCGCGCTTGCGGATCAGCAGCTCGCCGGCCTGATCATGTGGATCCCGGCCAGCGTCGCGTACTTGATCGCCGCTCTCCTGACGATGCGAGGCTGGCTCCGCGATTCGGAATGGCGGGTGAGTCGCCGGGAGCAGGAGGCTGCGGGCCCAGCTATGCGCTGACCCTCGCCCATGAAACGGATTCTCGACATCGCGCTGGGCATCGTCACCAGCGTCGGCGGCTTCCTCGAAATCGGCTCGATCGCCACGGCGGCACAGGCCGGGGCCTCGTTCGGGTTTCAGCTCGCGTGGGCGATCGCTCTGGGAACCGTCTGCATCGCCTTCCTCGTGGAGATGGGGGGGCGATTCGCGGCGGTGAGCAAGCACACGATTGCCGACGCGATGCGAGAGCGTTTTGGCGTGCCCTTCTTCACCACGCTCACCGTCGTCATGCTCGGCGTCTCGCTCCTCGTGCTGGCGGCGGAGGTGGGCGGTGTCGGCGCCGCGTTGAAGATGGCGACCGGATTGCCCATCCCCGTCTGGGCCATTCCGGTGGCACTCGTCGCGTGGGGACTCCTCTGGTACACGACCTTCGGTGTGATCGAGAACGGTGTGTCGATCCTCGGGCTCGTGACCGTCGCGTTCGTCGTCGGCGCCGTCAAGCTGCACCCGAACTACGGCGAGGTGGCGCGTGGATTCATTCCGAGCCTGCCCAAAGAGGACGCCGCGAAATACTGGTTCACGGCGGTGAGCATTCTCGGCGCATCGATCAGCCCGTACCTGTTTTTCTTCTACTCGTCGGGGGCGATCGAGGACAAGTGGGACGAGACGTACCTCTGGTCCAACCGCGCGATCGCCACGATCGGCATGGGCTTTGGCGGATTTCTCTCGGTCGCGGTGCTCGTTCTGGCGGCGATGATCTTCCATCCGCACAACATCGACGTCGAACACTACCAGCAGCTGCCGGAGCTGCTCAGCCCCATTCTCGGGCGGCCTGGCTTTTGGCTCGTCGTCGCGTCACTCGCCATCGCATGCCTTGGCGCGACGCTCGAGATCGCGCTCGCGCTCGCGTACCTGGTGGCGCAAGGTCTCGGCTGGACGTGGGGTGAGAACGTCAAGCCGCGTCAGGATGCGCGCTTCTGCCTCTTGTACACGGTGCTCGTTTTCGCCGCGTCGATCTTCAGTCTTGTCAGCGTCGATCCGCTCAAGATGACGCAGATCTCGATGTCCCTCACCGCGGCCTCGTTACCGATCGGCGTGCTGCCGTTCCTCGTGCTGATGAACGACAAGTCGTATCTCCACGATCACACCAATCGTATCGCCGGCAACATCGTTGTGATGTTCATCAGTCTTCTGGCGAGCGTGTTGGCGATCATCTCGATACCACTGCAGATCGTCGGGAGCTCGTGAGCATGAATCTCGTTTCCGAAGTGCTCGATGAGCAGCTATGCGACTCCAAGGGGAAACCGGCCGGCCGCGTCGATGGCATCGTCCTCGAATTGCGCGATGACAAGCCGCCGCGCGTCGCGTACGTCGAGGTGAGTCCGATCACGTTCCTGTCGCGGCTCAGCCGGCGGTTGGCGTGGTGGTACGCGCCGCGCGATCGGCGATTTGGCGAAGGACGCGGTGTGCCCTTTCGAATTCCGTGGACGCGCCTGACGCGGTCGGGTCCTTCACTGCAAATGGACATCGACTCCGAGGCCACGCCCATCGTCGCCGTGGAAGATTGGCTCCGTCGGCACATCGTCGAGCACATTCCGGGAGGCTGATCGTGAAGATCCTCGAGGTGCACGTCGAACGGCTACTTGGCCGCAAAGTGATCGACAGCGAAGGACGCACAGTCGGCCGCATCGAGGAGATGCGCGCCGAGGTCGTGGACGGAGAGCTCGCCGTCACGGAGTTCCACCTGGGATCGGCCGCGCTGCTCGAGCGCGTCGGCTCGGTCGTCATCCAGCTGCCGTTGTTTCGTTTGTTCGGTTCCACGAAACCGGCGCGGAGCGTTCCCTGGAATCTCGTGGATCTAAGTGATCCGCGTCATCCCCGTCTCCGCGGCCGTCTCGACGAGATCGGAACGCCTATTTCGCGTTCCGATAGACCTTCCCGCCCTTCATGACGAACACGACGCGACGCAGTGCGGTGATGTCCTTCGAGGGATCGCCTTGCACCGCGACGAGATCGGCCTGCATCCCCGGCGCGATCGTCCCGATCTGATCGCCCATGTGCAGCGCTTCGGCGCCGAGCGACGTCGCGGAGGTGATCGCGTCGAGCGGCGACTGTCCGCCCGCCTGCACGCGGCAGACGAGCTCCTCGGCGTTCCGCCCATGCGCGCCGGCCACCGCGTCGGTGCCGAAGATCACCTTGAGCTTGGGCGTCTTGAGCGCCCGCTTGAACATCTCCGTCGCGAGCGGAATCGCCTTTTCCATCGCGGCGAAGCCCGCTTCGTTGTAATTACCGATTCCCTCGTATTTCTCGCGGTTGTCGAGATAGTTGCGGAAGACGAGACAGACCTGTGGATCGAAGTACACGCCGTGATCGGCCATGAGCTTGAGCACTTCGTCGTTGGCGAACACGCCATGCTCGATCTGGTTGCACCCGGCGAGCACCGACGCCTTGATGCTTTCCGAGCTGTGCGCGTGGACCATGGTGCGCATGCCCTGCGCCTTCGCTTCGCCGCAAATCGCTTCGAGCTGCTCGTCCTTCAGCGTCTGCGCTCCGCCGTCGCGAATGCTCGCCGACGCGAAAATCTTGATGACGTCGGCCCCTTCGGCTTTGCGCCGACGCACAATCGCGCGAAGCGAGTCGGGAGTCAGGTTCACGTTTTGAATTGGACCGAGCGACGTGAGCACGCGCGGACCGGGGATCTGTCCCATCGCGATCCATTCGCGCAGATCTTTGTCTTCCAGCGACCCCGGGCTCTGGATCGTCGTGAAGCCCGCCATCAACGTCGCGTACGCATTGCCGGCGGCGGACAGCATCGACTCGACAGGGGTGTCGTTGTCGCCCCGGCCGCTGTGATAACGGCCCTGTCGATTGAAGTACCACGTGAGATGGGCGTGCGCATCGATCAGCCCGGGGATCAGCGTCAACCCCTTCAAGTCGTACGTCGGCGTGCCGGCTGCCGCGCCCACGCGAGTGATCTTGTCGCCGGAGACGACCACAGTGCCACCCTGCACGACGTGGCCGCGTCCATCGACGACGCGATCGGCGCGAATGATGATCGAACCGGACGGGTCAGCGGATTGCTTGGGAGCGGACACGGGACGGGTTTGCGCGAGGGATGGCGACGCGACGAGGCAGAGTAGCAGCGGCAGGCGCATACGGATCTCGAAGAGGAGGTAAGGCGGGAAATCGCCGTGACTATACCTCCCAATCCAACGCGTTTCCAGTCGGGCGGTCGCGCGCCGCCGCCGATCAGGCAGCCCGCGGATAGACCTCGAACAGTCCGGCCGCGCCCATCCCGCCGCCGATGCACATCGTCACCATCCCGATGCCGCCGCCTCGGCCTCCCAGCTCGTGGACGAGCTGTGTCGTGAGCTTGGCGCCCGTCGCGCCGAGCGGATGGCCGAGCGCGATCGCGCCGCCATTCACGTTGACGATGTTTTCGTCGAAGCCGAGATCGCGGACGACGGCGACGACTTGCGCGGCAAACGCTTCGTTGAATTCGATGAGCCGGACGTCGCCAAGTTGAATGCCCGCGCGCTTCAGCGCTTTCGGCACCGCTTTGATCGGACCGACCCCCATGACGTCGGGATCGACACCAGCCGCCGCGAACGTGATGAAACGCGCCATCGGTTCGAGCCCGAGCTCCTTCGCGCGGTCGCCGCTCATTAGCAGCACCGCGGCCGCGCCGTCGGAATACGGGCTCGCGTTCCCCGCGGTCACCGTGCCGTTGACCTTGAACGCCGGCTTCAGTTTGGTCAGCCCTTCGAGCGTCGTCTCCGGGCGCGGCAGCTCGTCACGCAAGAAAGCTGTTGTCGTCGCCGACTTCTCCGCGCCATTCCACGATACGCACTCTACCGGGACCGGAACAATCTGCTTCTCGAACGCACTGTTGCCCCAGGCGCGCGCCGCCTTCTGCTGGCTCGCCAGCGCCCAGCGATCCTGGTCCTCGCGCGTCACGTTCCATCGTGCGGCGACACGTTCGGCGGTGAAGCCCATGCCGATATACGATTCCGTGAGGTCCGGGTCGAGGCGCGTGTGGTAGCCCGACATCGGCACTTGGCTCATCATCTCGACACCGCCGGCCAGCACGACGTCGGCCATGTCGCTCATGATTTCTTGTGCTGCCATTGCAACCGTCTGCAGACCGGACGAGCAAAATCGATTGATCGTCGCCGCCGGCACTTCGACGGGAAGGCCGGCCCGGAGCCACGCGAGTCGCGCGACGTTCAACCCCTGCGTCGCTTCCGGCATCGCGCAGCCCCAGTACACGTCGTCCACGATCCCCGGCTCGACACCAGCGCGATCGAGGGCGCCCTTCATTAAATGCGCGGACAGATCAACGGCGTGCACGTTGGCGAGTCCGCCTCCTTGCTTCCCGCGCCCCACGGCGCTGCGGACGGCCGAAACAATCACCACGTCCTTCATAATATCAATTCCTCAGCGGCTTTCCGGTTTTCAGCATGTGCGCGATGCGTTCCTGCGTCTCCTTTGTACCCGATAACCGCAGGAATGCCTCGCGCTCGAGGTCGAGAATGTCTCGCTCTGAGACGGGACGCGGCGGTCCGTCACCGCCGGTTAGCACGTAGGCCAGCTCGTGCGCGATGTGCACCTCGTGATCGGTGATTTGCCCGGCTTCGCGCATCGCCCAGGCGGCGTACTGCAGATTACCGAGACCGTCCTTGCCCATCGCTGTGATCGTGCGCGGCAGCGGAGGCACGTAGTCGGGAGCGAGGTCCTTCACGCGCGCCACCGCATCGGCGATCAGACGATCGCGATTCATCGTGATGCGGTCCGCCTCACGCAGAAAGCCAAGCTTTCTCGCCTCCAGCGCGCTCGTGCTCGTCGTACCCATCGCGATCAGCTGAAAGGCGCGCCGCACTCCTTCGAACGGATCGGCTTCGGCGTACGGACCGAGCTCGGTGGAGAAGCGGAAGAGCATCTCGGTCGTTCCACCGCCGCCCGGAATGAGGCCGACGCCCACCTCCACGAGACCCATATAGAGCTCGGCGTGCGCCTGAACACGGTCGGCGTGGAGCGAGAACTCGCAGCCGCCGCCGAGCGTCAGTCCAAACGGCGCGGCAACGACCGGGAATGGTGCGCCGCGAATGCGTAGCGAAGTTTCCTGAAACCCGCGCACGGCGGCCTCGAAGCGGGACCAATCCTTGGCCTGCAACAGCCCGACGATCATCGAGAGATCCGCGCCCGCGGTGAAGGTGCGCGGGTCCTCGTTGCCGATCACCAGGCCTTCCATCCCATCGCGCTCCACACGGTCCAGCGCACGGTTGATCATCGTCACCACGCCTTCACTGAGCGTGTTCATCTTGCTGTGGAACTCGACCACCGCGACGCCCTGTCCTACGTCGAGCAGTGTGGCGTCCTTCGAGTGTTCGAGCACGTGACGCTCGCGCTTCGTCGGCAGATGGAGCTCGGCGAGACGGATTTCGCCGGGCTCGCGCGGAATCTCCTCGTAGCCGCCGCTGAGGGACAACACTCTGGTCCCGTCCGCTGAATAGAAACCATCGCGTGCTTCGCGCAGAAGCGCGGGCTCGTCGAGGCCGAGCTCCGCGAACCCGCGGCTCAAGAAATCGGCGCCAAGCAGGTCCATCTGCTTGAATGGCCCCGCCTCCCAGGCATATCCCCACTCCATCGAGTGATCGACCGCGGTGAGGTCGTACGCGACGAGCGGAGTCGTCGACAGGACGTAATGAGAGAATCGTAACAAGTACTCGCGGACGAACGCCCCTTCCCGGTCGTTCCAGTCGCGGATCGCGGCGAACCGCTCGCCGAGCGGCAGCTTCCCGATCCGTGAGAGCTCCGGCGTGGCGGGAAGCGCCTGCGGGTTGTACGCGCCGGAGCGCCAGTCGAGCGTGTGGATCTCTTTGCCGACCCGCCGGTAGAAGCCCGCCCCGCTCTTCTCGCCGACGCGTCCCGCTTTCACCAGCTCCAGCACCCATGGTGAGAGCGAAAAGTCCTCCCCTGTCGTCTGGCCCAGCCCGGCCGTGACGTGCGCGATGACGTCGATGCCCGAGAGATCCGCGGTCCGAAATGTCGCGGACTTGGAGCGCCCGGTGAGCACGCCGGTCAGCACATCGGCCTCGTCGATCGTCAGACCGTGCTTTTCCATTTGTCGGATGGCGAGGACCATCCCGAACACGCCGAGCCGATTGGCGACGAACCCCGGGACGTCGCGCGCGACGACGATGCCTTTGCCGAGGATCCGATCGCTGAACAGGCGCGCCGCGGCGATCGTCTCCGCCGACGTTTCGGGCGTCGGAATGATCTCCAGCAGGTGGAGATACCGCGGCGGATTGAAGAAGTGCATGCCGAGGAAACGCGAGCGGAACGACGTGCCGCGCCCCTCGAGCAGCGAATGGATCGGAATTCCCGACGTGTTCGACGCGACAATGGCGTGTTCGGGGAGCGTCTTCTCGAGGCGCGCGTACAAGGCGCGCTTCGGCTCAGGCTGCTCGATGATAGCCTCGATCACCAGGTCGCACTCGGCAAGCAGCTGGAGATGATCCTCCGTATTGCCGGTACGGATGATGGCCGCCCGCTCGGGATCCATGAACGCCGCCGGCCTGCTTTTCTTGGCGCGTTCGAGACCGTTTCGCGCGACGGCGTCCCCCCCCCGTCCGCCCTCCGAGGCCGGCACGTCGAGCAGGACCACCGGAACACCAGCCGACGCCGCGAGCGCCGCGATGCCGCCGCCCATCGTCCCCGCCCCAACTACGCCCAGTTTCCGAATTCGCATTCGAACGTCTCTCCTCGCCCGGTGCAGCCGCGTCTCTGATGACGGAACGGCACGATTTGCACGCCTGTGGTAAGAGATACTGCCACTCGGAAGGGGAGCGTAAAAAAGGTGAGACGACTGGCAACTTTTTTTGCTCTTTTTCCCTCTGAAATAGGCGCGGATTCGGGTTACCCGGTGAGCCCGCTTTGAGTCTTTGATACGGTCAGTTCTGCGCTGCCGCGAACGACCATCCGCCGGACCTGAGCGACTCTCATGCGCCTATTCGTTCAAAAACACGCCCCATCCCAGACGGGCGTCCGCCCGGCCCATTCTGACATACCACCCGCATCGCCGCGCCGGCTTCGCGCGCGGCGCGGCGTCTCGATCGCCGAGATGGTGGTTGTCCTTGTGATCTCCGGCATCATGCTCAACATCGCGCTCCCGCGGTTCGCCGGGATGCGCGATCGGATGAACCTGCGTTCCGCCAAGCAGGAGTTCAGCACGTTGCTGATGACAACGCGCGCGGCCGCGATCCGCCAGTCGCAGCCGGCGCAGTTTCACCTCTCCATCAACAGCGCGTGGACCACGGTCAGTCAGCCGAATGGTACGACTGCCACCGTGAACCAACGGCTTCGGCTGTTCCGGACGCGCAACGTGACCATCACGATGGGCGGCAGCCCGGTGGTCGACTCGATCGTGTACGATGCGCGCGGGCTCGAAGTCTGGCCGGTCACCCGGCGCACGTACGTGTTGACGCTCAACAACCTCAAGGACTCAATATGCGTCTCTCGCGTCGGTTTGATCGCCCGCAAGTGCGGATGGTGACCCGGCGCCGCGCGGCGCTCGAGTCGCGCGGTGGCTTCACCATCATCGAGCTTGTCGTCGCGATCATCATCATGACCGTCGGCGTCTTGGCCTTGGCCACCGGCGCCGCCGGCGTCGCCAAGCAGATGCGCGACGGCAATCAGGCCGCGCTCGCGGCGGTCGTTGGACAGGCACGCATGGAGACAATTCGCAGTCTCGGGTGCTCATCGCTGTCCAGCAACACCGCGACCACGCGCGGCATGACCGAGAAGTGGAACGTCGTTTGGATTTCGGCGCGGGCGCGTGCGGTGACGGAGAGCGTCACGTACGTACCGCGCGCCCGGGTATCCCGCACCGTCGCGTGGCGGTCGGTGGTTCCATGCGCATGAGGCATCCTATGAAACAGCACCGTCGGTCCGGATTCACCCTCATTGAGCTCCTCATCGTGCTCACGCTGCTCGCCATCGTCGGTGGCAGCCTGATGAGTATGGTCTCGAAACAGCAGCGCTTCTATCAGGGCACCTACGACTTGATCGAGCTGCGCAGCCAGCTGCGTCAAGCGGAGGCCGTCGTGAGCAGCGACTTGCGCAGCATGTCGACACCGGGCGGCGACATCGTGTCGATGACCGATTCGTCGATGGACTTCCGCTACACGATTGGAAGCTCGATCTCCTGCACGACACCGGCGGGCTCCACCATCATCATTCCGCCCACGGCGTCGGCGAACGGCAACACGCTCACGAATTGGCTAACACCGCCGGCTGCCGGCGACACCGCGTTCGTATTCGACGAGATGGGCAGCGCGGCATCGTCGGGCGATGACGAGTGGAAGGCGTACGAGATCACCACGCTGACGACGGGTGCCGCTAACTGCGCCGGCGCGTACAACGCGCCGTCCGCCGGATACGCCCTCGTCGCTACGGGGAGCATCTCCCCCACGATCCTTCAGGGAGCGCCGATCCGGTTCGTCCGTCGCGCCCACTACAGTCTCTATCAGTCGGGCAACGACGGGAACTGGTATCTCGGCTACTCGTGCTCGTCCTGCGGCACGACGACCGTGCAACCGATCGCCGGTCCGTTCAAGGCGTACACGGACGCGGGCGGCACTGATACGAGCGGCATTCGCATCACCTACTTCGATTCGACGGGCGCAACCACGACGGCCACGAATCAGGTGTCGCGCATCAGCATCGTGCTGCGCGGGCAAACGCGCAGCGCGCTGAACGTCTCGGGTCTCAAGCGAGGCGTGTATATGGATTCGATTCGCATGAACATCGCACTCCGCAACAGGAGCTGATTCCATGACAACGAGCCGAGAAAGACGCAGCCGGCCGCGGGCGGGATTCGCGCTACCGATCGCGCTCGGATCCATGGTGGTGATCGGAATGATTCTCGCCGGCGTTTTCTTCGCCGCGACGCAGGAGAACCGCGTCGGCCGCAATACGGTGAATCAGGAAAAGGCTTTCCGCGCCGCCGAGTTTGGCGTCAACAACACCTATGGGTCGTGGTCCAACGGGACGATGAAGGCGCTGGCGATCGGCGGTGTCAACACCATCGTTCACGACTCGTCGGCGAAAGGGTGGATCGACACGGTGCGCGTCACGCGCCTCAACGACAATTCCTACTGGATCGTCTCGACGGCGTATGCCGGCTCGGGTTTCGCACAGGCGCGCCATCGCACGACGTCCGCGATCCGCATCGGTTACCCGCAAATCAACTTCCTCGCCGCGCTCACGGTGCATGGCGCGATCAAGATCGGCGGTAGCTCCCTCACCACGGGAGTGGATACGCCGCCGCCAGGGTGGGCGTGCCCCCCTCCCGTCGCGACACAGCCGGGGATCGCTACAGACAACCTCGCTAACATCGACCCATCCGGCTGCAATAACCTCAGTTGCATCGTCGGGAATCCGCAGGTCCAGGTGAGCTCGGCGGTTTCAGACACCAACACGTTCTTTACGTACGGGGCAGACGCGAACTGGGCCACGCTGACGTCGGCGGCCACCCTCAACTATTCCGGCAATTGGACGCTGAACAACATCACGCCTGCCTACACCGCGAGCGGTACGTGCAACACGGCATTGCTCACAAACTGGGGCGACCCGAACCGCGCCTCGCCGGCCGGCAAGTGCGAGGACTACTTCCCGATCATCTACTTCGCCGGCACCGGCTCGACGGTCCACATCACGGGTGGCGTCGGTCAGGGCATCCTGCTCATCGACGGCGACCTTGAAGTCGAGGGCGGCTTCCAGTGGTTTGGCCCGGTCATCGCTCGCGGCCACGTGACGACACAGGGTACTGGCGGCCACTTCAACGGCGGCGTCATGGCCGCCGACGTGTCGCTCGAGCAGAACACCGTGCTCGGTAATGCGGTCATCGACTACTCGAAGTGCGCGATCGACGCCGCGCTCGTCGGCGCCGGCATCCCGAAACGGCTCAGGGGCCGTTCCTGGGCAGAGATGTTCTAATTGTCATCCTGAGCGAGCAACGCGAGCGAAGGACCTACTTTCCCAATCGAGTAAGTAGCCAGGGTCAGTAGGTCCTTCGTCGCTTCGCTCCTCAGGATGACGCTGGTCAACCGGGTTCGATGCCGAACGGGTCTCCCGGCGGCGCGACGAGCGATGGTGACATTTTCGGTAGTTCGCGCTTCTCGATCCACCGAGTGAAGTCATTCACGAGCGACAACCAGTGAGCCCGCTCCTCGTCGGCCTTTGCGCTTGCGAACCGGGCGCGCGCGCGTGACCGGAGGTCGGCGAGCTTGAGCTCCGCCATCGCGCGTACCTCAGGCGTCGCCTCCGAATCCGCCGCGAGCAGCAGCAGCTTATTGGCGACCACGCGCTGCGTCACGCGCTGAATCGCCGCCAGCTTCGGCGTGCCGGGCACCGCGGCTGTCCACGTCGCGCCGACGAGATTGTCGATCGTCGCCGCCAGTGTGAGATGAGGACCGGCCCCGCGAGTGGCGAACTCCACCAGCCGCGCGGCGCGATCTCGCTGGAGGATCATGTCCACGACCATTTGGGAGAGCGTCTGCGCCGCACCAAGCTCGTCGAACGCCGGCCGCGTCCGGCTGGCGAAGAGCTCCACGTTGGGCGTGACCGCGTTGGCGCCCGGCGCCATGAGCGTGAGCACGGTGTCTGGAATCGCCAGCTCGTCAGGCTTGAGGGCGTCGAACATCGCCTTGAGCGCCGCGCTCTGCTGTGCGTAGGCCACGGGCCGCGTGGCTTGCTGAGCGTCCCCGCGCACCGCGTTGCTATACTCCATTCCGCCGATCGCCTTCGACGTGCCGTTCAGCGCGAAACGATGCATGAAGTACACAGGCGCGAAGCGCTCCTGCAGCAGCACGATCGGCTCGCCTCGCCGAATGTTCCGCTCGCCGAAGTTCCGTATCGCCGTTCGGCGAACCGCGCTCTGCGTGACGAGGAAATCGACCGGCGTTTTGGCGTCGTCCCACAGGTTTACGCGCGGATCGGAGCCATACTCCGGCCGAGCGTCCGCGTCCGACAAGTACAGAAAGCCGCGGCGAAGTCCGTCGGCGACGATGGCGCGAAGTGAGTCCGACTCGGCCGCCGGCGCGAAAACGCCGTAGCCCCAGTGAATCGCCCAGATGTCGTAGTCACCCGGCCCGACAGCGTACGCCTGCGACAGGTCGATCCGACCCGTGCTGTCGAGGCGGACACGTGGCGGAGGATAGTCCATCACCGACCCGCGCTCGTAAGTCGAAGCGATATAGTTGTGCGCCAACCCAAGGGTATGGCCGACTTCGTGCGCGCTCACCTGACGCACGCGGGCGAGCACGAACGCGGTATCCGCCGCCGATGCGTCCGCGCCCATGAGTCCTGCATACAGGTTGTAGTCGGTTCGAGCACGATGCGAATCCAGACGTGCCATTCCTTTGATCATTTCGCCCGTCCGCGGGTCGGTGAGCGCCCCGCCCACGGACCAGCCGCGCTCGTTCCGATTCTCCCACTGCACGACGTTGTAGCGGGCGTCCATCGGGTCGACGCCTTCGGGGAGCAACTCCACCTTGAAGCCTCCCCTGAGTCCGGCTCGGTCGAACGCCTGCTCCCACCACCGAACGCCCTCGAGCGTCGCCGAGCGAATGGGTTCGGGGATGCCCCGGTCCACGTAGTAGCGGATGGGTTCCTTGATCGGCGACGACGGGTCGTTGGGGTTCACACGCTCGAGCCGGTGCCGCGAGGCCCATCGAACGGTGAGCGGCTCCTGAACCGGGCGCGCGTAGTCCTTGAACGCGATGCCGAAGTAGCCCACACGGGGGTCGATCGGTCGCGGCCGAAATCCGCCATCCGGCGGCTTGAGGAATGTCAGATGCTGCCGCAGCGTGAACGCGCGGCCATCCGGAACGATGGATTCGACCGTCCCGCCCGGGCGCGCCGTTGCGGCGTACGTCAGCGACACATCCACCTCGCTGTTCTCCGGGAAGGCCTTGGTATACGGGCGGTAGATGCTCGACCGGTCGCGCGCCACCGTATACGCCCCTTGCTGGGTTCGAGCGAGCGTTCCGACGACGTCGTTCCAGTCGCGCATGACGGCGTCGGTGGCGTCGACGAGCAGCTTTCCCGACTCGTCGGCGAGCAACGGGAGCGCGGCAACAGTGCTCGGCGGAAACGCTTCCACGACCGAGCGGGCGTGATTGGGATCACCGGACGAGGAACGGTAGGACCAGTTCTCGAGCACGAGATGGACACGCTCGCCGTCGCGATCGAAGCGAGCGACGTACGTCTCGCCGCTCGATCCACGATCGATGCCGATCGGATTCGAACCGAGACCCGTTGCCTGGGTAATCATGAGGAGCGCGCGCGTCGAATCGCGAGGCAGCTCGAGCAGGATGCGACCCGACCTAGGGTCGAGATAGATTGGAAGGAATCCGTCCCTTCGTTCGAGGCCCGCGGTGCGGGCGGCGATCGAGGTGCCGACGGCCGGCGGGGGGGGCGCGGGTGTCGCTTGGGCGACGAGCGCCGCCGGCGTCAACGATGTCGCGGCGCCGGCGAGCAGGAACCGCGCGCTAGTAAGTGCTTTGACCATGTGATCGTCTCTACCGCTCCGTGAGGGTTTCAGTGCGCTCTCGTAGAAAACAGTTCGTCGTTCTTACCGGTATTCTCGCCGCGTGCGCCAGTGCGAAGCCGCACGTCTTCGGCGAATTCAACGACCTCGCGCCGCGCGTCGCGCCCGTGCAGGGAGAACGCATTCCACAGCACCTCACCGTGCAGGTCGCGCGACCCGCCAACGTCGCCGTGTTCTACGTCGTGCCGGGCCGAGGCAGCACGCTGCTCTTTCCGTCGGACTCCACCGCGAGCCAATACGTCGAAGCAGGATCGCATCTCGTCCAGACGGCGCAAGCCAACCTGACGCCGAGCGATACCTCGCGTTTGATGCGAATCCCCGGAGGAAGTGGTGGTGCGCGTCCCCAGGGCGGCAGGACGCAGAATCGCGGAGGATTCGGCCGCGACAGCTTGCCCATGCCGATGTTCAACCAGCGCGGTTACCTCCTCGTCTTCGCGTCGCAACAGCCGCTGGTTTACAAGACCCTCACGTCGCGCGTCGCCGGTATCTCGATCCCGATCGACGACGACGATGCCTTGAACACGGTGATCAAGCTGATTCGCGCGACGACACAGATCAATGGACCGTGGGCGGCGTTTGCTTCCGAGTATCCACCCTGATGGTCGATCGCTGGGGAACTAAAAGGGGCGCCGACAGGCGCCCCTTTCCGCGTCACCCCGTCGTTCCCTTCAGGATTCCCCCCCGGATCCTCGCCGCCTTCGGTGTCGCCGCCGGATCCGGCTCGACCACGGTATCCCCGGGGCCGAATTGCAGCTTGCCGTTGAGCGTGAGCGTATCCATGCCGCGGCGGATCTTGATCGGCAAGGCGGAGCCCTCGGCTGACGCGCCGAATTTCGCGCGCATGCGGGCGCCGAACTGCTGGTCCTCGACCGGGATGTCGCCGACCGAGACGAGATAGTCGCCGGCCTTCACGCCGGCGGCGGCGGCGGAGCTTCCCTCCTGCACGTTCATGACGACGATGCCGTTCGCGTCCTGCTGCGTGAGGACGCCGAGCCTCGGAACCTTGGTCAGCCGCGCGCGCAGGCCGGCCATCGGTAGGAGGCTGTCCCAGGGGAAGGGCTCGCGACCGTCGATGTACTTCGAGCTGAACGAGGCGAACGACTTGCCGCCGGCGGCCGCGCTCACCGCATTCCACCAATCGGTGGCGGTGAACCCGCGGCCGCGCTTGTAATGGCTCTGATAAAGATTCCTCATCACGTCGTCGAGCGATTTCTTGTTGTCGCTCGCGTCACGGATGAGAATGTCGAGCATGAAACCGGCGAGCGATCCCTTGGGATAGTAGATGTAGCCGGTGCCGTCCACCGGATGGACCCATGTGTTGACCGATGCGTCCTCGAGTGACACGGGCGGCGAGGCGTTGACCTCGTTGATCTTCTCCGCCGTCAACGCATAGAAGCCGTGCTCGTCGATCACGCCGCCCCGCACTTCGGCTAGGTCCGCGTAGTAGTCGGTGATGCCCTCCGACACCCAGAGCCACGGCGTCGGCTGAGGACGCGAGTAGACGTACGGCCACATCTCCGACGGACGCAACCGCTTCACGTTCCACGAATGGAAGATCTCGTGCGCGTACAGCGACGGCTGGAACTCGCTTCCGACGTACGACGGCGCGAGCACGTCGACGTGTGAGCTCTGGTGCTCCAACCCGCTCGCGCCGCCGAACGACGAATCCACGATCTGCATGACCGTGTAGTTCTCCCACGGCGCCTCGCCGAACACCGCGACCTCAGGGGGAATCACTTTCTTGAGCTGATCCCACGCCGTGCTGCGTACGGCACCCGCCACCACGCCGGCGGGATACGTCGCGTAGCGGATCCACTTGTTGGCGATTCGCGCGCTGTCGACGTCATACCGACCGACGAAAAACGGCATGTCGACCAGATCGTGATAGTTGGTCGCGGTGTAGGTGCGCCGCTGCGCCGTCGGCGCGAGCCCTGTCGTCACGCCCCACTCCGGCTCGGTGTGCACGGCCACCGTCGCGGCGAAGTCGAGCGATTGTCCTTCGGGGTAGAGAAAGAGATTCGTCCCGTTGAACAGCAG
>Ga0068864_100002002_pt1 | contig 16780 bp, 18 predicted proteins | sample KBSSwiS72_FD_66586 | JGI IMG/M metagenome (GOLD analysis project Ga0068864, IMG submission 66586) | Switchgrass rhizosphere microbial communities from Kellogg Biological Station, Michigan, USA - KBS Switchgrass S7-2 | ecosystem: Host-associated > Plants > Roots > Rhizosphere > Soil ... | reverse complement strand
CCGGCTTCGAGCATCGCATGGCGCTGAGCCAGAAGCGCCGCGCGGAATTCGCCGCTGTCCGGACGCTTCCGGCGCGCACTAAGGACGGCGTCAACGTCAGCGTGATGGTCAATGCCGGCCTCGCCGAGGACGCCGTCGCGCTGGCGATGAGCGGCGCCGACGGGATCGGGCTGTTCCGGACCGAGTTCCAGTTCCTCGTCTCGGCGACTCTTCCCGGCCGCGACCGCCAGCAGCGGCTCTACACCAAGGTGCTCGAAGCGGCGGGCGAGCGGCCGGTCGTGTTCCGGACCGTCGATATCGGCGGCGACAAGGCGCTGCCCTACCTCACCGACGAGGCCGAGGAGCATGCCGAGAACCCGGCTATGGGCTGGCGCGCTCTCAGGCTCTCGCTCGACCGGACGACGCTGATGAAGGCGCAGGCGCGCGCGCTCATCGAGGCGTCGGGCGGCAAGGTGCTTCGCGTCATGTTCCCGATGGTGTCCGAGCCCTGGGAATATGAGGAAGCGCGCGCCTTGTTCGAAGAGCAGGTCGAATGGTCGAGGAAAGCGCACCGACCGCGCCCAAGCCGAATCGAGTTCGGCGCGATGCTCGAGGTGCCGGGCCTTGCCGAGATGCTCGACCAGCTGCTTCCGCGGCTCGACTTCATCTCGATCGGGACCAACGACCTCACCCAGTTCCTGTTCGCAGCCGACCGCTCCGACCCGCGGCTGGCGCAGCGCTACGACTGGCTGAGCCCGGCGATCCTGCGATTCCTGAAGCGAGTTCTCGACCAAGCCCGCGCCGCCGGAGTCCCCGCGCGTGTCTGTGGCGAGATGGCCGGCCGCCCGCTGGAAGCCATGGCGTTGATCGGAATCGGCGCCGACAGTTTCTCGATCACGCCGGCCGGCGTCGGCCCCGTGAAAGCGATGATCCGTTCGATCGACGCGACCGCCGTCCGCGCCCGTCTCGACCAGCTTCTCGCGAAACCGCCGAGGGACATGCGCAAGGCGCTGAGCGACTGGGCGCGCCGTCACTCGGTCACTATCGGGTAGCTTGCGGTTGACACTCACGGCACAGGCCTCAAACAAGGCGGATGCCCAAGCGCGAGATTGAAAACGAGGCGATGGACGAAGAGTCGGTACAAGCTGCACTTCCCACTGTCGGCGAGCGCCTTCGGGCCGCGCGCGAGGAGAAGGGGCTGAGTCTCGAAGACGTCGCTGCGCAGACGCGAATCCCGCAGCGCCACCTCGAAAGCATCGAAACCGCTTCCTGGGAGAGTTTGCCCGCGCCGACCTACACGATCGGATTCGCAAAGAGCTACGCCTCGGCGATCGGCCTCGACCGGACCGAGATCGGCGAGCAGCTCCGCGAGGAAATGGGCGGCCAACGCTTCACCGCTTCCCAGTCGGAAGTGATCGAGGCTGCCGATCCGGCGCGGACCATGCCGAAATGGCTCGTGCTGACCGCCATCGCCGCGGTCATCCTGCTCATCATCCTCATGACGGTGCTCAACCGCCGGGAGCTCGAGCAACCGGGCGACGTCCAGTCGAACGAGGTCGCCGCGGCCACGACTCCGCCGCCGGCCGCGCCGGTTGCGCCGCAAGCGCCTGCAAATGCGCAGGGCCCCGTCGTCCTCACCGCCATCGCGCCGGCGTGGATCCAGATCACCGACCAGGGCAACAGCCTCTTCCAGGGTGAGCTACAGCCGGGGCAGACCTACACCGTCCCGCCGACCGCGACGGCGCCGCTGCTTAAGGCCGGCAAGCCCGAAGCACTGCGGATCACCGTCGGCCCGACGGTGGCGCCGCCGGTCGGCCCCCCGGGCAAAGTCGTGACGAAGGTCAGCCTCCTGGGCGCCGATCTGCTGCGCACTCCGCAGGCAGCGGGTCCTGCTGCGCCGGCGGCTCCGGTCGCTGCTGCCCCGCCGCGCCCTGCACCGGCCCGTAAAGCCCCGCCGCGCCCGGCACCGCAAGCAGCACCGGCACCCGCGCCGGCACCCGCACCGCCCCCGGCTGAGCCGCCGGTCACGAACACGGCCGCCCAGTAGGATTCATCGCGGGGCAAGGCGCTCCGGCGCACAGTCTGGTCCGAACCGAGGGTGGGAATTTAAGGTGAAAACTCTGCGTCCGATCACTTTCATGGCAGCTGCGGCGGCCGTTGCTTTCGTGCCCGCGTCAGTTGCACTCGCGCAGCGCCAGCCGCCCAACCCCGAGCAACGGATCGACCGCCTCGAGCGCCAGGTGAATGAGATGCAGCGGCGCGTCTATCCAAAGGGTCGCCCTGCGGACACCGCAGGTTTCGCCGACGATCCCGCGGCGACGCAGGCGTCGGTGATCACCCTCAACCAGCGGCTCGACGCGCTCGAGCGGCAGATGGCCGACATGCTCCGCCAGACCGAGGAGAACGGCAATCGCCTCCGCAGCCTGGAGGCGGGCATCGGCCAGTTCAAATCCGACGAGGACCAGCGCATCCAGGCGCTCGAGCAGAAAGTGCGCGATGCAGCGACTGCGGCGCCCGTCGTGACGCCAGTCGAAGCCGCGCCGGCCACGTCGGCCACGCCGCCGCCGAAGCCGAAGCCGAAGCCGTCGACTCAGTCGCCGAAGACCTCGCAGGCCGCGCCTCCGGCCGGCGATGCGCCCGTCGCCACGGCGGCAGTGACCGATCCCGGCGAGGACGCCTACACCGAGGGCTTCCACCTGTGGGAGGCCGGCCAGTACGACCAGGCGATCAGCTCGCTGAAATCGTTCGTCGCCGCTTATCCCAGGCACCGGCGCGTGAGCTACGCCAACAACCTCATTGGCCGCGCCTTGCTAGACAAGGGACAGCCGGCCGACGCCGCCGCGGTGCTGATGTCCAATTACCGCAGCAACCCGGGCGGAGAGCGCGCGCAGGACAGCCTCTACTACCTCGGCCAGGCCGCGATGCAGCTCGGCAAGCCTTCCCAAGCGTGCAATTTCTACGCGGAGCTCGATGCGGTCTATGGCGCCAGGATCCGGCCCGACCTCAAGAAGCTGGAAACCGACGCCAAGGCGCAGGCGAATTGCAGCTAATCAGCCGCTGATCGTCATGCTGAACTCGTTTCAGCATCCATCGTGGAGAGTGCCGCGACTTCCTCGTAAATGGACCCTGAAACAAGTTCAGGGGGACGATTGAGCCTCATCGACCGCTTCAGCCGCCATCTCGACTCGCTGGTGCCGCGTGACGCCAAGCTCGGCATTGCCGTCTCGGGCGGTCCCGACAGCCTCGCCCTTCTCCTGCTCGCCGCTGAGGCTCGCCCCGGCATGGTGGCAGCGGCGACTGTCGACCATGCGCTCCGGCCCGAGAGCCGCGACGAAGCGGAACGCGTGGCCCGCATCTGCCAGCAATTGAGTGTCCCCCACGTCATCCTCACCGCCGAGTGGGACTCGAAGCCCGACACCGCGATTCAGGAACGCGCGCGAGAGATGCGCTACCGACTTCTCGGAGTTTGGGCGCAGGAGCGGGGACTGACACTCGTCACCGCACACCATCTCGACGATCAGGCGGAGACGGTGCTGATGCGGCTCACGCGCGGCAGCGGCGTGAAAGGCCTCGCAGGCATGCGTCCCGCCGCTCGGGTCGTCCGTCCGTTGCTCGGCTGGCGCCATTGCGAGCTGGAAGCGGTCTGCGCCGCCGCCGAAATCGAGCCGGTCCGCGATCCGAGCAACGAGGAAGAGCGTTTCGAGCGGGTGCGGATGCGCAGGCAACTCGAGCAGTCGGATTGGCTCGACCCCTCGGCCCTTGCCGCCAGCGCCGCGCACCTCGCCGAAGCAGACGAGGCGCTCGACTGGGCTGCCGACGGCGAATGGCGCCGGTCGGTCAGCGAAAGCGACAGGGGGCTCGTTTACGCGCCCGGCGATGCTCCCGCGGAGATTCGCCGGAGAATCGTCCGCCGCGCGGTCCTCACACTAGCGACCGAAGGCGAAGCCGAGTTGCGCGGACGCGAGCTCGACCAGCTCCTCGCGGCGCTTGAGCGCGGTGAGAAGGCGACGCTACGCGGCGTCCTCTGCAGCGGCGGCGCCGAGTGGCGGTTCGTCCGGGCGCCTCAGCGAAGGGCGATGCGGTAGAAGGGCACGAGCTCGGCCCAGGCCCGCTCCGCTTCCTTCTCGTCGTAGGTCTCGCTCCCGGCCACGGTCCAGCCGTGGTTCGCCGACGAGATTTCGACCTTCGCCGGACGCCGCGCCTTCCGGAACGCGGCATCGAGATCGGGCTTCTCCTTCGGCATCTTCTCGGCGTCGTTCTTGGCGATGATCACCAGGTACGATGCTTTCGATTTCGGGATGAGCAAATGCGGGCTCGACGGCTTGTCGGTCACCAGCGCGCCGGGGTGGAAGGTCGCCACCGCGCCGATCCGGTCGGGCCGAACCGCCGCCGTTCGGAAGGAGATCGGCCCGCTCATGCAATAGCCCTGCACCCCCGCCTTCCTGCGCTTGTCGGTCTGCGCGAGCGTGTCGAGGAAAGTAACGTAAGCGGCGGAATCGCGGTCGACCATCGCGTCGGTCAGCCCGCTCTTGAACGCCATGATCTTCGCCATGTCGTCCTTGCTGTTGAAGTCGAACGCCCCCTCGACCACCGGCGCCTTCTTCGCCCGGTAATAAGGATTGGGCACCAGCACGACATAGCCCTGCGCGGCGAGCCTCTTGCCCATCTCGCGGAACACCGGCCGAAGCCCGAGGATGTCGGGCCACATCAGCACCGCCGGCCATTTGCCCTTGCCTGCCGGATAGAAGAGAGCCGCATCCGCGCCGCCGTCGGCGGTCTTCACCAAAACGTCCTTCTCGGTGATCGGCCGGGCTCCCGGGTCCTCGGCAAAGGCCGGCATCGCGATGCCGCTTGCCGCAGCGGCGGCGCTCATCGTCAGAATCATTGTCCGCCGAGTTACCGACGTGTCGGCGATCCTGCCCTGGTGGTTGCCGTTGCCGCACATGGGGATACCTCCTGCTAAGCCGGATAATGCTTCACCAAAACCTCTTCATGCGCAATCTAGCGGGCAGGAGGGGACAAGCTTGTACCAGCGCAGAACGGTCCTGGGCGGCGTCATCGGGGTCGGCGCGGCAGCCGCCGTCCGCGCTTCCCCATCGCGTCGCCCGGCGCTCGCCGTCACCGTCGACGATTTCGGCCTTGCCGACACGCCGCTCCTCACGGGGGCCGAGCGCGACGCGCGCATACGCTCGATCCTCGCCAGGCATCGCATCAAGGCGGCGGGGTTCGTCGCCGGCAAATATGTGAAGGGACCGGTCGCGGACGAGGTCCTCGGCGCCTGGTCGCGCGAGGGCCATGTCATCGGCAATCACAGCTTTTCGCACGGCTATTACGGAGCCGGCGATCCCGACGCCTACATGGCCGATATCCTCAAGTGCGAAGCCCTGCTCTCGCCTTATCCGGGCTTTCGGAAGCTGTTCCGTTATCCCTTTCTCGCAGAGGGGAAGACGGCGGAGGCGCGCGATGCGCTTCGGCAGCGGTTGCACGCCGCCGGCTACAGCAATGGGCATGTCACGATCGACACCAGCGACTGGGCCATTGACGGTCGGCTGAGGAAGCGCCTTGCCGCCGACCCGAAGGCGGACCTCGCGCCCTACCGCAAATTCTACCTCCAGCATTTGTGGGAGCGCGCGAACTTCTACGACGGCCTCGCGCAGAAGCTGTTCGGCGGCTCGATCGAGCACACGATCCTTCTCCACCACCGACTCACCACGGCACTTTTCCTCGGCGATGCGCTCGACATGTTCCGAAGCCGCGGCTGGCGCCTCATCGATGCGCGCGAGTCGTTCGCGAATCCGGTGTTCAGGCTCCAGCCGAAGAGCCTGCCCTCGGGGCAAAGCCTGGTCTGGGCGGTGGCGAAAGAACGCGGCGGCTACGAGTCGATCTCCGCTATCCCGGCGAGGACGGCGCGTCCGAAGACCCAAAAATGGACGCTCTCGGGCTCTGAGACCCCTTCACTTTCGTTAGTACCGCTCTATCGTGCGCCGCGAGGCTCGTCCCTGAGGTGCTCAGCATACCGAGTGACGCGTCTTGCCGCTTTACAGTGGCGGCCCGGCGGCGCCCCGATGCCGCCGGGCCATACTGCCCGCCGCAGCGCTCGTTCACCCCACCCTAAGCTCGCATTGTTATTGGTTCCAATGAGCCTATTTTAGGGCTTAAGCGCGTTTCCTGCGCTGGAAGAGAGCGATGCACGACAAGGAAAAGAAGCCCGGCAACCCCTGGACCAAGAGTCTCCTGATCTGGATCGGCGTGATCTTCGCGCTCGTCCTCATCTTCCAGATGATCGATGGCGGCTCGCGCTCCGCAAGCGGCCAGCAGATCGCTTATTCCGACTTCGTCCGTCGCGTCGACAACGGCAACGTCCGCTCGGTGACGATGGCGACCGGAACCACGGGCAGCGCCATAACCGGCAAGCTCGACAGCGGCGAGACGTTCAGCACCACGGCGCCGACCGACGCCAACGTCTCCGACAAGCTCATCAGCAAGGGCGTCGCCGTCCAGGTGAAGGGCGACGAAGGCTCGAGCATCTGGCTCTACATGCTCTACAATTCGCTGCCGTTCCTGCTCATCCTCGGCATCAGCTTCTTCGTGATGCGCCAGATGCAGAAGAACGCCGGCTCGGGCGCCATGGGCTTCGGCAAGAGCCGCGCCCGGATGCTGACCGAGAAGCAGGGCCGGGTAACCTTCGCCGACGTCGCCGGCATCGACGAGGCCCGCGAGGAGCTTCAGGAGATCGTCGAATACCTCAAGGACCCCGGCAAGTTCGCTCGTCTCGGCGGCAAGATCCCCAAGGGCGCGCTGCTGGTCGGCCCTCCGGGCACCGGCAAGACGCTTCTCGCCCGCGCGATCGCGGGTGAGGCGGGCGTTCCCTTCTTCACTATCTCCGGTTCGGACTTCGTCGAGATGTTCGTCGGCGTCGGCGCGAGCCGCGTCCGCGACATGTTCGACCAGGCGAAGAAGTCGGCGCCGTGCATCGTCTTCATCGACGAGATCGACGCGGTCGGCCGCCATCGCGGCGCCGGCCTCGGCAACGGCAATGACGAGCGCGAACAGACGCTCAACCAGCTGCTGGTCGAGATGGACGGCTTCGAGGCCAATGAAGGCATCATCATCATCGCCGCGACCAACCGGCCCGACGTGCTCGACCCGGCGCTTCTGCGGCCCGGCCGCTTCGACCGTCAGGTCGTCGTTCCGCGTCCCGACATCGACGGGCGCGAGCAGATCCTGACCGTCCACATGAAGAAGGTGCCGCTGGCGCCAGACGTCGATGCGCGGGTCATCGCCCGCGGCACGCCTGGCTTCTCCGGCGCGGACCTCGCCAACCTTGTCAACGAGGCTGCGCTGCTTGCCGCACGCAAGGGCAAGCGCCTCGTCGCCATGCAGGAGTTCGAGGACGCCAAGGACAAGGTGCTGATGGGCACCGAGCGCAAGTCCATGGTGATGACCGAGGACGAGAAGCGGATGACAGCCTATCACGAGGCCGGACACGCCATCGTCGCGCTTCACGAGCCTGCCTCGGACCCGATCCACAAGGCGACGATCATCCCGCGCGGCCGCGCGCTCGGCCTCGTCATGCGGCTGCCGGAACGCGACAGCTACAGCTATCACCGCGACAAGATGTACGCGAACCTTGCTGTCTCGATGGGCGGCCGCGTCGCCGAGGAGATGATCTTCGGGTACGACAAGGTCTCTTCGGGCGCTTCTTCCGACATCCAGTACGCGACCCAGCTCGCCCGCGACATGGTCACGCGCTGGGGCATGTCTGACGCGCTCGGCCCGCTTCAATATGCGGAGCCCGAGGAGGAAGTCTTCCTCGGCTATTCGGTCAACCGCTCGCGCCAGATGTCGAACGAGACGGCGCAGGCGATCGACGCCGAGATCCGCAAGGTCGTCGAGGATGGCTATGCCCGCGCGAAGAGCCTGCTGACGGAAAATGCCGGGCAGCTGGAATCGCTCGCCCAGGCGCTGCTCGAATATGAGACGCTGTCGGGCGACGAGATCAAGAAGGTGCTCGCCGGCGAGAATATCGACCGCGGCGGCGCGAAGGGACCTGCCATCCCGACCGCCGGCTCGTCGATCCCGAAGGCCAAGCGTCCGAAGCCGAGCGCGGTCGGCGGTCCTGCTGCCGCGGGCGTCTAGCTACGGCTGGCCCCGCGGCACTACCGCCATGCGAAAGGCTCTCTTTGCGGTTCTCGTCCTTTCGATCGCGTCAGCCGCGTCGGCTGTCGCGCCCGGGACGGCGCAGAACTTCCTCGACCGCGCTAATCGCCTCAAGTCGAAGGGGCCGCTCGCTTTCTTCGACAGCGACTACAGCAAGCTGAAGGCGGAGGCGACGGCGGTCGGCAAGTCGATCGGCGACGACCGCATCGCCGCCGAAAAAGCCCACAAGCCGATCCTTTACTGCTCGGCCCAGGCCCGCGCGAGCCTCGGCAACTTCGAATTCATCGACGGGTTGGAAGCGATCCCGTCCGCCGAGCGCGCGACCATGAGCCTCAAGGACGCCATGATCCGCGTCCTCCAGAAGAAATATCCCTGCCGCCGCTAACCGTTAAATCGTCATTCAGGGCGTCTCCGCTCCCTTCATCGAAACAGCGGGGAAGCTGAATGTCCATACTGATTGCCTTCGCACTCGCGGCGTCGAGCCCGCCGATGAGCGCCGGCGAATTCCTGTCCCGCGCCGAGCCGCTGCTCAAGCAAAGTAGGATGATCCTCCTGTTCTCATCGGATGCGCGCTTCCTGATGAAGGTGGTCGGCGATGCGGCCGACCATGCCCGCGCCCGGTTCGAGGCGGATCGCGCCGCCGGGCGGCTAGTCGCCGCCTGCCTTCCGCCCAAAGGCAAGGCATCGGTCAATTCGACCGAGTTGCTCGCCTATATCCGCTCGCTCCCGCCCGCCGACCGGGCGAAAAGCTTCGACGCCGCCTTCGCCGGCTATGCCGCCCGCAAATATCCCTGCCGGCGCTAGGCCGCGCCGATTGCGACCGCTGCGGCAAGAAACAGGGCGGCGGCGATGAAGGCGAAGGTCAACAGCGCCATCGTCCGCATGATCGCGCTGAACCGCCCAAGCTCGTAACTCTGCTTCAGGTGGCGGTACATGTGGAACGGCGGAACGAAGAACAGCAAGCCCGCGACGCCCGACAGACCGACCGCAATGAGTAGGCCGGCGACGACTACCAGCATCATCATGAATGACAGCGAGTAGGTCACGAACACGGTGTGGTCGTAGGTGTTGTAGCGTTTGCGCAGCGGGAACAGCAGCCACATGAACGGCACGGAAAGCGGGATCAGCAGCCAACTGTACTTGGACGCCGCGTCCTGGACCCGCATCGACACCAGCTCCGGATTGTCCTTTGCATGCTTGATGAAGGGGCGGATGAAGCCGGGCGTCTGGTCATCGGCGTCCGCCACAACCAAAGGCTGGCCGCTGAACATCTTCAGATTCTCGGCGATATCCTCCTTGCGACTGGCGATCTTGCGATCGAGCGCCGCGACATTCTTGCCAGCCGCCGCGCCGGCCTTCCGTTGGGCATCGAGCTTCGCCAGCTCGGCTTTATCCTGGGCGATCTCGGTCTTCAGCCCTTCCTTGAAATTCTTCGCGCCGGTCGATGATCCGAGGGCGCCGGTCAGATTGAGTACGGCGAACATGGCGAAGACGGTGAACAGGTAGAGCGCGACCGGCGAGACGAACCGCGCCCGCTCACCGGCGATGTAGCGGCGCGTCATCAGGCCAGGGCACCAGGCCAGCATCGGTAGCGTGCGCCAGATCTTCCCTTCGAAATTGAAGAGGCCTCGGACGAAGTCCTCAAGAAAGCCGCGCACGGAGCGATGGACGTGCGCCTTCTGGCCGCATGCGGAGCAGAAGGGCCCGGTCAGCGGCGTCCCGCAGTTCAGGCAATTCTTCTCGTGGGTGTGGCCCTTGTCGACCTCGCCGGCATGCGGCTCGACCGCGCGGGCAAGCAGTCCGCCGGTCACCGCATCGCCAACCGCGTCGAATTCCCCGACCATCGATCCCCCTTGTTCGACAGAATAGGCGCAGCACGGCGCCCATGCTAGCCGTTCAGCCTCAGATGGCGCGCATCGGTCTCCTCGGCGGCTCGTTCAACCCGGCGCACGGGGGGCATCGGCATATCAGCCTGCAGGCGATGCGTGCGCTCGGCCTCGACGAGGTGTGGTGGCTCGTGTCGCCCGGCAACCCGCTGAAGGAAGGCGCGAAGGACATGGCGTCGTTCGAAGCGCGCTTTGCTTCCGCCGAGCGGATCGCGCGGGGAACGCGTGTCCGGGTCAGCGACTTTGAGCAAAGGGCCGGCACCCGTTTCACCGTCGATACGGTGCGGCTGCTGAAGCGCCGCCACCCGGAGCATCGCTTCATTTGGTTGCTGGGAAGCGACACCCTGCCAAATTTTCACAAATGGCGCGATTGGAGGGGCTTAGCACGTGAAGTGCCGATTGCGGTGATTCGCCGGCCCGGTTATGATTCAGCTGTCCACGCGGCGTGCGCGATGGGCTGGCTGAGGCGGTTCGTCCACCCGCCTGGCCAGGCGAGACACTGGACGGAGTGGAGTGCACCGGCGATCCTTTTCCTTCGCCTGTCCCCTGATCCGACCTCCGCAACCGCCGTACGCGCGCAAGACCCAAGCTGGCATCGCCGATACATCGAGCGCTCTCGAGCGTTTGGCCACACGGCCGTGCCCCTCTTTGCCAGGAGACCCCTTGACCGAGCATCCCGCTGAAGCCGCTGACGCGACCGGGAAAAAGCCCGCGAGCGTCGAAGACCTCCACAAGCTCGTTCTCCAGTCGCTCGACGACGACCAGGCGCAGGAGGTCGTCTCAATCCCTCTTGCCGGGAAATCCAATATCGCCGACCATATGGTGATCGCGTCGGGCCGCTCGACGCGGCAGGTCGCGTCCATGGCCGTTAAGCTTGCCGACAAGATAAAAGAGCAATTTGGGCGGAACGTCCGGATCGAAGGCCTTCCCGCCGCCGACTGGGTGCTGATCGACGCGGATGACGTGATCGTGCACCTGTTCCGGCCTGAGGTAAGGACTTTTTACAATTTGGAGCGAATGTGGGCATTTGGGGACGAAGCGGCTATAAGTGCAGCTCAGGGTTAAGGTCAGCGAGAACGGGGGTGCGGGGCGTGCGGTTCACGGCGATTCTTCTATCGCTGCTTGCATTCGCCGCCGTTCCCGCGGCGGCAGCGTCGTCGCCCGACCTCGTTTCGGTAGAACAGCAGCTTAGCTCGCTCGTCTCCGGCAGCTCGGCCGACGTCGGAATCGCCGCGCTCGACCTCAACACCGGAGAGAGCCTCAGCATAAAGGGCGACACGCCCTTCCCGATGGCGAGCACCGTCAAGGTCGCGATCGCCGCGCTCTACCTGTCTCAGGTGGACCATCGCCAGAAGACGCTCGACGACACCATCCAGGGTGTCCCGGTGCGCACCTGGATGAACAAGATGCTGATCCACAGCGACAACCATGCGGCGGACGTCCTGTTCGCCGATGTTGGCGGCCCTAACGCTGTCCACCGCTGGCTTGCCGATAATGGCGTCCGCGGGGTTCGCGTCGACCGCAACATTGCTCAGCTGCTCGCCGCCAAGCGCGACCTGTGGGACCGGCGCGACTCGAGCACACCGCGCGCGATGGTCGATCTCCTCCGCCGCATCTACAAAGCCGAGCTGATCTCGACCCCCAGCCGCGACTATCTGCTGAGCGTCATGGCCAAGTGCCAGACGGGCAAGAACCGGATGAAGTGGCTGCTTCCCGCCGGGACCGCGGTGGAGCACAAGACGGGGACGCTCGACGGTCTCGCCGATGATGTCGGCTTCATCTCGATGCCCGACGGCCACCGTATCGTAGTCGCGATCTTCACTCGCGGCGGGTCCGACCGGCCGCGCACGATCGCGGAGGCGACGCGCGCCATCTACGACGGCTTCAAGTCCGTCTTCACCTGGCCCTACCGCGCGTCGCTGACGACCCAATAAGGGGTGCTTTTGCATCTTGTCGTTCGGGGAAAGATCGGCCGCTCACCGGAAGCCGATCTCGTCGAGCGCTACCTGAGGCGGATCAGCTGGCCAACGAAGGTCACCGAGCTGCCCGACCGCGGCGGCAAATTGCCTGAGCCCGCCTCGGGAGCAGTCTCAATCGTGCTCGACGAGCGCGGCAAGTCGCTGTCCTCGATGGAGCTTGCCGGCCTACTCGAGCGCTGGCGCGACGGCGGCAAGCGCGAGGCTCGCTTTTTCATCGGCGCTGCGGACGGTCATGAGGATGCGCAGCGGGCGGGCGCGGACCTCCTCCTGTCGTTCGGCCCGGCGACCTGGCCGCATCTGCTGGTGAGGGCGATGCTCGCGGAGCAATTGTTCCGAGCGACCTCGATCCTTGCGAACCATCCGTATCACCGCGAAGGATAGGGGATGAGGAAGCCGGCCCTTCTCCTGATCTTGGTCCCGCTTCTCGGCGCGAGCCCAGCGCCCCCGAGCCCCACGCAGTCGCTGGGCGCCGCGCTTAGACAGGCACAGGCCGAGCAGGCTTCCGCTGAAGCGGAGACGGCGCGGCTCGAGAAGGTCGCCGCCGACGCTCGCGACGAGGCGCAAAGATTGCGGGCGCAGCAGGCCGCCGCCGTACAGGGGATCGAAGCCGCGGAAGCGCGGATCACCGCCGCCGACGCGCAATATCGGCTGGCCGCCGCTTATGTCGCGGCGCACCGGGCGCGCATTGCCGAAGAGCAGAAGCCGGTATCCTCGCTCCTCGCCGGGCTCGCCGTGATGGGGCAGCGGCCACCGCTGCTGACCCTCGCCGACGGCGGCAGCGCCGACGAGTTCGTGAAAGTGAGCGTTCTTCTCGACTCGACGCTTCCCGTCATCCGCAACCGGACTGGCGCTTTGTCCGCCGAGCTTGCCGAGGGAAGGCGGCTGCAGGAGGCCGCGCTTAAGGCCCGAGGCGAGCTCGTCCGCAGCCGACAAGAGCTCGGCGCTCGGCGCCAACAGTTCGCCGAGCTCGAGCGGAAGGCCATCCAGCAGTCGCTCGCCGCCGGCGGCCAGGCGATTGGCGCGGGGGATGTCGCGATTGCCGCCGGCGAACAGGCCGAGCGGATCCGCGGCGAAGAGACGCAGAGCCAATCGGCGCGCGCACTCGCCTCATTGCTCGAGCGGGAAGGCGGAACGCCGCTACGCCCGTTCGCTGCAAGCGGTCCGCAGCTGAAGCTGCCGTTCGCCTACGCGCTCCCGGTCAGCGCCCCCGTCGTCGAGGGACTCGGCGCCGTCAACGACAGCGGCGTTCGCTCGCGCGGAATTGCCTTCGACAGCCCGCGCGGCGCCGACGTCATCGCACCCGCCGACGCGGTCGTCCGCTACTCGGGCCCGTTTCGCGACTATGACGGGATCGTAATCCTCGACCATGGCGGCGGCTGGATCAGCCTGATCGTCAACGTCGCCTCGCCGCTGAAGGTCGGTGACAAGGTCCGGCTCCGCGATCCGCTCGGGCGCGCGATCGGGCGCGTCGAGGTGCAATTGTCCCAGAACGGGCGCCGCTTCTCGCCCGCTCTCATCGCAGGTTCATCTCAAACTCTGTCAAAGGCCACGAAGAGCGGCTAAATGGGCGCCATCTCGCCTGAACCGCCGCGCAACTGGGACGCGATCAACATGAAACGCACCGCCAAGCTCCTTCCGTCTCTCGCGCTCGTCGGAGCGCTCGCCCTGGTTCCCGTGACCGCCAGCTCCTTCGCTGCCGCGGATACGACCAATTACCAGGAGCTCGAGAAGTTCATGAGCGTCTACGAGCGGGTGAAGGCGAATTACGTCGACCCGGTCGACGACAAGACCCTGATCAAGGGCGCCATCGACGGCATGCTCTCCGCGCTCGACCCCCATTCGAGCTATGAGGAAGGCGCCGACTTCGACCAGCTGAAGACGACCACCGACGGCAATTACGGCGGGCTCGGACTGACGGTCTCAATGGAAGACGGGATCGTGAAGGTCATCGCGCCTACCGAGGACACGCCCGCATGGCGCGCCGGGGTCAAGGCCGGCGACTATATCACCCACATCAACGGCGAATTCCTGAACGACCTCACGCTCGACCAAGCGGTCGAGAAGATGAAGGGCGACCCCGGCACCGCGGTCAAGCTGACCATCGTCCGCCCCGGCCGCGACAAGCCGATCGATATGACCATCACCCGCGAGCGGATCGCGCTTCGCCCGGTGAAGTGGGAGATCAAGGACGGCGTCGGCTACATCAACATCAACACCTTCACCGGCAATGTCGCCGAGCAGACCAAGGCGGCGCTGGTCGGCATCGACAAGGCGACCGGCGGTCATCCGATCGGCTATGTCGTCGACCTCCGCTCCAACCCGGGCGGCCTGCTCGACCAGGCGGTCGACGTCGCCGACGACTTCCTCGAAAGCGGCGAGGTCGTCTCGCAGCGCGGCCGCACCAAGGACGATATCGAGCGCTATTATGCGAAGCCCGGCGACATGGCCCATGGCCTGCCGGTCATTGTCCTGACCGACCCGGGCACGGCTTCGGCTTCGGAGATCGTCGCCGGAGCGCTCCAGGACCATCACCGCGCGCTCGTTATGGGCGAGCGGAGCTTCGGCAAGGGCTCGGTGCAGACAGTCGTCCAGACCGGTCCCGAAGCCGCGCTCAGGCTGACGACAGCGCGCTATTACACGCCGTCGGGCCGCTCGGTGCAGGCGGGCGGAATCACGCCGGACATCGACGTTCCGCAGCTCACCGATCCCGACTACAAGGACCGCAAGTTCATCCGCGAAGCCGACCTCAGGAAGCATTTGCTCGCGCAGAACACGGTCGACGAGAAGCTGCTCGAGAGCGACGACACGCCCGACCCTCGCTTCGCCGCATCGTCCGAGGAGCTGAAGAAGAAGGGCATAAAGGACTTCCAGCTCTATTATGCGCTGAACACCTTGAAGCGCCTCGCCGGTGCGCCGCCGGCGGCAGCAGGCGGCGGCCCCAAGAAGTCGCGTTAAGCCCATGATCGAGGCGGTCGCGGAGGCCTCCGCTCCTTCAGCGCCCTGGCGCCCGGCGACGGTCGCGCGCGCCATCGCACTGGTCCTGCCGCTTGGCCTTCTGCTAGGCGCCGTCGGCTCGCAATATATCGGCGGCCTTTATCCGTGCGAGATGTGCTGGTGGCAGCGCTACGCCCACATGGTGGCATTCGCGCTCGCCTTGGTCGCCTTCTCGGCACCTTCGACGGCGCCGCGGGCGCGCACCTTCACCTTGCTCGCCGCGCTCGCCATCGCCGTTTCGGGAGCGATCGGCGTCTACCATGCCGGCGTCGAGGCCAAGATCTTCGAGGGCTTCACCCAGTGTACCGCGCTCGCGAAGGGCGGCAGCACGGCGGACCTCCTGAAACAGATCACCCACGCGCCGCTGATCCGCTGCGACGAGGTCCAGTTCCGCTTCCTCGGCGTCTCCATGGCCGGCTGGAACGCGATCCTGTCGCTCAGCGGGGCGGCGCTGATCCTCTTCCTGACCCTCAAGCCGAAGCGCGCATGATCGGTTGGCGGCCTGGTGACCGGCGCGGCGACAGCGCGTCGATGCTCCGGGTCGACCAAGCCGGCGAATATGGCGCGACCCGAATCTATGCCGGGCAGTTGGCGGTGCTTCGCGCCAATTGCGCCGAGGCCAAGCTCATCTCGCGCATGGCGGCGCAGGAGCAGCGGCATCTGGCGCGCTTCGACAGGCTGATGAGCGAGAGGCGGGTCCGCCCGACCGCCCTTCAGCCCTTGTGGAACGTCGCCGGCTTCGCGCTCGGGGTGGCGACCGCGCTCATGTCCGAGAAAGCGGCGCTCGCCTGCACCGACGCGGTCGAAACCGTGATCGACCGCCACTACGGCCAGCAGCTGGACGAGCTCGGCGACCAGGATCCCGAGCTTTCCGCCGATATTGCCGAATTTCGTGCCGACGAGGTCGAGCATCGCGAATCCGCGCGTGAAGCCGGAGCGGCGAATGCGGTCGGATATCCCGTGCTGACGGCGGCGATCCGTGCCGGATGCAGGTTGGCTATCGAGCTGTCGAAGCGTATTTGAGGAACAAGTAGGAAAGCGGTCCGCTTTTACCGCTGAAGAGGACGTCATGAGCAAGTTCACCACCCTCCTGAGCTCGGCTGCTGCGTTGACGGCAGGCGCGCTGGCGCTTCCCGGACCGGTCGCGGCACAAAATGCTCCGAACACCGCCGAAGTCATCGTCTACGGCAGCGACCCTTGCCCGCGCTCGACCGACGACAAGATCGTCGTCTGCACCCATCGCCCCGAAGCGGAGCGCTACCGGATCCCGCCCAAGATGCGCCCGAGCGGCACGCCTCAGCAGGTGGAAGCCTGGGCCGTCCGGTCGAAGAACCTCAAGGACGCCGGCAAGACCGGAATCGGCAGCTGCTCGTCGGTAGGCCCCGGCGGTTACACCGGCTGCCTCGTCCAGGAGATCCAGGAGGCCAAGGGCGAGCGCAAGCAGACGGCGGACCAGGCAACCCCGCCGCAATAACGGAGCGGAAGCCTGACTTCCGCTGCGGCCGCGCTGCTGATACGCAGCCGTAATGGCCGCTTCAGCCGAGCAGGCGCGTTCGCGCGGCTTCTTCAACCATCCGCCCGGCCTCGCCTATCTCGCATTTACCGAGCTGTGGGAGCGCTTCTCCTATTACGGGATGACGGCGCTCCTGGCGCTCTATCTCCGCAAGCAGTTGCTGCTTCCCGAGCATGCGCCGCATGTGCTCGGCCTCGCCGCGCTGCGTCACCTGTTCGAGTTTCGTGGCGCGATGTCGAACGAGGCTTTCGCTTCGCTGATCTACGGCT
>Ga0068864_100001997_pt1 | contig 16793 bp, 8 predicted proteins | sample KBSSwiS72_FD_66586 | JGI IMG/M metagenome (GOLD analysis project Ga0068864, IMG submission 66586) | Switchgrass rhizosphere microbial communities from Kellogg Biological Station, Michigan, USA - KBS Switchgrass S7-2 | ecosystem: Host-associated > Plants > Roots > Rhizosphere > Soil ... | reverse complement strand
TCAAACAGGAATCTACTCGTACATGATGGTCACGCCCTCGGGTAGCCGGGTTGAACTGCGGCAAATAGGCGGTTCAAGTCTCTACGAGTCGCAAGACGGCAGTTACACTCAATTAGACGACACGAACAGTAATGCGTTGACCGTGCGCACGACCGACGGCACGCGGTTCACGTTTGTGCCCGTTACCGTCAACAACGAGTATCGTTGCGTCGAGGTTAAAGATCGGAATGGAAACTTCATTTCCGCGACCTATAACACGACCAACGGACACTTGCAGACAGTTACCGACACGCTCGGTCGCGTGGTGACGCTTGTTTACGATGGCAACAGCAATCTAATTGCCATTCGCCAAACCTGGGCTGGCGTGACGCATGATTGGGCGACCTTCGCTTACGGACAAGTTTGGGTCGCGCCTAACTTTGGCGGTGGTTTAGTCGTAAACGGACCAAACAATAATTACGTCACGGTGCTGACGCAAGTTAGTCTGCACGACGGGTCTTACTTCACGTTTGATTACAACTCGGCGTTTGGGCAGGTAAACCGGATCAATCATTACGCTGCCGATGCTCACTTGCTCTCTTACACGTCATACAACGTCGACTTCAGCGCCGGACAGACCGATTGTCCACGCTTCACCGAGCGGCGCGACTGGGCTGAATATGGAGTAATGAATCAGAGCCAGGAACTCTTGACTGGCTACAGCGTTGCGGCGGACGGATCGTGGAGCCAGCAGACGACGCCTGACGGTACGGTTTACAAGGAATTCTTTGCCACCACTGGATGGCAAAATGGCCTGACAACCACCAAGGAAGTCTGGTCGGGAGGAGTGAAGAAAAAATGGACGACTATTGGTTGGACGCAGGACGATACGAACCTTGGTTATCAGAATGGTCCTCGTCCCGTCGAAACCAATACTTATGACGACAATAACAATCGTCAGCGAACGACGATCAGTTACAGCTCCGTTACCGTCGGTTCTACTGTCTGTCACCTGCCGGAAACCGTTCGACAGTATGGCGGACCGAACTTTGATCAGGTTCTGAGGCGTACTGACACGTTTTACATGTGGAATACGGCAATGCTCGACCGGCGCGTAATCGGCCTGCCCTGGCGACACGTAGTTTACGAAGGCGAGAGCACACTGCTCTCGATGGAAGAATACATCTACGATTGGCTGAACAACGTAGAAGCGACCGCGCCCTCAGTGCAACACGACACGGCGAATTATGGCGCAAGTCTGGGGGCAGCGCGGGGTATCGTGGTTGGAATCTTTCGCTACAACGCGAATGACACGAGCCAGGGAATTTGGGTGCGTAGTTTTGGCTACAACCTGGCGGGCGAGATTGTTTGGATCAACGACGCGTTGAACCACCGCACGACCATCAGTTATGCCGACTCGTTTTCTGATGGCAACAATGCCCGCAATACGCTGGCCTATCCAACGACGATAACCGATCCGGATGGCTTCTCATCAACCGCGCAGTACAACTATGACATCGGCGCATTAACGCGGACAGAGGATCCGAAGGGCGCGGTTCAAACGCTTACTTATGATTCGGCGGCGCGTATTTCACAGGTTACGAATGCCGTCAACAACGCTTACATACGCTGGGTTTATCCGAGTGCCATGAATTATGTGCAGCGTTTTACGACAATTCAGGCAGGGGCGGGTGAAGCTTATTCGGCTGATTTTATGGATGGGTGGGGAAAAGTACGAGCCTCAGCAAGTGATCATCCGGGAAGCACGGGCGGATATAAAGCCGTGCATGTCATGTATGACGCCGCCGGCCGCACAGTACAAAGTTCTAATCCTACAGAGATAAACAGCGGCTGGGCGCCGACTGGCGACGATGCCGCGGGCTGGGTTTGGACTAATCAAAGTTATGACTGGAAAGGTCGTCCCACGGTTACCACTTTCCCGGACGGCAGCACGCGCGAGAACATTTACGGCGGCTGTGGTTGTGCCGGCGGTGAAGTCACCACCGTGCGAGACGAGCGGGGACGCAGACGCAAGCTGACAAGGGACATTCTGGGTAGGTTGAAGCAAGTGGATGAACTCAATTGGGATACGTCCGTCTATGCGACTACCACTTACACCTACAACGCTCGCGATCAAATCACGCAGATCAACCAGGCGGGACAGATTCGAACAATGGCGTACGATGGTCACGGTCGTTTGCAAAGCCGCACGACTCCCGAGCAGGGGACTACGGCTTACAGTTACTTCGCTGACGACGCCACGCAGACGATAACCGATGCGCGCGGGGTAACGACGACCTTTGCCTACAACAACCGGCGGCTGCCCGCCAGTATTGCGTATAACGTCAGCGGTGACACAACCGGCCAAACTGCGGCCACAGCGAATGTTTCGTTCGGTTATGACGCGGCTGGCAATCGGACTTCAATGACGGATGGCCTTGGCTCTGTGAGTTATGCCTATGATCAACTCTCGCGCCTCACGAGCGAGACGCGCACGTTCAGTGGCGTCGGCTCCTTCGCTATCGGCTATGGTTACAATCTGGCGGGTGAATTGACTGGGGTGACTGGTCCCAGTCAGTTTGGCAGTATCAGCGTCGGATACAATTACGACGCTGTTGGTCGCCTCACTTCAGTGACCGGCGCGAACTACGCGGGCGTGACCAACTATGCCAACAACATCTCGTATCGGGCATTCGGGTTGAAAGGAATGAATTACGGGAACGGCAAACAGCTCTCGATAAATTACGACAACAAGCTCCGGATGACACGTTGGGATGTCGCGGGCGTGTTGGGTTCAGATTACGGGTATGGTTGGGAAGACACTTTCCGGCCCGCCTTCGCGCGCAGCCGCACGGACGCGACGCTCGATCGCTGGTACGCGTATGATCATGTTGGTCGCTTACACATTGGCCGCAGTGGTTCGGAAGCGCGGGCGGCTTACGGTGAGCCCTTCAACAACCAGTTCGATGGACCTTACTCGATGGGTGTGTTCTATGACGTGTGGGGCAATATTACTTATCGCGAAGGTTGGGGCGGATGGAATCGAGTGGAAAGCGCCAGCTATACAAATAACCGTCGCAATGGAATGCAGTACGATGCTGCCGGCAACTTGATTACGGACAATTACTCCACTTTCACTTATGACGTGAACGGGCAACCATCCACGACCTATCATTCAGCCCTTGGCGTGGCGATAAACACGGCGTATGACGGCGACGGCTTACGCGCAAAGAAAACAGTGAACGGCACTACTAGCTACTATCTACGATCTAGTGTTTTGGGTGGTCAAGTGGTTGCCGAGATGGATGGTAGCGGCAGTTGGACGCGCGGTTACGTTTACAACGGGGGCAGCTTGTTGGCCGTGCAACAGAACAGCACGGTTTACTGGATGCATGAAGACCCTGTGACTAAGAGCAAGCGCGTTACGGACGGCTCAGGAACTGTGGTGAGCACGATTGAACTTGACCCCTGGGGTGGCGAGACGACGCGCAGCAGCAACCAGGCGTTTCAGCCGAAGCGATTCACCACTTACGAGCGTGATGCGGATAACTGGGACGAAGCGGGCGCGCGGAATTATCACGCATGGTGGTCGCGCTTCGCGCAGCCGGATCCTTATGACGGTAGCTACAATCCGACCGATCCGCAAAGCTTCAATCGTTATGCGTACGTGCAGAACGATCCTGTGAACTTTGTGGATCCCAGCGGGCTGCAGATGAATGCGGAATTTTGCGGAGCGGAACACAGTTTTTCCGCGTGTGGTGGTGCCGGCGGTTTCTGGGGTGGAAGTTTCGGCGGTCACGTCGCCGAGTACAATCGGGAGTATGGTGGTCTTACTCCGAATATCGCGGCTGGGATGCAATTGCACAATCAGCGAGTTCAAAACGACATAGGCGGATATGGGTTCCTGACCAATGAGCAAGTCAGAAAGATCTTTGCGGCAGTGTACATCTTTGATCCTGAGACGGGCCAAATGGTTAAGATCGCGGACGCCGTTTGGTCTGTGGACGAGCCGTCCACATTTCGTAACTTTCTTGCCGGAGTCATCGACTACGGCGTAGGACCACCCCCGATTTTCGGATGGTCGCTGGGTAAAGGTCTCCGACTCGGTGCCGACACTATCGCCGGAAGTTACGCTGATGAACAAAGCGCGGCTTACTACGTTGGATCGTGGGTGCCGGATGTAGTCGCAGTTGCTGCTGGCGGTGGAGCCGCCACCCAACAAGGCTTGGCACAAAAGCTGGTAGGTCCTCAGAGTCCTCTCTTCCGCCGGGGCGGTAAGGCAGCAGGCGGTTTACTAAACAAAACAGACTTAATTCGAATCGGTTGGAGTTGGGATCAGACGGCTGGGCGTTTAAGCATAGCCCCTAACGCGATGGGTCGCCAAGTGTTTAGGATTGCTGGAAATTGGCCGATTCATTGGCACCGCAACATTTGGGTGGGCCCCGCGAGTTGGTGATTTTATGAAGTTTGATGTGCATTCACTGGCAATCGAAATCGAACAGGTATTGAACCAACTGTTCGGTGAGTTGATAGGTTGCGGCGACGCCTCCCTTATAGTGCAGCCGCTCAGAAGCGTTCCGGGGAGTAGGATCACACTGCGCCCAAGGAATAAATTTGCTGCGGAGATTCGAATCATTTGTGAGGATAGCGTGGACATGATTTATATGACCGCTGGCGAGAGCACGTCCTTTGAGATACCACTTGAGGGTGGAAGGTATACACAACTTCGAGAAGCAGATGAATTTATTGCGATTGTCCGCGCAATTGTCGATGGCAAGTTTAGAGAAATAATTTGCACACGCGATTCAGAAATCGTGAGATCCAAAGCTGTGCTCGAGCCAGAAAATGCAACGCCGATCCAAATAAAAACCGCACAGTCGTTGTTGGGTTTGCTCCGTCGTTGCCAGGAACATAAGCGCGTGTATTTGCCTTATAAGCAGTACTAACGCACTTCGCCAGTTACCATGTGCTGACTTCTGCGCACCCTTCGTCGCCCCAGGTTTGGTGTGACCTATACTAATAACGTTATGCTTTGGCAGACCATACGACGTTTGGGGCAATCGCACACACATCGAAGGTTGGGGCGGGGTGGCCCGCTGGGAAGATCCGACCTACACGAACAACCGTCGCAACGGGATGGAGTATGACGCGGCGGGTAACCTCGCCTTTGTCGGCAGATACACTTTCAATTACGACGCGACCGGCCAGCAAACAGCGGCGAGCACCAGTGGTTATTTGCTTCAGCAGTATTATGACGGCGACGGGCTGCGCGCGAAGAAGACCGAGAATGGCGACACGGTTTATTATCTCCGCTCGACAGTTATGGGTGACCAAGTTGTCGCCGAGCTGAATGCCAGCGGTTCGTGGACGCGCGGCTTTGTCTATCAAGGCGGCGGTCTCGTTGCCGTGCACCAGAACAACGCCGTGTACTGGTCACATGAAGACCCGGTCGGCAAGAGCAAGCGCGTCACCGATGTTAATGGCAATGTGGTAAGTGGGATTGAATTGGATCCGTTCGGCGGAGACACTAGCCGCAATTGGAACTCCAGCTTCCAGCCAAAGACATTCACTTCTTATCACCGAGACACGCTTGGGACGGATGAAGCGATGTTCCGGCGCTACAGCCGCTGGCAGCGCGCTTCGACCAACCTGATCCTTACGACGGAGTTCCGATCTAACCAATCCGCAAAGCTTCAATCGCTATGCTTTTATGAACGGCGACCCGGTGAACCTTGTGGATCCGAGCGGCCTTTGCGGAGACAATCCAGTCACAGGCACAGCAGGCTTCACGCGGGCTCCTGTGGGCACAATCGAGCGACCCTTTGCTTTCCACATTACGGAAGAGCGTCGAAGCCATGGGAGGCAACGTTGTCCCTAGTTGCTGAATTCCCTGATCGAGAGCCGGTCGTGCTGTCCGGCATTGCCGAAGCAGAACTGTAGCGAAGAGTTTGGTGTCTGTTTGGTGTCTATTACGAGAGAGTACCAGAGAGAATAGCGAGAATAAGAGAGACTAAAAAGAAATCTGATGAGGGACAGAAAACGAAGCAAAGCCGCAGATTTTTGCGAATTCCCTAGCAAATTTGATGATTTCGCAGGTAAATGAATTCGTATCCCCCCTTCGGCACCAAGCCGTTTATTTGCAACTGCTTACAGTGTTTTCGTGCACTCCGTGCTTTTATTTTTTCTGATTGATGCCGACTCTGGGAGTCAGAGGCTAGATAGGATGCTGTTTCGTATTTCCTGAACTAGAGGTCATCAGTTCTTAAATAACCTTATTGCAAATGGAATCAACTTAGTCCATTCGCAAATCAACCTAACTTACAAAGCATCAAAAGTGGCTAGCACCGTGGGAACAAGGCTGCTTTTTATAAATTCCGATACAACATCTGGCACGCCGTTCAGGCCACCCTTAACGTGATTTGTGATCGTGCGAGTGTCGTTCTGGTCGGCAAACTGACTTAAGTTTGCTGGAGATCCCATCATAATACTAACATTTTGCTCATCCGCCTCTGCGCAGCGAGTCTTGACAGAATACGGGTGAGAACTTAGAGTCTGCGGCAATAAGGATAAGTTTGAGTTCTAGACGAAGTTCTTACTCATGCTCGATCACAAATAGCGCGGGAGAACCAACTTCCTTATCTCAACGTTAGTGGAAAATTGACCTTACCTCCAGGACAGTCGCCAGACCACTAAGCTCCTTTGCCAACTCGGCCATAGCGATGAATGAAGTGTCTGTTTGAAATAACAGTGAAGCTTCTAGCCGAAGGATCGTTCGAGGCGTAACCGAGTGACACTCCACTCGGTTAGACCATTACAAGTAAATACTCTAACAAGCAACTCAAGGAGACGAACATGATCAACCAAACGACAGGCATAGCCGTTACAACGTTCAACTTACAAAGCATCGCGGTCGAGATCACGCCTAACATGCCCATCAGCGAACAGAGCGAAAGTGATGTTGAACTGATTGATACGGGAACCACTCTTTCGGAACGAGTAGGTGACCTTACTGCTCTCATTCACAAAACCGCCACAGGCTTAGTTGACAGCATTGGGTCCCTTCCCGACGCGGCTCGCCCCAAAAAAGTCGCAGCTGAGTTTTCCATGTCATTCAGCGCCGAGGCCGGCTTTTGGTATGTCGCCAAGGGATCAGCAACGGGCGCAATAAAGGTCGTGCTGGAGTGGCAGTTTCCTTAGTGAGGACATTGCTCATGGACCTACGAAACTCAGTTGCGCGTGTGCTACGTGATTCACATCCCGACACACTTGCCGGGACGGCCTTCATGTTTGCCGTTTTGGAGGACCGCCAACTTTGGATGACTTGCCACCATGTCATCAGAAGCCTTCAGTCATTCCAACTGGCAGTTTACGCCAGCGACTCACCATACGTATTCAATTGTGAATACCAGCATGCTTGTTCGGCCCCTCAGGTCGATATCGCGGTTCTCGAAACCAGACTCACTGATGAGGAGTTGTTGTCTTTGAAGCTGTGCGAACTGCCACTTGGATCGCCCTGTTTTGGTCCGAGTCTCCCGCCGGATAAGGTTTTGGGATGCGGATACTCAAAAAACCTTGAGACTTATCCACGCGGAATCAACTTTGATGGGAATTTTTCAGCGCGACAATTCCTGCGTAACAGGAGGGATGATGCGGAAAAGAAAAAGATGATCCTGGCTGTGGGCAATCCATGGAATATTCCTTTCGAGGATGAATGGGGACTGGATCTCTATGAGTTCTATAACGCCGGTTTGCGTTTAGAGCGTGGCTTTAGTGGCTCGCCAGTTTGTGTTGAGACCGATCCGGCTGGCAGCAAGATGTGCATTGGAATGCTTAGTTCAAGAAGGCTCACGCCCACTTCAGAGCCAACACATGGTTTCGTCATTCCTTATGAACAGATCAGAGGATCATGTCCTATTACCTTGCCATTCCATCCCTACGCAGACTGCGTAATCGTGGTACTTGCGGCTAAGCGAAGCGAATTCGAAACAATCCAGGAGCAATTGGATTTGGAGGGACTTAAGGACCGATCAGGTCATTACCACACTCATTCGCGAGATGATTGGCGGCCGTTCATGCTTAATGAGCCGGCCGTTAGGGACATGCTGTCCGAAGAGAGCCACTCACCGTCGTGGCAACTAAGTTCTGAGTATATTGATCGCGTTGACTACCGATTTACGGAATATCTGGCTGATCGGAGTGAGGGGGCACTGGTATATGTGATTGATCCAAGCTCTATAGGTGCTGACAATCTTTGCGAGATGGTGAAGTTTGCGTCGGATCTCAATCGCGGTGCCAGCTACATCTTTCCATTGTGCGATGTGATGAGCGCCTCACGAAAGATTATTGAAGCCAAGTTGAAGGAGAAGCTCGGAGTTCGCCTTTGGAATCATCGTCATGGTGCCAGAGTACAACTGGCTTCAGATCCCACTGACTTTACCGGTCGTGTTCGAGATTTGGTGTGCCAAGCGTGGGATCAGTTTATCCGGGAGAACAGTCAGGAACCGCGGCGGCGGATACCAGGAGCGATGGAAACGCGGGCAGTTCCTTCGCGGATGCAGTGGAAAGGTTAGGGCTTACGATCAGGCGGAACATGGCAGATGATCCGGATAACATAGACCCGTTGACTCACGCGCGTATCTTAGATCTGAGCTCCGCGATTAGTACGGAGCGGTCAAAGAGTCGTATCAACGCTGAGATTCCCTCGTTGCTCTCACACTATGTCTTGCAGGAGCCCGCGCGCCGGCGGGGGAGGGTTGTGACTTTTTATTCTTACAAAGGCGGTGTGGGTAGATCTCGAGCACTCGCGAACGTAGCGTTATTGTTAGCACTTCGAGGGAGTTCGGTTTTATGTGTGGATTTTGATTTAGAGGCGCCAGGTCTTTCCAGTTACTTTTCTGGTGAGGCATTTAAGTGGGCTGTTCCCGAACCCGACCAACACATCGGGCTGGTAGATTTCTTTCGTGCATATCGTGACAATCTTTTTACGCGGATTACGAAGACCAGCATTCAGTGGGAACAGTTAGTACAAACGATTGAAGTCACTGATCGTGGTGTCAGTTTCGATTTCATTGGTGCTGGTCGACAGGATCGAGACTACAAACAGCTGATTTCTAATTTCGATTGGCATAGTTTCTACGATCACTGGGACGGCGGCGTGCTTATTGAAAGATTGAAGAGGGGATTTGTCGAGAAATACAACTACGTGCTGGTAGATAGCAGGACCGGCATTACTGATATCAGCGGCCTTTGTAGCGTACATCTACCCGATATTCTTGTTGCGGTCTTTACCCCGGGCCCGCAGAGTCAGGCCGGACTCGTAGACGCGCTACAGTGCATCGAAGCTAATCGACGAGAGCTCCGGCCGCAAGAGCCCCTCCACATTCTACCTCTTCCTTGCAGAGTCGACCGTGACGTTGTGCGAGAAGCCTTTGACAATTGGTTTAACAAGCTCTTGAATTCATATTTTGCAGAAAAGGTATTAGCGCTCAGATGGCCCTGGCATCCCGATGAGTATTTTAGGCGCGTGGCAATCGAGTATTTCTCGAGATTTGTTTATGACGATACGATCGAGTCCCTGGTGCATCACGTTGACGACGAGGCAGGAAATGCCTGGAAGTATGGAAACCTGATTAGAGTCATTGATGCAGCCGGGCCTATTGAGTTTTCAACTTTGACAATGGCGCACGAGCGGTCATCCGCAGTAACAGCCTGGGAAGCACCTACGGTACTTTGGGAAACTCGCAAATGAGCAAGCTCTTTATCTCGCACTCCTCGCAAGACGACGACTTCGTGCGTGACCTCCGAGCGGCACTCGCCGATCACGGACAAGACGGATGGATTGATTCGCGCGAGTTGCGCGGAGGCGATCCGCTCTGGCCGGAGATCCAGAAAGCCATCGGGGCAACCTCTGCATACGCGGTCGTGGTCAGTCCGGATGCATTGCAGTCAAAGTGGGTTGGCAAAGAATTGAGTTTTGCGCTGGACGTGCAGAAACAGCGTGGCAAGGATGAGTTTCCCGTCATACCGCTCTCACTGAACGGCACAAAGCTCGGCGTGTTGGAGGAATTCTTCGGCGAGGAACCGGTTTACATCTCCGTGAGCAGCGACGCGGGCGGAGTCGAGGCAGCGATGAATGATCTGCTCGTTGCCTTGCGAAAGCGACTTCCGACGGATATTGCTGTAGCTGTACAGCCAAAGGCCGAACCGCTGGAGGAACTAGTTCTCGAACTCACCGATTTGAAATTCCACGAGCAGGATGGTGTGGTTCGCGCGTCCGCCCGTGCGCGGCTGGTCTACGAGCCGGCCACGCCGGGCCAACCGGATGTCCACAGTATGAAGGGTTGGCGACTCATCCAACCCATCGGCCCTATCGAAGCGGAAGAACTGCGCTGGTATCTGGAGAAATACGCGATCTGGCCTAGCCACTACTTTCGAGAGCGCGCGCGAAAGGTAGAAAAGAACCTCGTTAAGTGGGGACAGCTTCTGCACGAGGCCGCGATGCCTCTGGACCATACGGCAAATATCATGAAGGCCTGGGCTAGGATCGGCGATCATGCAGGCCGCAGATTTTCTGTGTTCGTAGACTCCGCTCTTGAAGCCGGCGCTACTGACGCCGATGTCAAAAGTGCGAAGGAAGCAGCCACGCTCATGCTTGCGCTGCCGTGGGAATTGCTTCATGACGGGGACAGCTACCTGTTTCAAGGCGCGAAGCCGGTCCGTGTCCGCCGTAGGCTCCCTAGCAGAGAGGTTCTCGACGTACCCGTCGTTGCTACACCTATTCGCATTCTGCTTGTTACTGCACGGCCGGAGGATGACTCGTGCGGCTACATCGATCATCGTGCGAGTGCGTTGCCGCTGGTCGAGGCGATGGAGGCGTTGCCAGGTCTGGTTAAGATTCACGTCCTCAACCCACCGACGTTACCGGCCTTGCGCGAAGAACTCTACCGCGCTCGGAGTGAGAAAAAGCACTATCACGTTGTCCACTTTGATGGCCACGGTGTCTTTAACCGCGAGGTTGGACTTGGTGGACTATGCTTCGAGCATCCCGATGACATAACCAAGCCCGACAAGCGCCGTCATGTCACGGTCTCGATTCCCGAACTCGGCCCGCTGTTGCACGATCATCGCAATCCGCTCGTCTTTCTCGAAGCTTGCCAGACAGCGCAGGCTCAGAAGGCGTCTGAGTCGGTTGCCTCAGAGTTGCTTAAAGTTGGTGTCCCGTCAGTGGTAGCCATGAGCCATGGCGTACTGATTGAGACTTCGCGCAGGTTCGTTGAGGTTTTCTACGAAGCGCTCGCCAACGGCAAACGCGTCGGCGACGCCATGCTCGCAGGCCAGCGCGCGCTCAAAGACGACTCATTTCGCGGCCGGATCTTCGGCGCGGGCGAACTGCGTCTTGAGGATTGGTTTGTACCCGTGCTCTATCAAGAAAAGGACGACCCACAGCTCTTCAGAACCACTCCCGCAAGGGCGACACTAGAAGACTTCCAGGCCGCACTCGCCCTCCGGCTAGGCAACCTGCCACCTGCGCCGGAGACTGGATTTATCGGCCGTAGCAGGGAACTGCTCGCACTCCAGCGGTTGCTGCGGCACCAACGCTATGCAGTGATACGCGGCCAGGGGGGTGAAGGCAAGACCGCGCTCGCCGCCGAATTCGCGCGCTGGATGATCCGTTCGCAGCAGATGCACCGTGCAGCGTTTGTCTCGGTTGAGACGCATGGCAATCATCGAGCGGTTGTTGATGCTCTAGGAAAACAGTTGGTCAATAAAGCGTTTACGGCTGCAGGGAATCTTGATGATGCTATCCAGGCAGTTGAACGGGTTCTGCGCGAGGAACCTACGTTGCTCGTTGTGGACAACATGGAGAGCATCCTACTCCCGCCCCTTAACGAGAGGGAGACACCGGAAACACTTTCAAAAGAGGCGCGCGATGAGTTGAAAGGAATCCTCAGGCTGTGCGAGCGGCTGCTTAAAACCTCCGACACAAGGTTGCTCTTCACTAGCCGAGAGGTACTAACCGCGCCATTTGATGCCGAATCGCATCGCTGCGAACTGCACCAACTCGACCGCGAGGATGCTGTGAAGCTGGTCGAGCGCGTGCTGAACGCGGCTGGCGAAGATGCCGCCGGTGCTGGTGATTCGGCGCGCGAAGAGATAGAGCAACTGGTGGATCAAGTCCACTGCCATGCCCGTACTCTGGCGCTGCTGGCGCCGTCGCTGCGTAGTATCGGCATTGAGTCCACCCGCGAATCGATCATCGAACTAATGACGGAGATGGAGAAGAAGTTCCCCGGTAGTCGAGAGAAGTCGGTCTTTGCCAGTATTGAGCTATCCTTGCGGCGCATGTCGAAGGCCAATCGGGCCAAGGCTCGTCCGCTTGCGATGTTTCACGGTGGCGTAAACCTTGCGATGTTTGGCTTGATGATGCAATGGGAAGACAAGGACGTAGCCTCGCTGGCGGTTGAACTGGTCGAAACGGGGCTAGCGACGGCAAATCGCTACAACCATCTCGTGCTGCATCCCGGATTGTGTCCCTACTTGCGTGCGCAGATAGACGCGGAAGAGCGCGAGGCGTTGACGGCACGCTGGGTCGAGGCGATGCGTGGGTATGTCGCCTTTCTCGTGCAGCAAAGGAATCGGGACGCCACTATTGCAACGACCCTGACAATCTTGGAATTACCTAATTTGTTTTCTCTGTTGGAGCATGTAGAACGAACTGGAGATCCAGAAGCAACGATTGACTTAGCCACTTCGCTTTACAGCTTGCTTCAAGTGCTCGGTAAACCGCGGCTGATAGAGCGCGTCGGGCAGGTGCGCGACGCCGCGGCGATGACCCTAGGCGAGGCTTGGAATCACGCGCAGTTTCAAGCGGCACAGACCCGCATCGAGCAGCAGCTTAACGCTGGACTATTGCGCGAGGCGTATGAAGGCGCGCAGCGGTTGCTCAAGTTTGCCCAGGCGGGAGGTAGACAGGCGTATCCTGCCGCCGATTACGATTTTGCGATCGCCCATTTCACACTCGCCCGAGTGTTGAGATCTGCCGGCGATTTGGAACAATCCTTACTGCTCTTACGCAAGGCCCGCCAACTTTTCGAGACCGTTGAAGAACAGGAGCCTAACCGTGGAGCGGCACGAATGGCGTCTGTCAGCATTTCGGACGAAGGCGACTGCCTTCGCGGCTTGGGCCGGCTTGATGAAGCAACGGCGGCTTACGAAGAAGCTATTCATCGGGGAAAGAAACTCGGTGACGACCGGGCTGTGGCTGTTGGTAAGGGCCAGCTTGGCACGGTTCGCATGTTGCAAGGTCTTTATTCGGAAGCGCTTGCTGCTTATGCCGAGGCACGCGACAGGTTCACTACTCTTGAGGAACCACGCGCTGTCGCTGCGGTTTGGCATCAGAGTGGCATTGCCTACGACTCAGCGGGCCAACTGGGAGCGGCTGAGGATGCCTACATGAAATCGCTCGGGATTATGGTGAGACTTGGAGATACTGCCGGGCAGGCGCGCACGTTGGCACAGTTGGGGAACCTATATGATGGGCCGCTCGGCAGACGGGAGGAAGGCGTAGTTTTTTATCGACAAGCAGTGGACAAGTATGTCGAAAGTGGGGATCTGCTTAACGAGGGAGTAGTGAGGAGCAATCTCGCGGAAACCTTCCGAAAGCTCGGCCGCGTCGAAGAAGCGCGGCAGGAGATCTTGCGGGCAATCGAATGTAAGGCGCAGTTTGGCCACGCATCTGAGCCTTGGAAAACGTGGGCTATCCTCGCTGACCTCGAGAAGGAGATGGGGAACATGAAGTCCGCGGAACAGGCCACGAAAAAAGCGGTCGAATGCTATTTCGCGTATCGCCGCGACGGCGGCGAGAATTATGATCCGGTTGGCCGTATTAGTCTGACGCTGATGGAGGCGCTGCAAGCGGGGGATTCGGCAGCAACGGCGTCCCTGATTAAGCAGCTTGGTGATGACCCGGATCTCCCATCCCGACTGCATCCTTTTATGAAAGCACTACAGGCCATCGCAGGGGGGAGCCGTGATCGGACGTTGGCCGATGCAGTGGAGTTGGACTACACGATGGTCGCCGAAATTCTCTTATTGATTGAAACGCTGGAGAAGTCTCGATAGCGTTAGCGCCTCATGCGGATGGATTCGCCCCAGTTTCTCCTCCAGGTCAAATTGAGTTAAGGAGGGGATGAGTCCGAACACAGGTTTCGACGCTACGCGCGTCGGGCCATAGTTTTAGACATGTCGTACGTTGTTTAAAGGTCATTTACACCCTCGCCAATTATTGGACCATTTCGCGGTTTAAAAATCCGGTTTTTGATCGGTTCGGGTTTGTTGCCAACCGGCCAAAAACTCGCTTGGCGTTTGTTGGTCTAGCGAACTGTGTGGCCGATATTCGTTGTGTGCCCGCTGCTTGCCCGCACCGTGTGCAGCATCTGCTCGGATATGAAGAACTCCTGTGGTCCACAGATCGCTCCGCAAAGCCGCAGATACTAACATCACCCTGGCCCAGTTTTGGGAATGTGTCACTTGCGCTGATTGATATAGAGCTTCAGGTACTTGTTTGATCTCGCGCCAACTGCGAATGAACTTCTCCGCAACTTTGTACTCTCTGATCTGCTTCGAGACAAAGTCTAAGTCAAAATTCTAAATGACAGGTTCTTGTGTTCCTCCCGAATCGTTTGTTGTTGGTCCACTGGTTGTGTGTTTGACATTCGCGTTATGCGATCTTAGGATCTTGTTAGATCTTTCGCTTCGCGTCGAGCCGAATCTTTAATCCTTGCTCGATGCCAGAAAGATCCGCGAAAACTTAGCAGTGCAAAATTATTTGGTGTATCCATAGCAACGAAGTCTTAAAGCCATTTGCCACCGCATAGCCCGGCCACATAGTGAGCGCGAGGCAGAGCATCGGCACCAAGAGCACCACCAGACATGAGCGTATCCCGGATACACCGAGGAGGGATATGTTCACTTGTCAAAAAACCTAGATCGTCGTCCAACTCTCGTTCCGGGGGACCGAGAATCCACCCGCAAAATCAAAGCGATTACTGAAGATGCAAAGTTAATCTGCGCCGGTGTTAAGGAATTCCTGCATGAGCTCGGGCCGATCATCGAGGAGATTGACGGACTGCTCTGGAGGGCGAAGGGCTTGATGATCACCTTCATTTTGACGATCGAGGCGTTGCTCCTTTTGGTTATCGTGCTGCTACTGCGGCATGGTTGATCATCGTACACGTCGCTATTCGGCTCGCCTGTTCCGGCATAGGCTGGTCGTTTTCGTTGGTCTTTTGCGTTCTACTTTCTTTGGTGCTGCAATACTTGAGTAAAATCAATTTATGACTTACTTAAGCTAAATCGTTAGTTGCGTACTGGTCCATCAGTTCAATTTTGACTCTGCTGGTTTGGGTGTAGTTGTTTTTGTGTGGTGCGAGTTTTGTTGATGTTCGCGGATCTGTATCGAATCGTGGTGATACGATCGCACAGAAGACAACCTATGGGCAGAGTCGCGATCGCTGCTTATCACGAGTTGAGGTTGAGACGGCAGCAAAGGTGAGCAAGTATAGTTCGCGTTGGCGGGCCGTATTTTGATGACGGATTTTGGTTACTGCAGATGCAATACAGGCTTGTTTCCTGCTGGCATCGATCTATGCGTTCTATCGCTGCGTAAAAGCGCCTTCCGTCGGTCGGCTCAACAGCGTTTTGTCTACGACGGTCATTTTGAGATCCCGCTCGCTGCGGAAATAAGTTACCTTCCGTTCATTCATAAATATCTGCTGTCCTGCCATTCTTATGCTGCAAGGAACCAAAGACCAGTGCTCTGATTCGATGCTGGGTCCTTTCCTCGCTGCCACGTCGGAATCAACCTCAGATGACTTACTGCGCGCGATCATAGACGAACACGCAGAGCCAATTATCCAGAAAATACTTAGAAGCAAGCTGCGAGTGTCACTCAATGGACGCGGTACTCAGCAAAACCAAGACGCGCTGGAAATAGCCGGCGATCTGCGAGCTTCGATTATCTCAGCGTTGCGAGCCCTAAGACAGAATCCAAATCAAACAGCAATCGCCAGTTTCCCGGACTTCGTCGCGATCAAAACCTATTCCGCTTGCGCTGACTATTTTCGCGAAAAGCATCCGCGGCGGTGGAGGCTCAAAAGCTTACTACGCCGGCGCTTGAGACATAACCCGCGATTTGCGTTGTGGCAAGCTGAGGATAAGCGATGGTACGCGGGCTTCAACGGACGCCAGGAAACCGGAACCCAGGCGGGACAATCTGACGCCTTTGATTCCGCTTCGCATCCGCCGGATGGCAAGCTAAGCGAGGCCCAGGTGAAGTCTGATGAGTTCCTGGCTGACTTGTTCGCACGCTCCGGTGGACCAATCGGTTTCGATCAAGTCGTAAAAATCGCCGCTGAAACGTGGCACATCCACGATCCGCCGCCCGAATCGATTGATGCCGGTGACCCGGAGAGAGATGACCACTTTACGAGCTCAGAACCCAGAGTTGATTTGGCCCTGGAGCAACGGTTGTTCTTTGAGCAGGTCTGGCGCGAGGTGTGCCAACTCCCAGTGCTCCAACGTGCTGCTCTGTTGCTTAACCTCAGAGATTCGAGGGACGGAGGAGTGATTTCGTTCCTTCCTTTCCTGGGCGTCGCTTCTAAAGAGGAACTCGCACGACTACTCGAAATGCCTCACGAAGACTTTCAAGAGTTATGGAATGAGTTGCCGCTTGATGACTCCCGCATTGCGCAAATGTTTGGCATAACTCGGCAGCAGGTTATTAATCTTCGCAAGACGGCTCGAGAAAGGCTTGC
>Ga0068864_100001994_pt1 | contig 16807 bp, 29 predicted proteins | sample KBSSwiS72_FD_66586 | JGI IMG/M metagenome (GOLD analysis project Ga0068864, IMG submission 66586) | Switchgrass rhizosphere microbial communities from Kellogg Biological Station, Michigan, USA - KBS Switchgrass S7-2 | ecosystem: Host-associated > Plants > Roots > Rhizosphere > Soil ... | reverse complement strand
CGGCTTCAGGGCGGGAACCGGCAACGCCCACCATCTGCACAACGACACTGCGGACGAGGTGGTGTATCTCGAGGTCGGCGACAGGATGCCCGGTGACGAAGTCAGCTATCCGGAAGACGACCTTCAAGTGATTCGCGTCGGCGGCAAGGGGCTGTACACGCGCAAGGACGGAACGCCCTACTGAACTTCGCCGGGAGCACTCATGTTCGACCATGTGCGGGCACAACATCACCCGTGTGCCACGAACCCGAGGCCTGACCCACATCCCCCATGACCGTTGACTCTGTTCGCCAAGCGGTGCTTTCGGACTTGCCGGTCCTGGCTCCGCTGTTCGACGCTTACCGTCAGTTCTACGGTCGCGCACCGGACCTGGCGGCGGCGGAATCGTTTCTTCGCGAGCGGCTCACGCGCCAGGAGTCGACCGTATTCCTCGCTCACGCCGAGAGCAGCCCTGTGGGCTTCACGCAGCTCTATCCGAGCTTCTCGTCGGTCTCGCTCGCGCGGACCTTCATCCTGAACGACTTGTTCGTGGTCGCGAGTCACCGGCGAACGGGGGTCGGCTCGGCGCTGCTACGTGCCGCCGTGGAGCATGCGTGCTCGCTTGGGGCCGTTCGCGTGAGCCTGAACACCGACATCCGGAATACCTCCGCTCAAGCCACCTATGAGGCAACGGGCTGGAAACGTGATCGCGAGTTCTACGCCTACCACTTCACCCCGCAGAACTAGGGATCGACGGTCGCGCAACTCCCCGAGAGCGCCCGTCACGCGGCAGGCGGCGGCTGTCCGGCGACCTGCGGAAGCTCGGGGTCGAAGCAGGCCCACGTCGGCGCGCTGGCCGTCCACATCGTCAACGCCGGGCGGGCTACATCGGGGTCATCGAATGTCCCGACGCGAACGAATATCAGATGCGGCCTCGCCTCGGCTTCGCTGAAGAGTGGCGTGCCGCATCTCCGGCAGAACCGCCGTCGCATGCGGTTGCCGCTCTCGGCGAGACTGAAGTAATCGGTGGCCTCTCCCTCCATGGAGAACGCCGCGGTGCGAAAGCACGAGTTCATGGTCCCGCTGCCCGCACCAAGGTACTGGCAGTCGCGGCACCAGCACACGCGGGTGACGATGGGCAGCTCCGAACTTGCCCACCGAACGGAACTGCAGAGGCATCCACCGGTTATCGTCATCGGCAAAAGTCTGGGGTGGAGGGCCCCGAAGGAGGCCACTCCGAAGCTCAACTCTAGTCCTCGCGCCGATGTTGCGGCAAGACGTGGCCGCATCGGTCTGACCGGATCCGCTTGGTAGCGATAGGCTCTCGCCGTGAGCCCACCAATCGTCAAGCAGACCTCGTAACCATGCTTCCATCTCTCGCCTTCTTCATCGCCGCAGTGGTTCTCGCCGTCACTCCCGGTCCCGGCATCGCCTACGTGGTGGCCCGCACCGCCGCAGGCGGGCGGGCCGAGGGCTTGGCTTGCTGTGTCGGCACGGGCATCGGCGGCTTGCTGCATGTGGGCGCGGCCGCCCTGGGCCTGTCGGTGTTGCTGGCACAGTCGGCAACGGCCTTCTCGATCGTCAAGTACGTCGGCGCGGCCTACCTGGTCTATCTCGGCGTCTGCTTGCTTATGTCGAAGTCAGCTCCCGCCACGGTGCAGACCGGCTCGACCGGCGCGCGCCGCGCCTTGCTCGAGGGGATCTTGGTCGAGACGCTCAACGTCAAGACCGCACTGTTCTTCCTGGCGTTCCTGCCGCAGTTCCTCGTCAGCGGACCTTCGGTCGCGATCCAGCTGGCGGTCATGGGCAGTGTCTGTGTCGTGCTGAACACGGCCGTCGACGTCGCGGCCGTCTACGGTGCCGCACGGGTGCTCGGGTCCGAGGCGTCGGGGCGGCGACGCGCGAAGGTGGTCCACCAGGTGTCCGGACTCGCACTCGTCGGCCTCGGGTTGTATGTGGCAGCGACGAGGCGCGGCGCGCCATGACCGGTCCCGGAGACCCATGACCCGGACCGTGCTCGCGTCGCTCGAGACACAGGACTGTTCGGCGTGCGTGGACTTCTTCGTGCGCGAGGACGGGACCTTCGGCTTCGAGCAGTACCGCGGCGAGTACGATGGCACGGGCCGGTGGCAAAGCCTGGGCAAGTATTCGCAGCTGGTCTTCGCGTCGGGCCGCGAGGCTCTCGATGCAGCCAAGCAACACGTGACATGGCTGGGCCGAGACGAGGTCTGGCGCTGGTAATGTCACTCTGAAACCGGGCGCTTAAAGGCAAATTCGTGTCTCTCTCTTTCGACCGCATCGTCGTCATCGGCAGCAGCTGCGCCGGCAAGACAACGTTCGCCACCCGACTGGCGAAAGTGCTCGATCAGCCGACGACAGACCTCGACGAGCTGTTCTGGGCACCCCAATGGCAGGCCAAGCCGTTGCAGGAATTCCGCCGCCTGACGGAGGCCGTCGCCTCGTCCGAGCGTTGGGTGGTGTCGGGCAACTACAGCGATGTCCGAGCGATCCTGTGGCCACGGGCAACCGCCGTGATCTGGCTGAACTACGGCCTTGCGGTCGTCCTGTGGCGCGCGCTCACCCGCACCGCGCGACGCGTCGCCACGCGGCAGACTTTGTGGCACGGCAACCGGGAGTCTTTCAGACGCTCGTTCCTGTCGCGAAAATCCATCCTGGTGTGGGTGATGAGCACCTTCCACGGCCGGCGGCGCCAGTTCGGCGAGCTCCGCGCCGCCGCTGCGTATCCGCACCTGTCCTGGGTCGAGTTCAAGCGGCCTGCGGATGCAGAACGCTTCGTTCGCCTGCTCGACAAGCCTTCCGGCCCCGCCACCGTCTCGACGCTCGAGCGTGCGCTCTAGGCGATGCGCTTGGCCCCGACACTCGTGACGGCTGCGCTCGCCGGCATCTTCTCCGGCGTCATGTGGCCTTTGATCTGGCCATTGAGCAGTCTCTGGCTCATGCTGGGAACCGCCGTGCTGGTCGTCTTGCCGGCGCATGCATTCGTGGTCGGATTCAAGCGACAGCAACGTATACGCCCCGGCGCCATCGACGCCGCCCTGCTGAGCCGCGTCGGAGCATGGATCGCGTGCGCGGCCATCGCTTCGTTTCTGGTCTCCGGGTGGCGCGTACCGGCGTGAATGCCACGCCGGCTCCGAGGGCACGGCGTGCCACCTGATCCGTCGCCGATGCAGGCGTACTACGCGGCTCGCGCGGAGGAGTACGACAAGGTCTACGAGAAGCCCGAGCGGCAGTCCGACCTGCGACTGATCGAACGCTGGCTCGCTGCCGTGCTGTCGGGAAAGACGGTGCTGGAGATCGCCTGCGGCACCGGCTACTGGACCCGGTTCATCGCGACGGCGGCATCGTCGGTCGTCGCCTTCGACTCGGCGCCGGAGACGCTTCGGATCGCCAGCGAGCGAGTGCCAGCGGGCGGCGTGCGCTTCGAAGTCGGTGACGCATACGCCCTTACGGCGCATCGCGGCGGCTTCGATGCGGCGTTCGCTGGCTTCTGGTTCTCGCATGTGCCGCTTGAGCGCCGGCACGAATTCTTGCGTGGCGTGAACCGGGCGCTCGAACCCGGCGCCAAGGTGGTGCTGCTGGACAACCTCTTCGTCGAAGGAAGCTCCTCGGTCATCAGCGAGCGAGACGCCGACGGCAACACGTATCAGTCGCGCAGACTCGGCGACGGCTCGACCCATCGGGTGCTCAAGAATTTTCCCGGCGAAGCAGAACTGTTCGCGCTGATCGGTTCCGGCTTGGGTGAGTCCGCCACCTTCACGAGCTGGCAGTACTACTGGGCATTCGAATACCTCGTGCCCCGGCCCGGAGCCGACCCGTCGGCTAGAAGGTGACTCGCGTCAGGCCGAAGCAGAAGGCCGCGAGCAGCGCGAGGTTGAGCAGCATGCCGCCGATGTGAAGGCGCCGAAACTGGGCGATGGCGGCAGCGTCGTCTGACGTCATTGTGCTGCGCACGAGATCCATGCGCGAAACCAGCCAATGGCGCCCCGCGAAGCCAAGCCCCGCGACGCAGGCGAACGCCGCCGCGATCGCGGCACGACCGGCAAAGGCGCCGCCGAGCGCACCGACTGCCGCCGTGCTCATGATTGCCATGTAGTAGACGTTGAAGAGGCCGCGAATGAACCGCGCGTCGACCGGCGTGTCGTGCTTCAGGATGAGCAGAGGCAACGAGCCCATCATGAAAAAGCCCATCCAGACGACGAGCACGACACTCGAGATGAGCGCAATGATCAGCATCGGATCACTCAGACAGCCTGTTTCGGCACGGCATTGCGGCCTTCGGTCGCTTCAAATTCTAAGTGCGCCCGGCCGTTCAGCGGAGGAACAGACGGCGCCGTGTCGTCCCTCGCTACACTGAAGTTCGGCGCGCCACGCTAGAACGCGCTTCACCCCCAACTCCGAGTTGTCGCCATGACCGAACACGCTCTCGATGCCTGGCATCGCCTGGTCCGTACCCAGGACGTTTCGGGCCTCGACCGGCTGCTCGCGGAGGACGCGGTGTTCCATTCGCCCGTCGTCCACACCCCGCAGCGTGGGCGCAAGCTCGCGACGATGTACCTGGGTGCCGCGTTCAGCGTATTTTTCAACCCGACTTTTCGCTACGTGCGCGAGATCGTCGGCCCTTTCGATGCGATGCTCGAGTTCGAGACCGAGGTCGATCGGATATCGGTCAACGGAGTCGACCTGATCAAGTGGAACGACGCCGGCCAGATCGTCGACTTCAAGGTCATGCTCAGGCCGCTGAAGGCGATCAACGTCATCCATCAGCGAATGGCGGCGATGCTCCAGGCCAACCAGTAAAGCGCGATGCCGTCTGCTGAAACGCTGGAACGCTTCGTCGCCAGAGTGGAATCGGGCGCGCACGCCGAGGCCATTGCCGAGTTCTATGTCGAGGACGGCCGGATGCGCGAGAACCAAGGCGCGCCCCGAGTCGGCCGCGCCGTGCTGGTCGCTCACGAGCAAGGCGTGCTGAGGCGCGCGACCAGCGTCGAATCGATCTGCATTCGCCCCGTCCTCGTGAACGGCGCCATCGTCGTCATCCGTTGGATCTTCCGCTTTCGCTGGCGCAACGGAACAGTCACGGAGATGGAGGAGCTGGCATATCAGCGCTGGGAGGGCGAGCGCATCGCCGAAGAGCAGTTTTTCTATGATCCGGCGCAGCTGCAGCCGACGCATCCGGCCCTCTAGGCGACGGGAAGCTCGCTGTCCGCCCGCGGCCGCTGGGCGCGCGGGCCTGGCGCAATGAGCGGGCTCGCGACTGCCGACGATGCACTCGCATTCGTCGAAGCGCAAGGCGTGGTTCTCGTCTCGGCCAAGGGCAGCGGGCCGAGCCTGGTCGAGGCGATCGTCGGCCTTCCGGTCAGAGGCAGCTGGTGGGGGCACGCCCAAGGCAAACGGATCTTCGCCCTGTTGAGCGCGGTCACCGACTCGGAGCACGTGCTCGTCTGCCGCTTGATCGATGGCAAGCTGACGCTCGTCCATCGACGCTTGTGGCCTCCGCTGATCCGCGTGGCGCACCGCGTCGGAGTCGAGCGCCTCGCCCGGGTAAGCCAGGAGCACCCCGCCTCGGGCCGTCACGCGAATCACGAGATCGCATTTCCTCGATGGGTGCCTGCCGCCGTCGCCGAGGCGGCCCAGGCGCTCGACGAGCAAGAATCGCTGGCCACGCTCGGAGCGTGGCTTTCCTTCGCCACCCAGCCGTCTTCGACCATCCGGAAAAAGTCATGAACTCGCAGACCGAACAGGCAGTGGCGATCGTGTCGGCATTCGCCCGGGCGTGGAACCGCCACGACATGGCCGCCTTCGCGGATCTGTTCGCGCCCGACGCCGAGTTCGTCAACGTGGTCGGCCTGTGGTGGAAGGGCAAGGAGTCGATTCGCGCGGCCCATGAATTCACCCACGCGTCGATGTTCAAGCACAGTCGCTTGAGCATCCTGTCGACGGACGTGCGCTTTCCGGTCGAGGAGATCGCCATCGCGCGGTCGCGGTGGTCGATGGAAGGCCATCTCGGCCCGGACGGAGCAGCCCTGCCTAGGCGCGACGGCGTTATGTTGAACGTGCTTCAGAGGTTTGCCGGCTCGTGGAAGATCATCGACTCGCAGAACACGGATATCGTCGAAGGGGTCGCATCGCGGCCGCAGTGATGCTCGTGCGTCGCCGTGCGAAGGACCCGCTCACCCCATCAAGCCAAGGAGTCAGCTCATGACGTCACGCAGTGTCCAGCTCCATCGTGTCCTTCGCGCCAAGCCCGAGAAGGTGTATCGGGCCTTTCTCGAGGCCGATGCGATGGCCAAGTGGCTTCCCCCGTACGGCTTCACGTGCGCGGTCGAGCACCTGCAAGCGGTTGTCGGAGGCAGCTTCAGGATGTCGTTTCGAAACTTCTCGACCGGCAACTCGCACTCGTTCGGCGGCGACTACCTGGAGCTGGTGCCGAACCAGCGCATCCGCTACACCGACAAGTTCGACGATCCCCATCTGCCAGGGGTGCTCGAGGTCACGGTGACCCTCAAGCCGGTGATCTGCGGCACCGACCTGTCGGTCGTCCAGGACGGCATCCCCGAAGCGATCCCGCTCGAGATGTGCTATCTCGGCTGGCAGGAGTCGCTGGCGCAGCTGGCGACTCTCGTGGAGCCGGAAATACCAGGTTGATGGCGACCGGGAAAGGGAACACTCGTGCCGACTCTCGGGTGAGGCGGCCGCCTTGCTGAGCGGCCTCTTCTAGCGCCCGCCGATGCCGACGTGCCCTGCTTCGCCTTGCCATGAAGCTCGCCCTCCAGGTCGTCCTTGCGGTGCTCGGCTTGCTGCCCCTGGCCTTCGGCACGCTCGGCCTGTGGGCGGGAGTCGCCCTGTACATGCCCGCCGACGCGGCGACACCGCAGCTCGACAGTCAGTTCCGCTTCATGTCGGCGCTGGACATCGGACTGGCTGCGATCGCGTGGTGGTTCGCGGCCCACATCGAGCGCCACGCGGGCGTGTTCAGGCTGGTTTGTCTCGCGGTCTTCGTCGGCGGTGTCGGCCGCGTGGCGGCATGGTTGGCGACCGGCTCGCCAGGGCCGGCGTTCGCCGCAGTGACCGTCATCGAGCTGCTTGTTCCGGCACTCATTCCCTGGCAGGCTCACGTGCAACGGCACAGCTCGAGACAAGGCCACCGGCGTGACTCCTGACGGTCTACGAGACATGTTCCTCGCCGTGCACCCATGAAACTTCTCGCTGTCTCGACGACGGTGGCCACTCTCGAGGCCGCCCGGCAACTTGCCAGGACGCTGGTCGCAAGCAGGCTCGCGGCATGCGCCGAGATCACCGCGATCGAGAGCTTCTACGCGTGGAAGGGCGAAGTGGCCAACGATCCGGAGTTCCGCATCGTCTTCAAGACCACCGACGAGCGCTACCCCACCGTCGAGGCCGCCATTCGCGAGTCGCACGCGTACGAGCTGCCAGCGATCGACGCCGTGGTCCTCGAGCGCGCCTCGGATGCCTACGCACAATGGATCGAGGACAGCTGTCGCTGAGCCGCAATGAACTCCACGCTGCTCTACTTCTTGCCGCTGCTGGTCGCACTCGCCTTCGTCGTCGCCCATCTCGCGCGGGGCAGCAAGCCGAGCCTGCGCGCCACGCCTGTGCACCAGGTCGTGCTCGGCGTCGCGGCGGTCATCGCTCTGGCTGCGGCCGGCGTGCTGGTCGCGCACGTCGCGCTGCGCTAGTCGTCTCGCGTTGGAAAACCGCTCATGAACGTCGAACAGGTGCGTCGCATCGCACTGGCGCTGCCGTCGGCCACCGAGGAGCCGCACTTCGACTATGCGTCGTTTCGGATCGGCGGCAAGATCTTCGCCACCCTTCCCGCCGACGGACAGCACCTACACGTCTTCGTCGACGAAGAGCAGCGCCAGATCGCGCTGGCGCTGGAGCCCGGCGTGGCCGAGAAGCTGCTCTGGGGCAAGCGCGTCGTCGGCCTGCGCCTGCAGCTGGCGGCCGCGAAGCCGCCGCTGGTGAAACGGCTGCTCGCGCAGGCCTGGTCGCGCAAGGCGCCGAAGCGCCTGCTCGACGCAGCCTCCCTTCGCAACTAGCTGACCCCACCGACCCCGACCCAGGACATCGTCATGCTGCTCGATCCGCAAGATTGCTACGTCCGCCTTGGCGCCGATGGCGTCGCCGAGCCGCTTGCCGGAGGCGATGCCTTCTGGTCGCTGCCGCACGCCGAGCTCGACCGGCTCGGCGGCGACTGGCTCATTTCCGAGTTCGAGTTCAGCGCCGACTGGCCGAGCTGGGAGATGCATCCGAACGGCGACGAGTTCGTCTACCTGCTCTCGGGCTCGATCGAGCTTCTGCTCGAGCACGACGACGGCATTCGTACGTTCGCCATCGCCGGCCGCGGCGCAGTCGTCGTGCCGCGCGGCGTCTGGCATACGGCGCGTGTCCACGCTCCGAGCCGTATGCTCCATGTCACCCTCGGCGCCGGAACCCGGACCCGCGCCGTCACCCCCAAGGAGCTCTGAACATGGCCAAAGTCGAAGCGAAGCTTGCCGCGCTGGGTCTGGTGCTGCCGGCACCGCTGAAGGTGCCCGAAGGCGCCGTGCTGCCGTTCCAGTTCGTGCGCGTCGTCGGCTCCCGCGCCTTGATCTCGGGTCACGGGCCGCAGAACGCCGACGGCTCGCTCGCACAACCGCTCGGCAAGGTAGGGCGCGATCTCTCGCTCGAGCAGGGGCACGCCGCGGCTCGTCTGACGGCGCTTGCAATCCTGGGCAGCCTGAAGCGAACGGTCGGCGATCTCGACCGCATCGTGTCGTGGTCTCGGGTTTTCGGCATGGTCAACTCGGCTGCCGGATTCAATCGGCAGCCGAGCGTGATCAACGGCTTCTCGGAGCTGATCCTCGAGTTGTTCGGCCCGACGGTCGGCGCGCACGCGCGCAGCGCCGTCGGTCTCTACGAGCTGCCGTTCGACATCCCGGTCGAGATCGAGGCCGAGGTCGAGCTGTCGGCGCACAAGCCAGCCTGACAAGCGGCGCGACGCCGGAGTCTAGACGTCTCGCCGACGGCGTACGCGCTAACGGCTGCGCCGGAATTCGGAGCCGCGCGAGTCAGCCGGAGGCGGCGCAAACCGGTAGGCGTCGCGCCAAGCGCGGATCAGGCGAAAGATCGTGTAGCCGACCGCGAGGAACAGTCCGAGCTTCCACGCCACGGCAAGCAGGAGGCTCGCGAGGCTGCTCGGCCCGGCGCCCCGTGCCGTAGCCCGCACCGCTCGACCGAAGGCCGCGGCTCGAGCGCTGACAGCTCGACCATGGCGGCGGCGATCGGGGCGGCGGTGGCTTCGGCCGCCGTCGGCGTCGGCGGCGCGCAAGGAACATCCTGCAGCTTGACCCTGCGGTTGGCGTCGGTGCAGCGATTGACATGAGTCGCCCGCCACGCCGGCGCCGCCGCAGGGGCTGCGTCGGCGTCGGCGTCGCCCGCCTTCGCCGTGTCGGCCGGCAAGGACAGCAAGGGCCGCTCGCGCGCAGGCGACGCCGTCGCGACCAGCATCGCGAGCACGGCAAGCACGGCGACAATGAGCTTCACCTGAAATTCCGGGAAGATGGAGTCGGCGACCCGCGACCGGGCGCGTGCTGGAATTCTGCCCAACGGCGCTGCGCAGGCGAACCGGGTAAGTCCCGGATCGGTTCGTCTGCCGCAGCGCGAGGAGGCCCGATGCTCGATGTCGCTGCCATGCAGGCGTTGCTCGATCCGCTCTTTCCCGGCCTGATGGGCGTTCGCATCGCCGCGCTGGCTCCCGATCGCGTCGTCGCCGAGATGAAGGTCCGCCCCGATCTGTGCACGGCCGGCGGCATCCTTCACGGCGGCGCCTACATGGCCTTCGCCGACACACTGGGGGCCGTCGGGACCTTGCTCAACCTGGCGCCGGGCAGGCGCACCACGACCACCGACTCGAGCACCAAGTTCATCGCCGGCGCACGCCTCGACACGATCGTCACCGGCGAGTGCCTCGCCCTGCATCGCGGGCGAACGACGATGGTCTGGCAGACCTCGATCCGCAATGACGGCGGCAAGCTCTGCGCCGTCGTGACGCAGACCCAGCTCGTCCTCGAAGGATCGACATGAGTGAAACGCCTGATACCAGCCGTGCAGCCAAGACGCTCGACGATGCCGACGCGCCCGCGTGGCACAAGCGCTTCGCGGCGCGCTGCAACAACCGGGCATGGGATCTCTCGTGCCGCGATCGGACGCCGGCCGAAGACCGAGAGCTGCTCGACCTCGCGCACGCATCGGCCTGGCACTGGGCCCAGGTCGGCAGCGAGCTCAACCGCATGCGCGCGACCACGCTGCTCGCCGTCGTCCATGCCGAGCTCGGCATGGGCGCATCGGCGCTGGCGTTCGCGCGCGAGGCCCACGACTACTTCGTGGCCCGCGACACCGACGACTGGGAGCTGGCGATGATGCATGCCATCGACGCCTATGCTGCCCATGCCGCCGGGCTCGTCGCCGAGCATCGCCAGTCGTACCAGCGCGCCGATGCAGCACTGGCGGCGATCGCCGACGACAAGGACCGGGAGGTCGTCGCCCTGACCTTCGGCCGCGTGCCCACGCCGTGAGAGCGGCCGACGCAGCTGCGTGGCCCACCCGCAGGAGAGATCGATGAACCCCGAGCTCGCGCTTACCTTCTCTCAGCACGTGGTGCAGGTGTGCCTGTTCATCATCGCCGCGATCGCCATCTTCGGCGGTTCGCTGCAGATGATGCTCGGCCAGCCCGACACCTCGGCGCGACTCGACAACGTTCACCGCTTCATGGCCGGCGTCTATCTCGGCACCGGAATCATCTGCGCCTGGGCCGGGCTGACGGTGCGCCGCCACGACATGCTGATCTACCTGCTCGCGCTCGGTGTGCTGCTGGCAGGCTGCGGCCGGCTGCTGTCGATCGTCAAGGTCGGGCTGCCGCGACCGGCAGCGGTCTGGCTCGGCTACCTGATCCCAGAGCTGCTGATTCCGTTCATCATGGCCGGAGCGCACCATGCCGGGAGCTGAGGCGGGCGGCGGTCGCGACCCGCGACTACCGCGGCCCGGCATTCGGGCTTGTCGCGCGCCGGCCCGGGACCTATCCTCGTCACCGCGTTCTCACTCCGGAACTTCCCCCGATGCGCATTCCCGCCGTTCTCATCGCCGTCGCCCTGCTGGCCGGCCCCCCGGCTGCGTTGGCGCAAAGCCGGCCCTTCGACCCGAAATCGCTGGCGCGATACGACGCGAGCTATCTCGAGTGCGAGGCGCTCTATCCGGAGATGAAGGGCCACCGCGACGAAGCCTATCTGAGCCTGTGGCGCGTCACGCTCGATCCGAAGTCTGCCGCGCGGCTCGCCGAGACGCGCAGCGCTGCCGCCTACAAGAGCGAGCGTCAGCGTGCCACCAAGACCCCGGGCAAGGCATCGGCGCCGGCGGCATCGAGCCCGCTCGACCGCCAGTGTCGCGGCCTGTGGGGCGAGTACCAGCGTGCACCCAAGGCCAAGTCGTGAGCGCCCCCGTCGCGCGCCGGCGGCACCGATGAGCGCATTGCCGGAGGCGAGCGCGCCGCTCTCGCCAGCGAGCGCCTGCCCGCTGTGCCGGCGCTCCAACGGTTGCGCGCTGGCCGCTGGCGACGGCGACGGCGACCGCGACCTGGCAACGCCATGCTGGTGCGTCGCCGCGGCGATCGCTCCCGAGGCGCTGGCGCGTGCGGGCGCGATCGACGGTGGCGCGGCGTGCGTGTGCGCGGCCTGCGCGCAGGGGTCGCCGTGAGCCCGCGCCGGGCACGCCTCGCGCGCCAGCTCGCGACCCAGGCGCACGAGCTGGCGACGGCGGTGCCGCAGGTCGTCGCCCACCGCATGACGCGGATGGCACTGGCGGGGCCGAAGCTCTCGGACCGAGATCGCAAGGAATTCGCACGCATGATTGCCGAGAAGAACAACGCCTTCAGCGAGTCGTGGAACGCGATGGCGCTGCAGGCGATGCGCTCGCATCAGGCGCTCTCGCTCTCGCTGGCGCGTTCGCTCTGGACCACGCCGTCGTTGCGCAACAAGGCGACGGCGAGCGCGTTCGCGGTCGAGCTCCACAATGCCGCGCTCGGCGTCTTCGGCAAGGGCCTCGCGCCGGTGCATCGCAAGGCGGTCGCCAACGCCAAGCGCCTTGCCCGGACCAAGCTGCGCTGAGGCGCGATGCGCAACCCTGCGCTGCTCTATCCGATGTTCGCGCTGGCATGCTGGACGCTGGTGGTCCTGATGCTGATTCCGCTGGTGCGCGTCCGCTCTGCCCTCAGGCGCGAGACGCGGGCCGACGACTTCAAGTTCGGCGAGTCGGCGACGGTGCCAGGCTACGTGAGCATTCCGAACCGGAACTACATGAACCTGCTCGAGCTGCCGATGCTGTTCTACGTCGTCTGCCTGTTGCTCTACGTCACCGGCGGCGCCTCGTCGCTGACGATCACCCTTGCCTGGAGCTATGTCGCCCTGCGCGGCGTTCACAGCGCGATCCACCTCAGCTACAACCACGTCATTCATCGCCTGGCGGCGTTCAGCCTCAGCAACGTCGCGCTCGTGCTTCTCTGGCTGTCCGCGGCCATGCACCTCGGCGCGAACGCGTCGTGAGCTAGGCTATCGAGGAAGGAAAAATCGTCATGAGCCACAGCTTTGTCTGGGTCGACATCCCGGTGCGCGACCTCGATCGCGCGATCAAGTTCTATTGCGCCGTCCTCGACGGCCCGGTGACGCGCGAAGGCGGCCCGGGATTCGCGTTCGGCGTCTTTTCGCACGGCAACGACGACGTCGCCGGCTGCCTCTACACCCCTGACGACGACAACGCGCCGTCGGAGCGCGGGCCGCTCGTCTATCTCAATGCCGACGGCCGGCTCGCCGATGCCGTTCGCGCCGTCGCCGTCAACGGCGGCCGCATCGTCGAGGCCGCGCATCAGATCGGCCCGCACGGCTATCGCGCGATCGTCCTCGACAGCGAGGGCAATCGGGTCGCACTCCATTCACCGACCGACTGAACGAGCGGCCATGTGCAGGAACATCAGGACCCTCTTCAACTTCGAGCCGCCGGCGACCGAGCTCGAGGTGCGCGACGCGTCGCTCCAGTTCGTCCGCAAGCTGAGCGGCTTCAGTGTGCCGTCGAAGGCCAATCAGGCCGCATTCGACGCCGCGGTCGAGCAGGTCGCGAGCGCCGCGCGCGCATTGATGGACTCGCTGGTCACGACCGCCGAGCCGCGCGACCGGGCGATCGAAGCCGAGCGGGCACGGGCGCGCTCGGCGGCGCGCTTCGCAACCCCACCCGAGCGGCGCGTCGAGACGTAGGAATCGGCCGCGTTCCGATTCGGCGGGGCACGATCAGACCGGTGTTGCGGCTAGGCTTTTGCTCGCGTTCTTGCGCGAGCCGCCATGCCGACTTCCATTGCCCGAGCTGCCCCTTGCCGCCTCGCGACGGCCGTGCTCATGCTGGCATCGGTCGCCATCGTCGCGACCCCGCTCGCAGCCGTTGCCGTTGAGACGGACGAGCCGGCCGCCGCCGCGCCGGCCGCCGCCGTGCCGGCCATCGGCGCCGCTGCAAGTGCGCCAAGCTTGGTGTCACCGGCGCGACGCTGGAGCGACTACGCGTTGCCGATGGCCGAGATCATCGGCTTCGATGTCCTTCTCAACCGCTTCAACCACGCCTTCGGCAGCGATCGCGACGACTACGCGGTGACGGCCGCGTCGATCCGCCGCAACCTGCGCAGCAGTTGGGGCACCGACAACGATCCGTTCGCGGTCAACCAGCTCGGCCACCCGTACCAGGGCTCGATGTACTACGGCTTCGCGCGCTCGGCCGGCTTCAACTTCTGGGAGTCGGCCGGCTATACCTTCGCCGGCAGCGCCTTCTGGGAGATCTTCGGCGAGACCACCCGTCCCTCGCGCAACGATCAGGTCGCGAGCGGCATCGGCGGCACCTTCCTCGGCGAGGCCCTGTTTCGGATGTCGAACCTGCTGCTCGAGCAGGGCGGCGGCATGTCGCGGCCGTGGCGCGAGGCGGTGGCCGCGCTGGTGTCGCCGTCGACCGGCTTCAACCGGCTGGTCTTCGGCGATCGCTTCGGCACCGTCTACTCGAGCCGCGGCGCGAGCTACTACAGCCGGAGCCAGATCGGCTACGTGCGCAGCCTGCGCGAGGAAGTCGGCGCCACCTCGACCAAGTTCGATCCCAACGAGGCGCAGGTCGACTTCGCGATCGATTACGGCCTGCCCGGCAACAAGGGCTACCAGTACACGCGGCCGTTCGACTACTTCAATTTTCAGGCGACGGCGTCGAGCGCGAACGGCTTCGAGAACGTGCTGACGCGCGGCCTGCTTGTCGGCAAGACCTACGAAGCCGGCCCGGACTACCGCGGCGTCTGGGGTATCTACGGCAACTACGACTACATCTCGCCGCAGACGTTCCAGATCTCGACCACCGGGCTCTCGCTCGGGACGACCGGCCAGTGGTGGATGACGCGCGACCTCTCGCTCGAGGGAACCGGAATGCTCGGCCTCGGCTACAGCGCCGTCGGCACCGCGCACAGCGCAGCGAGCGACCGCGACTACAACTACGGCGTGACGCCGCAGGCGTTGCTGGCGTTGCGGCTGACGTACACCGACCGGGCGGCGCTCGAGCTGACCGGGCGCGAGTACTTCGTCAGCAAGGTCGGATCGGGAACCTCCGGCGGCCACGACAATATCGCCCGCCTCGACGCCGCGCTCACGGTACGCATCCACCGCCAGCACGCGGTCTCGATCCGCTACCTCGGCAACCGGCGCGACTCGAGCTTCGACGGGTCGCCGGCCAGCAAGCAGGTGCGCAGCACCGTCGGCCTCTTCTACACGCTGCTCGGCCAGGATCGCTTCGGCGGCGCCGACTGGCGCTGAGGCGGCGCTTGCCCGTGCCGGCGCGGCTCAGGCGACGAGCTTGCCGTTGGCGAGATGCAGGCGCCGGTCGCAGCGCAGCGCCAGGCTCTCGTCGTGCGTGACGAGCACCAGCGCCATGCCGCGTCGTCGAGTCAGGTCGAGCATCAGCGCGAAAACCGCGTCGGCGCTGCCGCGGTCGAGGTTGCCGGTCGGCTCGTCGGCAAGGACGCAATCGGGCGCGCCCGCGAGCGAGCGCGCGATCGCGACCCGCTGGCGCTCGCCGCCCGACAGCTGCGACGGCCGGTGCTGCAGTCGCCGGTCGAGGCCGACCTGGCCGAGTGCCTCGGCGGCGCGCACGCGTGCTTCGGCCGTCGCCAGGCGGCGGATGCGCAGTGGCATGGCGACGTTGTCGAGTGCCGTGAACTCGGGCAGGAGATGGTGGAACTGGTAGACGAAACCGAGATGGCGATTGCGCCACTCGCCCTGCTCGGTCGCGGCGAGGGTCGTGAAGTCGCGGCCGCAGAGATCGACGTGGCCCGCGGTCGGCGCCTCGAGCCCGCCGAGCAGGTGCAGCAGCGTGCTCTTGCCCGATCCCGATGCACCGACGATGGCGAGCGCCTCGCCGCGTCGCACTTCGAGATCGACGCCCTGCAGCACGTGGACGTCGATCCGCGACGCGCCGCTGCCCTCGGTGAAGCGCTTGTGCAGCCCGGTCGCGACGATCACCGTCTCGGCGCGGGCACCGGCGGCGGCCGGCGCCGCGGCCACGGGCGCCTCCCTCATGCGCGCCTCACTCATAGCGCAGCGCCTCGGCAGGCTGCAGGCGGCTCGCGCGCCAGCTCGGGTAGAGCGTCGCCAGGAACGCGAGGACGAGCGAGATGACCGCCACGGGGACGATGTCGCCCTGCTGCGGGTCGCTCGGCATGCGGCTGATGAGGTAGACGCTGCTCGGCAGGAAGCTCATCTGCAGCACGCGCTCGATCGCCGGCACGATGACGTCGACGTTGAACGCTATCAGCAGGCCGAGCACGACCCCGGCAAAGGTGCCGATCACGCCCGACGCCGCGCCCTGGACGATGAAGATCCCCATCACCGAGCGCGGGCTCGCGCCGAGCGTGCGCAGGATGGCGATGTCGGCGCGCTTGTCGGTGACGGTCATGACCAGCGTCGAGACCAGGTTGAAGGCAGCGACGGCGACGATCAGCGTCAGGATGATGAACATCAGGCGCTTCTCGACCTGCACGGCAGAGAACCAGTTGCGGTTGGTGCTGGTCCAGTCGCGGACGACGACCTGCGGTCCGAGGCCTTGCTCGAGCTGCGCGGCGACGAGCGGTGCCCGGTTCAGGTCTTTCAGGCGCAGCTGAACGCCGGTCGGGCCTTCGACACGAAACAGCTTGGCGGCGTCCTCGAGCGCGACCAGGGCGAGGCCGCTGTCGTATTCGTAGTGGCCGGCGTCGAAGGTACCGACGACGGTGAGGGTGCGCAGGCGCGGCACGATGCCCGCCGGAGTGACCTGGCCGCCCGGCAGAACGATCGTCACCTTGTCGCCCTCGCGGACCGCGAGCGAGCGCGCCAGCTCACGGCCGAGGACGACGCTCCACGAGCCGGGAACGAGGCGCGCCAGCGTCGTGTCGCGCAGCCGCGCCGCGAGGTCGGTCACGGTCGCCTCTTCCTGCGGCGAGATACCGCGGACGACGATGCCGCGCATGTCTTCGCCGCGGGCGATCAGTGCCTGGGCAGCGACGAACGGCGCCGCGCCGACGACCTCGGGATTGCGCCGCGCCTGGTCGGCGACGCGGCGCCAGTCGACGAATCCGGAACCGCCGGCATCGCTCAGCTCGACATGGGCGATCACCGACAGCATCCGGTCGCGCACTTCCTTCTGGAAGCCGTTCATCACCGACAGGACGATGATCAGCGCGGCGACGCCGAGGGCGATGCCGAGCATC
>Ga0068864_100001980_pt1 | contig 16862 bp, 15 predicted proteins | sample KBSSwiS72_FD_66586 | JGI IMG/M metagenome (GOLD analysis project Ga0068864, IMG submission 66586) | Switchgrass rhizosphere microbial communities from Kellogg Biological Station, Michigan, USA - KBS Switchgrass S7-2 | ecosystem: Host-associated > Plants > Roots > Rhizosphere > Soil ... | reverse complement strand
TACCGTCGTAGGTGAACTGCGTCTCGCTGGCGCCGGCCGGCCGGTCGAACTCCTGCTGCTTGCCGACGACCACGTAGTCGTCGTCGGTGGTGAGCTCGCCGTAGTAGATGCGCGGCTGGTCGACCTTGATGGTCTCCGTGGTCGGTTGGCAGGAGCCGTTCGTCGGGGTACCGGTGGTCGGGGTCGTCTCGAGCAGACCCGAGACGAACACCGGGGCCCCGTCGCAGATCGTGTTGGCCGGGGCCGCGACGAACCCGTATCCGTGGGTGAAGACCGTGTGGCTGTTGATCCAGTTCGTCTGCTGTCCGGTCAGCTTCGAATAGTCCATCTCCCGCACGCCGACCAGGTAGTCCTGCAGATGTCCATCCACTGTGTACCGATCGACGTCCATGTACTGGTTGAAGTTGTAGAACGAGCGGATCTGCTGGTACTGATCGAAGGTCTGGCTGACCACGGCCGGGTCGAGCAGCCGGACATTGGGCACGATCGTCTGGTCCGAGGCCAGCGACGCGGGTGGCGAGTCGGCCGCGGCGTCGTACGCCGTCGTCGACACGTCGTCGATCCCGTACGCGGCTCGGGTCGCGTCGATGGTGCGGCCGATGTACGGCGCCTCCTTGTCGCGCAGGTTCGGCTTCACCTGGAACTGCTGCACCACGGCCGGGTAGATGCCGCCGATCGCGACCGCGGAGACGCCGAGCAATGCCAGCGACGCGCCGGCCCAGACCACGTTGCGCAGGCGGCTGTTGGCGAACACGAGTATCGCCACCGCGACCAGGATGGAGATCCAGGTCAGGATGTCCTTGGCCGGCAGGACGGCGTTGACGTCGGTGTAGCCGGCCCCGTACAGGTCGGTGCCGTCATTGAAGCCGAGCAGCGCCTCGCGCTTGTCGAACCAGTACGCGACCGCCTTCAGCACCACGAACAGCGCGACCAGCGCCGAGATGTGGATGCGGGCCCCGGCGCTCAGACGGTCGCCGGCGCCCTGGAACCGTATCCCGGCGTACAGGTAGTGCACCGCCACCGCGCCCAGGATGGCCAGCGCCGTCGCCGTGAAGCCCACGTTCAGCAGGTACCGGTAGAACGGGAACCGGAACACGTAGTACCCGACGTCGAGGCCGAACTGCGGATCCTTGATGCCGAAGTCGCCGCCGTAGCGGAACAGCATCCACTGCTGCCAGTGGCCCTCACCGGAGAAGCCGGCGAACATCCCGACGACGCCACCGACCACGATCGTCCACAGGCCCAGTCGGGGCGAGAGCACCATCCGGTACCGATCCAATGCCTGCTGTTCGAGGGAGTTGCCCGGCAGCAACGGCCGCACCCGGAACGCCAGGTACAGGTTGCCGCCGACGAACCCGCCGAACGCGGCGCCGACCAGAACGAACATCCAGATCTTGGTGCTGAGCACGCCGCCGAAGACCGCCGTGTATCCGACCTCGCGGAACCACAGCCAGTCCGTCCAGAGGTCGACGATCTGGGACGCGAAGATCAACAGCACCAGCGTGACTCCGACCACCGCGATCGCGACCTTGCCGCGCCGGCCGACCCTGGGCAGCGGACCGCGGGTTACCATATCGGACGCCTCCTTCTCCAGCGGCTATGCGGCGGGCGCGGTCGTGGCGCCGCTGTTCGTGACCCAGGTCGGATGCAGGGCCAGGAACGAGGCGATCTGGTCGGTCTTGAGCGCCTGCATCAGGCGCAGGCTGTCGTCGCTCAATATCTGGTACGACTTGCCGTCCACGTCCTTGGAGTCGTAGTCGCCGCCGTTGGTCTGGACCATGGTCAGGTCGGCGGGGCGCAGGTTCTTGAACGAGAAGATCCAGTCGGTCACGTCGCTGCCGTTGAGGTCGAGGGTGAGCAACTGGCCGATGGCGTCCTTGAGCGCGGAGAACTTGCTGACGTCGGTGAGTGTTCCGGCGGTGGCGAGCTCCTTGAAGACCGCGGCCATGAACTGCTGCTGATGGCGCTGCCGATCGTAGTCCCCGTGCGGCAGGTTCTCCCGTTGCCGGACGTAGTCCAGTGCCTCCCACGGCTGCAGGTGCCGGCAGCCCGGGTTGTAGACGTACCCGGGTCCGTTGTAGATGTCCTCGCCCATGTACTTGCCGTTGCGGGCGTAGTGGACCGACACGACCCGCTCGTCGATGCACATGTCGACGCCTCCCATTGCCTGGACCAATTTCTGGAACCCGACGAAGTTGATGATGGCGACCGCGTTGAACGTGATGCCCGGGATGAACGTGTCGATCGCCTGCAGCAGCAGCCCGACGCCTCGCTTGCGCCCCGCCGCCGAGTCGTCGCCCTGGCCCTTGGTGTTCATGTCACCCATGGCGAACGACTCGGTGAGCTTGAGCGTGCCGCCGCGGTAACCGCTGGCCGGGTACGCCGGGACCTGGACCATCGTGTCGCGCGGCAACGACACCAGGTACACCTTGTCGTGTGCGGCCGTCACGTGGGCGACGATGATCGAGTCTGAATGGTCGAGGCCGGCGCTCGCCCCTTGGCCGTCAACGCCGAGCATCAGGATGTTGACCGGACCGTTGATGTTCTTTCCGGCCGCCTTCATCTGGGCGGGCAGCAGGTCTTCCTGGTTGACCGAACCGTTGGCGATCGACCGGAACACCCGGTCACCGACCACGCCGAGTCCACTGAGGACCATCAGCACGGTGCCCACGATCACCATCACCCGGAACTGGACGGGACCCTTGGGACGAACCGTCGGCGCGTCATCGTACGGAACCGGGCCGGGCCTGCTCTTCGAACGGCGCTTGCCGTCAGAGCCACGGATCACCATCGGATCCTGCCCGGCGTAATACTGCATGAGTCGGCTTACCTCCAGGGTTTCGCGACAAGCGCCAGCCACCGAATAACTCAACGGGCCGGCAGTCTAACCCTATCCTTGCGCGACTGTACAAGCGTCACTCGCTCAAGTGGTGCGGCTCGGAGTTCGGCGTGAAAGTGCGAATAGTTTCGCACAACACGACGCGTGCACAGGTGCGCAGCTGTGCGATTGCGGTGATCATTGTCTTCACAACGAAGACGATCCGCGACGCGACGTTTGGTGCGCATGGGCGCATCCATGATTGGCCTCGTGCGACGCGCGGTTCGGTAACGCCGTATTCTCCGCAGTCGTGACCGAGGTGCCGAGCAGGCCGATTCCGATGGCGGTGGACGCCGTGCGAGCGTGGCTGCACGGCCCCGATCTGACTCCCGTACTGGCCCACGTCGAGGATGTCTTCGAGCAGGGCGGAGCGGAGGGTGTGGCCCGCCTCGCGGTCGGCCTCACAGTTCTGGCCGGATGGCTCACCAGACGCATCGAGCGCGAGGACGGCGTCGGGCCGGCGGACCTGCTCGACGAGGCTGCCCGGTTCTTCGAACCACCGCCGTCGCGATAGCGCATGCGCGTCGACGGCGAGGGGCCTCGGCCTTGACAAGGCCGGGATCGCGAAGACACTCGGAGTGATCCACGCCGAGATCGACATGCTGGGAAGCCAACGCGTCGACTCATCCGCACCCACCACGGAGCGACCGCATGAGCACTCCCACCGAGCCGCTGGACACGACCGCGACCGAACCCCTTGACCGGGCACTGGCCGAGCCGACCGCGTCGGTGTCGAAGCTCTGGGTCGTCTGGCTGTTCGTGGCGAGCATCGGTCTGTGGTCCGGCTTCTTCGGCCCGATCCAGGTGTTGTTGGCCAAGCAGTCCGCGGCGATCGCCCCGGATCACAAGGAGACCGTGCTCGCCCTGGTGACCGGCGTCGGAGCCGCCGTGTCGATGGTGCTCAACCCGCTGTGGGGCGCGTTTTCCGACCGCACCACGTCGCGCCTCGGGCGTCGGCTGCCCTGGGTCGTCCTCGGTGCGATCGGCGGCGTGGTCGCCATGGTCGTGCTCTCCCAGGCCCACTCGGTGTGGTTGTTGGTGCTCGGGTGGGCACTGGCCCAGGGAGCGCTGAACGCGATGCTCGCGGCGATCACCGCCACCGTCCCGGACCAGGTGCCCACCCGGCAACGCGGATCGGTCGGCGGCCTCCTCGCCATCGCGCAGACCCTGGGTGTCATCGCCGGCTCCGGCATCGCCGCCGCAACCGGCAGCATCGCCGCGGGCTACTTCACCCTCATGGCCGTGCTCGTCCTGACCACGCTGCCGTACGCCTTCGACTCCCGCGACATCCGCCTCCCCAGGCACCTCCGTCCGCGGTTCGAGTGGGGGCCGTTCCTGCGCGGCTTCTGGGTCTCGCCCCGCCAGCACCCGGACTTCGGCTGGGCCTGGATCACCCGGTTCCTGATGAACTTCGGCAACGCGCTGCTGGTCCTCTACCTGCTCTACTACCTCAGCGATGAGCTCCACATGACCGAGGATGACGCCACGAACGGGGTATTCTTCCTGACCGCCATCTACGGTGTCTGCACGCTGGTCACCGCGATCCTGGGCGGTCTGTGGTCCGACCGGGTCGGCAAGCGCAAGGTCTTCGTGATCTGGTCGGGGCTCATCGCCGCGAGCGCCCTGCTCCTGTTCGCCTTCGTTCCGACGTGGGCAGCCGCCGTGGCCGCGGCCATCATCCTGGGTGTCGGGTTCGGCGCCTACACGGCGGTCGACTTCGCCCTGATCACCCACGTCCTGCCCGCGGCCAACGACCGGGCCAAGGACCTCGGCGTCATCAACATCGCCAACACCCTGCCCCAGGTACTCGCCCCGGTCCTCGCCGCCGGCGTGCTCGCATTGAACCTCGGCTATACGTCCCTCTACACCGTCGCCGCCGCGGTCAGCATCCTCGGCTCGATCCTCGTGGTGCGGATCAGATCCGTCGACTGAGCAGCGTCACCTTCATGGGCCGACCCTAATCAGACATTTGCTAGCGGACGGGGCGCTCGTCGCGCACGGCCGTTACCTCGGGTCCCGCCGGCGGGTTGCGCAGATATGAACGTGACCACGTCTGTGGGGCGCGTGCTCGGCGATCGCTACCAGGTCGACGAGGTCCTCGGCCGGGGCGGCATGGCCACGGTCTGGCGGGGACGCGACCTGCGGCTGGATCGGGCGGTGGCGATCAAGGAGCTGGGCGGTCCGTGGCTGGCTGATCGCAGGGCCCTGCGACAGTTCGATCGCGAGGCGCGCATGGCGGCGCGGCTGGCCCACCCGAACATCGTCGCGGTCCACGACGTGGATGTGCACGACGGTGCGCCGTTCATCGTCATGGAGTTGATCGAAGGCGCGACGGTAGCACGGCTGCTCGCCGACGGGCCGATGGCGATCGAGGCAGTCGTCGCCATCGCGGCACAGGTCTGCGACGGACTCGCCGCGGCGCATGCGGCTGGGGTGATCCATCGCGACATCAAGCCGGCCAACCTGATGGTGACCGACACCGGCGTCGCGAAGATCTGTGACTTCGGGATCGCCAGGGGGTTGATGGGCGCGCCGGATCCAACGGTCAGCGGGCCGCTGGTGGCTATCGGTACGAGCAAGTACATGGCCCCGGAGCAGGCATCGGGCGGGCATGTCGACGCCCGAGCCGATCTCTACGCTTTGGGCTGCACGCTGTACGCGATGCTGGCGGGAACGCCGCCGTTCCACGGCACCGTTCCGGAAGTGCTTGCGCAGCAACAGTTCCAGCCGCCAGCCCCGCTTCACGCGCATCGCGTCGAGGTGCCGGTACCGCTGGGGGCGCTGGTGATGCGGCTGCTGGCTAAGGATCCGGAGCACCGGCCCGGATGCGCGCACATCAAGGCCGTCCTCGCCGATCTCGCCGCCGACGCGACCCCTGCGCTCGTTCCGGTCTCGGCGAACGACGCGACGGCGGCAGTTCCCGCCATCCGAGGACGAGTCGGGTTTGCATCATCGGACCCCCAGCGACACGCGCGCAATGGATGGACGCGGGCCATCCGGTACGGCTCACTCGCCGCCGTTGGACTGGTCGCGGTCTTCATCTCAGCGGCTGCGGCCTGGCGGATGGCCCCACACCAGACGGCGAACCCTCCCGTCGTGCCTGCCGCGGCGTCCACACCATCGGTGACAGCCACGCCCGCGATCTCAACGCCGCCGTCGTCGAGCGCTCCCGCGCCGACGAGGGCGGTGCAAGCGAGCCAGGTGACCTCGCCCTCGGCCCCACCGAGCAGCCAGGCGCCGCCGAGCGACCCGATCGCCGCGCTGCGACTCGCCATCCAGCAGCAGGTCAGCACCGGAAATCTCAACCCCGACAAGGCCAGCGCGCTCTATCCGAAGGTCGATGCCATCGCCCACGCCGCCTACGCCGGCAATCCCACCGACGAAGCCAAGAACATCAAGGCGTTCAAGGACAGCCTCTTGCCACTGCGCACCGGAGGTCAACTCAGCGTCGCCGGATACGACGTGCTGAGCGACGCCGCCGACGCGATCTCGGCAACTCTGCCCTGAAGGCCAGGTCCCGCGGCGCCTTCGATCCTTCATCGCTACAGCGACGCGCCCGGGTCGGGTCAGCGGCGCCCGGGCATCATCGAGGATCGTTCGGAGGTGGCGCAGGTTGCGGTGTACCTGCGCGGTCTTGGTTCCCAGTGAGTCGGTGACACCCGTGCGCACCGGCGCGAACAACGCGGCCGCCGCTTGATGCGCCCGGCGGCCGGTTTCTCCCACGAAGGTCCCACTGGTGGCGGGGGCGGCGAGCATGCCCCGCGCTCGCGTATTGTCCTACGCATTCACCTGTCCCGCTGGCTGCCGGCGGCACACGAGGGAGACAACGGGGATGCGCGATGACCGACGTTGACACCACACGCCTCAAGGCCGCGGCCGCCGGCTACTCGAAGTACGGGGATCAGTTCCGAGACGTCGTGGCACCCGCCATCAACCGGTGCCAGTTGCCATGGGACTGCATCCCGGTGCTGGGCATGGGGTTCGGCCACACGTACGGGGACGCCTGGCAGCAGATGGATCTGTCGATCCGCGCGATGCCCGACCTGCTCAACGCCATCGGCGGCGCGCTGCACCGGGTGGCCGAGCACTACGAGGGCCAGGACATCGAGATCGCCAAGAGCTTCACGCCGCCCGGCATGCCAGCTGTTCGGTCGATGGACGGCACCTCCGTCGGCGACTACATCGGACAGGGCGCAACGGCGCTCGGCACCGCCGGGACGTCGGTCGTCGGCCTCGCCCATATGGTCGGCGATCTCAAGGCCCTGCGAACCGTGGTGACCGCCGCCAAGGCCGGCAGCGTCGCACTGCAGGCCAGCGTGTTGCCGTTCGGGTGGGCCCTGTTCGCCGCGGTCCTGGCGACGGACGCGTTCGCCTGGGTCAACATGCGCGAGCCGATGCCGTACTTCGACGCCTTGAACGGTCTCAGCGACGTCGAGAGCGTGTTGAACGCCGCGTCCGCCGACCTGCCGCAGATGTGCTACGACGTGGTCTACAAAGCGCCGAAGTGGACGGGAGCCGGCGCGGAGGCGTTCTACGCGTTCGTCAACGACGACCTCGACAAGACATTGACCACGATGGTCGGCGTCAACAACGAGATGCAGACCGCCTGCCGGGAGGCCGGGTGGTCGATGACCATCGCTCTGATCACCTACCTCGGGATCTCGGCGGCGGCGGCGATCATCTGCGACGTCGCCAAGATGATTCCCGATCCGACCACGGTGACGCAGCAGACGGTCACCAATGCCGCGCTCGCGGGGTTCCTGGCCTACTCGGTCGCGAACCTGCTCGACCTCGCGCAGATGTTCGTGTTCCTGCAGTTGGCCGCGGGCGGGATCAAGCAGCAGTCCGACACGCTCAAGGCCTACCTGACCAATCAGCAGGGCGAGCTGGACGGACGCTCGTTGCGACTCTCGGTCACGGAGTGCACGACGATCGCGAGCTGGGAGAACAGCGGATGGGTCCAGGCACAGTCATGAACGAGTTCGCCAACCTGAGCGAGGTACTCAAGCGGTACGGCGGGAGCTCCGAGGGCGAGGCCGCGACCAGGATCGCGGCCGCCGTGAACGGCGTGCGGGACCGCTTCACCGAGCTCATGAGCGCGACCGTGTCGGCGACCGACGAGAGCGGCCAGGTGACTGCGACGGTAACGGTGGCCGGCCGGGTCGAATCGGTGAACATCAGCGCGTACGCGATCCGGAACCTGCCCGGGTCGGCGCTGGACCGGGCCTGCTTCGACGCGATCGTCGAGGCGCGCAAGGCTGGCGCGGCCCAATGGACCAGCCAGCTGGAGGAGCTCACCGGACAGCGGCCCGACCTGGGCCAGGGCTAGCGACGACGAGACGGAGGCAACCCGGTGGTACTGCAACGGCCCGACCCGGCACAGCTGAGGGAGATGCTCGCCGACTTTCCGGAGGACTTCGACGCGTTCCGGCGTGACGCCCGGGACTCGCTGCTCGAGGTGGCTCAGTCCGAGTACACCGGCAGCGCGGCCGAAGGGCAGGTCGAGGCGCGGTGCAACGGATTCGGCGTGCTGACCGGCATCACGATCCACCGCGGAGCCCGCGACCTGGACAACCTGACGCTGGGTGACGCTGTGGCCGAAGCGGTGCGCAACGCCGAAGCAGCTGGCCGGCAGGCGTTCCGGGGCCAGCTCGGCGCGACCATGCTCGGGGGACGGTCGCTGGCCGACTACCTACCAACCTTCATGGCCGACTGATGGCGTGGCGCACCAACCCGTTGCGGGTCATCCGGTGGGGCTCGGCGGGGTCGACCCTTCCGCGCGGCGATACCCGCATGTCCTGGCGCGGTCGGCTGTTGGTTCCGGTCCTGGCCGCACCAGGGTTGGCGGCGATGGCTTCGGCGGCGCAGTTCCCCGGCCCGTCCAGACCGGCGATGGCCCTGTTCTTCGGCGGCATGCTGGCCATCGCCGTCGGCGTCGCCGGCCCGTTCGTGCACGTTCACTGGACCCCGTGGTTGCGCAGGACACCGACTGACCCGGCGTGGGGCGACGGCGGCCGCGGGTCCGGCACAACGGTGGCGCGGGTGACGGGACTCGCGTTCACGGGTGTGTTCCTGGCCGGTGGGGTGGTCTTCGCGGTGCTGGCCACCCGCAGCCTGGCCAACCTGGTACCCGCCGCACTGTTCCTCCTCGCCGGCCTGCTGCACCTGGCTCTTACGCTGGCGCGCCGCCCGACGATGGCTCCGTCCACAGTAGATTGACTCGTGGAGCCGGGATCAGGACTTCGACGTGCGCTTGGTCGCCTTCGGCCTGAGCGTCTTCGCGTAGTCGAAGCTGGCCCGGAAGTAGGGTGCGAGCTCGTCGGTCTTCTCGAGAAGCTCAGCCGGCACGGTGACGTACTCCTTCTGCACGATGCCGTGGGTGTGGTAGAGCACCGTCTGGTACTTCGCCAGGAACTCGTCCCGCGCACCGGCAGGCAGACGCAGAGCGACACCGTTCTCGCCGAGGTAGGAGTACATGTTGCCGTTCATCGAGGTGTACGGCATCTTCGCGCCCTTGAGCTCGGCCTCGCGCACTGTGGCGACCAGCTCCGCGTATCGCGCCTTGGCCCGCTCGTACTCCATGCGCCGATTCTAGGTCGCGCGACCCGGGGAACCGGCGCTAGCCGCGGCCAGAAGCGTCAGGGTGAGGCCGGGGCTCCGTTGATTCGGAACGGGACGGTGACGATATTTGAGGCGACTCCCAGGAGCTTGAGGTCGTCGGCGTTGATGAGTCCGTCGCCGTTCACGTCCGGGACCACGTTCGGCGCATCGTTGAAGATGCCGTCATTATTGAGGTCGTCGACGACGGCGACGGTGAGCGTGGTGTTGACATTTTGACCGGCGATGGCTGCACCCACGATCCAGGTGTCCCACAACTCGGTCTCCTTGTTATCCCGGTTGGTGATCCCGGTGAGGTTGAACAGGTTGGCCAGGTTGGTGCCTGGGCCGGAGAAACCCGGCAAGGTGTTGTTGGTGGTGGAGGTAAGAACGACCAGGCCGGGCAGGCGGTCGTCCCGGCCGGTCGAGAATAGGCCGGGGAACGGCGGTACGTTGTTGTGCACCCCGGGTCCGGTCAGCTGTAGACCGGTGAAACCGGCCTGTTGCAGATTCGCGCCCAGGAAGTCGATCTCCATGTCGACGAACCAGCCGAATCCAAGGGCGCCCGCGTTGGCGCCGCGTTCGGGAGCGAAGACCTCGATCCGCACCGGCTTGGCCCGCTGCGGAGTTCCGGCGGGCGCTGGACCGGCACTGGCGGCCGACGTCAGCGCCGTGGTGGCACCCATGGCTACAACCAGAGCCGCGGTCGCGGCAACGACGATTCGGCTTGTCCTCATCTGGCACATCCTCACGTGGAGAGCAGTTCGCTGTATCACCAACGTGCCCAGGTCTGTGGGAGTTGCGGGAGCATCGGTGCGTAGCCGACCGTTCGGCCGTATGGGTGACACCGGGCTCATGATCGGCTCTGCAGGTCCACTGTGGACCCATAAGCGGGCCGGGCGGGACGGTCAGTGCGGCGCGCCCACTGTAGCCAGGTACCAGACGGCACTGGTCAGGCTCGCACCGACGACCGCGGTGAGCAGCAGCCCGGCCACGACCGGCAGGGCCCAGTTGGGCAACCGGCGCGAGTGCAGGGTGAGCACCTTGGCCACGAAGGCGCCGTAGAACGCGCAGCCCAACAGTCCGTGCGCCAGTACCCGTGGGCTGGATGTCTGCAGGCCGAGCACCCACAGGCAATTGGCCGCCACCGGAAGGCTGATCAACACCGCTAGCGCGCCGAGACCCCGGTGCAGCCCGCCGGCCCATCGCGGGGGCCTCGCGCCGAGCCGGCCGTAGATCCACAGGGCGGTGACGAACTGAACCAGGGCCAGGGCGAGGACCGCGATGGTCAGCCAGACCTTCATCGCGTAGAGCGATGGGAAGGGGCCGATCCACAGCGCCTCGCCGGTGGGTGTGTGCACCCTGCCGAACACACCGACGGCGACCGCCACCGCCGCGCCCACCAGCAACGGGACGGCGACGAGCACGCCGCGCGGCGCTGCCGCCGGCATCGGGCCACCCGCCGTACCACCCAGCGATCCCACCTCCCGCCCCGTCGGGCTGTGCCTTTGAACGGCCTCGCGCTGGCTACTGAGGTAGCCGCATCGTAGAACGAACCGTCCGCGCCAACGCTCGCATTGGCCAGGTCCGAAACCACCGGGTGAACAGGTCGGGGTCGCCGACACACCGCGCCGCGTCGCGGCTGACAGGTCAGCCCGCCGTGACCTAGGAATAGCCATCAAAGTGCCCGAGTGCCTCAACCGTCTGTCCATTATGGACGAACTGCGGAAGCGGTTCCTGTCATCCACTCGATTCCGGCCGCCGAGGACACGCTGGCCGACCTGGGCGACCGGTTGTTGGTCGCGCTGCGCCGGCCGATCGTCACCGCCGAGGGGCTGGTGACCGCCGGCGGGAGCGTATGTGAACGGATCCGATCACACCGAGACCGATGCCGTGGAACTGGTCGCGGCGGCCGACGCGGGGATGTACCGGTCCAAGCGGCGTGGCCGCGGGTGACCGGTCATCACCCGGGAAGAGGTCTAGAAGAGCCCGGTGCCCGGCCGCGTCGATCTGCGCCGCGGCTCGAACGTCGTAGTGTGAATGGCCCGCCGGGCCACCGACGACAGGACGGCTGACATGGCGAAGTACCTGATCCTCATCTACGGGAATGAGCAGCGGTGGGCGGACATGCCGGCCGAGCAGCAGCCCGTCCACGACGCCGCACACCGGGCGTTCAGCGCCGCGGCCGGTGGCCGGGTCCTCGCGGCCGAGCAGTTGGAGTTCACCTCCACGGCGACCACGCTGCGGTCGGATCCGCACGGCCGGGTCGTGACCACCGATGGTCCGTTCCTGGAGACGAAGGAGGCGTTGGGCGGCTTCTACCTGCTCGAGGCGGCCGACTTGGACGAGGCGATCGCGCTCGCGTCCCAGCTTCCCGAGGTCCACGCCGATCACAGCGGCGTGGAGATCCGTCCCGTGGTGGACCACGGATGAGTGAGGACGTCGTCGCGGCGGTGGCCGAGGCGCACCGCCGCGAGTGGGCCCGGGTGTTCGCCACGACGGCCGCGCTCACCAGGGACCTGGATCTGGCCGAGGAGTGCGTACAGGATGCGTACGCCCGAGCGCTGGTGGTGTGGGAACAGGACGGCGTGCCCGATCGGCCGGGAGCCTGGCTGACCACGGCCGCGCGCAATCGGGCCCGGGACGTCCGGCGCCACGAGTCAGTGTTCCGGCGCACGATGCCGTTGCTGGTGGCGGACGAGTCGGTGCCCGGGCCGGACCATGCCACGGTCGAGGACGACCGGCTGAGACTGGTGTTCACCTGTTGCCACCCGGCGCTCGCGCCGGAGGCGCAGGTCGCGCTGACGCTGCGGTTCGTGTGCGGGCTGTCGACGGCCGAGGTCGCGCACCTGTTCCTGATCCAGGAGTCAGCCATGGCGGCGCGCATCACCCGAGCGAAAAAGAAGATCAGTGCGGCGCGCATTCCGTACCGGGTGCCGGGCCCGGACCAGCTGACCGACCGGGTCGGTGCGGTCCTCGACGTCATCCACCTGGTCTTCACCACCGGGCATACGGCACCGCTCGGCGGCCGGCTGGATCGCCCGGACCTGGCCGAGTCCGCCATCCGCCTGGCCCGCATGATGCACGTGCTCATGCCCAACGACGCCGAGGTCAGCGGACTTCTCGCCCTCCTGCTGCTGATCGACGCCCACAGCGATGCACGGGTGTCCGCCGGCGGCCGGCTGCTGCTCCTGTCCGAGCAGGATCGCAGCCGGTGGAACGCGGACATGATCAAGGAGGGCGTCGCCCTGGTGACCCAGGCGCTGCGCCGCCAGCCACCCACCCGGTACGCGGTGCAGGCCGCGATCGCCGCCGTACACGCCGAGGCACCGACGTGGCCGGACACCGACTGGTCGGAGATCGTCGCGCTCTACGACGTCCTGCTGCAGCTGTGGCCATCACCGGTCGTCGCGCTCAACCGGGCGGTGGGGATCGGCTTCCGCGACGGGCCGGCGGCCGGCCTGGCCGCGCTCGACCCACTGCTCGACGAGCCGGCGCTCGCGCCGTACGGGTATCTCAGCGCCGCGCGGGCCGACTTCCTGCGCCAGCTGCGAGCGTGGGGTCCGGCGGCGGAGGCGTACCAGGAGGCGCTCGCCCTCACCGACAACCAGGTCGAGCGTGACTTCCTGGAAGCGCGCCTGAGCTCGGTCCGCGCCGCATCGGCGTGACCCACGAGGGGTAGGTTGCGGATGTGGATGAGCCGACCGTGACCAGTACCGCCGCCGTCGCGACCGATCGCCCCGGTCGGTACGCCAAACAGTTGGTCGCGCACCTCAGCCGCCGCTCGGCAGGGGAGTGGGACGAGGAGTCGGGTACCGGCTGGATAGAGTTCTCGTCGGCTCGGGCTGAGTTGACCAGTGGCGCCGATGTGCTCAATCTGCTGGTACGGGCGGCGCCGGGTGAGCTTGACCGCTATGAGGACGTGGTCGGACGGCATCTGGTGCGCTTCGGCACCCGCGACGAGCTGGTTGTCCGCTGGGTCCGGGCCGACGGCTCGCCGGGCTCGCAGCAGCGCCGGCTCGACGACGATGACGAGGACGACCGGGCCGGCTGAGCGGTCGGTGAATCGTTGCCGGCCAGTCGATGCCGGCCGGAACGTCAAGGCGGAGCGTCTGATCGCGGGCACATCTGCGGGAAGCGTGCCGCGCCCCCGTCTTCGCGCGCAGCACACCGTCCGCGTCCGTTGCGGTCCCGCCGGCCAAGTCTCGACGGGCGGGATGGGCCAAAATGTTGCAGGATTCTTAACGCCGTCCCGGCGCCGACGAGGGGGTGGGGTTGACCAGCGTGTCCGAGCAGGGTTGCGTCGAGTTCCGGGTTCTGGGGCCGGTCGAACTGCACGCGAACGGCGGCCCGGTCGAGGTCGGCACCCCGCGCCAGCGGGCCGTGCTGGCCGCGCTCGTCGTCGACGCCGGCCGACCCGTCCCGCTCGACACGCTCATCGACCGGGTCTGGGGGCAGGCCCCGCCGGACGGCGTACGCCGAGCCCTGTACGTGTACATCGCGCGGCTCCGCGGCCTGATCCGCGCCGCCGGATCGTCGGGTGCCGACGCACCGCGCCTGGTCCGGCGGTCCGGCGGGTACCTGCTCGATGTCGATCCGGGTCTGGTCGACCTGCACCGGTTCCGCACCCTGGTCGACCAGGCCCGGGATCCGGACTGCGCCGACTCCCAGCGGGCGGCGATGCTGCGGCGCGCGCTGGATCTGTGGCGCGGCGTGCCGCTGTCCGGGGTCACCGGTGACTGGGCGCAGCGGGTACGCGCGGGTTGGCAACAGCAACGGCTGGAGGCGGTCGCGTCCTGGTCGCAGGTCGAGCTGCGCCTCGGCAACCCCGGCGCGGTCATCGACCTGTTGGTCGACGTGACCACCGAACATCCTCTGGTCGAGCCGCTGGCGGCGGCCCTGATGCGCGCGCTGTACGCGTCCGGGCGCAGCGCCGAGGCGCTGGATCGCTACGCCACGATCCGTCAGCGGCTGGCCGAGGAGCTCGGTGTCGACGCCAGCCCCGACCTTCAGCGCCTGCACCAGGCGATCCTGCGCGGGGAGCCCGACCCCTGGCCGGGAGCAACGCCGCGGATCGTGCCGTCTCCGCGCGAGCCGGCCCAGGTCGCGCCGGCCCCGCCGCCGGCAACGGTGCCCGCCCAGCTGCCCTTGGACGTGTACGGCTTCACCGGCCGCAGCGGTGAACTCGGTCAGCTGGACGCCATCCTCGCGGCCTCCCGCGACCAACCGACAGCGATGGCCATCTCCGTCCTCAGTGGAATGGCGGGGGTCGGCAAGACGGCCCTGGCCGTGCACTGGGCGCACCAGGTCGCCCACCGGTTCCCCGATGGGCAGCTCTACCTGAACCTGCGCGGCTTCGACCCCGACGCGTCGGCCACGGGAACGGCCGAAGCGGTACGCGGGTTCCTCGACGCGTTCGGCGTGCCTCCGCAACGCGTGCCGGTCACCGTCGAAGCCCAGGTCGCCCTGTACCGGAGCCTGCTCGCCGGCCGCCGCGTGCTGGTCATCCTCGACAACGCCAGGGACGCCGACCAGGTCCGACCGCTGCTCCCCGGCGCCCAGGGCTGCTTCGTGGTGGTCACCAGTCGCGACCAGCTTTCCGGACTGGTCGCGGCGCAGGGCGCCCATCCGTTGTCGCTGGGCCTACCGCCCGCGGCGGAGGCCCGTAATCTGATCGCCCGGCGCATCGGGTCGAGCCGGACCGCGGCCGAGGAACGGGCCGTCGACGAGATCATCGTCCACTGTGGGCAGTTGCCGCTCGCGCTGGCCATCGTCGCGGCGCGGGCCGCGAGCGACCCCACGCTCCCGCTCGCCGGACTGGCCAAGGAGCTCATGGCCGCCCGCGGCCTCGACGCCTTCGACAGCGCGGACGCCGCCACCGATGTCCGGACCGTGTTCTCGTGGTCGTACCGCCGGCTGAGCCCCGCCGCGGCCCGGCTGTTCCGGTTGCTGGGTCTGCATCCGGGCCCCGACGTCTCGGCGGCCGCGACGGCCAGCCTGCTCGGCGCGCCGGTCGAACAGGTACGGCCGTACCTGTCCGAACTCGCCCGGGCCAACCTGGTGACCGAACAGCTCGGCGACCGGTTCTCGAGCCATGACCTGCTCCGGGCGTACGCCTTAGAGCTGACGCACGAGTACGAGTCCGAAGTGGAGCGTGACGCCGCCCGGTACCGCCTGCTCGACCACTACCTGCACAGCGCCCGCGCCGCCACTTCTCGGATCTACCCGCTCCCGGGTCGGGCCGAGCTGATCCCGGCCCAGCCGGGCGTGACGCCCGAGTACCCCGATGACCGCGAACGGGCGGTGGCCTGGGTCATGGCCGAGCGTCCGGTACTCGTCGCGGCGATCGATCAGAGCGCTGGCGGCCTCGGCTTCGAGTCGTACAGCTGGCGGCTCGCCACGGCCGTCTCGGCGTTCCTGGACCGGCGTGGCCACTGGGCGGAGTGGCTGGAGACCCAGCACACGGCGCTCGCGGCAGCGCTGCGCGTCGCGGACCTGGACGGCCAGGCCCAGGCCCATCGTGGTCTCGGTCGGGTCAACTTCCGTCTGCGGCGCACCGACGACGCGCTGACCCACTTCACCGCGGCACTCGATCTGTACCGGAGGCTCGGCGACGACCTCGGCCAGGCCGGGGCCCACCGGGGCCTGGCCAGCCTGCACGACCAGCAGGGCCGCTTCCGCGAGGCGCTGGACCACTCCCAGCAGGCCCTGGACGGCTATCGGGCCGTCGGCGATGAGACCGGGCAGGCGAATCAGCTCAACGCGGTGGGGTGGTTCCAGTGCGAACTCGGCGACCACCAGCAGGCACTCGCCTCCTGCGAGCAGGCTCTCGCGCTGCTGGAGGCGATCGACGATCGTCACGGCCAAGCGGCCACATGGGACAGTCTGGGGTACGTCCATCACCGTCTCGGCGACCATCCGCGGGCCGTCACCTGCTACGAGCGATCGCGCCAGCTCCACCACGAACTGGGCGACCGCTATCAGGAGACGGTCGTGCTGACCCATCTCGGCGACACTCATCACACGGCGGGAGACTCGGACGCGGCAACCCACGCGTGGCGACGCGCGCTCGACGTGCTCGAGCAGCTCGGACATCCGGACGCCGGCCCGGTCAGCGCCCGGCTCGGATCCGGACAGCCGCCGGCCTGACCCGGGCACTCGGGACCGGCGTCAGCGCACCGACTCGGACCGCTTCGGCAGCTTCCAGCCGGGCCGCGGGAAGTGGCAGGTGTAGCCGTCCGGGAACTTCTCCAGGTAGTCCTGGTGCTCCGGCTCGGCCTCCCAGAAGGGCCCGGCCGCGGTCACCTCGGTGACGACCTTCCCCGGCCAGAGCCCGGAGGCGTCCACGTCGGCGATGGTGTCCTCGGCGACCCGCTTCTGCTCCTCG
>Ga0068864_100001972_pt1 | contig 16890 bp, 16 predicted proteins | sample KBSSwiS72_FD_66586 | JGI IMG/M metagenome (GOLD analysis project Ga0068864, IMG submission 66586) | Switchgrass rhizosphere microbial communities from Kellogg Biological Station, Michigan, USA - KBS Switchgrass S7-2 | ecosystem: Host-associated > Plants > Roots > Rhizosphere > Soil ... | reverse complement strand
GCTTGACAGCGTCCCTATGCTTGTCAAATTTCGACATGTACTCCGTTTTCAAATAAATCCTTGAGCAACAGCCGGCGATCATAGCCATTAAAGAAAGGCCTGATCATTTATTTAACCACCAAAAAATCTTGAAATGAACAAGCTACACATGAATAAGATCTCAGCCCCGATTACTCTAGTGTTATTAATAGCTTTTTTTTGGGCATGCAATAAAACTAGCCTTGTAAAAGAAGTGCCACAACACAATACACTTGCTAAACCACTGACCGAAAGCTTAGCAACCGAAACATGGGTTGATAGCTGGGCAGCCTCATTCCTGTCAACAAAAGTGAACGGTGCTATTCAATCCACTCCATCTTTCAACAACCAGACGTTTCGTCTCAATGTTTTTTCGAAACTTGGCGGCACGAGGGTGCGGGTGAAGCTCACAAATAAATTCGCAACAAATACCCTTACGATCGGCGCTGTTCACATTGCACTACGTTCGACAAATAACTCGGTCATTGCCACTAGTGACAGAACACTAAAGTTTAACGGGCTGGCGGGAGTCACTCTTGCACCGGGAGCAGAGATATGGAGTGATTCGATTACGCTCACAATTGGGCAGCACGTAACGGTCGCGATCAGCGTTTATATTCCTGGAAGTTTTAAACCAACAACATTTCATCCGACCGGCCTGCACACGAGCTATATCTCGAAGACTGGAAACTACACTGCATCAACAACACTTCCTTTAGCAACTTTTTCTAATTCTACAACCGAAGTATTAATAGTATCAGGTTTGCAGGTTTGGGCTCCCGCAGCCAGCAAGGTTGCCATAGCCTTTGGCAATTCAATTACAGATGGGGCGGGCGCTACCAACAATGCAAATGGCAACTGGCCCGATGTGCTTTCCAATCGTATAACAACTTTACCTTCAGGGGCGCCCTTTGCGGTGATCAATATGGGTATTGGTTCAAACCGTGTAGTGTCATCCGACAATGCCGGTCCATCGGGTGTTCACCGCTTTACCGATGACGTTCTTACAAGACCAAATATCGGATACCTGATCCTGCTTGAAGGCATTAATGATATTTCGTATGAACATGCTTCTGCAACGACGATCACCAATGCGTACGCTGCAATAACTGCACAAGCGCATGCAGCGGGCATCAAGGTATATGGGGCGACGTTGTTACCCATTGGTAACTCCACCAAGTACACTGCAGCGAACGAAGCGACGAGGCAGGCCGTAAATGTGTGGATACGAACGCCTGGAAATTTTGATGCGGTGCTCGACTTCGAAGCCGTGGTAAAGGACCCTGCAACAAATCCGCTGCGTATCAAAGCTGCATGGACGGGAGATTATGTACATCCGAATGCCGCGGGGTATTCAGCGATCGGTAATTCAATTCCAGTTAACCTTTTTAATTAAAGGGGTGATTAGCGGCTGGTTTTGCCAATCCGGAGGACTGAAAGTTGCAGGAAGTATTTTATCAATGACAATATCCCGGAACAACCCGGGATCGGTTTCGGGTAATCCATGACCGCATCAGCAAAAAGAAACAAATCTTTTTTTGGCGCTGGGTCAAACAGCATATCGAAGAATTTGCAGTTCTCCACGGATAGCTATCGAGTTGATGCGGATCTTACAATGAATTCCTCCGTTGCGCCAAGAAGACACTAAGGTAACACAACGACTTTGCGAGCCTTCGCTACGTCACGGCAATTAAGATCCGGCTTTTTGGATCATTTATATTATACTTTTCCGATGATAATTGCATTCCCCATTATGTGTCATTGTTTCTCTCTCAACTTTTAAGCTATGTCATACGTTGTTCAAAAAGCATACTTGATTTCATTGCAAAACAGATAATAATCAAGCTCAATTTGAGCATTCCCTAAATTTGCTCCATGCCAAAATCGGTTATCTGTATTGGTGCCGCATTTGTTGATGAGATCTTTCACATGAAAGAGAAGATGATCCTTGCCAGCACAGTTGAAGCTTCAATAAACAAAACTGCCGGCGGTGTAGCAAGAAATATTGCTCACCAGTTAACATTGCTGGGTGTAGAGGTGCAGTTGATCACTGTTTTTGGTAATGACGCCGACGGCGATTGGTTAAAACAAGTTTGTTTCAATGCGGGTGTTAAAATAAAGGCTTCGATAACCAAAGAAGGTCTTTCCGGGAAGTATACCGCTATCTTGAACATTGATGGCTCATTGTTCACGGGGTTTTTAACTAACGCAGGAACCAAACTTATAACACCCCAGCATTTGGAAAAGCATAAAGCCTTGCTGCAAAGCGCATCTTATTTGCTGGCTGATGCAAATATTTCTGTTGAGGCTGGTGAATGGTTACTATCTTTTAGCAACGAAACGGGAATACCACTTATACTTGAACCTGTCTCCGTTCCTCCTGCAAGAAAATTCAGAGATATAAACCTTGGAGGGCTTCATCTTGTGACACCCAATGAAGACGAGTTACCGGCACTTTGCTCCGAAAAGGCTTTATTTACTCAACACCAGGTAGAAGAGTTACTGGCTAAAGGAGTCGAAAATGTCTGGTTGCACAATGGAAAATCAGGTTCTGCCATTTACAACAAGGAAAGATCGATTAGGCTACACGCGCCTGAAATTGAGGTCGTCGATTGCACCGGTGCGGGGGATGGTTCTTTATCCGGATTTATTTTCGGTAAAACATTAGGAAAAAAAGATGAGGATTGCCTTAAGCTTGCCCATACGTTATCTGCAGAAATTTTACAGGTAAACGGAACTATTGCCACTCATTTAGACCAGGAAAAATTATTAGGCCTCGTCTCAAAATATTATCCTGATTAATGCAAAACTTTTTAGAAATACAACCTGAAATCAAGAGTGCTCTCGCCGAACGCAGGCCTGTTGTTGCATTAGAATCAACGATCATCTCCCATGGAATGCCCTATCCGCAGAACCTGGCAACAACTTTTGAAGTAGAAAGGATCGTCAGAGAAAATGGTGCGATTCCTGCAACCATTGCCATCATCAATGGTAAATGTTATGCAGGTTTAACAAACGAGCAACTCGAATATTTTGCAAAGGCTAAAGATGTAGGCAAAGTAAGCCTCCGCGACATACCTCACGTCATCAGCAAAAAACTATATGGCGCAACTACAGTAGCGGCCACTATGCGAATTGCTTCAATGGTCGGCATCAAAATTTTTGCTACGGGTGGGATAGGAGGTGTACATCGAAATGCCAGTGAAACTATGGATATTTCAGCCGATCTTACTGAGATGGAACAAACCTCGGTCGCTGTTGTTTCTGCTGGCATTAAATCGATACTGGACATTGGATTGACATTGGAATATTTGGAGACTAAAGGAATTCCTGTCGTTACGATCGGCCAGGATGAATTTCCAGGTTTCTATGCGATTAAAAGCGGATTCAATTCTCCGTTACGATTGGATCGAGTTGATGAGATCGCCGCGATGATAAAAACAAAATGGCAATTAGGAATAAGCGGTGCGGTATTAATTGCAAATCCGGTCCCGAGCGGGCAAGGGATCGACCCTTATGAAATGGAGATCCATATTGAAAAGGCGTTGAAAGAAGCAGATAAGAAAAAAATAGCGGGCAAAGAGGTCACTCCATTCTTGTTAAAGCATATCGCAGATCACACCGGCGGTGAAAGCCTTGACGCAAACATTGCTTTGATAAAAAACAATGCAAAACTGGGAGCGGAGTTGGCTGTTGCTTATTTTAAGTATTAAAGGCCAGTATCCGACCCAAAATTTCTGCAGCTTACTCAACTCTGGCTGCGATGAACTCAATCAACAAAGGTCTATAATTCAAAATTCTGCGATGACCCACCGGGAGTTGCATAAATTTCAAGAGTGATCAATGACTACAAGTAATAGCCAAAAAAGAACCGGCATCAATACGGAGGCTAAGAAACTAGCGTACGCGACTATGGTTCGGAATTGATGAGGTAGTTGGTGTATGATGTTCGTGCAGACACAGGCGCCATAAGAATCCCAGGCACAAAGTTTCACAAAGAATCTTGTAAACCGAGGTGGATTAGTTCCAAGCAGGGCAAAGTGTTCACAAGTTGTGAATCCCCGACGAGGAATTCTCAAATAAGTTTATTAAAATTACTTACGACTCATCTTTCATTTCCTCCGAAAAACAATAATATGCAACTCAAAAAAGACAAAGCCCTGCTGCGCGATTTCAAAGAGGCCATCAGGCACGAATGGCTTGAAACAAATGGACTCGGGGGTTGGGCAAGCTCATCAATCATAGGATGCAATACCCGCCGCTATCATGGTTTACTGGTTGCTGCTTTGCCAAATCACATTGAGCGAATGGCACTGGTATCAAAACTGGAAGAAACGATTACCATCAATAATGAACAATTTGATCTTGGCGTAAATAACTACGGGGGAATTATTCATCCTGATGGTAACCAGTACCAGGTTTCTTTTACAAAAGACTTTTTCCCGCAATTTGTTTATGAAGTGGGAGGAGTTAGGTTGAAAAAGACAATTGCGATGGTGCACGGAGAGAATACCACACTTATTATCTATGATGTACTGGATGCCGAGCAGCCATTTATTTTAGAATTGTTGCCTTTACTGTCGGTAAGAAGATATCATGGTTTGATACGTGCGAATAATGAAGTGCATCGGGAATCCACTTTTTCCAATGATGTTTTCAGGGCAAAAGTTTATGATGACACGCCGGAGATTTTTATCAAGGTGCCAAATGCCCAATACCATCACGACCCCAACTGGTGGTATCACTTTAACTATGATATGGAGAAGGAACGCGGCCTTGATTTTGTCGAGGATCTTTTTGCTCCTGGTGAATTTTCTCTTACGCTTCAAAAAGGTGACTCGGTGGGCGTTATTATTTCAACCGTGGATGCATCGGGTAAAAACGCAGAAGAATTGTTTGCTAAAGAGAAATTGCGCCGGAGAACATTAACGAACGACCTTCCTGAAGATGAAGTTGTGAAACAGCTTGTATTAGCCGCCGACCAGTTTATTGTCGAAAAAAAGGTTCAGCGTGAGACGAAGTCGGAGGACGCCCCTCATGAAAAAGAGGAGATGGCTACTGTAATTGCAGGTTATCACTGGTTCACTGACTGGACTCGTGATACCATGATAGCATTACCAGGGTTATGCCTGAGCGTCGGTCGTAACGATGATGCAAAAAGAATTTTATCAGCATATGCTAAGTGTGTCAGCGAAGGAATGTTGCCTAATCATTTTCCCGATAACGGGGAACCGCCGGGTTATAATAGTGTGGATGGCACGCTCTGGTATTTTATTGCGATTTACAAATACTTGGAAGCTTCCAATGACAAAAAATTTGTTTTAGATGAGTTGTTACCGGTTTTAAAAGATATTGTTGAATGGCATTTCAAGGGAACGAGACATGGTATCCACACTACTGACGATGGGTTGCTTTATGCTGGTGAAGCAGGTCTACAGCTAACATGGATGGACGCTAAGATCGGTGACTGGGTAGTAACGCCGCGTATAGGAAAGGCCGTGGAGATAAATGCTCTTTGGTATAACGCCCTTTCTATTTATGCGACCATTCTTCAATTGAATGGAAATACCGAGGAAGCGATGACCATGTTTGAAAAAGCAACGCTGGCGAGAAAGAGTTTTAATGAACAATTCTGGAATAGCGAAAAAGGGTATTTGTACGATGTTATCAACGGTAATGAAAAGGACGATAGCTTGAGACCGAATCAGCTTTTCGCGATCAGTCTTCCTTTTACTTTAATTGATCGCGAAAAGGGCCGGAGTATTTTAAAAATTGTCACCGCCAAATTGTACACACTCGTAGGACTAAGAACCTTGTCCCCCGATGATCCTTCATATTCATCCTGCTATGATGGAAACGCCCACCAGCGTGATTCTTGTTATCACCAGGGCACTGTATGGAGCTGGTTGTTGGGACCCTATGTTGATGCGCTGGCAAAACTCGGTAATACGTCGTCTTTATTGAAAAATGTAATCGATAATTTTGTTTATCATCTCAATGAAGGTTGTATTGGTAGTGTATCCGAGATTTTTGATGCCGAACCTCCTCATCATCCGAAAGGCTGCATAGCACAGGCGTGGAGTGTGGCAGAAATTTTAAGAGTAATCAATGATTACAACCTGTTAGCTGAAGAAAAGGCGGTACCCGATACAGAAGCAAAGAAAATTGTGAAGAGCGACTATGCATCGGGACTGACGTCCGGATGAACTTCAGGCCAGTTTTTATATTCTATTGGCAGGCCGGAGTCTTTGCAAAGACCTTGGATAGACTCTAGCCGCTGATGGTCGAGAAACCGATAAAGGATTCTGTCGAAGGTTAATTTAGAGTCGCTTGCTCCATTTATTCTTTAGTATGTTTTGTCATTTTGATTGCAAGTTTAACTGCATCATACGCGTTGACTATACCGCCACTAGCAGATAGGCTTCTAAATGGAACCGCCGTTTTTGTTCCAGGTTTGTTTACGAATTGATCTGGTTTAAAAACGGATTTTAAAAGAATGTCCTTCACTAGTTTTGTACTCAGTGATGGAAAGTAAGAGAGCAACAATGCAGCCACTCCAGTTACCACTGGTGTAGACATACTTGAGCCAGATCTTGAGTCATATTGATTGTGTGGCGCGGTGGTGTAAATATCGCTACCCGGTGCGAACAGGTCAACATTAATTTCCCGTAGCCTGAATTGGGGTGGGCTAGCCGGTAATCAAAAAGAGGTCTGCTCCATCCGACTGTAACAAAATCAGTTGCCTTTTTACCGTTTTCAAATACGGCCATCGGATAATGATAATTGTAGAAAGAATCGATATTAACTCCATCATTACCCGCGCAATGTATGATCAACACTTTCTTCTTCTCTGCATATTGAATGGCCTCATCCACTAATTTTTTATCGGTTGAAAATATTTTTGAAAAACTGATATTAATGATTCGGGCGCCGTTGTCAACCGCATAGTATATTGAATTGGCTACGTCTTTATCCCTCTCATCACCAACCTGTGCTGATGCTACAATAGGCATTATCAAAACATTATCGGCCACTCCATCTATGCCAATGTTATTGTGCCTTTCAGCGGCAATTATTCCTGCGACGTAAGTTCCGTGATTGAGACCTTGTGTTAGCTTAAAATTGGGACTTCCGTAGCAACGATTGGTTGGATCTTCTGAATCATTTGCGATCAGCGTGCTCGAATTGTATTTCAAATTATAAGAGTAATTCAGTTCTATTGAATCCTGGCTGTTGTTCAATTTGTCCAGATATTCCTGTTTAGCTTTGTTGTAAACAATCCATTCTCTTTTTTTATCTCCCGTCAGCAAATTGGTGTCTGCATTTTCATACCTGCCTTTCCATGCCTCATAAATTTGGGTCGCGCCCGCCCATTCGTTGTCAATGATAGTACCGTCCTTTGCTCCCCTGAAATTCCAACCATGCACATCATCAATAAAGCCATTATGATCATCGTCGATCCCATTGTTGGCAATTTCTTTTGTATTTGTCCAGATGACGTTTTTTAAATCTTCGTGTTCGATATCCACGCCATTGTCAATTACAGCAACTATAACAGGTTTAGAGGTTCTGCCTCCTAAAAGATTATAAGCTTTGGTTAAACTGATGCCCGCAATAGAATCTTTTGCCGGATCTGATTTCAACCAGTCTTTTTCGTTTGCCTTATTCAAAAGTTGGCCAAAAACATCTTGTCTGCCAAGACTGGCAAGGCAAATAAATGATGCTAAAATGAAGGGGACTTTCTTATGTTTCATTCTCAGAGTGTTTCTATTCCAGGAACGTCCCCGTAAAGAGGACTCGTCGGAACGCTAATGGCGCACAATAAGTCAGGCCTGGTGTTCGGCTGAATAGATTTCTTTGTCCAGCCTGGAACGAAGTTCGGCCTCTTTTTTTAGGTCGAGGGCATACCTTTCGAATATCGGCCTGAAGTCCGGCAATTTATTTTTTATCAACGCGAACACTAGCCCGCTAAAGTGTTCCGCCATTATGAACCCGGTCGAACCATCTCTGTCTTGTGTTAGTTCAAAGCTGCGGGAACCTTTAAAGACCGGAGCAAAGCCATTACTCCATGTCATACTCCTGTTTGCCACAACGTCCAATACCTTAGGTTTGAACGTGCGATTGGTGCCGGGAACATGAATGCGAATTCGCTCGCCTTCCTGGATATTTCCATCAATCGCCTTCACGGTGGAATTCCAGGTTGAAAACCTCTTCGCATCAGTCAACAGTTTCCATATATCTTCAGCCTTTGCATGAATTCTGGTTTCAACTCTGAAGGTCATCGAAAAAGTGTTTTTCTCTTGTGCGAATTCAATTTCTTTTGTTTTCATAATACTAATTTGTTTTTTGAACCCGCAAATAAATTAAGAACTGAAAGTTGGAAAACTGAAAAGCGGCGAAAGGTGCATTTTTACCGGTTAGGAGCTGGCATGCGAGGTAAGCCCTTTACTACTTCTGCTTACAATATCCAACCTGGCTTGCGGCAATATTGGCAGGCGCTGCATTTTTCAATTTTTTGATCCTGGCATTAATGGACGGAATGTTCTCTCTCCTTGTTTCTGCAATGGTCAGGTCAAAATCTTGTTTTAACTCCGGATGTTGTGCTAACAAATTGAAAAGCCCCTGTATTGAATTTACTCTTACAATTTTGCTCTCATTCCTGTCCAGTGCCCAGCCGGTCAATATTTGCCAAACCTTTCCGACTTCTTTTTTGGTTAGAGAAACTCTTGATATAAGTAATGCTAAATGCCATTTTAATTCAATGTTTTTGGCGGTGTCGCAAAGTTTTAAAATGTCCTTCTTGTGTCGTTTTAAATAATCCCGATTGTTGAGTGTCATTTTTTCAATTGCGTCTGCTGTCCGCATTACCACTTTTCTGTCATTATGAAATAATTGCTGAAACAGCTTATCAAAGCTTTCCTGGTTGTGTATTAAGGAAACAACGTTATTGCTTTGTCCAATAGAGCGCAAATCACCACCTTTTAATATGTCGTCAAAATTTTGCATTGCAGGCCGACTTAAATAATTGCAATTTTAATTTTTTGTGCCTTGCTCAGTTCTCTAATTATTTTTCAAAAGTAGTTCACCAGCCATATTAAAGGCTGGTACGTTCAGATTCGGCTCTTCTTTTAATTCCCTTCATGCATTTGGTCATCATAATTATATCACCAAAGTCTGCGATTAAATAATAAATTATCCAAAATCCCTTCCAAACATATTTTGACCTTAGCCGGGTTAATAATCGTGTTTGATAGCTTGATAGAGGGATGAGATACCAGATCCAGGTTGCTTTGCCATCTTTGTCCACCCATAAAATGTATTCGAACTCCTTAAAACTTTTAACCCACATTCCATTTTTTTGATCAGGAGTAAAAGGGATGAATTGTCCTTCTTCAATTTTTTGAAACTGGGACAGAATTTTAGTTGCGCTTTTCGAACCTCCATTGTCTATCCAATCTATGCTATACCATCCCGCCCGGCCACTTCCTATTTGGATAATCCAGCGCCAGATAGAATCGGGAGTAGAATTAATTGTTATGGCTCTTGTGGCATTGAAGTTTGGCCTGGTCACGACTTCATCACCAGGCAAGCTTAGCTTGATTTCGTTTTTAGTTGCTCCCCAATGCAATTGCCAGGGTCTGATCAGCAAAATATAAATAAGGAAGAGGCCAAGAACTATAAATATTACTAAAATTACTGTCATTCAAAATTGAAGATTTATGATTTCCTGCTGGCATGTTTAATACGTAAAATTATATTTTACGCGGTATTGTCAAAAACCGGAAGTCAATCGCCACTACTTGCTGGAATCCCATTGAAGCGGAGAGACTAATATCATGAATTCTCCCATTCCATATTCTACCTTCTGCCTTCTCGCCTTTTAACATCCTCTTAGTAATAACAGCCCGTTTTCTGCGTTTAACCTGATAACTCCACTTCATCAACCTTATAAATAATTCTATTTTTTACTTAAATCACTATTTATGGCAGAAACTAACAACAGCCATGATAATGGCTTGTACACTTATGATTCATTTGGTGGAGTGAGTCGCAAACCAAGCGATAAAAAATTCTTATGGTGGTGTGCCGGCGCCCACCAGGACCTGCTGAAACAATTCCCTTCGGAGCATGCAAAACACTCTGGATTGGGTGGAGTATTGCTGGCCACATTGGTGCTTGCATCGCTCGCGGCGGGTTATGCTATTTATACCGTCTTCGATAATTGGATGTATGCGATCGGTTTCGGACTTATCTGGGGATTGATCATTTTCAATTTCGACCGGTTTCTTGTTTCCACGATGCGCAAGTACGGCATCAGCAAACGCAAACAATTGTGGATGGCCGTGCCGCGACTGGTACTTGCCTTATTGATCGGTTTTACTATTGCAAGACCACTAGAGATGAAAATTTTCGAGAAAGAGATCAACGTAAAAATGACGCAAAACCTGCATAAAAAAATTCAACTCAATGATAGTTTGCTGGCCCACGAAAACGAAGCGCAGATCAATGACGCGACGGCAGAGAGACAAAGGTTAATCAACAGAAAGGATGCGATCGAAGACACACTGCACAGATTGCAACAGGCCTATGTCCAAGAGGCCGATGGCACCGGAGGCTCAGGTCAACGTGGCATTGAAGAGTTGACCCAGTTAAAGATGAATGCTTTTGACCAGGTAAGAACACAGTTTGGTCCGGAAGTATTGCAACTGGAAAGAAAGATAGCTGCGCAGGATGACATATTGACCAATGCAAAAGCCAATATGGAGGAAAAGAGAAACGAATTTTCAACATCAGCCGCGGCAAGTATGGGTTTTCTTGAAAGGAACAAAGCATTATCTGATTTGTCGGGTGAAGAGAGTAGCGTATTCTGGAGTTGTTTACTGATCTCATTGCTCATTATTCTAATTGAGGTTGGGCCAATTTTGTCCAAGCTCATTATGCCGATCGGCCCCTACGATATTGCCCTGGCGAAAGAAGAATTATTACAAATGGCCGCTGATGAAAATCATATTCGCGCTGATAAAGAAATTCGTAATGAAAAGAAAAAAGCGTTTTTCCAAAGGCAGAAAGAAATGTCAGAGCAATTAGTGAATAAACTTACCGAACTTCAAAAGAAAAACATCGACAAGGAATTGGATCAATGGGAGAGGGGAGAATGGAAACCGGAAGACCATCGAGCAAGCATGGACGAGGTGATGAGGAAGATAAAGGAACAGTACCAATTTAAGGACGAAAATATATTGTGAATATTCAGCATTGAAGGTACAAGAGGCAAGGTTCAGGGAGCAACTAATTGAAATACCCCTGGGCCTTGCTCCTTGTGCCTTGCTATTATCTCTTCAAAAACTTTCCCTTTAGCAGCTTTTCCATCACCTCTTCTTTTTCATTACGGCTGATAGGAATGTGATGACTGCCAATCCGGATATCATTGCCTTCAATGCTGTCGATCTTTGAAGCAGAGACGATATAGGATTTATGTGTTTTGATAAATCGGCCCGTTGGCAAGTATTCTTCGACTGATTTAAAGGTGAGATAGGTAATGTATTTGTGATCTGTGGTATGGATGGTTACATAATTCTGCAATGCTTCAACAAAGAGGATTTCATCAAAGAAGATCTTTACCAGTTTATTGTCAGATTTAATGAAGAAATAATCTTCCTTTTTTTCAGTGGAGGTTTCTTCATTGTGATTTCTTATTTCATGATACTCCTTTGCTTTCAACGCGGCTTTCAAGAAACGCTCGAACGATATCGGTTTTACTAAATAATCGAGTGCATTCAGATCAAAACCATCAAGAGCATATTGGGGATAGGCGGTCGTAAAAATAACGGGGGGAGCATGCTGGAGCGATTTGAAAAAATCAAGACCCGTGATCTTTGGCATTTGAATATCCAGGAAAAGTAAGTGCACATTTCCCTTACTCAATAATTCAGAAGCCTTGAGCGGATTATCGAACTCGCCGACGATATCCATAAAATCTATATCGGCAATATATTCTTTCAGCCCCTTTCTTGCAAGTGGCTCATCGTCTATTATGATGCAATTAATAATCATGCTCCGTCACCCCTAAAGGGGGAATTATTGTCAGACATGAGTTCAATTTTCAATTTTTAGTTTCAATTTCACATTAAAGGAAATACCCTGCTCATTTATTTCCAGGAAATGAGTTCCGGGGTATAAAAGCTCCAGCCTTCTTTTTACATTCTTTAATCCAATGCCGCCAACAGGTTCTTTTGTGTTTGTGTGTTCAATCGTGTTGGTGACGCTGAAATGGAACTCCCCGTTTGCCTTGGCAGCATTGATCTTAACGAGGTTCTTTTTCCCATTATTGAAATGGGACAAATGCTTAAATGAGTTTTCCACAAAAGGCATCAGCAATAATGGTTCAATTGAAAAGCCTCTGACATCATCGGACAAGTCAAACACCACTTCATCGTCTGATCCCCTGCGAAGCTTTTGAAGATCTACGTAATCCTGCAGGTAGCTGATCTCTTTTTCAATCGGTATTTTATCCCCATTGCATTCATACAATTGATACCGGAGCATATCAGAAAACTTGTGCAGCGCTTCTCTTGCATGCGGATTTTCTTTGTCAATTAAAAAATAAACCGAATTAAGTGAATTGAATAAAAAATGTGGGTTGATCTGCGATTTTAAAAAATTCAATTCAGCCTCGGCTTTTTCTTTGGCCATCTCACCCAGTTTTCGTTGCGAGCGGGCGAAGTCAATCAATAATTTGAACGATGCACCGGTGATAACGAGAAGGAAATGCGGAATGACATTGTCATAAAATCTTACCTTGAAATGCTGGTTAAAAATGGCAAAGAGTTGAGGATTATGCATCATCTGCCCTTCGATCCACATTTTGCCAACACTGCTACCAAAAACAAATGCAATGAAGACAAGAGCAAACAAGAAATATTTTTTTTTATACAACAACTGCGGGATCAAAAGATAGTTGGTGACATAGACCATAAAAGCAAGATCAGCTACTTTTAAGAGCGTGATCTTTGCTGCTAATGCTTTCGAGGAATAGTCCTGGTATCGGAAATAATACCAGAGGCCAAACAACAGCAGCCAGAAGCAAACGTGCTGAAGCTTATACCTGAAAAAGAAATTCCTGTCCTGCATACTCAAAATAAATTTACAAAATCAGTTTGGCAAATTTGATTACAGCAAGGGATGAATTGGCTTGACGAAATGCCGTTTGTCAAGCTAAACATGCAATACCTGTAAATGATTTGATGGTCTTTTTAATATTATGTCAACTTGCCTTTGTGTTGTTGGTGCCCTGAATTTTGGTCACAAAGGGCACTGAGGTTACACAAAGATCACAAAGGACATAAGGGGGTAACGCAAGAAAAATAATTTTAAAACTAAAGTCATGAAACAGTTATTGTTTTTTGCAATCGCTATCACGATCGCATCAGCAGGTTGTTCACAGGCAACCAACCAAAAAAATACAAAGCATGTGGGCGGAAACTGTGAAGGCTGTGAAGCGATCTACGAGGGTTCTGTACCGTTCGAAAAACTTACTAATTCGGCGACGCTTCCTGACTATAACGAAAGCGGCCCCAAAATGGAGATCAGCGGAATAGTTTATCAGCGCGATGGCAAAACTCCCGCCAAAGACGTAGTGCTGTATGTTTATCACACTGATCAGACTGGTCATTATACGCCTGCGCCTGATGCGAAAGGCTGGGGAAAACGTCATGGCAGAATTCGTGGCTGGTTGAAAACGGATAAGAGTGGTTTTTATCATTTTTATACCTTGAAACCCGCAGCGTATCCGGGGACAAATATTCCTGCGCATATTCACATCACATTAAAGGAGCCTGATAGAAATGAATATTATATTGACGAGTATCTTTTTGAAGGCGATCCTTTTTTAACAACGACAGAAAGGAACCGGCAGGAAAAACGAGGTGGCAGCGGAATTATTTCCCTCGAACAAAGGAACGGAATGTTACATGGGAAACGGGATATTGTTTTAGGTTTGAATATTCCAGGTTATGATGTTCCGTGAATCATGAGAAGGCTCATTTTTCGTTAACCGGGGGTCTTTTGCCAAAGACCCCGGTCGTACATAAACTCTATTGATGAATAGGCCATCCTGCGCTGATCTCGGGCGGAGGGCCGGGAGGTCCCAGAATGATGAACCCATTGCGTTTCGCGATTGGAGCGAGCTTCTCAATGGCCGGAGGCGGACCGTCCGGGGGTGGCGGAAGTACGTGCAACGGTGCGGGCTGACCCACTTCGCGCATGAATCCCTCAAACTGCATAGGTGAAAAACCCACCAGCGTCCGTGTGGGATTAGCGCCTGCACCAATAAATGTATGCGGTATCCCCTTTGGGCCAAATGCAAACCCGCCCGCCGTCAGGTCGAGACGTGTGTCTCCTACATAGACTGTGAGGTTTCCTTCCAGTACGTAGAACCATTCATCCTCTTCGGGGTGCACATGCCATGGGGAGCCGAGTCCCGGGGGAACGACAACTTCAATTAGGCCATACCCGCCACTTGTATCTGCATGCCCGATCTTTACTGTCTGAAGCATGCCGAGAAGCCAAAACGCCTCTCCTTCGTTATTTGCCAATGCGTATCCACGCATGGCACGATCTGCATTCATTGTTGTTACTTGCATGATTAATTTTTTTGGTTTTTTTGTTTATACAAACCAACAACAAGTAAAATGCAGAACGCTTAACCTGAGTTAAAAAGTGCACTTAACTTTAGTTAAGAAATTTAAAGGGGTTATTTGTGGGTAATTCGATTTCGCAACCTGCTTAATGACTGCGGTTCAATATCGAGATACGAGGCGATATACTGGAGGGGAACTCGCTGAAAAATTTCCGGGTGTTTGTCCAACAGCTTACAATAGCGTTCTTCAGAGGTGCCAGATTTTACTTCTGATAACCGGTTTATCATGGCTATGTTCATTTTCCTTTGTTTTACTTCATACCAGAGCCTCATCTTTGATATCTCCGTTTCCATTTTTGCAAAATCCTGTTTTGAAATTACTAACAGTTCCATATCTTCCAATGCTTGCACATATTGTTTGCCGGGATTTCCCGAATGATAGCTTTCAAAATCTGCCAGCCACCAATCTTCAAAGGCAAAGAAGAGAATGTGTTCCTTCCCATTTTCATCAATTACAAAAGTGCGGCTGCATCCTTTTTTAACATAGGCTTTTGCATTTGTTATACTTCCTTCTTTCAGGTAATAATCTTTTTTCCTGAGTGTCATTTCTCTGAAATGACTGCAGAATAATTCAAACTCCTGCTCATCCATACCCATAGTTTTGGTAAAAAGGTCTATGAATAATGGTGGGAAGTCTCTGCCTTTCATATTTGAAGCTTTAATGATTATCTGTTTACCCGCCTAAATAACATGACGCACAACGTTTCACGGATTGTTGCCGTGACGCAAGTCAAGATAAGGAAAGTTTCCGGGCTGGGGGCATAACTTACTCAAACAAGCGATGAAGTCCAGGAGGGCTGTTGCTCGGAGGCTCACTGCATTCATTGGCACATCACCTAGTAAATTGTCCTATGCGTACCGTGCCTTATGCGATAATCAATTGTAAGTTTGTGTTAGGTTAATCATTATCAAGATGGAAGAATATTATATTGATAAAGACATAAAAGTATTTTATGTAACGGCGACATCATTCCCTAAAGGTGTTGGAGGTGCGTTTCAAAAATTGCTTTCATTCCTGCGCAAACCCAATGAAAGACCATTATATGCGATCAGTTCCCCCAATGAAAAAGGAATAATTATTTACAAAGCTGCAGTAGAAGAATCCTTCCCGGGCGAAGGGGAACAAAACGGTTGCGAAACTTTTGTAATAAAAAAAGGGAAATACTGGGGCGAACTATTACTTGATTGGCGAAAGGATGAATCTATTGTTGGCAGAACGTTCCAAAAGCTCTTAGGGCATCCTAATTTAGATAAGAATGGTTATTGTCTCGAAATATATCCAAATGAAAAGGATGTTCGTTGTTTGGTGCCATTGTCATAATGGGACAATTAATAGGGATTGATTTCAAACCTGAAAGTTACCGCCAAAGTCGCAGTGGCGAAGCGCTCGCATACAACTTTCACGGCTTCCTGCCATGCCTGCCGTCAAGGGTCACGCATTTGTGCTGTTGGACTTAGAATTCCTACAGGTCGCTTGGCCGTAGCTTTTATTTTAATTACGCCAAATTACTTCCATTGAGTAGAATTACAAATTTTGATGGGATATTCGTCAGCCCAATGGCACAAAGGCAATGTTGGCGGCAGTCCTGTTGTTATTCGGAAAGTGCGAAGTTAGCGGCTGCTTTAGAATGAATTGCCGTCGTGTCAAAGATGGGAATACTGCAATCGGCTGGATTAATTAGTATTGAAAATTCTGTACAACCAAATACAACTCCCTTGGCCCCGTCTTTTTTCAGTTTATCAATTATGTCAAGGTATTTATTTTTCGTATCGTCTTTGAAGAATCCTCTCGTCAATTCATTGAAAATGGAAGCATGAATATAATCCTTGTCAGGATCGTCCGGAACAATTGATTCAATTCCAAACTGTAAAAGACGGTCTTTAAAGAAAGAATTTTCCATTGTAAACTTCGTTCCAAGAAGTCCTACTTTGTTAATTTTTTTACTAGAGATTTCTTTGGCTGTCTCCTCCGCAATGTGAATTAAAGGGATTTTTATTTTTTGTCTAACGGTGTCTGCAACAAGATGAGGCGTATTGGTACACATCACAATGCAGTCCGCACCAGCATTTTCAAGTTGTATTGCAATGTCAGATAATATTTTTTCAACTCCATTCCAGTCCCCTTTGTTTTGTAGAATTCGAAATTCTTCAAAGTCAATCGAGAAAAGAATGAG
>Ga0068864_100001969_pt1 | contig 16894 bp, 12 predicted proteins | sample KBSSwiS72_FD_66586 | JGI IMG/M metagenome (GOLD analysis project Ga0068864, IMG submission 66586) | Switchgrass rhizosphere microbial communities from Kellogg Biological Station, Michigan, USA - KBS Switchgrass S7-2 | ecosystem: Host-associated > Plants > Roots > Rhizosphere > Soil ... | reverse complement strand
GATCAGGTAGGGGCGACCGGCTACCCGACGACCTACCGGATCCACACCGACGCCGGCGTCGCCTTCGACCAGATGAGCGTCCACGACTGGATCGACGCCTACGTCCCGGGCGGCCACGCCTCGCGCATGGGCGGCCTGCTCGACGCGGCGTACACCGAGGAGTACGGCGCCGCCACCAGCGACCAGGCGGCGCTCAACCTGATGTACCTGCTGGGCTTCCAGGCCTCCCCGGGGAACTTCCAGATCTTCGGTGCCTCCGACGAACGGTTCCACATCGCCGGCGGCAACCAGCGGCTGCCCGAGGCCATCCGCGACCACCTTCCGGCCGGAACCGTGCGGTTGGGCTGGGCGATGCAGTCCATCCGGACCAACGCCGACGGCACCGTCAGCATGCGCTTCAGCACACCGGGCAAGCCGCAGACCGTCACCGCCGATCAGGTGATCCTCTGTATGAGCTTCGCCGTCCTGCGCACCCTGGACTACTCGGGCGCCGGCTTCGACCCGTTGAAGAAGCGGGCGATCACCGAACTCGGCGCCGGCGTCAACGCGAAGCTGCAGCTCCAGTTCGACGCGCGGTACTGGAACACCATCGGCTCCAACGGCAACCTCTACTCCGACCTGGGCATCCAGAACACCTGGGAGGTCTCCCGCGCCCAGCCGGGTATGTCGGGCCTGATCGTCGACTACTCCGGCGGCGACCTGGCGGCGGGGTACCAGCCGTCCGCGCCGTACTCGACCGCCGCGAGCAGCCCGAAGGTCGCCACCTACGCGGGTGAGTTCCTCGCCCGTCTGGAGACGGCCTGGCCCGGCATCAGCGCGCACTGGAACGGCAAGGCCACATTGTCGACGCCCTGGCTCGACCCGCTGCTCAACTGCTCGTACTCGTACTGGAAACCGGGGCAGTACGTCGGCTTCTCCGGGTACGAGGGCGTTGCGCAGGGCGCCATCCACTTCGCCGGGGAGCACTGCTCCCAGGACTTCCAGGGGTACATGGAGGGTGGCGCGGCGGAGGGGGTCCGGGCCGCGAGCGAGATCCTCACGGCGCTGAAGTGACGCTACCCGCGGACCCGGGTGTTCGCCGGGTCGAACAGCGGCTCCTCGCGCACGGTCGCCTCGGACCAGATCCCGAACACGCCGACCTCGACCGCCGTACCGGGCTCCACAGTGGACGGAAGATAGGCATAGGCGATCGACTCGCCGACCCGGTAGCCGTACCCGCCCGAGGTGACCCGGCCGCAGGCCCGTCCGTCGACCCGGACCGGCTCGGTGCCGAGGCAGACGGTGGCGGGGTCGGCCAGGGTGAGGCAGCGCAGCCTTCTTGCCGCGCCGCCCTGGGCGTCGCGCTCGCGCGCGTCGCGTTCGCGGGCGGCGAGCAGGGCGTCGCGCCCCAGGAAGTCCTTGTCCGTCCTTACCGCGAAGCTGAGCCCGGCCTCGTCCGGCGTCGTGTCGGTGGTGATGTCCGAACCCCAGACCCGGTAACCCTTCTCGAGCCGCATGGCGTCCATCGCCCGGTATCCGGCCGGGCGCAGGCCCAGCGGCGTACCGACCCGCATCAGCGTGTCCCACAGCGTCAGCGTGTACTCCGTCGGCGCGTACAGCTCCCAGCCGAACTCACCCACGAACGTGACCCGCTGCGCCAGCACCGGGACCCCGCACACACTGAACCGCCGCGCCCGCATGAAGCCGAAGTCGAGCGGCGCCTCGGCCACCGGCGCGAGGATCTCCCGGGCCGCCGGGCCCCACAGGCACAGGCAGCCGTACGCACCGGTGACGTCGTCGACGGTGACCCCTTCGGGCGCGTGGCGGCGCAGCCAGTCCGCGTCGCGAACGCCGGACGCGGTGCTGGTGACGACCCGGAACAGCGTGTCGTCGAGGCGGGTCACGGTCAGGTCCGCCTCGATGCCCGCCCGCACGTTGAGCAGCTGCGTATAAGTGAGCGTGCCGGGCGCCTTGTCGATGTCGTTGGCGCACATGCGCTGCAGGAAGGACACGACGTCCGGCCCGCGCACGTCGAACTTCGCGAACGACGACTGGTCGTACAGGCCGGCCGCGTCGGTGGTGGCCCGCACCTCGGCGCCGATCGCCGGCGACCATATCTGGCCCGCCCAGCCGGCCGGGCGCAGGCGATGGTCGCCGTCGGCCGCGTTGGCGTCGAACCAGTTGGCCCGCTCCCAGCCCGCCTTCTCGCCGAACGCCGCCTTCAGCTCGCCGAACCGGGGCCAGGTGGCGGATCGCCGCAATGGCCTGGCTGCGGACCATTCCGCCCCGGGGTAGACGATGTCGTAGTACCGCGAGTAGGCGTCCAGCGCCTTCGCGGTGGCCCAGGACCGGCTGCCCGCGTGCCCGCCGAACCGGCGGATGTCCATGTGGGACACGTCGAACTCCGGTGTGCCGTCAACGATCCACTCGGCGATCACCTTGCCGACCCCACCGGCGGCGGCGAGCCCGTGCACGCAGAACCCGGCCGCCACCCACAGTCCGCGGACGGCGGTCTCACCCAACAGGAACTCGCCGTCGGGCGTGAACGCCTCCGGTCCGTGCACCACCTTGGCGATCTCGGTGTCCACAAGGGAAGGTACCCGCCGCCGTACCGCCGCCCAGGGTTCTTCAAACGCAACGAGATCCGGCTCGAACAGCGACCGGGATGTCGCCAACGGCGCACCGTCGGGCCACCACGCCTGGGGCGTGCGCAGGTATCCGCCGACGAGGATCCCGTCGCCCTCGCCGCGGAAGTACACGATGTGGTCGGGGTCGCGCACCGTCGGGATCCCGTCGAGGTCCCCGTGTTGGCCGCTGGGCGGTGCGGTGACCACGTACTGGTGGCGGATCGGCACGACGGGGATGTCAACGCCGGCGAGCCGGCCGACGTGCCCGGCCGCCGCACCCGCCGCGTTGACGACGATGTCCGCACGAAGCGGGCCGGCGGCGGTCCGCACCCCTCGGACCTTGCCGCCGACCACATCTATCCCGGTGACCACGGTCCCGGTCACGAACTTCACGCCCATCGCCCGGGCCCCGGCGGCCAACGCCTGGGCGAGCGCCTCCGGGCGCAGGAACCCGTCGGCGGGCAACCAGCCGGCCGCGAGCACGTCGCCGACATCCAGCAACGGCAACATGTCCATTGTTTCGGCCGGCGACAGCAACGACATCTCCAGCCCGTACGTCGTCGCCGAGCTGACCTGCCGGCGCAGTTCCTCGACCCGCGCCGCGGTCGTGGCCAGCCGCAGACCGCCCACGCCCCGCCAGCCCGGGTCGAGTCCCGTGCGCTCGCGCAGTTCGGCGTAGAGGGCCGAGGAGTACATGATCATGCGCGTCTGGCTGATGGTGGAACGGAGCTGGCCGACGAAGCCGGCCGAATGCCAGGTTGTGCCTTCACCGACGTCGTGCTGTTCGACCACCACGACGTCGGTGAGGCCCAACCGGGCCAGGTGGTACGCGATGCTGCAGCCGGCGACACCTCCGCCGACGACGACCACCGTGGCCTCCGCACCCACAGTGGAGTCTTAGCACTCAATTGGTCTTACCAAAAGACCCGGACGGCGCCGTCTATATCCACCGTCGCGGAGGATTGACCGCTCTGACCTGGTAGTCAACACTGGCGCCACGCCGTTCAATGGTGTGAAGGCGGTCGGAGATGGGCGAGATGCCATCGGTCGAGGACGTGCTGGGACGCGTCGCGATGTTCTCCGGTCGTGCCGTGACGGTCGAGCGCATGGTCGGGGGACTGAGCCACCAGATCTATCTCGTACGCGGTGACGCTCGGTCCTATGTGCTCAGACTGCTCGACCCCGCCGTATCGGCCGCCGGCCTCGGGGTGCCGCCCGGCCAGGAGATCAGCAACACGTTGCGAGCGGCGCAGTCCGGCGTGGGTGCCGGGGTGTACGAGGTCGTCGCCGACATCGGCGGCGGGTCGGCCCTGGTGCTCGAGTACCTGCCCGGCCGGACCTTGTCCGCGCAGGATGTCCGCCTGCCGGCGATGGCGGGGCCGATAGCCGCGGCCTGCCGGCGCCTGCATGCCGGTCCGCGCTTCGGCAACGACTTCTCCATCATCGCCAAGCGGGCCGAGCTGCTGGCGATCTGCCGGCGGCACGACCTACCGCTGCCGGACGGGTACCTCGACCAGAGTTCCACTGTGGACCGTATCGGTGCGGCGCTGGCGGCCGCACCGCTACGGACCGTGCCATGCCACAACGACCTGCTGGCGGAGAACTTCATCGACTGCGACGGCGTCGTCCGGATCGTCGACTACCAACTCGCCGGCAACAACGATCCCACGTTCGAGCTGGGCGACATCGCGGCCGAGGCGCAACTCGACCCCGACCGTGCGGGCACCCTCACGAGTGCGTACTTCGGATCCGCCCTCACGCCGGCGCTGACGGCACGAGTTCGGCTGAACCAGCTGCTGTCCGACATCACGTGGACGCTCTGGTTCGCCGTGCACCACGCATTACTGCGCAACCCCACCTCGTCGTTCGACTACGCGAGCGAGGCGAACGACAAATGGGCGCGGGCACAGAGCGGGATGGACGCACCGGAGTTCTCCCGCCTGCTCGACGCCGCGGCCGGGATCGCCTTCGCCCGACCGCGTACCGACTCCGCCTGAAACCGGGACCGACCCTGCTGGCCGCGAATCGGACGCGGGCAGCGTCCAAGGAGGAACGTCAGTGAGCACCGCATCCCCGCCGCAGGTATTCCACCCGCACAACTCCGACGAGCAGCGCCTGGCCGAGCTCGGCTACCGGCAGGAGCTCCGTCGCAAGTGGAGCGGGTTCTCCAACTTCGCCATCTCCTTCTCCATCATCTCGATTCTGTCCGGCTGCTTCACCACGTTCGGGCAGGCGTGGAACAACGGCGGCCCGATCGCGATCTCGTTGGGCTGGCCGCTGATCTCGCTCTTCATCCTGATCATCGGTCTGTCCATGTCGGAGCTGGTGTCGGCCTACCCGACCGCCGGCGGCATCTACTTCTGGGCACTGAAGCTGGGCAAGCCGATCCACGGCTGGTTCACCGGCTGGCTGAACCTCATCGGCCTGATCGCCGTGACCGCGTCGGTCGACTACGGCTGTGCCACGTTCCTGAACCTGACCATGAACGCGCTGCTGGGATCCGACACCTGGGCCGGCACCCTCACTCAGGCGTTCTACCTGTTCCTGATCATCCTGGCGCTGCACGCCCTCATCAACATCTTCGGCCACCGGATCATCGACACGCTCCAGAACGTCTCGGTCTGGTGGCACGTCGTCGGCGTGGCGGCCGTGGTCGTGATCCTGGTCCTCGTGCCGGAGAAGCACCAGTCGATGCAGTTCGTCTTCACCGAGCACTTCAACCGGTCCGGCTTCGGCGGCGGGAACACCGGCGGGCTGCAGTACTGGTTCTTCATCCTGCCTCTGGGCTTCCTGCTCACCCAGTACACCATCACGGGATTCGACGCATGTGCGCATGTCTCCGAGGAGACGCAGGGAGCGTCGACCGCGGCCGCGAAGGGCCTGTGGAAGTCGATCTTCTACTCCGCGATCGGCGGCTGGATCCTCCTGCTCGCCTTCCTGTTCGCCGCGACCGACGTCGACGCGATCAACTCGGCGGGCGGCTTCTCCGGCGCGATCTTCCAGTCGGCCCTGACGCCGGTCTTCTTCAAGGTCGTCATCATCATCTCGACCATCGGGCAGTTCTTTTGCGGCATGAGCTGCGTGACGAGCATGTCCCGGATGACCTGGGCGTTCAGCCGCGACCGTGCGGTGCCGGGCCACCGGCTCTGGTCCAAGGTGAACCGCAACCGGACCCCGGTCAACGCCATCATCGGCGGCTGCATCGCCGGCGCCCTGCTGACGCTGCCGGCGCTGTACCAGAACCCGGCGCTGCCGGGCGTCCCGATCGCCTTCTACGCGGTCGTCTCGGTCACGGTCATCGGCCTGTACCTGGCCTTCATGATCCCGATCTACCTGCGGCTGCGGATGGGCAAGCGGTTCGTGCCCGGACCGTGGTCGCTGGGCGGCTGGTCGAGGACCTTCGGCTGGATCGCGGTGATCGAGATCCTCGTGATCAGCGTCTACTTCATCATGCCGATCACGCCGACCGGGGTGCCGTTCACCTCCGGCTTCACCTGGCTGTCGGTCAACTATGCACCTATCGCCATCGGCGGCGCGCTGATCCTGGTGGCGCTGTGGTGGATGCTCTCGGCCCGCAAGTGGTTCGTCGGACCGGTCCGCACGATCGACGAGCCGGTGCCCGCCGAGCGGGTCGGGGCCGACGGGTAGCCTCATGTCGGGGTGGGCGGGCGCCGATCCGGCGTCCGCCCGCTGGGGCGCACGGCTGGGCACCACGGCGAGGCACGATTCCGCGACGCTCGCGGAGCGGAACTGACGTGAAGAGGGGATCGGCGATGTCGAGCGACGTGGCCGCGGCGCGATCGGCCCCGGTGTGGCGGCCGGTGCGTGGCGGCAACGCATTCGAGATCACCGTGGCCCGGCTGGCCCAGGCCATCAAGCTCGGACTGGTCGTCGAGGGCGAGCGGCTGCCCGCCGAGCGCGACCTCGCCGAGCGGCTGCAGGTCAGCCGGGTGACCCTACGCGAGGCGATCAGCGCCCTGCGTGAGGCGGGCTACCTGGAGTCGCGCCGCGGCCGCACGGGCGGCACCTTCGTCCTGCCGGGCGCTCGGTCCAATGCCGGTGCGGCGAAGCCTCGATCGGGTAGCGGTCGCGCGCCGACGCAAAGGGCCCGCACGGTCGAGCTGACCGCCCGGACCGTGGTCTCGGCCGTCCCGCGTACCGCCGCGGTGGAGCTCGCCCGCGAGATGGGCGCGACCCTGCACGACGCGCTCGACTTCCGCCGGGTCGTCGAGCCGGGCGCGGCCGCGCTGGCGGCCAGCCGGACCCTGTCGTCGGCGGATCGCCAGCATCTGGTGGCGTGCCTGGAGGCCTCCCGGGAACGCGACCCGGGTGTCCGCCGGGTGGCCGACTCGCGCCTGCACCTCACCATCGCCGCGGCCAGCGGAAGCCCCTCGCTGCAGGCCGCGATCGCCGACGTCCAGCTCACGCTCGACCGGCTGCTCAGCGCGATCCCGGTGCTGCGGCGCAATCTCGACCACTCGGACTCGCAGCACACGCGGATCGTGTCGGCGATCCTCGCCGGCGACGCGGCGATGGCCCGGTCGGCGATGGAGGAACATTGCGACGGCACCGCCGAGCTGTTGCGCGGTCTGCTGTCGTAACCGTCGTTTGTCATCAAGACCCGGAGGCGAACCGATGACCGGTAGGCATCCCGCGCTGTCCATTGAGGAGCTTCGGCTCGCGGTTGACGCGGGGACGATCGACACCGTGGTACTGGCCATTGTGGACATGCAGGGCCGGTTACAGGGCAAGCGGTTGCACGCCCCGTTCTTCCTGGACGAGGTGGTCCGTCACGCCACCGAGGGCTGCAACTACCTGCTCGCGGTCGACGTCGACATGAACACCGTCGACGGGTACGCCATGTCGGGCTGGGAGCGTGGGTACGGCGACTTCGTCATGGCCCCGGACCTGACCACCCTGCGCCGGGTGCCGTGGCAGCCCGGCACCGCGATGCTGCTCGCGGATCTGACCTGGCTGGACGGCGCGGCGGTGGTCGCCTCGCCGCGGCAGATCCTGCGGCGCCAGCTGGTCCGGTTGGCCGAGCGGGGGCTGACGGCGTACGTGGGCACCGAGCTCGAGTTCGTGCTCTACAAGGACTCGTACGAGGAGGCGTGGTCCCGCGGGTACCGCAATCTGCACCCCGCCAATCAGTACAATGTGGACTACTCGCTGCTCGGGACCTCGCGCGTCGAGCCGGTGCTGCGCCGCATCCGCAACGAGATGGCCGGTGCGGGGTTGCGGCCGGAGAGCGCGAAGGGGGAGTGCAACCTCGGCCAGCACGAGATCGCGTTCCGGTACGACGACGCTCTGTCCACATCGGACAATCACGCCATCTACAAGCTCGGCGCAAAGGAGATCGCCGCGCAGGAGGGGATGGCGCTGACCTTCATGGCCAAGCCGAACCAGCGCGAGGGCAACTCCTGCCACATCCACTTCTCGCTGCGCGACGCCTCGGGTCAGCCGGTGATGTCCGGGGGCGAAGGGCTGTCGCCGCTCGGGGAGCGGGTGCTCGCCGGCCTTCTGGCCAGCATGCGTGAGCTGACCCTGCTGTACGCGCCGAACATCAACTCGTACAAGCGGTACCAGCCGGGGACGTTCGCGCCGACGGCGGTCCGGTGGGGCGTGGACAACCGGACCTGTGCGCTGCGGCTGGTCGGGCACGGGTCCTCGCTGCGGGTGGAGAACCGGGTGCCGGGCGGTGACGTGAACCCGTACCTGGCGATCGCCGGGATGGTCGCCGCCGCGCTGCACGGGATCGAGAACGACCTCCCGCTCGAGCCGGCGCTGGCCGGCAACGCCTACGCCGACGACGCCGCCGCGCGGGTGCCCACGACGCTGCGCGACGCGTTGTCGCTCTGGCAGGGCAGTGGGTTGGCCAAGCGTGCCTTCGGCGAGGACGTGGTGGCCCATTATGGCAACTACGGGCAGGTCGAGTTGGCGGCATTCGACGCGGCGGTGACGGATTGGGAGATGTTTCGGGGGTTCGAGCGGCTGTGACGGCGACGATGCACGATGTGGTGAACCCGGCCACCGAGGAGGTCGTGGCCTCGCTCGTCCACGCGACCGCGGACGAGGCCGACGCCGCGATCGAAACGGCCCGGGTGGCCTTCGAGGGGTGGCGGCGCGTTGCCCCCGGCGAGCGCGCCGAGTTGCTGCGCAGGTTCGCGTCCCTTGTGGACAGTAACCTGGAGGAGCTGGCCCTGCTGGAGGTGCGCAACTCCGGTCACACGATCGGCAACGCGCGGTGGGAGGCGGGCAACGTCCGCAACGTGCTCAACTACTACGCCGGGGCGCCGGAGCGCCTGTCGGGGCGGCAGATCCCGGTGCCGGGCGGGTTGGACATCACGTTCCACGAGCCGCTCGGGGTGGTCGGCGTCATCGTCCCGTGGAACTTCCCGATGCCGATCGCGGGCTGGGGCTTCGTGCCCGCCCTCGCCGCCGGGAACACGGTTGTGCTCAAGCCGGCCGAGCTGACCCCGCTGACCGCGATCCGCCTCGGTGAACTGGCGCTGCAGGCGGGCATCCCGCCTGGCGTCTTCACCGTGGTGGCGGGCAAGGGCAGCGTGGTCGGAGAGCGGTTCATCGCGCATCCGGCGGTACGCAAGATCTGCTTCACCGGTTCCACCCAGGTCGGCCAGCGCATCATGCGTGGCTGCGCCGACCAGGTGAAGCGGCTCACGCTGGAGTTGGGCGGCAAGTCCGCGAACATCGTCTTCGCCGACGCGGACCTGGAGCGGGCGGCGTCGTCGGCCCCGTACTCGGTGTTCGACAACGCCGGGCAGGACTGCTGCGCTCGGACCCGGATTCTCGTGCAACGGTCGGTGTATGACCGGTTCCTGTCGTTGCTGGAGCCTTCGGTCAAGGCGCTGCGGGTGGAGGACCCGTCGCTGGAGACCGCTGAGATGGGACCGCTGATCTCGGCCGGGCAACGGACGGTGGTGGAGTCCTATGTGGACGGCGCCGAGGTGGCATTCCGCGGCGGGGCGCCGTCCGGGCCGGGTTTCTGGTACCCGCCGACGGTCCTGCTCGCCCACACCGGACAGGAGGCGCACTGGCGGGAGGAGATCTTCGGACCGGTAGTGTCCGTGCTGCCGTTCGAGGACGAGGACGAGGCGGTGCGGTTGGCCAACGACACCGAGTACGGGCTGTCCGGGTCGATCTGGACCCGCGATGTCGGCCGGGCCATCCGGGTCGCCCGTGGGGTCGAGTCGGGCAACCTGTCGGTCAACTCGCACTCGTCGGTGCGGTACTGGACCCCGTTCGGCGGGATGAAGCAGTCCGGGTTGGGTCGGGAGCTGGGTCCGGATGCGCTGGCCTCGTTCACCGATGTCAAGAACGTGTTCATCAGTACGGAATAGGGGTCTACTGTGGATGGTCGGTTGGCGGATCGGGTCGCGGTGGTCACCGGGGCCGGGTCCGGGATCGGGTTGGCGACGGTGCGGCGGTTCGCGTCCGAGGGCGCCCGGGTGGTGGCGGTCGACCTCGACGAGGCCTCCGGGCGGGCGGCGGCCGACGAGGTGGGCGGGGTGTTCGTCCACTGTGACGTGTCCTCCGAGCCCGCGGTCGAGGCGCTGTTCGCCCAGGTGTCCGAGCAGTTCGGCCGGGTGGACATCGCTTTCAACAACGCCGGCATCTCACCGCCGGATGACGACTCGATCCTGGTCACCGGGCTGGACGCGTGGGAACGGGTGCTGCGGGTCAACACCACCTCGGTGTACCTGTGCTGCAAGTACGCGATCCCGATGATGCAGGCCCAGGGCAAGGGTTCCATCATCAACACAGCCAGCTTCGTCGCGCTCATGGGGGCGGCCACGTCGCAGATCGCCTACACCGCGAGCAAGGGCGGCGTGCTGGCCATGACCCGCGAGCTGGGGGTCCAGTTCGCCCGGGAGGGGATCCGGGTCAACGCCCTGTGCCCCGGGCCGGTGGCGACCCCGCTGCTGATGGAGCTGTTCGCGAAGGACCCCGAACGCGCCGCCCGGCGCCTGGTCCACGTCCCGATGGGCCGCTTCGCCGAACCGGAGGAGATCGCCGCCACCGTGGCGTTCCTGGCCAGCGACGACGCCTCCTTCATCACCGCGTCCACCTTCCTCGTCGACGGAGGCCTCACCGGCGCCTACGTCACCCCGCTCTAGGCTTACCGCTATCCTCGTCGGCGTGGCCAAACGGATAGATAGGGATGACGCCGAATCGCCCGAGCTGCGCGCCGAGGTAGAACAGATCTCGACCGAACGGCTCGTGTTCTTCTCCGACGCCGTGGTCGCCATCGCGATCACACTGCTCGCCCTGGAGCTCCCACTGCCGTCAGCCCCCGGCGGAGGTCCTCCAACGAGCGCCACATCCAACCACGACTTCCTGGTGTCGCTGCAGGCGAACGCCGACCAGTACATCGCGTTCCTGATCAGCTTCATCGTGATCGCGGCACACTGGCGCGGGCACCACAGGGTCTTCCGTTACGTCAGGTCGGTCGGGCCGATCCTGCGGTGGAACATGCTGTGGCTGCTGTTTATCGTGGTCACACCGTTCGCCACCCGCGTCCTGAACGAGGACGGCGGATTCCAGGTGCGGTTCATCCTGTACGCGGCGGTTCAGGTCCTGGCGAGTGTCAGTTTCCTCGCGATCCTGTGGGGGATCTGGCGCCATGACCTTTTGCGGGAGGGCAGCCCGCCGGGCCTCGTCCGGTCGAGCGCGGTCCGGCTTGGCGGGCTGGCGGTGACCTTCCTGCTCTCCATCCCGCTGGCCTTCGTCACCCGGTACGCCTACTTCATCTGGTTTGCGGTCCCGTTCGCCGCCGTGGCTATCCGACGGCTGACCAACGGCCTCGCCCGTTCGCGACCATGAGCACCCGATCCGGTGCCTGGTCGGTCACGGACCGACGGCCGGCGGTAGGCCGAACCGGGCGAAGTGCTCCGCGCCGAGGAACGATGTGATGTCGGCGATCCGGTCGCCGCGCACAGTGAGCACGTTGATGGACCATGCACCGAACGGGCCCTCGTCGCCGGGGCGACGCAGGTAGGAGGCGACCGACAGCTGGCCGTTCGCCGAGACCGGTGCGTGCCGCCAGCTTCCGCACGAGCCCAGCGGCCAGCGCAGCGCGAAGTCCATCGTCGCCTCCAGGCCCCGGTACCAGCTCGGCAGCGGCGGCATCGACCACGTCACGTCGGCGGTGAGCAGCGCGACCAGCGCGTCGGCGTCACCCCTTTCCAACGCCGAGGAGAACTCGGTGACGATCCGGCGCAGGTCGGCGTCGTCGAGCTTGCGCAGCGCGCGCAGCTGGCTCGGCGCGGGCACCCGGTCGGCCACCGTGGAACGGGCCCGCTGCAGGGCGCTGTTCACGGACGCCGTCGACGTGTCCATGATCGCCGCGATCTCGGCCACCGAGAAGCCGAGCACCTCGAAGAGCAGCAGCGCGGCCCGCTGGTTGCCCGGTAGATGCTGCATGGCCGCGACGAAGGCCAGCTCGATCGATTCGCGCTGCTCGTACCGGGCGCCCGGGGCCATCCCGACCGCGCCGTCGGACGGGTACGGCCCGAGCCAGGCCACGTCGGTCCTCGGCGCGTCGTCGACGATCGCGCGTTCGCTGGACGGCCCGAGGTCGATCGGGAGGGCCCGCCGGCCCCGATGCTCCACAATGTCCAGACAGGTCCGGGTGGCCACCGTGTAGAGCCACGACCGCAGCGATCCGCGGCCCTCGAACCGATCCAGCCCACGCCAGGCCCGGACCAGCGCCTCCTGCAGCGCGTCGTCGGCGTCGTGGGCCGAGCCCAGCATCCGGTAGCAGTGCGCGTGCAGCTCGCCCCGCAGCGGAGCCACCACGCGGGTGAACTCCTCGTCGGTCGTCCCAGTGGGCTGAGAAATTGTCGCCACGACCGATGATTCTGCCTCACGTCGGCGGTCTTCTCCTTGACCGACCAGAGGAGACGAAGATGACCAGGGCACAGACGCATCCGTTCCAGCTCCGCGGGGCCGATCCCCGGCGGTGGTTGGTGCTCGCCCTGCTGTGTGGACTGCAGTTCATGATCCTGCTCGACGTCACCGTGGTGAACGTCGCGCTGCCCCGGATCCAGGACGGCCTCGGCTTCTCCGAGTCCGGCCTGACCTGGGTCGTGAACGGCTACGTCCTCGCGGCCGGCGGGCTGTTGCTGCTCGGCGGTCGGCTCGCCGACGTCTTCGGGCGCAAGCGTCTGCTGCTCACGGGGGTGGTCATCTTCGCCGCCTCCTCCGCGGTCTGCGGGTCCGCGGTGAACCCGGCCATGATGATCGCCGGGCGGTTCGCCCAGGGTATGGCCGAGGCGATCGCGGCGCCGGCGGCGCTGGGCCTGATCGCGCTGCTGTTCACCGATCCCCGTGAGCGGACGAAGGCGCTGGGCCTGTGGGGCGGCCTGCTCGCGCTCGGCGGCACGCTCGGCAGCGCGATCTCCGGCGTACTCACCGGCCTGGCGAACTGGCGCTGGATCTTCTTCATCAACGTCCCGGTGGCGCTGATCGTGCTGGCCGTCCTGCCCCGCCTGGTCGCCGAGAGCCGGATGGTGCGCGCCCGGGACAGCGGCGCGAGAGCTTGCCGAGCGCCCATCAACGCTGGCCTGGACGTCCCTGGGGCGCTCGCCTCGACTGCCGGGCTGATCTGCCTCGTGTACGGGCTGAACTCCGCCGCCTCGCACCCGTGGGACTCGGCCTCGGTGCTGCTGCCGCTGCTCGCCGGAGCCGCCCTGCTAGCCGCGACCGTCGTCCTCGAACGCCGGGCCAGCGACCCGCTGATCCCGCTGTCGTTCTTCGCCAACCGGACCCGATCGGTGGTCAACGTGGCCACCCTTGGCTTTACGGCGGCGTTCACCGCGTACACGTTCATGCTCACCCTGTACGAGCAGCACGTGCTGGGCTGGTCGCCGCTGCGCGGTGGGCTGTCGTGGCTGCCGCTCGGCCTGGCGATCGGAGCCGGCATCGGCGTGAGCACGGCGCTGGTCCCGCGCCTGGGCGTCAAGGCGCTCGCGGCGATCGGCTTCCTCGGTGCGGCCGCCGGGCTGTTGGTGACCAGCACGATCGGTGTCGACTCCACGTACGTCGGCGGCATCCTGCCGGGAATGGTCGTGTTCGGGCTCTTCGCCGGGGTCACCATGCCGGCCGCGACCAACGCCGCGCTGCACGGCGTGACGGGTCAGGACTCGAGCCTGGCGTCGGGGGTTCAGGGCACCGCGCAGCAGGTCGGCGGGGCGCTCGGACTCGCGGTACTGGTGACCGTCGCGGTGCGCGGCGCCGCGAGCGGCCGGGCCGACGGCGTGGCCGACCGCGTCGCCACGACGGCCGGGTACGCCGGGGCGCTGCGCATCGGCGCCGTCCTGCTGGTGATCGGCGGCCTGCTCATCGCGCTGCTCCTCGAGCGGGTCAGCACCACGATGCGCGACCCGCGGGCCGAGATGGTGGAGGCCGGCTAGCGTTTCCTCCGACCCCCGCCGCACGCGATGATGGCCGTGACCACGACGGAGGGAGCAGGCGTGACCGCGAGCGAGCTGGCCCGGGTGGGCCTGGTGGGCACGGGCCGGATGGGCACGGCGATGGGGGAGCGGATCCTCGCCGCCGGGCACGCGCTGACCGTCTACAACCGGACGCCCGAGCGGGCCAAGGCTCTCCTCGACGCCGGCGCGGCCCGTGCCGATCGGCTGGAGGACCTTGCCTCCACCTCGGATGTGGTGGTCACCGTGCTCACCGACGACGCCGCCGTCGACTCAGTCTACAGTGGACTTCTGGCTGGTTCGCCCGAAGGCACGCTGTTCGTGGAGTCGAGCACCGTCCGCGCCTCCACCATCACCCGCCTGGATCCTCTGGTGCGCGCGGCCGGGGCCCGGTTGGTCGACGCTCCGCTGGCCGGGCCGCCGCCGGCCGCGAGGGCGGGTCAGCTCATGGTGTTCGCCGGCGGCGACGGGGCCGACGTCGAGCGCGCGCGACCCGTCTTCGACACGTACGCGCGCCGGGTCGAGCACCTCGGCCCGGTCGGCGCCGGCATCACCATGAAGCTGGTCCTGATGGCCCCGATGGGCGTGTTCTTCGCCGCCCTGGGCGAGAGTCTGGCCATCGGCGCGCAGTCCGGGCTGGACCGGGCCGCGATGCTCGGCGTGATCCTGGACTCGCAGGTCGCGCCGCCAGCCCTGCGGGACCGGGCGCCCCGGTTGCTCGACGCGGAGCTTCCGGCCAACTTCGAGGTGAGCGGCGTACGCAAGGACCTGCAGGCGATCGTGGGTACCGGCCAGGACGTCGGCGTACCCATGAGCGTGGCGGCGGCCGCGCTGGGGCTGTACGCCGGTGCGTCGGCGGCGGGCTTCGGCGATGCCGACCTGGTGCACATCGTCGACTACGTCGGGTGGGTGGCCAGCCGTACAGTGCCTCGTACACCTGCTGGCTAAGGACGCGACCCACGTCACTACGGGCCTAATGGCTTTGCGCCGGCCCGACGGCATTTGGTGAGATCGAGCCCATGACGGGGAGACGGCTCGACGCATCCAGGTTGTTACCCCCGAAGGGCTTACCCCGGGCGATCTCGCTCCAGTCCGCGGTCATCGCGGTCGGCGGCGGCACGTTCCTCACCGGCAGCGTCGTCTTCTTCACGCACGTACTCCGGTTGAGCCCCTTGCAGATCGGCACCGGGCTGTCGATCGCCGGCCTGGTCAGCCTCTTCGCCTCGATGCCGCTGGGCGCGCTCGCCGACAAGGTGGGCGGCCAGCGCGCGTGGGTGATCGGCGCGGTCGCCGAGGCGATCGGCTTCGTGACGTACCCGCTGGCGCGGTCGTTCCTCGCGTTCATCCTCGTCATGATCCTGACCGGGTTGGCCGACACGTTCGCCAACGCGGGCCGCACGATCTACACCGCCGACGCGATCCCAGCCGAGCAGCGGGTCCGCACGATGGCGTTCGCCCGCGCGTACCTCAACGTGGGCTTCACGATCGGCGCCGGCCTGGGCGCCGCCGCCCTGGCCGCGGACTCCACCGCCGCGCTCGTCACCATGGTGCTGCTGAACGCCGCGGTCCTGCTGGTCAACTCGGTCATGGTGGCCCGGCTCCCGGCCGCCCCGGCGGTGCACCACGACGGCGTCAAGTGGTCCCGGCTGGCCGTACTCCGGGACATGCCGTACCTGTGGCTGTCGGTCCTGCTCGGCGTGTTGTGGTTCCACGGCGTCATCTTCAACGAGATCATTCCGCTGTGGGCCATCACCCACACCGATGCGCCCAGGCCGCTGCTCGGCGCGCTGTTCGCGCTCAACACGGTGATGGCGGTGACGCTCCAGGTCCCGGCGACCCGCGGGGCGGACTCGCTGCCGGGCACCGTGCGGTTGCTGCGGTGGGGGGCGTGGGCGACCGCGATCGCCTGCCCGATCGCCGCGCTGTCCGGCATGACCCACGGCTGGCTGACCATCGCGGTCCTCGCCGCGGCGGTCGCGTTGACCACCGCCACCGAGCTGTGGACCTCGGCCGCGCAGTGGTACTTCCAGACCGAGATCCCGCCGGCCGCCCACCGCGGGGCGTACGTCGGGACCAGCCGAATGGTCGTCTCGGCCGCGCGGATGATCGCCCCGGCCGGGCTGACGCTGCTGGCGATCCAGACCGGCGGCTGGGGCTGGTGGCTGATCGCGGCCCTCTTCGTCGGATGCGCGTTCGTGGCCGGCCCCGCGGTCGCCTGGGTCACCCGTACCCCTCGGGTCGGTCAGGCTCCCCCGGTTCCTGCCGCCGCGGTGGCCTCGGCTGTCGCCTGACTCAGTACGTCACAGCTTCTGTACGCCACCGCTTCAGTACGCCACCGCTTCAGTACGCAACGGTGCAGTGCCCGAGCGTGGGATCATCGGCGGTGGCCAGGTCCACCACCGCGGCCGCGAAGTCCACAATGGATATCCGCGGCGCTCCCTGCGGGTCGTCCAGCATCCGGTGGTCGCCGACGCGGTACTGCCCGGTCCGCCCACCCGGCGCTATCACCGCCGGCGGGCATAGGTACGTCCATCTGTCGTTTGTGCCGGCGCGCAGCTCGGTCAACGCCGCGACGTGGGCCAGGCTGTTGCGTCGCCGCTCGGGCGGGAACGTCGGGGAGTCCACGTAGAGCCCGGTGTCGGTCAGCAGGGTGCCAGCCCCGCCCACGATGAGCAGCCGGGTGTCTGTGCCCCGGACCGCTTCCAGCAGTGCCCTCGCGGCCCAGCCGAGCAGGTCGTCGGGCTGCTCGGGGGTCCACCCGATGGCGCTGACCACGGCGTCCCGGTCCGCGCAGGCCGCTCGTACCTGGTCCTGGTCTGCGAGATCGACCGTTTGCGC
>Ga0068864_100001967_pt1 | contig 16895 bp, 20 predicted proteins | sample KBSSwiS72_FD_66586 | JGI IMG/M metagenome (GOLD analysis project Ga0068864, IMG submission 66586) | Switchgrass rhizosphere microbial communities from Kellogg Biological Station, Michigan, USA - KBS Switchgrass S7-2 | ecosystem: Host-associated > Plants > Roots > Rhizosphere > Soil ... | reverse complement strand
CGGGCCGAGCGGGTGGGCGAGCTGAAGGTCAAGATCAGCGGCTGCATCAACGCCTGCGGCCACCACCATGTCGGCCACATCGGCATCCTGGGGGTCGATAAGAAGGGCGAGGAATTCTACCAGCTCACCCTCGGCGGCTCGGGAGCGGAAGACGCCGCGGTCGGCCAGGCGCTCGGCCCGGCCCTGCCGTACGACAAGGTCGCCGACGCCGTCGACACCCTCGTGGAGGTCTATCTGCGTGAACGCGCCGATGGCGAACGCTTCCTCGACACCTTCCGCCGCACCGGCGTCGCCCCCTTCAAGGAGGCTGTCTATGCCGTCGCGGATTAGGCTCAAGGACGGCGTCTTCAGACTGGTTGAGGATCCGTTCACCGCGGTCTCCGACGACTGGGCGATCCCGCAGGGCGACGTGATCATCTCGCTCACCCGCTTCCAGGCGGAAGGCGAGCGGCTGCTCTCGGAAGGCCGCAAGGTGGGCGTGCGGCTGGAAGCCGACGAGGAGGTCGAGGCGCTGGCCTACGACCTGCCGCGTCTCTCCGTCGTGGCGCTTGTCTTCCCGAAGTTCGGCGACGGCCGGGCCTACAGCTACGCCTCGCTGCTGCGCGAGCGGTTTAATTATCAGGGCGAGCTACGCGCCGTGGGCGACGTACTTCGCGAGCAGGCGGGCTTCATGGTCCGCTGCGGTTTCGACGCCTTCGAGCCGGCGGACGGCTCGACCCCGGAAGACTGGGAAAGGGCCGCCCATCGCTTCCGCCACGCCTATCAACGCTCGACCGACCGCCGGACTCCGGCGTTCGTGGAGCGGGGAGAGTGAGTATGGCCTACGACCTTTCGTCAGATCGGTCCCTGACTTTGGCGGCCCGGCTCGACGCCGAATTGCGTCACGCCCATCCGCGCACCGTACTGGAAGCCGCCGTCGAGACCTTCGGCGACAGCCTGGCGCTGGTCTCGTCCTTCGGGGCGGAGTCGGCGGTGCTGCTCGACCTGGTCTCGAAGGTGAAGAAGGACATGCCCGTCCTCTTCCTCGACACCGGCATGTTGTTTGGCCAGACGCTGGACTACCGCCGCATGCTGGCCGACCGCCTGGGCCTGACAGATGTGCGCGACCTACGTCCGCGCTACCAGGACCTGGCGACCGCTGACCCCGAAGCCAAGCTCTGGCAGACCGACACCGACGCCTGCTGCGAAGTGCGCAAGGTGATCCCGCTGGACCGCGCCCTGCAGCCCTTCGATGCCTGGATCACGGGCCGCAAGCGCTTCCAGGGCGGCGCCCGCCTGGCGCTGCCGGTGGTGGAGCAGGCCGATCATCAGATCAAATTCAATCCGCTGGCCAACTGGACCAAGGCCGACCTCGACGCCTATGCGGCCGAAAACGAGCTGCCGGCCCATCCGCTGGTCGCCCAGGGTTTCCCGTCGATCGGCTGCTGGCCCTGCACCAAGCCGGTGGAAGAGGGCCAGGACGCGCGCGCCGGCCGCTGGGCGGGCTCGCAAAAGACCGAATGCGGCATACATCTGGCTCGGGCGCCCGGCGCCGTCGCCAATGTCGGCGGCGACATTTGACGGCCATCACTAGAGCGTACACACCCGATGAATGATCTCTCCCTGGCTCCTGCGCCCGTGAAAGCCGGCGGCGCCTTCTTTGTCGAGACCGTGACCTGGGTCCAGCACTGGACCGAGAGCCTGTTCTCGTTCCGCACGACGCGTGATCCGAGCCTGCGGTTTTCCTCGGGCCAGTTCGTGATGGTCGGGCTGACCAAGGAGGACGGCAAGCCGCTGGTGCGGGCCTATTCCATCGCTTCGCCCGCGTGGCACGACGAGCTGGAATTCTACTCGATCAAGGTGGCCGACGGCCCGCTGACCTCGCGCCTGCAGAACATCAAGGTGGGCGACGAGGTGCTGATCGGACGCAAGTCCACCGGCACGCTGGTGCTGGACGGCCTCAAGCCCGGCAAGCGGCTCTACATGCTGGGCACCGGCACGGGGCTCGCGCCCTGGCTGTCGCTGGCCCGCGATCCGGACGTCTATGAACGGTTCGACGACGTGATCGTCACCCACACCGTGCGCCAGGTGGCCGACCTGAACTATCGAGAGTTGCTGTCGCATGAGTTGCCCAACGACGAGATCCTCGGCGAACTGGTTGCGGGCAAGCTTCGCTACTATCCGACGGTGACCCGGGAGCCTTTCGTGACTGAGGGCCGGATCACCGACCTGATCGCCTCGGGCAAGCTCTTCGACGACCTCGGCGTCCCGCCGTTCGATCCGGCCGTGGACCGGGTGATGCTCTGCGGCGGTCCCTCGGTGCTGGCCGACCTGAAGCAGCAGATGGTCGAGTTCGGCTACGAGGAAGGCTCCATCGCCAGTCCCGGCGACTTCGTCCTCGAGCGAGCCTTCGTCGAGACCTAGGTGGCGCGGGCCAGCACAAAGGCCGCGCGTTCCTCGATTGTCCCTTTCGGCACGACGACCGGCTCGTAGCCCAACGCTGGCAGCGTGCCGAGTATCTGCTCGAAGACGGCCTCCATTCGCGACCAATCCTCGCGTCGCTCGGCGTCCGTGCCGTAGATCGCCTCCCAGGGCGGGAAGACGAAGACGCGGTGGTTGTAGCGCCGCGTGCGGATGGACTCGATCAGGGACGGTGAGGGCGGAACACCGTTCGCGCCGTACATGTCCATGATCCCGCGGTCGAAGAAAACACGCCGCGCCTCGTGGGTCAGGCCGTCGAAATCGGCGATATCGCGGGCGGTGGTGAGGGCGCAGCACGCCTTTGCGTCGATCCACGGAAGAGCGTCGCCGCCGGCCTCCACCTGCTCGCGGATCACGGCGCGGATGTTTTCCTCGACGACAAGCTCGCCGGACGCCTGCAGGTGGCGCAGCAGTGTCGTCTTGCCGGTTCCACCGCCGCCGGTGAAGACGAAGAAGTTCGGTTTCTCGATCACGATGCGCTCCAGGACACGGTTTTTCGCGCCGGCGGCAGGCCAACGCGCAAGTCGTCCGGGGAGATTTGGCCGGGCGCGGTCCGAGGCTAGTTCGGCGGGCAGCCCTTGAACTCACCGACCTTGACGGCGGTGAGACTGGCGAGGTTCAGGGTCCTGGCTTGGCTCATCGAGCGGGCCCCTGTGCCGGTGTAGAGGTCGATGCGCTGGCCCTTGATCGCGCCGCCGACGTCGGAGGCGTACCAGTAACCATCGTGCGTGGAGCCGTCGGGCATCTTAAGGCCGACGGTTTCCTTGATGAAAAGCACGCTGCGCTTGGGGATCAGCTTCGAATCGATGGCGACCGTGCGCATGGCTACGACCTTGCAGCCCAGCGAGTCCAACGCGCCTACGCCCTTGGCGCCGGCGTGATAGAGCGTGGCCTTGAGGTTCCAGCCAGGACCCGACGGAAGCGTGCCGGTGACCATGGACGTGATCAGGTCGCCAAGCGGGTCATTTGACTCGGCATGCGCGCTAGAACCGATAGCGATCAGGGGGAGTACTGCCAGGGCGGCGAGGCGGCGTCGCATGGACGGCGTCCTCCTTCGTCGTTGAACTGGTATTGAGGCGAGTCTAGGTGGAGTCCGCTGTGGCGGCAACCCACCTCAGGGTGCGACGCCTTGGCCTGTAAGCAAATCTAACAGTGGCCGTGAGGCGTGATCGCTTGCGGTCCTAGGCGAACTGGCCTCATGGGGCGGGCCACGCACGGAGAGAGGCTCATGAAAATCTACGGGGATTCGATCTCAGGGAATTGCCTTAAGGTGAAGTGGGTGGCCGATCTTCTGGGCCTTTCCTACGATTGGATCGAGACTGACATCATGGTCGGATCGAGCCGCACGCCGGACTTCCTGGCGATGAATCCAGCAGGCCAGGTGCCGGCCGTGATCCTCGATGACGGCCGCCCGCTCGCCCAGTCCAACGCGATCATCCTGCACCTCGCCGAAGGGTCCGATTTGATCCCCAAGGACGCCTACGACAGGGCTCGGATGCTCGAATGGATGTTCTGGGAGCAGTACAGCCACGAGCCTTACGTCGCCGTGGCGCGGTTCCAGGTGCGCTACCAGGGCAAGCCGGTCGCCGAGCTTGAGCCGCGCCTCGTGGAGCGGGGCAGGGCGGCGCTGCAGCGGCTGGAAGACGGCCTGGCGGAGAGCTCCTTCCTGGTCGGATCGTCCCCCAGCCTCGCGGACGTAGCGCTGGTGGCCTACACCCGCGTGGCCCACGACGGCGGCTTCGATCTGGCGAACTATCCGCGGGTGAAGGCGTGGGTGGGACGCGTCGAGCAGGCGCTCAACATCGGCGCCTGAAATCGAAGGTTGAGCGCTTGCCTTGACCGGTCCGGGGCCGCAAACCTCGACCGCATGAAAAGCCTTGTACGCCTCGCGCTCGCCGCCCTTGTCACCGCCGCGCCGGGAGCCGCGCTCGCCTGGGGAAACACTGGCCACCGGTTTATCGGGGAGGTCGCCGTGGCGGCGCTGCCGGCCAGTCTGCCCGGCTTCCTGCGCACCCCCCAGGCGGCCATCGACGTCGGCGAATATTCCCGCGAGCCCGATCGGTCCAAAGCGTCGGGCAAGATGCATGACGCCGACCGCGACCCGGGCCACTACCTCGACCTGGGCGATGACGGCAAGGTGTTCGGCGGCCCGGCGCTCAGCGCCCTGCCGCTCACCCGCGAGGACTACGACACTGCCCTGCGCGCCGTCGGCCAGAACAACTGGAAGGCCGGCTACCTTCCGTACTCCATCGTCGACCGCTACCAGCAGCTCGCCAAGGACTTCGCCTACTGGCGGGTCCTGAAGGCGGCGGAAGCCAACCCCAAATGGAAGGCCCATCGCGCCTTCTTCACCGCCGATCGCCGCCGGCGCGAGGCTCAGATCCTGTTGGACACGGGCCAACTCTCTCACTTCGTCGGCGATGGCAGCCAGCCGCTGCACGTGACGATCCACTTCAACGGCTGGGGGGCGAACCTGCCGAACCCGCAGGGGTTCTCCAACGCCCACCTGCACGCCCCCTTCGAGTCCGACCTCGTCCAGGCCACCGTCACTCGCAAGATGGTCGAGGCCAAGGTCGCGCCCCTCAAGCCCGTGACCGGCCCCATCGAAAAACACACTGCCGACTACCTCGCCGTGACGGGAGCGCTGGTCGTGCCGTTCTATGAGATGGAAAAGGCCGGCGGTCTGAAGCCGGGGGACCCGCGCGGGACCGCGCTCGCAGTCCAGCAGATCGCGGTGGGCGCCTCGGAACTCCGCGACTTGGTCGCTGACGCCTGGCAGGTCAGTGCGACCCAGTCATTGGGCTTTCCGGCGATCTCGGTCGCCGACGTCATGGCCGGCAAGATCGATCCCTACTCGGCGCTCTATGGAACTGAGTGATGTCCGCTCCCCAATTCGGCGACCCTGAACCGGGCCGCACCTATCGCGACCGTCCGGCGGCCTTCGGGATTGTCGAGCGAGATGGGCAGATCGCCCTTGTCCGGATAGAAAAGCCGAACCATCCGGCCTGGATCGACCTTCCCGGCGGTGCGCTCGACCCCGGGGAAGACGCGAGGCAGGCGGTCGTTCGGGAGTTCGGCGAGGAGTCCGGTCTGGAGGTCGCGCCGGTTGAGGCCTACGCCCGCGCCGACCAGCGCTTCATCAACACCGACGGCGAGGCGTTCAACAATCGCGGGACCTTCTTCACCCTGACGCTCGTGGGCGAGGACGAGGGCCTGAAGATCGAGGACGACCACGCCCTGGTCTGGCTGGCCCCCGCTGAGGCGCTTGTTCGCTTGCGGCATGAGGCCCACGCCTGGGCGGTCGCGGCCTGGCTGCGCCTGAAGCGCTAGCGCCGCGCCGCATCTGCGGCTAGTCGAGGGCCAATCCGGGAGATTCCATGGCGGCCCAGCTTATTGACGGAAAGATCTACGCCGAGCGCCTGCGCACGCAGGTTGCGGCCGAGGTGGCCCAGCTGAGAGCCGACTACGGCATCCAGCCCGGCCTGGCCGTGGTGCTGGTGGGCGACGACCCCGCCAGCCAAATCTATGTCAGGTCCAAGGGTGAGCACTCGCTGGCTGTGGGCATGCATTCGGTGACCCACCGGCTGCCGGCCGATACGGCCCAGCACGACCTTCTGCGCCTCGTGGGCGATCTGAACGCCGATCCCTTGATCCACGGCATCCTGGTGCAGCTTCCCTTGCCCGATCACCTCGACCAGCGGGCGGTCCTCGCCGCGATCAATCCGGACAAGGACGTCGACGGACTGCACGTGGTGAACGCCGGCCGGTTGGCCAGCGGCATCCCCGCGCTGACGCCCTGCACGCCGCTGGGCTGCATGATCCTGCTGAAGGAGACGGTCGGCGACCTGACCGGCAAACGGGCCGTGGTGGTCGGCCGCTCGGTGCTGGTCGGCCGCCCGATCGCGCAGTTGCTGTTGCAGGCCGACTGCACCGTGACCATCGCCCACTCCCGGACCCAGGACCTGCCCGCCGTCTGCCGCGAGGCCGATGTGCTGGTGGCCGCGGTCGGCCGGCCACGGATGATCCGCGGCGACTGGATAAAGCCCGGCGCGGCGGTGATCGACGTCGGCATCAACCGCGTGCCGTTCGACGATCCGGTGAAAGCCGCCGCCGGCCGCACAAAGGTGGTGGGCGACGTTCACTTCAAGGAAGCCATGGAGGTAGCCGGCTGGGTGACCCCGGCTCCCGGCGGCGTGGGCCTGATGACCGTCGCCTGCCTGCTTCAGAACACCGTTACGGCCGCCCGTCGCCAGGCCGGCATCGACGCGAACTAGACTGTGGCCTGGTCGGCCCAGGCCACGATCTGGCTGAGGGTGTCGGCGACGGCCTTGTCGTAAGCCGCGACGATCGCGCCCACGCGATTGTCAGCGGCCTGGGTTTTGACCTCGAAGATGCGCTCGTCGACCTTCGAGAGGTCGGCCTTGGTCATGACCCCGCGGACCCGGACTACCACGGTGGGCGCACTATCCGGTCCGGCCTCGTAGCGGGCCTCGAAACTGCGCACATCGAGCCGCAGCACATAGTCGCTCTTGCTCACCTGGCCGCGAGAGATCAGGCGCACCCGGCCGGGATCGGTGTCAAAAGCGCTCTGGACGGCTTCGTTCCAGAGCACGCTCGCCGGAGCGATCCATCGGCTTTGGGCGATGTACGCCGCCTTGCCGCCGTTGACCGTAAGGATGCGGTCTCCCGCCGCTTCGCTCTGGAAGAGCCCATTGGCCTGGAACACGGCGACGGTCCCGACTGTGGCCGCCGCCGCAGCGCCGGGCTGACCAAAGCGGTAGAGCTGCGACGGCTTGGATTTTGGCAGCAGGGTGATGCAGCCACTGAGCGCAAGCGCTGCGGCCCCGATGATGACGACACGAAGGGCGGCGCGGATCATGGCTTCACCTTGATTTCGTCGGCGGCGCCCTTGCCCAGTGCGCCGGTCGGACTTCTCTGGATCTCGTTGACCAGCCGTTCGAGCGCCTCGGTGGCGCTCTGGAGTTGGATGACGGCCGCCGTGATCTGGGGCAGGCCGGTCGTGGCGAACTCGCTGGCGGGCCCCTGCAGCTTGGCCATCAGCACCCGCGCATCGTGGGCGGTCTCCTTTGCCTCTTGGGCAGCGTCGGCAATGTTCTTCACGCCCCGGCGGCCGTCGGTGTCGACGATCTGACGCCCGGACTGGGTGAGCGCGGTGACCTGCTGGGAGGCCGCGTCGATGTCTTGAATGGCTTTCTGGGCGTCGGCGAGGATCGCCTTGCGTTCGCGAAGCTCCGCGGTGACGGCCTGGGTGTCCGAAAGCGCGGCCGAGAAGGTCTTCACGTTCTGGTCGGAGAGCACGCGGTTGACGCGGTCCAGCGCCTCGATGGTGCGGGTCAGCACCGTGCCGCCGCCCTCCAGCAGGTCCGCGAGCGCGCTGCGCTGGCTCTTCAGGATCGGCACGCACTCGCGGATGGCCATGCGCTCGCAGCGGATCTTCTCCACCGTCTTGAGAAGCGGCTTTGACGGCGTGCCTGCAGTGATCTGGACGTAGTTCACGCCGGTGATCCCCTGCGGCTCCAGGGTCGCGTAGCTGTCGATGCGGATCGGGACGTCGGACGTCACCCGGGCGCGTGCGATCACTCGGCTCGGGTTGGTGCGGTCAAGCGCGATCTTGGTGACCTCGCCGACCTTGATGCCGTTGAAATGGACTTCACCGCCCTGGTTCAACCCACGCACCGGCCCCTGAAAGACCACGTCATAGAGGTCATAGTCATGGGCGAATTGCAGCCTGGCCAGCCAGACGATGAAGATCACCAGCCCGACGGAAAGGATCAGGGTCGACAGCCCCACAAGAGCGTAGTTGGCGTTCTTTTCCATCAGGCCTCAGTCCTTGCCTTGGCCCCGGCGGCGCGGCCGCGTGGTCCTAGGAAGTATTCCTTGATCCAGGGGTGATCCGACTTCTCGAGCTCGCGCACCGGCGCGATCGCCACGACATGCTTGTCGGCCAGCACGGCCACCCGGTCGGTGATCTCATAGAGGGTGTCGAGGTCGTGGGTGATCATGAAGACGGTGAGGTCCAGGCTGTCGGAGAGGTCCTCTATCAGCTCGTCGAAGGCGGCCGCCGAAATCGGGTCCAGGCCCGCCGTCGGCTCGTCGAGGAACAGGAGCTCGGGGTCGAGCGCCAGCGCCCGCGCCAGCCCGGCGCGCTTGCGCATGCCGCCGGAGAGTTCGGCGGGCTTGAGCACCCCGGCCTCGGGGCCCAGGCCCACCAGCGCGATCTTCAGGTTCGCCAGGTCGTAGATTTCCTGACGGCTAAGGTTGGTGTGCTCGAAGAGCGGAGCGGCGACGTTCTCGGTGACCGTGAGGTTGGAGAACAGCGCGCCCTGCTGGAAGAGCACGCCCCAGCGTCTCTCGATGACGCTCCAGCGTCGCCGCGAGGCGCTTTCGATGTTCTGCCCGAAGACCTTGACCACACCGGCGGCCGGTCGCTTCAGCCCGATGATAGTGTTGAGCAGGACGGACTTGCCGGTTCCGGAGCCGCCGACGACGCCCATGACCTCGCCGCGGCGGACGCTCAGGCTGAGATGGTCGTGGATGATGTTGTCGCCGAACTGCGAGCGGAGGTCGCGCACTTCGAGGGCCGGCCCGCGAGTTTCCGCGTCGTCCTCCGCGGGCGGGATTGTGGGAGTGGGCTCGCTCATAGGTCCAACTTCATGAACACGAGAGCGAAGGCGGCGTCGATCATGATGATGGCGAAGATGGCGTGCACCACCGCCGCCGTCACACGCCGGCCGAGGGACTCCACATCGTTGCCGACTTCCAGGCCCTGCCGGCAGCCGATGCCTGCGATGACCATGGCCATGACCGGCGCCTTGCTCAGGCCCACGAAGAAGTGCTGCGGCCCGACGTTGTCGACGATCCGCTGCAGGAAGAACGTGGGGCCGAGGTCCAGCACCGTCCAGACCACTACAAGGCCGCCGAGCAGGCCGGCCAAGGTCGCCACGAAAGTCAGCAGCGGGATGGTGAGGAACAACGCTGCGAACCTGGGGAAGACCAGCGCTTCGAAGGGATCGACGCCCATGACCTGCATGGCGTCGATTTCCTGGTTCATCTTCATCGATCCGATCTCGGCGGCGAAGGCGGAGGCCGAGCGGCCCGCCAGCAGGATGGCGGTGATGATGATGTTGAACTCGCGCAGCACCGCGATCCCGATCAATTCGACGGCGAAGACCTCGGCCCCAAATTGCTGCAGCATGTTGGCGCCCAGGAGACCCACGACCGCGCCGATGAAGAACGACGTGATCGCCACGATCGGTATCGCGTCGAGTCCCGCACGCTCCATGAGCGAAACGATCGCCGCCCACCGAATGCGCTTGGGCGAGACGAAGAGGTAGCCGACCGTCCGGGCGATGGTCACCAGCAGGTGGCCGAGGAAGGCCATGGTGTCGACGCCCTCGTCGGCGACGTTCATCACGCCCTTGCCGATGCGGACGGTGAGTTCGTGGAAGCCCTTCGGCTCCTCAACGACGACGGGCTCGGTCTTCACGGCCGCGCCGACGAGCTCGAGGAGCCGCCGGTTCTCAGGTCTCGCCTCTACCCGGGCAAGGTCGAAGTCGGGGCCGCCGGCGCGAATCAACGCGTAGGCCCCGGCCGTGTCGAGGCGATGGACCTTGGTGACGTCGATCTTGCGGTTCGGGCGGCCCTCAAGTTCCTGGGCAAGGCCCGCGGGAATGTCGCCCAGATTGTTGGCGGTCCAATCGCCCGACAGTACGACGGTGGAGCCTTCCGCGGCCCCGGTCACACTGAACTCAGCCGATCTTGCCATATGAGAACCGTCTCGCGGGCCAAAGAACTCGGGCGCGGCCCGCTTTTCGAGTCGCGCTAGCTTGAGAGATGTGACCCTAGCAGAGGCGACGCAACGGCCGAACGCGCTTATGGCGCCGGTTGTTCCGTCTCGGGCCTCTTTAGGCTTTTTATGCTTTCTCGCGCAGAGGTGATCGCCACGGCAAAGCTGAGCCTACATTTGGCCAAACTAACCTCACTAAGCATGGACCCTGGGCCCGCGAGCGGGCCTGCGTTGCGTCGTCTTGGGTTGGAGAGTCCGTTGAGCCGTCAGATCGAGTTGGCTGGAAAGTCAGGAGCCCGTTATCGCTACACTCCGCTGCAGGAGGAGCGCTTCCTGCCGCCGGCTGGCGCGAATTTCGTCATCGCCAAGCTGACCAAGGAGGGGGCGACCGTCATGTACGCCGGCGAGACGGATAACCTTGCCAACCAGACCTGGCGACATGCACTTGAGAAGGCGCGCGAGGAGTACCGCGACGCCGCGATCCTCACCCGTCTCAATGTCACCCGCGCCGTTCGCAAGGCCGAGCAGGAGGATCTGGTGGAAGAGCACCAGCCGCCGATGAACCTGGAGAGCCGCGCCTAGCGCCGACGCGCGCACACGGCCATGCTGGCCGCGTGGAAAGACCCGCCATTGTCATCTTCGGGGCCGCCGTCATGGGCGACGGTCGCCCGTCGCCGTCGCTGCTGCGGCGGATCGGTTACGGGCTGAAGGCGGCGGCGGAGCATCCCGGCGCGCCGATCCTCTGTTCGGGCGGCGTGGGGCGGGCAGGGCCGTCGGAAGCCTCGATCATGGCGCAGGTCCTACGCGGCCGGGGCGTGGCGTCCGAGCGCGTGGTTCTCGACGAGTCCAGCCTCGATACCCTGCAAAGCGTGATCGCGGCGGCCAGGTTTGCGCGCCGGCGCGGGCTGGATGGCGTGATCGTCTGCACCGACAGCTATCACCAGCCGCGTATCCGTCTGATGCTGGGTGCGCTCGGCGTCGCCACCGCGGCGGGACCGACGCAGCGAGGGCGTGCGGGCACGCGCATGGCTTACTGGATCAGGATGCACCTGCGAGAGGCGTTCGCGATCCCCTACGACGTGGGGATCGTGGTGGCTCGCCGGAGCGAATTCATGGCCGCCATCGCCGCCGACTAGAACTGGCCGAATCGGATTTCAGAGCTTCCCGCCGGCAGTTCGATGGTCATGCCGTCCCTGGAGAGGCGCCAGTCCAGCGGCCCGCCGGCGTCCATGCCCTTGGTGAAGGCTTCCGGGGTGTAGAACGGCAGGCCGGCCTGGATCAGGTGGTAGAGCACCAACCGCTTGACGCCGGCCGCGCGCGCGATGTCGGCCGCCTCCACCGGGGTGGTGTGGTAGGTGAGGGTGTCGGTCATCAGCGAGCTCATGCGCGCGTTGCCAAGTGCGGCCAGCCCCGAGGCCAATTGCCGGGTCATGTCGTTGTTCTGGGCCTCATGGATCAGCACGTCGGCGCCCTTGGCGGCCTCAGCCAGTGGCGGCCATTTGCGGGTGTCGCCGCTGATCACCACGGAGCGGCCCTTGTAGTCGAAGCGGTAGCCGTAGGCGGGGGTAACCGGGTCGTGCGCCACGACGATGGCGGTGACGGTCAACGGCCCGTCGCGCCAGGCGACCGCGGTGGCGGCGCCGGACGCGCCCGCCTTCGGGACCGGCACGGCCTGGGCCTTGAGCAGTCCGGCGTCGATGGAGAACTTGTAGTCGCCGTGCTCGTGGTGAGCCTTGCGATAGCCGTGATCGAGTTCGTAGGCTTGGTTGAAACCCGCCGCGACCTTCTCGACCCCCGGAGGGCCGACCAGGGCCAGCGCCGCGGGACGCCCGGCGACCCAGCTCTGCAGGTTGAATTCTCCGACATCGCCGATGTGGTCGGAGTGCATGTGGGTCAGGAACACCGCCTTGGCCGTGGCCACCGGCATCCGCCAGAGCATCAGGTTCTCGGTCGCCTCGGGGCCGACGTCGACGAGGTAGAGGTTGTCGCCCGCCTGGATCGCGACGCAGGGCTTGGCGCGCCCCACGATCGGCAGCGGGCCGGACGTGCCGCAGAAGACAACCCTCAGGCCGTCGATCGGGCCGGTTGCCGCCGCGCTTGGCTGAGCCGACGCCGGCAGGGCGAGCAACGCGAGCGCCATCACCACAAATCCGAACAACCTCCGCATGCCGCATCCTCCTTCCGGAATCCAAGTTCACATTCTAAGGCGTAGGTCGCGGAAGGCCAGGGCTTTCGCCGAACGTTGATGGATGGCGCGTCAGTTCGTCTTGGCGCGGCCCGACTGGCCTTGGGTGATCAGGCGGGCGCTGCGCTGGTCGCGCACATAGATCCACAGCCAGCTCAGCGCGACGCTGAGCCGGTTGCGCAGGCCGATCAGGAAGTAGATGTGCGCCATGCCCCAGATCCACCAGGCCAGCGCGCCGCGCAGCTTGACCCGCCCGAAGTCGATCACCGCCTGGCGCTTGCCGATCTGAGCCAGGTTCCCGGCGTGCTTATAGTGGAAGGGTGTGGCCGCCGCGTCGCCGTGTAACCGCCGCACGATGGAGCGCGCCACATGCTGGCCCTGCTGCTTGGCGGCCGGGGCGATCCCGGGAACCGGCTTTCCGTCGGGACCATCGATCGTGGCGGTGTCGCCGATCGCGAAGATCTCCGGGTGGCCTGGAACCGTGAGGTCGGCAAGCACCTGCAGGCGCCCGGCGCGGTCGGCAGGCGCACCCGCCCACTCGGCGGCGGGTGACGCGCGCACGCCGGCGGCCCAGATGATCGTCCTGGCTTCCAGCCGCTCTCCATCGAAGACGACGCCCTGGGCTGTGCAGTCGGAGACCGGTCGGCCCAGCACGACCTCGACGCCCAGCTTCTCCAGCGAACGCTGCGCGTAAGCCGACAGATCCTCGGCGAAACCTGCCAGGACCCGTGGACCCGCCTCGATTAGGACGACGCGCGCCGCCCGCGTGTCGATGTTGCGGAAGTCCCTGGGCAGGGTGTCGCGCGCCAACTCTGCGATGGTGCCGGCAAGTTCGACCCCGGTCGGCCCGGCGCCGATGATCACGAACGTCAGGAACGCCGCGCGCGTGGCTGGATCGGTCTCGCTCTCCGCCCGCTCGAAGGCGACCAGCAGCCGGCGACGGATGGTGGTCGCGTCCTCCAGCGTCTTCAGGCCGGCGGCGAACGGTTCCCACTCGTCATGGCCGAAATAGGCGTGCCGCGCGCCGGTCGCGAGCACCAGGGTGTCGTAAGGCACGGCGGCGCCGTCCTCGAGCTGGACCAGGCGCGCATTGACGTCCACGCCGGTCACCACGCCGAGCAGAGTGGTCACCTCCGGCCGCCTCTGCATCAGGAACCGGATCGGCCAGGCGATTTCCGAGGTCGCCAGCGAGGCCGTGGCGACCTGGTAGAGCAGCGGCTGGAAGAGGTGGTGATTGCGCCGGTCGATCAGCGTGATGCTGACCGGCGCTCCGGCGAGCCCGCTGGCGGCCGCCAAGCCGCCGAAACCCACGCCGACGATCACCAACCGGTGTAGGGAAGGGGCCGGGACTTTCGGTTCGGAATTCAAGGTCTCTCCCGTAGCTGACGGCGAAGGTAGGCCGCATCCTGGAGCTTGTCGCCAATCCCCCATTGCCGCCGGCAGACAAAGCAACCATGTGCGAAGTCGCAATCAGGGATGGGACGAAACAACATGGCAATTCCGACTTCCGGACTTCAGCTGCGCTCGATCATCAAGGCGAGCGGCGAACTGGAACTTTCGCTGGCCGACACGCCGGTCGCTGCGCCCGCCGCCGACGAGGTGCTGGTCCGTATCGAGGGCTCGCCGATCAATCCGTCGGACCTCGGTCTGCTGCTAGGCGCGGCGGATATGTCGACCGCCAAGGCGTCGGGATCGGGCGCCGCCTCGACCGTCACCGCAACCGTGCCGCAGCCGCTGATGCGCGCCATGGCCGGCCGCCTCGACCAGTCCATGCCGGTGGGCAACGAAGGCGCCGGCGTGGTCATCGCCGCCGGCTCCGATCCCGCGGCGCAGGCGCTGATGGGCAAGACCGTCGCCATCCTCGGCGGCGCTATGTATGCGCAGTACCGCACGCTGAAGGCGGCCGACGTCCTGCCGCTGCCCGCCGGCGCGACAGCGGCCGATGGGGCGTCCTGTTTCGTCAATCCGCTGACGGCGCTGGGCATGGTCGAGACCATGCGCCGCGAGGGCCATACCGCGCTCGTCCACACCGCGGCGGCGTCGAACCTGGGCCAGATGCTCAACAAGATCTGCCTGAAGGACGGCGTCGAGCTGGTGAACATCGTGCGCAGCGCCGAGCAAGCCAAGATCCTCACCGACATCGGCGCGAAGCACGTGGTCGACTCCACGTCGCCGACCTTTATGGACGACTTGACCAATGCGCTGGTTGAGACCGGCGCGACGCTGGCCTTCGACGCCATCGGCGGCGGCAAGCTGGCGGGCCAGATCCTCACCGCCATGGAGATCGCCGCCGTCAAGCGGATGAAGGAATACAGCCGCTACGGCTCGACTACCTTTAAGCAGGTCTACATCTACGGCGGGCTGAACACCGGCCCTACTGAGCTCAACCGCGCCTTCGGCATGTCCTGGGGTCTTGGGGGCTGGCTGCTGACGCCCTTCCTGATGAAGATCGGGCCTGTCGAGGGCCAGAAGCTGCGCCAGCGCGTCGCCGACGAGCTCAAGACCACCTTCGCCAGCCACTACACGAAGGAAATCTCCCTCGCCGAGGCCCTGCAGCCGGAAATCATCGCCGCCTACAACAAGCGCGCTACGGGCGAGAAGTACCTGATCAACCCGGCGAAGGGATTGTAGGCGGCCGGGCTTAGATCGCCCGCCAGCCGCGCTCCGCCCAGACGTAGCGTCCGCCAAGGCTGCCGTCGCGAAGGAAGACCTCGATCGTGGCGGCGGCGTCGGCCTTGGCCATTTTCGTGCCGAGGGCGCGGGCGGCGAGCTCTGCGCTCTCGCCGCTTCGGAAGAACATCTCGTTGTCGAAATGCGCGGCTCTGACCGCCCATCCCTCGGCGCTGGGCGCAACGACGATTGACTGATCCATGGAGCGCTTCCTTGTTCCGTGAAGAATACCCGACGCCCCGCCGTGGCTGGGGAGCGGCGAGGCGTCGGGCGACCTCTGGCTAGCGGGGGGGCAACGCCTAGAGGCCGAGCTTGTAGCGCAGGCCGACGGTCACGGCCTGGGTGGTGAAATCGCCGTCGATGCGGCCGGGGCCGTTCCCGAACTCCAGCCCGTTGACGCCGAAATAGCGGTAGGCGACCTCACCGGTCAGGCGGTCGTTGAACGGGTGGGCGACGCCGACCTTGAACTGGTAGGCGAAGCCGGTGTCGTCGCCGTCCGAGAGGCCGCCGTCGACCTTCACCTGGGCGAGGCCGACGCCCGCGCCCACGAAGGGCTGCCAAGCGCCCTGGCGGTTGAAGTCGTAGTAGCCGTTGACCATTCCGGCGATCGTCTTCAGGTCGCCAGAGCCGGCATGTTTGCCGCTCGAGTCGAGGTAGAGGACCTCGCCTTCGCCGCGGAAGCCGTCGGCGATTTCGCGACCGGCGGCGCCGCTGACAGTCCAGCCGGTGTCGCCCTTGGCCGAGGGCCTCCCGTTGATCTCGCTCTGGAAATTACCGCCAACGTTGCCCTGCACATACCAACTGGCGTCCTGCGCGGCGGCGGCCGTGGCGGAAAGCGCGGTGGCGGCGATAGCGACTGCGGTGAGAGTACGCATATTCATTTTTTACAGCTCCTGGCCCGTCCATCGGGTCTTGTTCAGGAGCAGATGGGCGCAAGCCCGGCCGTACGCTTTCGTGGAACGCGCGGCGCTATCACAAACGTGCGCGAAAGCGCCGAGCCAGCGCCGCCGTCAGTCCGGCGCGTGCGTGGCGAGCGCAGCGCGATAGGCCGTGGGGGCTAGGCTGGTCCGCCGGCGGAACACGTTCGACATGTGAGCGTGGCTGGAGAACCCCGCGCGCGCGGCCACGGTCGCCAAGTCCAGCTCCGCATCACGCAGCAGTTCCTGAACCCGCACCACGCGCCGATTGAGGATGAAGTTGTGCGGCGCCTCGCCCGTCGCCTGCCGGAATGCTCGGGCGAAGTGTGCGGTGCTGAGCCCGGCAAGCTCGGCCAACTCCTGAACTGGGATGCGGCTGTCGAGGTGGGCTTCGATGTGCTCGACCACCCGGCGGAGCTTGAACGGCGAGATCGCCACCCGGCCGCGGGGTGGCGCGCCGTGATCGATCACCTGCAGGGCGCGAGCGAGCATGGCCTTGCCGAGCGCGGCCATGTAGCGGCGATCGGGATCAACCTCCTCGATCAGGACCCGGCGGGCTTCCAGCGCCAGGGCCCGCACGCCCGGATCGGTTGTCGTGATCGGGAGGTTGCCGGCGATCGCCGCGATATAGCCGCTCAGGTCGGCGCGTCCTGCCAGCATGTCGGTGGGGTAAGTCAGAGACAGGATTTCGAGCGGAGCTTTGTGGCGGATCCTGGCCCGCATCCCAGGCGAGAGCAGCATGAAGGACCCGGGCGTGCAGGAGACGCCGCGCGCCGGCGCGTCCTGGAAGGCCGCTGTGACCTGGCCGGCGTCGAAGGTGAAGCGCAGCTCAGGCCGAACGCCGTCGTAGCTCCAG
>Ga0068864_100001964_pt1 | contig 16907 bp, 11 predicted proteins | sample KBSSwiS72_FD_66586 | JGI IMG/M metagenome (GOLD analysis project Ga0068864, IMG submission 66586) | Switchgrass rhizosphere microbial communities from Kellogg Biological Station, Michigan, USA - KBS Switchgrass S7-2 | ecosystem: Host-associated > Plants > Roots > Rhizosphere > Soil ... | reverse complement strand
TGCTGCGCCGGATGCGGGCGTCCCTGGCCACCCGGATTCCGACGCTCGCCGCGGCGGCCGACGACGACCCGGGCGTCGCGCTGCTCGACGCCTGGGCCACCGTCGCCGACGTCGTCACCTTCTACCAGCAGCGCATCGCGAACGAGGGCTACCTGGGCACCGCCACCGAACGCCGCTCGGTGCTCGAGCTGGCCCGGGCGATCGGCTACGAGCTGCGGCCCGGGGTCTCGGCGGCCACGCTGCTCGACCTGCGGACGCAGGCGACGTTGGCCCCGGCGGCCGGTCCGCTCGCCGCGCCGAGCCAGGTCGTCGTGCCCAAGAGCACCCGGGTGCTGAGCGTGCCAGGGCCCGGGGAGCTGCCGCAGACGTTCGAGACCGACGAGGAGATCACCCTCGACGCGGCGTTGGACGAGCTCCTGCTGGTGCGCACGCGGGAACAGACGGTGGGGACGGAAACGACGTCGTTGCACCTGGCGGGTGTGGCAACGGGGCTGCGGGCGGGCGACGCGATCCTCGTGGTCGAGCATCCGCCGACCGACATCGCGGTGCCCGACCACGACGTCAAGGTCCTCCGCAAAGTCGACCCCCGGCCGACGCCCGGGTCGGGTCTTGAGCCGACGACGACGGTGACTTGGGACGACAAGCTGACCCACGACTACGAGAACCCCGAGGTCTACGCTTTCGGGGTACAGGGCGCGCTGTTCGGCCACAACGCGCCCGACTTCAACGCGCTCCCGGACGAGGTGCGGGGGCACTACAACCCTCCTGCCAACGCCACGGAGTGGCCCGACTTCAAAGTCGCCGCCGGTTCGACAACTATCGATCTCGACGCCGCTCATCCCGATCTCGGGCCGGGCACGTTCCTGGCCTTGTCCGCGGGTGGTTCGCCGACGGTCCACCGGGTCACCGGGGCCACGGTCACGGGCCGCGCCGCCTTCGCGCTGAGCACGCCGATCACGCGCGTCACGCTGAACCCCGACATCGGTTCCACGGATCTCGATCTGCGCAAGGAGACGGTCCTCGCCCTGACGCGGCCGCTTCCGCTGGCGCTGGAGCCCATCGGCGGCACGATCTCGGGCCGCACCCTCGACCTGGAACGGTCCGCCCCGCTGGTGGTGGGCCGCACCATCCTGGTCACGGGCAGCCACAACGACCGCTCGTTGATGAAGCAGGCGACGATCACCTCCGTCAGTCCGGCGGGGACCAGTATCGTCCTCGACCAGGACCTGCCGGTGATGGACCGCGACTCGGTGCGCGTCCTGGCCAACGTCGTGGGGGCGACCCACGGCGAAACCCTCCCCGACGAGGTGCTCGGCAGCGGCGACGGCAGCGTGGCCAACCAACGTTTCACGCTGCGCAAGCCGAACGTGACCCACGTGCCCGCGCCGCAGGCCTCGGGCGGCGTGGCCGACTCCCTGCTGATCCGCGTCGACGGCATCGAGTGGAAGGAGGTGCCGTCGCTGTTCCCGGCCGGGCCGCAGGACCGGGTCTACGTCGTGCGGATCGACGACGACGCCGTCGCGACCGTGATCTTCGGCGACGGCGAGCACGGGGCCCGGCTGCCCACCGGCCAGGAGAACGTCATCGCCCGCTACCGCAGCGGCATCGGGCCAGCGGGTGAGGTCGACCCGCACACGCTGATCATCCTGCCGCAGCGCCCACCGGGGGTGGCGTCGGTGGACAACCCGGCCGCGGCCGGAGGCGCATCACCGCCCGAGACCCTGGCGGACGCCCGCGCGAACGCCCCCCTGGCCGTCGTCACGCTGGACCGGGTCGTGGCGCTACGCGACTACCAGGACTTCGCGCGGGCCTACGGGGGGATCGCGAAGGCCCGCGCCTCGGTGGTGCGGGGCCGCACGGCGACGTTCGTGGTCGTCACGGTGACGGGCACCGGCGGCAACGACGTGCCGGACCAGACGCTGAATGCGCTGCGGGACACCCTCGACGCGCGCCGCGACCAGGCGGCCGCCATGCTGGTGCTCGGCTACGACACGGCCCGGTTCCGGGTGAGCGTCGACGTGCTCGCCGCGCCCGACCGCGACCGCGACGTCGTCAAGGCCGCGGTCACCGACGCGTTGCGGGCAGCGTTCGCCGTCGACCGGCGCGACTTCGGCCAAGCGGTGACGGTCGCCGAGGTGACGGCCGTCGTCCACGGCGTCGCGGGCCTCGTCGCCTGCCGGGTCACCGACCTGCGGTCACTGCGGGTGTCCCTGGTCAAGGGCGGCGCGCGCGTCGAGGACGGCCTACTCGCCCGCGACGCGCGGTTCGCCCCGACGACGGACGACCAGGACCGCATCCTGCCCGCGGAACTGCTGCTCGTCGACCCGGCCGCGGTGCACGTCGGGGACATGGCGCCATGACCGTCGAACATCCGGCCTACGACCTGCTACCCGCCATCCACCGGATCCGGGACGCGGAGCAGGAGTTTCAGCTTCGGAAGTTGCTGGAGGTGGTCGAGGAGGAGCTCGCCCAGCTGCGCGCCGACGTCGACGGTCTCTACGACGACTGGTTCATCGAGACCTGCGCGGAATGGGTGGTGCCCTACATCGGGGCGCTGCTTGCCGTACCGCCCCTGCAGCCCGTGCCGGAGATCGGTGGGGGGCGGTCGCTGGTGGCGAACACCATCGGCTACCGCAGGCGCACGGGCACCGCCGCGGTGCTCGAGCTCGTCGCCCGCGACGTCACGGGCTGGGCCGCCCTCGCCGTCGAGTACTTCGCGCTGCTGGTCACCACCCAGCACCTCGACCACGTCCGGATCGAGCGGGCCCGCACCGCCGACCTGCGCGATGCGGACGGGCTCGCGGCGATCGGCACGCCGTTCGACGAGGTCGCCCGCAACGCCGATGTCCGCCACATCGACCGCGGGCGCGGCCGGTACAACCTGCCCGACATCGGCCTGCACCTGTGGCGGCTCGACGCCTACCCCGTTACGGCAGGCGACGCCCGGGACGTCGACAAGGCGCTGGGGCAGTGGACCTTCGACCCGGCCGGGCGCAACCGGCGCCTGTTCCGCAGGCCCGCCGCGGCGACGCCCGACGACGGCGTAGGCGCGGACGACGTGCCTGCCCCGCTGACCCGCCGGGCGCTGCTGCGCGCGCTGCTCGCCGCCGCGCAGGCGGCGGCCGCCGCCCGGGGCGAGGATCCGGACTCGGTCCCGATCCCGCCGCCCCCGATCGCGCTGCCCGGCCCGGACCCGATCCTGGCTGTGCGGATCCTCGACGACTCCGGTTGGAAACCCGCCCGCTTGATCGGCGCCGACCTCAGCAACTGGGCGCGCCCGGGCGCCGCCGAGGGCGGTCCGGTTGTGGCCGCCGCCGAGGGCGGTCCGGTCGAGGCCGCTGGCGCGGGTGATCCGGTCGTGGCCGTCGACCCGGTACTCGGCAGGATCACCGTCCCCGTCGGCGATCAGCCCCGACGCATCGCCGTCGACTATGCCTACGGCTTCCCCGGCGACATCGGCGCGGGCCCGCACGATCGGCGCGCCGCCCTCGCGGCGATCGACGACGCCGCCGCGGCCGACTGGGCGATCACCGCGTCCACGGCCCCGACGCCAGGACCGACGAGCGGTGCCACGCTGCGGATCGACTGGTCGGTGACCGTGTCCGCGGACCCCGCCGTCGACCCCGTGCCCGGACAGCGGGTGCGGAGCATCGGCGCCGCGCTGGCATTGTGGGACAACCGCCCCGACCTGCAGGAAGGACAGGTCGGCGTCATCGCGATCACCGACAGCGCGACGTACGTGGAGAGTCTCGACATCGTCGTGCCCGCGGGCGACCGGCTGCTGATCGTGGCCGCGACGGTGCCGCCGCCCGACGGGGGCCCGGCCGTCCCGAACATCGCCGCGCTCGCCGCCGTGGGCGTCATGCCGCATGTCGTCGGGGACATCCGGGTGCGCGTGACGGGGGAGTCCGAGGCGTCGGCCGAGGTCATGCTGGACGGGCTCTCGGTCGAAGGCGACGTGCACGTGGCGGGGGACGGGCTGACCGGGCTCGTCGTGGCCGACTGCACGCTCCTGGACGACGGCAGGCGGGCGGGCGGCTGGATCAGGGCGGAGAACAACCGCCACCTCGCGGTCCGGGTGCTGCGCACCGTTGCTGCGGGCGCCGTCCTCGGCGACGCCGAAACCCTCGCCGTCGCCGACAGCATCCTGCACGCGGGCTGCCGAACCGACGTCGTGGCGGTAGACGCGGACTCCGCGCGGGCGGACGTCACCGCCTGCACGATCTTCGGCGAGACCTGCGTGCGGGTCCTCACCGCGAGCAACACGATCTTCCGTGACCGGGTGGAGGTCCGTCGGCTCCAGGAGGGGTGCGTGCGGTTCAGCTACCTGCCCTTCACGTCCCGGACGCCGCGCCGGTACCTCTGCCAGCCCGCGTCCGAGGACTCCCGTGTCGAGCCCGTCTTCACCGCGGACGAACCCGTCGACCCCGCCTTCGCCCAGCTCGCCCCCACGTGCCCGCGGGAGATCGCGCGTGGGGCCGACGACGAGGGCGAGATGGGCGCCTACCACTACCTGCAGCAGCCGCAGCGGCTGGCCAACCTGACCGCTCAGCTCGACCGCTACCTGCGCTTCGGCCTCGAAGCCGGGCTATTCTTCGCGACGTGAGGTGAACGATGAACGGCGACGTCACCCGCCAGACCTTCCACAGCGGAAGGCATTACCGCAGCGTGCGGCAGCAGCAGGGCCGCGTCCAGCTCGACGCCGACTGGAACGAGCAGGCCGACATCCAGGCCTACCTGGACCGGAGCGTCACCGCCGACCTCGTCGGGATCTCCGGCGCGCCGCGCGCGTACCCCGGGATGGCGATCGTCACCGGGGCAAACGAGAAGCCGAACAACGCGGCCGACGACGAACTGTGGATCGGCGAAGGCCACTACTACGTCGACGGCATCCTGTGCGAGAACGACCAGAAAGTGCTGTTGACGGCGCAGCCGGACCTGCCGGGCGTCGCCCTCGCCGACAAGGACGACAAGGACGACAAGACCGACTACATCGCCTACCTCGACGTCTGGTTCGAGCACCTCACCCTGCTCGACGAGTCGTCGTTGCGGGAGGTCGCGCTCGGCGGCCCGGACACCACGACCCGCGCCCGCACGATCTGGCAGGTGCGCCTGCGGAAGGGCACCGAGTCCAATCCCGCCACAGCCGAGACGTTCGAGACGCGCAAACCGCAGATGCGCGCCCGTCTCGTGGACTCCACCCCGCCCACACCGACCCCGTGCGTCGTCGGACCTGACGCGCGCTACCGCAGGCTGGAAAACCAGCTCTACCGGGTCGAGGTGTTCGATCCGGGCAAAGAGCCCGACAATCCGACGTTCCTCTGGTCTCGGGAGAACGGCTCCGTGATCGCGGCCCTCGGCGCCATCACCGCGCCGACCGCGGCCACGAGCGCGCTGACGCTCACCGCGCCAGGACGGGACGCCCGCCTGGCATTCGAGAAGGACTACTGGGTGGAGGTCACCGACCTCGCCCGCACCCGCCGCGGCGACCGCGGGTTCCTGGCCAAGATCGACAATGCCGACGGCCCGGCGCTGACCGTCACGTGGTACTTCGGCGACGCGCAGCTGACGTCGGATGAGCTCGCGAAGAAGCTCGAGGAGCTCGGGACGCAGCTCGCAGGGCTGAAGAACCCCGTCGCGCGGCGGTGGGACGGCACGGCCGGGCCCCAACGTCTCTTCCCCGCGCCGGTCGAGCCGGACAAGCTGCAGGACGTCCTCCTCGAGGACACGATCCACGTCGCGTTCTCTCCCGATGGCGACTACCGCAGGGGCGACTCCTGGTTGATCCCGGCCCGCACGGCCAACCTGGAGGGCAACGACCCGGAGCACACGGGCACCATCGAATGGCCCGGCGAGACGCTCCAGCCGCCCGAGGGCGTCGTCCATCACTTCGCCGACATCGCCCGGCTCAGCAAGTCCGGCGGCAAGTGGACCCGGACGGCGGACGAACGACCGATCTTCGATCCGCTCACCGACCTCACCGCCCGGCTCGATGTGACGGCCGCGGGCGGTGACGGGCAGGCGTCCCTGCCCCTCACGGAGCTGGCCGAGGATCTGCGGGTGGCCGTGACCCGGAACCTGAGCCCGGTGAAGGACCGGAAGGTCCGGTTCACCGCCGATCAGGACCAGAGCACGCTGAAGGACCCGAGTCCGGGCGGCGCAACCGACCCGAAGACGATCGACGCAACGACCGACGAATTCGGCATCGCGAGATGCCGGTGGACGCTCGCCCCGAAGGGGCAGGCGAGCCAACACGTCACCGCGTCCCTGCTCGATACCCACGGCGACCCGACGGGGCCGGAGCTCCGGTTCGCAGCGAGCCTCGCCAACGCGCGGCGGGTGGCGTTCGAGCCCGGGGACTGCGCCGCGATGAAAGACACCGAGACGGTGCACGATGCGCTGCTTCGCCTCGCGGACGTGCCCGTGCTGGTCGCGAAGGAGGGCAGCAACGGGCAAATCGGCGTCGCGGGCACCGGGCTCGTCGAGCCGATCGAGGTGCACGTCCGGGGCGGCTGCGGCGACACCGTGGAGGGCGCCACGGTCCAGTTCGCGGTCACCGAGGGCGACGTGCAGGCGGATCAGACCGGGTTGACGGCGACCGGCGTCACCGACGGCGACGGCAAGGTCCGATGCACCTGGACGCTCGGCGACAACGTGCCGGTCCAGACCCTGACCGCCACCCTGCTCGCGGACGACGCCCCGGTCCCCCGTGCGGTGCCGCTGACGTTCGTGGCAGGCGTGGTGCCGGAGCGGCCGAACGTGGACCGCGTCGAGCTGCCCGCCGACACCACGCTGGTCGACGGCGCGTTCGTCGTGCCTGCCGACCTCGCCGGGGGCGTGACCGTCGTGCTCGACAAGGCCGCCCCGCCGTCGGTGGAAGGCAGCGCCGCGCTCACCGTGGCACTCGACCTGCCGTTCCCGCTGTCGCAGTCCGACCGCGACCTGTGGCCGCTCGGTGCGGTTGCAGGAACCCTGCCGCTCGCCCTCGACGGCGACGTCACGCTGACCACCGTCGGCGACCAGCCCGCCGCCGGTGGCCAACCCGCCGTCCCGGGCGAACCCGCCGTCGCCTGGACCCCCTCCGCCGGTGCGGCGAAACTCCTGGACGTTGTCTTCGCCACGCTGAAGGTCGTCGGACGTGACCACGTGCGCGGCCACGTTCGCCTCGCCGGACCGGCGCTCGCCCCCGACGCTCCGAACCTCGATCGGTGGTTCTTGCTGGTGGAGAAGGTGACCCACCTCGTGCTCATGGCGCGCCGCGAAAGCCCGCTGCGGCTCGCCCCGGCGCGGAAGGCCATCGCGCTCTCGGTCGACCGCGCCGTGCTGGCGGCTGGGCTGCCCTCGGGCATCACCGTGCAGCCGGGCGCGATCGACCTCGCCGAGGCGCGGAAGGCCGCGCGGCGCATCTTCGGCACCGAGCCGAAGCGCCCGCTTCGTCTGGTGGTGGACGAGCGCTACAAGGACTCCGCGGCGGTAATTCGGGACGGGCTCGGCATGGTCGAGATCGATACGGAGCTCATCGTCGCCGCCGAACCCGCACCCGCCGTCAAGGACCGCCTCGACGCAGGCGAGACGATCGACGGGGTCATCACGGACGCGGCAGGCACCGATCCGGTACAGGAGATCGAGGGATTTCGGAAGCCGACGCGACTGTGAGCCCGACGCACGCCGAGCCGGTCGCCCCAGCCCCGGCCGTGCGGGCCGCGGCGCAGGTCCAACGCTGCGGCGGCGCGACCTGCCCGCCGGGGACGTGCGACCACGACGAAGAGGTGGCGCGCCTCGCCGAGGGACCCGGCCCCGCCGCCGTCCCGCCGACCGTCCTCGGCGTGCTCGGCACCCCCGGGACCCCGCTCGACCCCACGACACGGACTGGCATGGAGGGCCGGTTCGGCCACGACTTCAGCCGGGTTCGGATCCACACCGACGCCGAGGCGGCCCGCTCGGCCGCCGACATCCGCGCGCTGGCCTACACGTTCGGCCCGCACGTGGTGATGGGCGCGGGCCGCTACCAGCCGCACACGTCCGCCGGGCAGCGGTTGCTCGCCCACGAGCTGACCCACGTCGTGCAGCAGGGTTCCCCGACAGGGCCGCCGACCTCGGTGAGCGACCCCCACGACGCGGCCGAGCAGGCGGCCGAGCGCGCGGCGTGCAGTCCAACTAACGCATCCGCATCCGCCTCCCCACGCGACGCACCCCTCCTGAACCCGGTCAGCCGAACGACGGTGCAGCGAGCTGCGGTCGAGAGCGACAAGTTCGAGGGCGGCGTCGTCTCGTCAGGCCAGATTTGCTACGACCTGTGCACCGGAGCGGTCAGCGTCGTCGGCTGGATTTGGGTGGGCGCGGGTCTCGCGATAGGTCGCCAATGGGTGGGGGCATACCACTTCTGGGAAGGCGAGCGCGGCGTGGGCCACCTCGGTCACTTAACGTGTGGCGCGTGCTCGGCCACCTGCGGCGGCGGACATGGCGAGGTCGGGCCGCACAGCGACACGGAGTCGGGCAGCGGGTACTTCCCGTTCGTCCGCAAGCCCGGGCAGGTCGCGCGCATCAAGAAGCTCGGCGTCGAGATCGGATTCCTCGTGACACAGCGGGGACCCTGCGACGCCGATCTCGAGGTGATCGGCCTCTTCGATGTGCTCGAGTGGATTCCGAGTCTCAAGCCGCCTCTCGAAGCGGCCAAACGGGCCGCCGCGGCCGTCGGGGTGCACTTGGACTGCGGTTTCGGCGTGGACGTCAGCGGGTCCGTGCATCTTTGCCGCAACGACGCTGGGCAGTGGACGGCGGACCACGCGCGAATCTGCGGCGGCCTCTTCCTCGGGTGCGGCGTCGGACTGGGCCATGACAAGGGTTCGCTGCCTGGTCAGCATCCCGTGCCCGCCCGTGCGTAGAACGCCGGTCCAGGACGCTCGAGATGAAGATGGTGGGGTTCAGTTTGAGATCAACCGCCCTTGGTGTGCATCTCGGCCGCTTGCACGACGGTGTCGGCAAGCGCTACTCGCGGCCCTGGAGGATGGCGACCGCGGGGTCGTCGGCGACGCCGGGGAGCAGCGCGGTGAGTGCCTCGTACGTGAGAAGGTCGATGACGTTCCACTCCAACAACCCGGCGAGGTAGCCGCGCCAAGCAATTGTGGTGTTCTCGGGCAGCGAGCCGCCAAAATGTTGCTCATCCTTCCGGATGCGATGGGTCAGTTCCGCTCGGATGTCCATGGTGGTGTCCCCGGCCTCTCCGCTAGATCCTCGGGACGGTGATGTCGAATCCTTCTCCGATTACGCGGATCTGCTGGATGCGTTTCAGCGTGTCGGCGCCGAACGCCCGGCGGATCGCGCGGGCGGCGAGTTCGCGCGTCAGCCCGGCCTGCCGTTGAACGTCCGCGATGATGTGCTGCCCTTGCCCGGCGCCCTCGAGGATCCGACGGCCAAGGGCGCCGGACAGGTCCTTGGAGGTCAGATTGGAGATCGACTTCAGCTCGGTGAGGACGCCGTCGACGAGGAAGTCGGCCGTGCGCGCGCCCTGCGCGGTCGATTCGACGAGCACGGTGACGTTGCGCCCTTCCTTGAGGAGCTTGCCGACAATGATCATCTCCTCCGTCGACAGGGTACGGCCGCCCTGGATCACGAGCTGGCCCGTCGTCCGTGCGGCGCCGGCTCCTCTCCCGGCCCCCGGGATCATCCGCGCGCCGATGTACCACAGCAGCAGGTTGGCAAATCCCTCGGCAGTTGCGCGGGCGTCGGCCCTTGCTGCGTCAAGGGCAGATGAGTAGACGCTGAAGATTCGGGGGGTCGTTTGCGGCGAGAACAGCGTCGGCATGATGAGGCCGTCTTGCCGGTGGAACGCGACAGCCGTCATGCCGCGCTCTCGGGCGGCGTCGCCGTACTCCGCGGCCAGCGCCTCGGCGGCCGCCCTGTCTGAGGCGACCGGGAGCAGCGGCAGCACGTTTGCGTCCGCCGCGTCGAACCAGGGCAGCGGCACCTCGGTCGAGCGGCCCTCGCCGAGCGAAAGGAACGCGTGTCCGGCCATCAGGTTGACAGCGAGCGCCTCGACCTGGTCGTCGACGTAGGTCGCCCGCTCGTCGGCCGAGAAGCCAGGGAACGGCCACGTGTTGCGCATTGGTTGCCCGGACTTCTCGAAGACCTCGCGCCACCGGGGTAGCAAGCGTTCCTCGTCGATCAGTACGACGAGGCCGTCGTCCGATGCAAAGGTCGGCTCAACCGTGGCGTCGCCGTAGAGCTCGAGCGCGACGGCCTCAGGGCGGTACGGGCCCAGGAGCCGGGCACGCCACGGCGTGCCGGGAAGCGAGTCCAGCGGAGTCTCGGTGCCGAAGTGCTCACATTGCACCAGCTCGTCGAGGCCACGACGGCGTTGCTGCACGACGTGAGTGAGCTCGTGCGCCAGGGTGCGCCGCCCGTCCGCGGTAGCCGGTGCGAACTGCCCGACGTTGAAGGCGATCTGCGGACCGACGGTGTAGGCCCTGGCGGAGAAAGCAGTGGCGGATCGGGCCGCGGCTTCGCCGGTGTGGATGCGCACATCGCCGAAGTCGTGCCGGACCGGGCCGCCTTCGGCCAGGTCCGGCTGGCCGGAAGCGATGCGCGCGGCGGTCTGCTGAGCCTGGCGCTCGGCGCCGGCGGCGTCGACGACCGGGTCGGCGGCGTGTGCGGCCGGAAGTAGGGCGCCGATGCTCGTTTCGAACTCCGCCCTGATCTTGGACGGCAAGACCACGCCCGCACCGGCAGGAGCGGCGGAAGCCCTTCGACCCTCGGGACCGCCCGTCGAGGTGGTCGTCGCCGAGCCGCGGCTCGCCGCTACAAGGACTGGTCCGCCCATGCGCGTCACCGGTTCCGAAGGGCCTCGACGATTGCCCTGCTCACCGTGGCGGAGAGGCCCTCCACGCTGGCATCGAGCTGCTCAAGCCGCGCGGCGAGGGCGTCGGTCGCCTGCGCATCCGCGGTGCCGTCGAGCACCAACCCGTCGATCTCGACGTTCACGTCCACCCCGCCACCTCCGCGTCCGTCAGCGGTCGCTCCAACTTGAGGTACTCCGTGCGCAGCGCCGCGAGGACGTGCGTCATCCGCACCGGCTCGCCTGCCTCGGCCGCGAGGAACGCCGCCGACAGCGCGATGTTGCGGATCGTGCCGCCCGCCACCGCGGGGCGGGCCAGCTTCTCGACGACCAGCCCCTCCGTCGGCAGCTCCGGGGGGAAGACGCGTCGCCAGATCTCGGCGCGGCCGTCGGCGTCGGGGAAGGGGAAGGAGACGACGAACCGCAGCCTTCGCAGGAAGGCCGAGTCGAGGGCGTCGCGCATGTTGGTGGTGAGGATGGCGAGCCCGCGGTAGGCCTCCATGCGCTGCAGCAAGTAGCTGACCTCGATGTTCGCGTAGCGGTCATGGCTGTCGCGGACCTCGCTGCGCTTGCCGAACAGCGCGTCGGCCTCGTCGAACAGCAGCACGACTCCGCCTTCGTCGGCGGCGTCGAAGATCTTCTGCAGGTTCTTCTCCGTCTCCCCGATGTACTTGCTCACCACCTGGCTGAGATCTACGCGATGCAGGTCGAGGCCCAGGTCGCCCGCGACGACCTCCGCGGCGTAGGTCTTGCCGGTGCCGCTGGGGCCTGCGAAGAGCGCCGCGACGCCCGTGCCCCGGCCGGTTCGGGCACCGAATCCCCACTCGTCGAAGACCGTCCTCCGATGCCGCACGTGCGCGGCCATCGTCCTCAGCAGGCTCGTCTGCGCCGCGGGCAACACCAGGTCGTCCCAGCGGGCCCGGGCGTCAACGCGCTGCGCGAGGCCGCCGAGTACGGGCCGGCCCCGGCGCCTGCAGGCCGCCCAGAGCGCCGATCCGGTCACCGCGCCCGCCGCCCGCGCCTCCGCCGCTACGGCCGGGACAGTCGTGGCGCCGAGCGCGAACTGGTCTGCGAGACGCTCCACCCAGCCGTCGAGCCCCGAGCCGACCACGTCCCGCCACACCGCGCGCAGCTCGACCGCGTCGGCCCGGGGCACCTCGACCTCGGGCAGGTCGCCGTCGCCCGCGACCGCGGAGCGGGCGATGACCACGACGGGTGCCTGCATGCGCCGGGCGAAGGCGGTCGCCGCGCGGGCGTGCTCGGCGCCCCCGTCGTCGACGTCGACGACCCAGCTCCGGGCGCCCAGCACCGTCTCGCGTTCGCACAGCCGAACCAGGAGCTCGCGCTCGGCGGGAGCGGTCGGCAGCTCCGCCGCTCGGAGGGCGACGGCGCGCAGACCCAGGCCGGCGGAAGCGCGCGCCGTCGACGCATGCAGGTCGGCAGGCGGACGGCCGTGCATCAGGACGCACCGGGTGTCAGGCCGTTCCCACAGAGCCGCCAGCCGGTCGGCGGCGGCCTGCAGCGGAGCGGACGGCGTCGCGAACGGCGGAACGGGCTCAGCCAGGTCGCCGATGCGCGGGTCCACATAGGAGACGCCGGTCAGGGCGTGCAGCACGCGCTCGTCGATCCGCAACGCGCTGGAGCTCACCCGATGCGGGTGGTCGAGCTCGACGAGGTGCCAGCGGCGCAACGGACCGGCCGGGGACAGCGCGGTCCAGTGCGGCTCGGCCAGTCCTGATAAGGCCAGGCCGAACGTCGCGTAGGACCGGCCCGGGTCACCCTGGGCCGTCGCGCAAGCCCGCGCCACCGACCCGTCGAGCTCGACGCCCGCGCAGAGCAGCAGCACGTCCCGCTCGAAGCCCGACAGCCCGAAGCCTTCGGCGACGCCGTCGAGCGCGGGCGGCGACGGCATGAGGCCACGCAGGTCGTCCGGGTCCTCGCCGGTCGGAGTGTCGGACTCGGCGCCGGTCAGCCTGCGCACCAACGCGGCCATTGCGGCGATCAGGAAGCGGTGGTTGGCCTCCACCCACCCGGCGTCACGGTCCACAGGCGCCTCGGTGACGGTCACGGGACCGTCACCCGCGGAAGGTCGAACCGGCCGTCCTCGCCGACCTCCAGCACGCTCTGCGCCCCGTCGACCTGCACCCTGACCAGATACGTGCCCGCGCCGAGGTCCGGCGCCCGCACGACCACCGACGTGATCGGCTCTGGGGCGTCCGATGCCGGCGGGACGGCGGCGTAGGTGGCGGCGCGGCCCGCCTGCCCCTCGGGTGGGTGGTGCTCGTTGAGGCTCAGCACCACCCGTTGCGACCGGCCGAGCGGGGGACCGACCGGCACCGTGATGACGACGACCCCTGCGATGCTCACCGCGGTCACCGGGCCGGTCACGACGGGGCGGACCACCACCGGCGCGGCCTCCGACTCCGCCCCGCTGCGCTCGACCGGCGGAGTGCCGATCAGGCGCGGGTGCACGACCTGCAGGCTGCGGATCCCGGCGCGCGTGTCCGGCGGCAGCGTGAAGGTGATGCGGGTGCCGCTGACCGCGTCGGCGGCGACGGGGATCTCGACGTCGTCCAGCCGGACCCGCGTGCGGAACGTGCCGCGCAGCTGCCGCCCCTCGATGCGCAGCAGCGTGCCGGGGACGATCGGGCCTTCCGGGTCGGCGTCGGGCACGACGCGGTTGATGACCGGCACGTTGAGCGCCGCTGCGTCGACGCCCCGCGTGCGCACCGGCAGCGCGGGCTGCGGCGTCAGGTCGCCGTCGAGCAGCACGACGCAGGCCTGGTAGGTGACCGACAGCCGGTAGGGCGACTGGATGAACGTCGACCACAGCTTCGACAGCTCTTCCAGGTTCAGCGACAGCGGTGTGAACCGGACGAGGTCGATCTGCTCGGCCAGGTCGGAGAACTGCAGCCAGGTGGTCGGGTCCGCCACGACCGCGGCCGCGACGACGTCGCCCAGCAGTGCCCGGCTGAGCACCGGACGGGTGACGAGCGCCGTGACGGCCGCGCCGAGCATCCGCTGCGGCTCCAGCGCGGCCTCGTCGCCGGAGAACGTCAGCAGGTAGTGCAGGTCGATGGCTTGCTCGGGGCGGGCGACGACGGTGCCGTCCGAGCGTCGGGCGGGCAGCGCGGCGTTGCCCCACGACCCGTTGCCGCTGATCTGGTAAAGGAAGACGTTGATGCCGCGGGCGTCGCCGTCGGCGTTGGCGAGCATGTCCGGGCGCAAGGTGGTCACCCGCGCGTTCGGGACGCTGCCCGCCGGCACGGTGACGAGCGCCTCGTTGAGGATCGAGCGCAGTGCGGCGGTGACCGTCGCGACGGCGAGCGAGTTGCTCATCGTCAGGTCCGGCCGCGCTGGTCGAGGTAGTCCGAGAGCGACAGGGGCTGCGGAGGAGCGGGCACCGGCTCCGGGACGGGTGCGAGCAGGGCGGGATCGGGCCTGCGGACCTCGATGCGACCGATCGTCACGGTGACGGTCGGTGGCCGGTCGTCGGCGCCGGGTTGTCGGCGGCTGGTGGGCGATGGTTTGTCTGGCCCGGCAGTGCGTGCGGCGGACGGAGGCCGCCACGCTTTGCGGGTACTCGGCGCGGTCGCGGCGGCGCGGTCCGGATCCGCGAACCTCGTGCGGGGTCCGGGCGGGCTGTCGGGCGCGGTGTCGGGCGCGGTGTCGGGACTTTCGATGGCGTCGAGGACGTCGAGATGGAGGTCGGACATGTCGATCGGGACGTCCGACGCGCCGAGGCCCTCGGAGCTCGGCGCGGCCACCGGACGAGCGATCGCGCGGTCCGGCCGGGACCGGTCGGACGGCAGTTCGGTCAAGTCCGGGCCGGACGCGCCGGAATCCGCGGCGGCCGGTACCAACGCCGATGTCGCTCCGGCGCGGTGCCGCGGTGCCGGGCCGGGGCGAGTCGTCGATGCGAGCTCGGATGCGGCGGCGACGCGCTCGGTCGGAGCCGGGTCGCGCCGCCGTCGCGCGGCGGCGCGCATCTCGACCTCGTGGACGGCAGCCTCGTTGACGGCGCTCGCGTGGTCGGCGCTCGCGTGATCGGCGCTCGCGTGGTCGGTAGCCGCGTGGTCGGTAGCCGCGTGGCCGGTCGCCGCGTGCCCGGCGCCCTTGTGGTCGGTGCTCGCGTGTTCGGTGGCCTCGTAGACGGCGCCCTCGTGGTCGGTGGCCTCGTGGAGGACGCCCCCGTCGACGCCGGCCTCGCGGACGGCGCGGCCGGGCGGATCGACGGCCTCGGGCGCCGCGGTTGGTGCCGCCGCGTCCGGCGATGCCGGACGAGGCGGCGTCGATGCCGGGACGGCACGCGCGGGGCGACCCCTCGACGACCGTTCCCGTCCTGCGTCGAGAACCGATGCGGTCGCGGTGGCGAGCGGAACCGAAGTCCGCGCCACAACCGAGTCCAGCGGCGTGCGGTCGGGTGCTCCCGCCACGGCTCGGGCCGGGGTGGGCCAGCTCGGCGCCGTCTCGACCGCCGACTCCTCCCATCCGTCCCCGCCCGGCTCGTACCGGGTGCGGGGGCGCGGCAGGACGGTCGGGACGTCGCCGCTCCCGCGCCGCACGACGTGGTCGAGGTACCCCGTCACGACTGCACCATCTCCAGGTAGGCGGTGCGCCGCCGGGGGCTCAACGCCAACACGTCGGGCTCGGTCCAGCCGTAGGCCGCGGCCAGCGCGTGCACCTGCGCCATCAACATCGTTGCCCGGGCTTCGACCTCCGCCCACAGCAGCGCCGCGACGTCCAACGCGGCCGTGCTCGTCGTCGCGCAGTCCGGGCAAGCCACGAGCAAGTCGATCGCGCCGCCCGGCGCGGCCGCCTCCATCGCCGCGTCCACCGCCTCCGCCACCGCCTCGGGCACCGGGCCGTCCGGGATGGCCAGACAACGCCGCAACAGCAGGTCGCGGGCGACGCCCGGGGGCACGTTCCGCAGCGCGAGCAGGTCGTCGGTCGTCGGCAGCCGGAACCGCACCGTCACACCGTCGACCTCGATCGACAGCTGCTCGCCGGGCGCGTGGACGGGCAGTGCCGCGACGGCCGCGACGTCGACGGGAACGTCCAGCGCCGCGCCGCACGTCGAGCACAGCGCCCGCGCCCAGACCAGCGGACCCGCGGTGGCCGCGAGTATGCGGGCCAACAGGATGTCGCGGCTGCCGACGTCGAGGTCGGATCCCGCGCCGGGGACGGCGTCGAGCAGGGCCGCCGCGCATTCCGCGGGCGTCACGCCGCGCCCGCGCTCCCACAGCACGAGCAGCCGGTCGGGGGCGATCCCGGCGGCCATCGCCGTCACGCGCTCGGTTCGGCGAACGTGGGCTCCGTCGGCTCGGTGACGTCGTAGTCGCGTTCCCATCCCTCGTTCTCGAGCTTGATGTGCTGGATCGCGACGGCGTTGGCGTTGGCGTCGAGGTCGGGAAGGGCCTGGAACTCCGAGACCCAGCAGCGGTAGACCTTGTAGGCGATCGCGAGCTGGCCCGCCTCGTTGTAGACCTCGATGATGACGTCCTTGCGGAAGTCCTTCAGCGACACCTCCGCGCCGAGCCCCGAGCCGTAGTTCCACACCTTGTTGGCCCACTGCTCGAAGTCGATGTCGTGGGTGACGCCGCGCTCCAGGGAGATCGCGTCGTACTCGGTGCGACCGGGGGACTTGCGGCTGCTGCTCGGGTCGCCGCCGTCGCGGTGCTTGACGACCTCCGTCGTGCGTTTGAGCATGCCGACTTTGCTCACACCCGCGACGAACCGCCCGTCCCACTTCACGCGGAACTTGAAGTTCTTGTACGGGTCGAAGCGCGTGGCGTTGACGCTGAACTGGGCCACGAGAGGAGTCCTCCTATGCCTGCGCGCGGGCGATCTGCTGGATCTGCAGGATCACGAACTCGGCAGGCCGCAGCGGCGCGAATCCCACGATCACGTTGACGCGGCCCAGGTTCCGGTCGTTGACCGTCGTCGTTTCGGCGTCGCACTTGACGAAGTAGGCGTCGCGCGGGCTGGTGCCCTCGAAGGCGCCCTGCCGGAACAGGCCCTGCATGAAGGCGCCGATGTTGAGTCGGATCTGCGCCCACAACGGCTCGTCGTT
>Ga0068864_100001954_pt1 | contig 16951 bp, 17 predicted proteins | sample KBSSwiS72_FD_66586 | JGI IMG/M metagenome (GOLD analysis project Ga0068864, IMG submission 66586) | Switchgrass rhizosphere microbial communities from Kellogg Biological Station, Michigan, USA - KBS Switchgrass S7-2 | ecosystem: Host-associated > Plants > Roots > Rhizosphere > Soil ... | reverse complement strand
AAGCCGAGCTCGCAGGCGGCGCGCGTCAGCCGCACCGTCTCGGCGAGCGCTGGAACGCCGGTGCCGACCAGGAAGCGCTCGAGCGGCAGGCCGGCGTCGGCGACCGCGTGCATGACGGCGAGTCGCTGCTCGACGCCGAACGCCGTCGCCTCGCCGGTGGTCCCGAGCAGGTTGATGGCATCGCAGCCGCCGTCGAGCAGCGCCTTGCAATGGGCGACGAGGCGCGCGTGGTCGGGCGCGCCGGCGGCATCGACCGGCGTCGCGGTGGCGGCGATGACGCCGCGCGGCCGGGCGTGGGTCACGCGTCGCGCCGGCCGCGGCCGGGGACGAGGAAGTCGAAGTCGCAGCCCTCGTCGGCCTGCAGCACGGTGCGGTGGAACAGCGCCGCGTAGCCGCGATTGGGCGCGGCTGCGGCGCCGGGCGAAGGCGCGCCCGCCATCGACTCGCGCCGGCGATCGAGCTCGGCGTCGTCGACCAGCAGGTCGAGCCGACGCGCCGCGACGTCGAGCCGGATCGTGTCCCCGTTCTTCACCAGCGCCAGCGGCCCGCCCGCTGCCGCCTCGGGCACCAGGTGCAGCGCGATCGTGCCGAACGCGGTGCCGCTCATGCGCGCATCGGAGATGCGGACCATGTCCTTGACGCCCTGGACGGCGAGCTGCTTCGGGATCGGCAGGTAGCCGGCCTCGGGCATTCCGGGCGCGCCGATCGGGCCGGCGTTGCGCAGCACCAGGACGTCGCCGGCGGCGACGTCGAGGTCGGGCGAATCGATCCTGAGCGTCATGTCCTCGACCGAATCGAAGACGACGGCGCGGCCGGTGTGCGACAGCAGGCTCTCGCTCGCCGCCGACTGCTTGATGATCGCGCCGCGCGGCGCCAGGTTGCCGCGCAGCACCGCGATGCTGCCGCTCGGATAGATCGGATCGGTCACCGGGCGGATCACGTCCCGGCCTCGAACCCGCTCGGCGCCGTCGGCGTAGGAGCGCAGCGGCGCGCCGGTGATGGTCGGCGCGTCGAGGTCGATCCGGTCGCCGAGCTCGGCGAGCAATCGCGGCACGCCGCCCGCCCAGTGGAAGTGCTCCATGTAGTGCTTGCCCGACGGCTTGAGGTCGATCAGCACCGGCACCTCGCGGCCGATCCGGTCGAGCTCGTCGAGATCGATGGCGATGCCGCAGCGGCCCGCCGCCGCCGTCAGGTGGATCAGGCCGTTGGTCGAGCCGCCGATCGCCTGCAGCACGACCAGGGCGTTGCGAAACGCCGCCTTCGTCATCAGCGCGCGCGGCGTCGGTCCGCCCTGCTCGGCGAGCCCGACCGCCTGCTTGCCGCTGGCCTCGGCCGAGCGCAGCCGGTCGGCGTGGGTCGCCGGGATCGTCGCCGCCAGCGGCAGCGCCAGCCCCATCGTCTCGACGATGCACGCCATCGTGCTCGCCGTCCCCATCACCATGCAGGTGCCCGGCGTCGGCGCGAGCCGGCCGTTGATCGTCTCGATCTCGCCGGCGTCGATGCGGCCGGCGCGAAAGTCGCCCCAGAGGCGCCGGCAGTCGGTGCACGCGCCGAGCTCCTCGCCCTGGTGGTGGCCGACGAGCATCGGCCCGACCGGAACGAAGACGGCAGGCACGTCGGCCGAGGCCGCGGCCATCATCTGCGCGGGAATCGTCTTGTCGCAACCACCGATGAGGACGACGGAATCCATCGGCTGCGCGCGCAGCATCTCCTCGGTGTCCATCGCCATCAGGTTCCTGAGGAACATGCTGGTCGGATAGGCGAACGACTCGTGCAGCGTGATCGTCGGGAACTCCATCGGCAGCCCGCCGGCGAGCATCACGCCGCGCTTGATCGCCTCGATCAGCCTCGGCACGTTGCCGTGGCAGGCGTTGTAGTCGCTGAAGGTGTTGGCGATGCCGACGATCGGCCGCGTCAGCGCATCGTCCGAATAGCCCATCGACTTGACGAAGGCCTTGCGCAGAAAGAGCGAGAAGTCGGCGTCGCCGTACGACGTCAGGCCCCTCTTCATTCCCTTCGGCGCGGTCATGCGGATCATCATACGGTGCCATCTGCGAGGGCCTGCGCGCAAAGGCGCAGCTCGGAGCCCGCCGGAGCCGCCGAGCCTTGCGACTATCCGCTTCCAGTTTCGTGGAGCTTCCGTGTGCCCGCTAGCTCACCGCAGTGCGGCCAGGAAATGTGACCTGCTGAATCCTTTCCCACCGAACGCCTCTCCTTGTCTACGATGCCCGCTGTGATCGGGCAGATCGAGTGATGAAATGTCCTACCGCAAGAACATGGGTTCCAAGGAAGGCTGGGCGCGGGTGATCGTCGGCGCCCTGCTCGTGGCCTGCTCGCTCACGCAAATCGGCCTGACGCCGCTCGGCCTGGTGCTTGCAGTCAATGGCGCGTTCACGGCGCTGACGGGGCTGCTGGGCTTCTGCCCCGCTTGTGCCATGGTTGGCCGCAAGCCGCTCGAAGACCCGCGGTGATCCGGGTCGACGTCACCGTGTTCGCCGCCGCCCAGGCCGGCGATCCGGTCGCTCTGGATCGGCTGCTGCGCGAACTCCAGCCCGACATCCGCCGCTATGCACGGCGGCAGTGCCATCGCACGTCGGCCATCGAGGACGTGGTTCAGGAAGCCCTGATCGTGCTGTACCGCCGCCTGGGCAATGTGCGCGACCCTCTGGCCTTGGCGGGCTGGATATTCCGCGTGGTCACCCGGCTGTGCATGCTCCCCGTGCTGGTGCTGATACGAGGCGCGGAAGAACTGACGGAGCGGCACGAGGCCGAGTACTTTGCGCAGGTTCCCAAGGACGAGCTGCGTATCGACCTCGTCCGTGCGCTGGAGTCGCTACCGGACATGTACCGCGAGGTGATCCTGCTGCGTGACATGGAGCAGCTCACCATCGGCGAGGTGGCCGATCACTTGCGCATCACTCGCGAAGCATGCAAGAGCCGTATTCATCGCGGCCGAGCTCTTCTGCGCGAGTACCTGCAAGGCGATGAGCCGCGAGGAGGAAAGAAATGACGCAACTGCTCCTCGCACTCAGAGCCATCTTCTTTGTCCTGCTGCTGCCCGGTACGGTGGCCGTCTACATCCCGTTCAGCATCCTCCAAGCAGAAAACCTGCTGCGCGTCCCGAGCCTCGGGTCTGCCTCGGTCTGCGCCGCGGTCCTAGCCATCACCGGTGCTCTTGTCCACCTGCGGTGCGTCTGGGACTTCTTCGCCGCAGGCAAGGGCACTCTCGCTCCTATCGATCCCCCACGCTTCCTGGTGGTCCGAGGTCTGTACCGCTTCACCCGCAACCCCATGTACAACGGCGTCATCGCCTTCATCCTCGGGGAGGCGTGGCTTTTCCAGAGCATCGGGCTGGCCCAGTACGCATTGCTGGTCCTCGTCCTCTTCCACTTGTTCGTGGTCGCCTACGAGGAGCCTGTCCTCGAGTCGCGGTTCGGGGAGTCGTATCGGGCGTACCGGCGTGCCGTTCCCCGATGGGGCTTCACGACTCGGCCGTTTCAAGAGAGCACCGGGAGAACCGCTTCGAGCTGAGACGCGGATCGCTTGAGTGCATTCGCGCCGCTGATCGCCCAGGCAAAGCCGCGTGCGGGAGGCCGGCGGAGCGACTCTGCGGCGCCGAGGAGCGCAGGGCTTCGAGCCAGCGCGCGCAGCGCGCCCGCACTTCTGGCTTGCCGCATCTGTTTGATCGCAGTGAACGAAGTGAACGAAGCGAGTTATGCGGCAGGCTCGAAGACCAAGCACCGCCGCGGAGTCGCCGCTTGCGGCGACCGCCGCAGTCGGAGCGGCAGCCGGCCTCCTGCACGCGGCTTTGCCCGCTGTCGTCGCCCGCGAATTCAGTGGCGGATCTTGTAGCCGATGCGAAGCAGGTGCAGGCAGATCGCGCACACCACCGCCAGGCTGGCCGCTACGACGCCGAGGCTGATCCACGGCGAGACATCGCTGGTGCCGAAGAAGCCGTGCCGAAAGCCGTCGATCATGTAGAAGAACGGATTGAGGTGGCTGACCTCGCGCCATACCGGCGGCAGCGACTGCACCGAGTAAAAGACGCCCGAGAGGAACGTCATCGGCATGATGATGAAGTTCTGGAACGCCGCGATCTGGTCGAACTTCTCCGCCCACAGGCCCGCGATCAGGCCGAGTGCGCCCATCATCGCCGCCCCGGCGACGGTGAAGAACAGGATCCAGAGCGGGTTCGCCACGTGCAGCGGCGCGAACCAGATCGTCACCGCGAGCACGCCGAGGCCGACCGCGACGCCGCGCACGATCGAGGCGCCGACATAGGCCAGGAACCAGGCCCAGTGCGAGAGCGGCGAGACCAGCAGGAACACCAGGTTGCCGGTGATCTTGCTCTGGATCAGCGACGAGCTCGAGTTGGCGAAGGCATTCTGCAGCACGCTCATCATCACCAGACCCGGAATCAGGAAGCTGGTGTAGCCGACCGAGCCGAAGACGGTGATCCGGCCCTCGAGGACGTGGCCGAAGATGAGCAGGTACAGCACCGCCGTGAGCACCGGCGCGGCGACGGTCTGGAAGCTCACCTTCCAGAAGCGCAGCACTTCCTTGTAGAGCAGCGTCCGCGTCCCGGCGAGGACGCCGGTCTCGGCCTTGACCTTCGGCGCGGCGACGAGCACGGGGCTGCTCACGCCGCCACCCGCGGCGGCGACTCGCCGCGCATGATCTCGATGAACACGTCCTCGAGGTCGGCGCGGCCGATCTCGAGGTCTTCCGGATCGCAGCCAGCGGCGTGCAGCACGGCCAGGATCGATTCCACCTCGCGCGCGTCGTGCGCCGTGATCTGGACGATCCGCCCGGTGACTCGGGCGTTGGGCCGCAGCGCCGGCGGCAGCGGCTTGTCGAGCTTGAAGCGAAGCATCGTGCTCGCGGTGCCGGCGAGCAGCGCCGACGTGCGGTCGAGGGCCACGACCCGGCCCTGCTTCAGCATCGCGATCCGGCCGCACAGCGCCTCGGCCTCCTCGAGGTAGTGCGTCGTCAGCAGCACCGTGTGGCCTTCCTTGTTGAGCCGGGCGACGAACTGCCACAGCGTCTGGCGCAGCTCGACGTCGACGCCCGCGGTCGGCTCGTCGAGCACGATCACCGGCGGCCGGTGCACCAGCGCCTGCGCCACCAGGACCCGCCGCTTCATCCCGCCGGAGAGCTGGCGCATGTTGGCGTCGGCCTTGTCGGCGAGGCCGAGGTTGGCGAGCAGCTCGTCGATCCAGGCGTCGTTGTCGTGGACGCCGAAATAGCCGCTCTGGATGCGCAGCGCCTCGCGCACGCTGAAGAACGGGTCGAAGACGAGCTCCTGCGGCACGACGCCGATACGGCGCCGGGCCGCGGCATAGTCGGCGGCGACATCGTGGCCGAGCACCGCCACCCGGCCGGCGCTGGCGCGCGCCAGCCCGGCGAGGATGCTGATCAAGGTCGTCTTGCCAGCGCCGTTCGGGCCGAGCAGGCCGAAGAACTCGCCCTCGTCGATGTCGAAACTGACGTCGTCGAGCGCCCGCACGTCGCCGCGCGCCGAGCTGTACGTCTTGGCGACGTTGACGAAGGAAATGGCCGGCATGGAGGCGGCGATTGTAGGGAGGCAACCGATGGACACGCCCGGGCACGGTGCTAGATTGAAGCGCAGCCACTGCCGTCAGCCGATGCCCACGAAGAAGCCGCGGCGAACCGCCGAGCGAATCCTCGACACCACGCTCGAGCTCTTCAACCGTTTCGGCGAGCCCAATGTCTCGACCACGCTGATCTCGGCCGAGCTCGGTATCAGTCCGGGGAACCTGTACTACCACTATCCGGCCAAGGAAGAGCTGATCACCAAGCTCTTCGACCGCTACGACACCGCGCTCACCGAGCTGCTGCGCGCCGCCGAGGACGTCGGCAACGTCGAAGACGCCTGGTTCTTCTTCCACACCCTGTTCGAGCTGATCTGGAGCTACCGCTTCCTCTACCGCGACCTCAACGACCTGCTCTCGAACAACCGCAAGCTGGAGACCCACTTCCAGTTCGTCCTGCAGAGGAAGCAGCGCGCTGTGCAGGCGGTGCTCGACGGCATCGCCGCGGGCAGCGAGCTCGCGATCGACGCGCGCGACGCCGCGCCGGTGGCGACGGCAATGGTCGTCGTCCTCACCTATTGGCTCAGCTTCGAGTTCGTCCGCAACCCGCGCCGCGCGCTCGAGCCCGAGAGCGCCGGCGCCGCCCTCATGCGCGGCGCCTTCCACGTGCTGAGCCTGCTGCTGCCCTACTTCGACGCCGGCCAGCGCGACCACCTGCACTCGCTCGCCGCCGAGTACGCGACAACGACAACCTGAGGAGACTGCCCCGTGGCCAAATGGACCGCCTTTCCGCACGACGCCGACGCGTACACCTTCGACGCCGCGAGCCTGAAGAAGAAGTGGGCGCGCCTGCATGCGGGCGACGCCGAGCCGTGGCCGTCGGACGACAAGGTCGTCGCCGCCTGGATCCAGTTCCACGCCGGCCAGTTCCAGAAGGCGACCGAGGCCGGCCTGAAGGCGCATGCCGCCGGCGCGAGCGGCGCGCTGACGCTCGCCAACAAGGCGCAGGCGATGTATGCGACCTATCTCGAAGGCAACGAGAAGACCAAGCTCGCCTTGCTCTACGAGGTCGCCGAGCGCGCCGAGCAGCGCACGCGCGAGGCGCCGAAGGAAGCCAACGCCTGGTACTGCATGGCCTATGCGCTCGGCCGCTACAGCCAGGGAATCAGCATCGCCAAGGCGCTCACCCAAGGGCTCGGCACCAAGGTGAAGAACGCGCTCGAGACGACGATCAAGCTCTCGCCCAAGCACGCCGACGCGCACATCGCGCTCGGCACCTTCCACGCCGAGGTGATCGACAAGGTCGGCTCGCTGCTCGGCCGCACCCAGGGCGCGAGCAAGGATGCCGGCCTGGCGAGCTTCAAGACGGCGCTGAAGCTAAGCCCGACCTCGGCGATCGCGATGATCGAGTACGCCAACGGCCTGGTCATGCTCGAGGGCGAGAAGCGGATGAAGGAGGCGACCCAGCTCTACGAGGCCGCCGCCGCCTGCGAGCCGCTGGATGCGATCGAGCGGCTCGACGTCGAGATGGCGAAGGCCGAGCTCGAAGACTGAGCCGGCGCCTCAGACCACCAGCTCGCCGCTTCGTCCGGGCACCGTTCCCCAGCCCGGGCTGTGCGTCGGCAGCGCCTGGCGATCAAGGCTCGCGTACAGCTCGGCGAGCGTCCCGAGACGGTGCCCCTGGGTGCGCCAGCCGTCGAGCAGCGCAGCGAAGGCCGGTGCGAGTCGGCCGCCTTCGAGCTCGGCGTGCAAGGTGAAGACGTGGTCCGACCCGTCCGCGGTCAGGCGCAGGATCTCGGTGACGACGGCGGCCTCGTCGCGGCCGTCGACGCCGAGCAGCTCGTCGAACGTCGGCAGGGTCGTCGGCAGCTGCACGTGCGCGAGCGTCTTGCCGTCGACCTGCGGCACGTACGGCGCCGCGCCGCGGCCGTCCGAAGCGTAGGCCAGGCCCCAGGCGTCGAGCTGGCGAAACGCGTCGGCGTTCATCTGCCAGCCGGCGGCGCCGTGGGTGCTCGGCGGCGCGCCGAAGACGGCACAGAAGCGCTCGTGCGCGAGCCGCATCTGCCGTTCGGTCCAGTCGCGGTCGCGCCGGCGAACGTTGTCCTGCCAGAGGACGTGGTCCCAGGTGTGGATGCCGCACTCGTGGCCGGCGTCGCGCGCCGAGCGCATCACCGAAGCGGCTTCGCGGCCGATGTCGGGGGCGGGCAGCAGGACGCCGTAGAGCAGCGTCTGCAGGCCATAGTGCTCGAGCACCGACGTGCGTGAGACCTTGGCGAAGAACCCGGGGCGAAAGATCCGGCGCAGCGCCCAGCCGGTGTGATCGGGGCCGAGGCTCCAGAGGAACGTCGCGCGAGCTCCCACCCGATCCAGCGCGGCGAGGAGCCGCGGCACGCCTTCGCGCGTGCCGCGCAAGGTGTCGACGTCGACCTTGAGGGCGATCCGCGCCACCGCCGGCTCAGGTCGACTCGGTGGTCAGCGACCTCGCCTCGGCGACCTTCTCGCGATACGACTCGAAGATCGCGCGCAGCGACCGGTCCATGTCGACCAGGGGCTGCCAGCCGAGATCGTCGACCGTGCCCTTGATCTTCGGCAGCCGGTCCTGGACGTCCTGGTAGCCGGTGCCGTAGAAGTCCTGGGCCGAGGTGTCGACGATGCGCGAGCCGGCCGCGGCGCCGGCGTATTCCGGGTAGTCGGCGGCCATCGCGAGCATCGTCTCGGCGAGCCGGCGCACCGACCAGTGGTTGGCCGGATTGCCGATGTTGTAGATCTTGCCCGAGGCGATGCCGCCAGGGTTCTTCAGGATCGCCATCAGCGCCGAGATGCCGTCGGAGATGTCGGCGAAGGCGCGCTTCTGGCGCCCGCCGTCGACCAGCTGGATCGGCTCGCCGCGAACGATCTGGCCGAGGAACTGCGTGACGACTCGCGACGACCCTTCCTTGGTCGTGAAGATCGAATCGAGTCCCGGGCCGATCCAGTTGAACGGTCGAAACAGCGTGTAGTTCAGGCCCTGCTCCATGCCGTAGCCGGCGATGACCCGGTCGAGCAGCTGCTTCGAGCAGGCATAGATCCAGCGCTGCTTGTTGATCGGGCCGTAGACGAGGTGCGACGTCTCCGGATCGAACTCGCTGTCGGTGCACATGCCGTAGACCTCCGAGGTCGACGGGAACACGAGGTGCTTCTTGTATTTCGCCGCGGCACGGACGATCGGCAGGTTGGCCTCGAAGTCGAGCTCGAACACCCGCAGCGGCTCGCGCACGTAGGTCGCCGGCGTGGCGATCGCGACCAGCGGCAGGATCACGTCGCACTTGCGGACGTTGTATTCGATCCATTCCTTGTTGATCGTGATGTCGCCCTCGAAGAAGTGCATGCGCGGATGGGCGAGCGCGCCGGCGAGGCGATCCGACGACATGTCCATTCCGTAGACCTCCCAGTCGGTGGTCTCGAGGATGCGCTGTGTCAGGTGGTGGCCGATGAAGCCGTTGACGCCGAGGATGAGGACTTTTTTCATGGGCTTTCGCTTTCGGGCGGGTGGACCGCGAGAAGTTCTGTCAGATGATCCGGGCCGACGCGCTCGGCCGCGGCGCGAAGCTCCCGGACCTCGATCATCCGCCCGTCGCCGCAGACGCCGACGATCCGGCCGTCGAGCACCTGCAGGCCCTGGCGGGCGGTGAAGGCGGCCGGCGCATCGCCGCCAAGCCGTGCCGCGGCGATCACCAGCGCGACCCCGCCGATCTCGGTGAAGGCGCCGGGATAAGGCGGCGCGACCGCGCGGATCAGGTCGTAGGTGCGGGTCGCGGGACGGCTCCAGTCGATGCGCCCGTCTTCGGGCGTGCGCCGACCGAAGTAGCTGCCCGCCGCGACGTCGTTGGGCAGAAAACGAACCTCGCCGGCGACGATCGCCGGAACGCTGCGCCAGAGGACCTGCTCGGCGGCGACGGTGACCTTGTCGAAGACCTGCCGGCCGGTGTCGTCGGGAAGGATGGGCACCGCCTGCTGGTCGACGATCCGCCCGGCATCGGCCTTGGCGACCATCTCGTGCAGCGTCGCGCCGGTCTCGCGCTCGCCGCGCAGCACCGCCCAGTTGGTGGGTGCGCGGCCGCGGTAGTGCGGCAGGAGCGAGCCGTGCATGTTGAACGAGCCGCGCGGCGCGAGGTCGAGGATCGTCGCCGGCAGCAGCGAGCGGTAGTAGAACGCGAAGATCACGTCGGGGCGCGCCGCGGCCACCGCGGCGGGCAGGGTCGGATCGTGCGGGTCGTCGCCGTAGACGAACGGCAGGCCGAGGTCGCGGGCGGTGTCGGCGACTCGCTCGAACCAGACCGCCTCGCCCGGATGGTCGCGATGGGTGACGACCAGCGGCACCTCGACGCCGCGCGCGCGCAGCACGCGCAGGCAGCGGTCGCCGACGTTCGAGTAGCCGAACACCACCGCCCTCACAGGATCGCCTTCACACTGCGGCCCTCACACGGCCGCTTTCACCGGCGCCGCGGGCGCGTGCTCGCGCTGCCCTTGCTGCTCGAGGACGGCGCTGATGCGATAGCGCGGCCGGCGCCGCACCTCCTGCTGGATTCGGCCGACGTATTCGCCCATCAGGCCGAGCCCGAGCAGGAGGATGCCGGTCAGGAAGAACTGCAGCGCGAACAGCGTGAACACGCCCTCGACCTCGGCGCCGAGCACGAAGCGCCGCACCAGCAGGACGACGAACAGCGCTCCCGAGAGCAGCGACAGGGCGATGCCGATGAGCGAGAACCACTGCAGCGGCACGATCGAAAAGCCGGTGACGAGGTCGAAGTTGAGGCGCAGCAGGCTGTAGAGCGAGTACTTCGACTCGCCCGCCGCACGCGCCTCGTGGGCGACCTCGACTTCGGTCGGACGGGCGGCGAAGGTGTACGCCAGCGCAGGGATGAAGGTGTTGACCTCGCGGCACGAGTTGAGGGTCTCGACCAGCTCGCGGTCGTAGGCGCGCAGCATGCAGCCCTGGTCGGTCATGTGGATCTGGGTCGTCCGCTCGCGCAGGCCGTTGACCAGGCGGGATGCATGGCGGCGAAAAAAGCTGTCCTGGCGCATGCGCCGGTAGCTGCCGACGTAGTCGTGGCCGGCGCGGATGGCCGCCACCAGCTTCGGGATCTCCTCGGGCGGGTTCTGCAGGTCGGCGTCGAGCGTGACCACGATCTGGCCGCGGACGTGCTCGAAGCCGGCCATGATCGCCATGTGCTGGCCGAAGTTGCCGTTGAAGAGAATCACGCGCGTCGCGTCGGGGCGCTTCGCGAACTGCTCGGCGAGCAAAGCCGCCGAGCGGTCGACGCTGCCGTCGTTGACGAAGACGATCTCGTACGGCTCGCCCATCGCGTCGAGCACCGGATAGAGCCGGTCGATCAGCGCCGGCAGCACCGCTTCCTCGTTGTAGACGGGGATGACGACCGAGATCACCGGAGCCGTCACGACAACAGCCCTCGGCAGGCCGCGGCGAGCCGGTCGCAGACGCGTTCGACGTCGCTCGCCGTCATCGCCGGAAAGAGCGGCAGGGTCAGGATGCCGCGGCCGATCCGCTCGGCGACCGGCAGCATCCCCTCGCGCCAGCCGTGCGCGCGATAGAAGCTGAACAGGTGCATCGCCGGATAGTGCACTCCGGTGCCGATCCCTGCGGCGCGCATGGCCTCCATCACCGCGGCGCGGCCGCCGGCGAGGCGGTCGGCGGGAAGAACCACCTGGAACATGTGCCAGTTGGTGGTGGCCGCCGCCGGGTCGTACGGCAGCGGGAGCTCGATGCCGAGCTCTTCCAGCCGGGCACTTCGCCCTGCGGCGAAGTACGCGTCAGCGAGCTCGGCGCGGCGTTGCGTCACGCGGTCGAGCGCCGGCAGCTGGTGCAGCCCGATCGTCGCGTGGATGTCGCTCAGGTTGAACTTGCCGCCCGGGGTGACGACGTCCATGCCATCGGCGCCCGAGCGGACGACGCCTTGCAGGCGAAGCCGCTCGGCGATGCGGGCCTCGGCCTCGTCGGCGAACACCAGGCAGCCGCCTTCGGCGCAGGTGATGTTCTTGTTGGCCTGGAAGCTGAAGCTGACCATATCGCCGAAGGCGCCGATCCGGCGACCGCGCCAGCGCGAGTCGATCGCCTGCGCCGCGTCTTCGATGACGCGCAGGCCATGGCGCGCGGCGATCGCATGGAGCCGCTCCATGTCGACCGGCAGCCCGGCGAGATAGACCGGCATCAGGGCGCGCGTTCGCGGCGTGATCGCCGCCTCGAGCGCGCCGAGGTCGATGTTGCGCGTGCCCGGATCGATGTCGACGAACACCGGCCGCGCACCGACGGCGACCACGACGTTGGCGGTCGCTACCCACGAGATCGGTGTCGTGATCACCTCGTCGCCCGGGCCGATGCCGGCGACTCGCAGCGCCACCTCCATCGTCGCCGTGCCGTTGGCGAACGACCGCACCGGGCGGCCGTCGAAGAGCTGCGCCAGCGCCGCCTCGAACTCGAGCACCTTCGGACCCGAGGTGATCCATCCCGAGGCGAGCACCTCGCCGACCGCGGCGATCGTCGCCGCGTCGATGGCCGGACGCGTGAACGGCAGGAACGGCGCGTCGCTCGCGGAGTCGGCTGGCTTGGTCATGTGCGGGCGATCAGGAACACGCCGAGCAGGATCAGGGCGATGCCGGCGAAGCGTGCCGGGCCGAGGGCTTCGCCGAAGAGCCACCACGCCGCCAGAGCGTTGACGACGTAGCCGAGCGACAGCATCGGGTAGGCGACCGAGACCTCGACCCGCGACAGCGCGACGAGCCACAGGCCGACGCTGACGACGTAGCAGGCGAGCCCGGCGAGCACCGGCCACTGGACCAGGACCCGGCCGACTGTCGGCCAGACCGAGGCGGCGCCGAACTGGATCGGTCCGACCGCGTTCACGCCGGCCTTGAGCAGGAGCTGCGCGCCGGCATTGAGCAGCACGCCGGCGAGCAGGAACAGCGTGGTCGAGAGCGTCATGGCGAAGGCTTGCCGTTGGCGACGACGATGCGTCGGGAGTCGCGGGCGACGATCGTCATCGGCACGCCCTGCGAGAGGAGGAGCGCATGCGTGGCCGGCGCCATGACGGCGAAGGCGAGCGGGCCCGAGGTCCAGACGCGGACGAAATCGGCCAGCGTCGGCAGCCACTTCTGCGGTTCCTGGGCGACGCCGAAGGCAAGCTCGTCGGGGGCCTCGACCATGACGGTCGTGCGGCGCAGGTAGAACGGCAAAGTGTGGTCGAGCATGTGCACCGAGTAGATCGGGGCAGCGCCGACCACGCCCTGGGCCGCCGCCGCGAGATCGACCCCCGAGCTGTTGCGACCGAACACCTCGTGGCCGCGCATCAGCACGGTCGACGCGGCGAGGATCGCAAGTGCATAGACGACGACGCTTTGCCGCAGGTCGCGCCGGTTGACGAACCACGCCAGCACCAGGCCGGCGATGGCGAGCACGCAGGCGCCGGCGAGCCAGGGCGCGAACGCGCGATAGATGCCGTTCGGCGTCGACTCGGTGCCGAGACCGCTCACGTACGGCGTCGCCGCCAGGCCGCAGGCGGCGACGACGATCGCCGCGACGATGTGCAGTTTCCAGCGCGTGGGCGTGAACCGGTCGAGCGCGACGGCGGCGAGGATGGCGAGCGCGGGGTAGATCGGCACGATGTAGCCGGGAAGCTTGGAGCTCGAAAAGCTGAAGAAGACGAAGATTGTCAGGGCCCACGAGGCCAGCAGGATGATCGGCCGAAATCGCGGGGCGCGCGGGTCGTCGCGAACGACGCCGACGACGGCGCGCGACAGCCCGAGCCAGGGCAGGAAGCCGATCAGCAGCTGCGGCAGGAAGTACCACCAGGGCGCGGTGCGATGGTGCACGGTCGTGAGGTAGCGCTCGAAGTGCTCGTGGATGAAGAAGAAGTGCGCGAATTCGGGGTTGCGCAGCGACACGAGGATGAACCACGGCGAGGCGATCGCCAGCGTGATCAGGGCTCCGGTGACGAGATGGATCCGGCGCCAGATCGCGAAGTCGCGCGCCGCGACGCTGTAGACGATCAGCACCAGGCCGGGCAGGACGACGCCGATCAGCCCCTTCGTCAGGAGCGCGACCGCCATCGCCGCCCAGGCGAGCCACATCCAGCGCCGGCGCTGGCCGGGCGACGCCGCCGGGTGCTGGGCGATCAGCACCGCAGCGAGGACGCAGCTCAGCGCGCCCGAGAGGCCCATGTCGAGCGAGTTGAAGTGGCTGGCGAGATTCCAGGCCGGGGCGGCGACGAGGACGAGCGCCGACAGGATCGCGATGCGCGGCCCGAACCAGCGCCGGGCGGCGACGGCGGTCATCACGACGCCGAGCGCGCCCGAGAGCGCGACCCAGAGCCGCGCCTGCCACTCGCCGATGCCGAACGCCTGGAATGCCAGCGCCGTCATCCACATCTGGAACGGCGGCTTCTCGAAATACTTGACGCCGTTGTAGCGGATCGTGACCCAGTCGCCGCTGGCCAGCATCTCGCGCGCGATCTCGGCATAGCGACCTTCATCGCTCGGCAGGAGATGGCGCCAGTCGAGCGTCAGGAACCAGACGCCGGCGATCAGCAGGCTGACGACCGCGAGGCCGACCCGTCCCTTCAGCCAGCCGGGCATGGCCGCCTTCCACGAGGCAGATATATCAGGCGGCGAGCGCGGGCGCAGTCGTCACTATGGGGGCCGCCGCGAGCGAGGGAGACGACACACCCGCGCGCTAGAGTGCCGCCATGACCCTCTCGGCGATGTCCGCCACCGATGTCGCCTTCACGATGGCCGGCGTGATGCAGGCGGTGCTGGGGCTGGTCTGGCTGCTCGGCTCCTGGCTCATCGGCGACACGCGCCGCGCCGCGGTTCACTGGGCCGGCTACGCCGCGCTCAGCGCGCTCAGCTTCGCCCTGCTGACCAGCGCGCTGCACACGCCAGGTCGCATGCCGGCCGAGCTCGTTCGTGCGGTCGGCAATCTCGCGGGCGTGGTCGCCCTGCTCGCGCTGCAGCGCGGGATCCGCCTCTTCGTCGGCCGTCCGGTCAGGTTTCGCACCGACGGCATCGCGCTCGCGATCGTGGTGGCGGCCGCGGTGATCGGCGTCTTTCCTGGCGGCGGCAGCGTTCGCGTCGTCATCACGTCGAGCGTGCTGGCGTTGCTCGCCCTCACCATGAGCAAGGACCTGTTCGTCCACACACGCGACGATCTTCAATTGCGCTGGCCGGTGGCTTTGTGCATGCCGATGATTCTGGCCTCAGCCGCGTTCGGGTTTCGCGCCGCTCGGGCGATGTTCGATCCGGGCAGCATCGCCACCGAGATGATCCGCGACAGCGGCCTCAACGTCGGCTCGGCGCTCGCCTACGTCGTCCTGACGCTGGCCTTCCACGCGACGCTGATGGCTCTGGTCGCAGCACGCCTCACCGCGCAGCTCAGGCACCGCTCGCGCCACGACGGCTTGACCGGCCTGCTCGATCGGCGCGCGATCGACGAGGCGCTGCAGGCGCAGATCCAGCGCAGCCGTCGCACCGGCGAGACGTTCTCGGTGCTGATGCTCGATCTCGACCACTTCAAGGCCATCAACGACCGGTTCGGCCATGCCGCAGGCGATTGCGCGCTGAAGCACGTCGCGGCGGTCTTGCGCGAAGTCCTGCGCGAGGTCGACAGCCTGGGGCGTGTCGGCGGCGAGGAATTCCTCGCCTTGATGCCCGGGGCCGCGCTCGATGCCGCCGGGGCGGTCGCCGAGCGCGTGCGCGAGCGGCTCGCCGCCAGCCCGATGCTGATCGCCGCCGGGCCGGTGGCCACGTCGGCGAGCATCGGCATGGCGCAATGGAGCCCACCCGACGAGGAGGCCTCGCGCCTCGTCGGCCGCGCCGATTCCGCGCTCTACGCCGCCAAGGCGCAGGGGCGCGACCGGGTCGTCGCCGCAGGCGTCGAGTCGACGGTGCCGATGACCGCCTGGTGACGGCCGCGACGTCGCCGGCCACGGCTCGCGGGCAGTCACTTGCATGATGCAAGTGACAAGGCTATCATCGCTCCATGCAACGCAAGAGCTTCGCCGACATGGCCTGTCCGATTGCCCGGAGCCTGGAGCAGGTCGGCGAGTGGTGGAGCATCCTGATCCTGCGCGATGCGTTCGCCGGCAAGACCCGCTTCGACGAGTTTCAGCAGAGCCTCGGCATTGCCCCGAACATGCTCAGCCGACGCCTGGCCGCGCTGGTTGCCGCCGGCATGCTCGAGCGGCGGCCCTACAGCGAGCGGCCGCTGCGCCACGAGTACGTCCTCAGCGACCGTGGCCGTGACTTCCGCACCGTGCTGCTGGCGCTGCTCGACTTCGGCCACCGTCACTTCGCGGTCGCAGGCGGCGGCACGCGGATCGTCGACGCCAGGACCGGCGTCACCGCCGAGCCGATCCTGGTCGACCGCCGTACCGGCAAGCCGCTGATCGGCCCCGACTACAGGATTGCCCGCCGCGACGCCGCGCCCGACGCGGCCGAGCCCATCGCCAAGCCAGGCTTGCTCGCGGCGGCGACGCCGCGGCGGCGCGCCGCCAGGAGGCCGGGCGCATGAGCAGCCTCGCCGCCGGGCTACCGATCCCGCCTCAGGCCACCACCGGCGCCGCGCCCGGGGCGATGAGCGCCCGCACCCGGCGCTTGCTGCACGGCGCGATCGTGCCGACGCTGCTCACGATGGCCTGGCCCAACATCCTGGTGATGACCGCGCAGGCATCGACCGGGCTGATCGAGACCTGGTGGGTCTCGCGCCTGGGCACCGATGCGCTCGCCGGCATGGCCCTGGTCTTCCCCGGCTTCATGATGATGCAGATGCTCTCGGCCGGCGCCATCGGCGGCGGCATCTCGTCGGCAGTGGCGCGCGCCCTCGGCGCGAACCACCGCGCCGACGCCGACGCGCTGGTGCTGCACGCGCTGCTGATCAACCTCGCTCTCGGCGTCGTCACCTCGCTCGTGTTCCTCGCCTTCGGTCGGCAGATCTATTCGGCGATGGGCGGCCAGGGCGCGTCGCTCGAAGCCGCGCTCGCTTACTCGAACGTCGTCTTCGCCGGCAATATCCTGGTCTGGCTCCTCAATGCGCTCGCCAGCGTCATTCGCGGCACCGGCAACATGCTGGTGCCATCGCTTGCCGTCTGCCTCGGCATCGTCCTGCTGGTGCCGCTCTCGCCGCTCTTCATCTTCGGCTGGGGTCCGGTGCCCGCCCTCGGCATCGCCGGCGGCGGTGTCGCCGTCGTGCTGACGACGGCGCTGACCGCGGCCGTGCTCGCCTGGTACATCCTCTCCGGCCGCTCGGTCGTCCAGCTGCGGCAGGCGCGCCTGCAGGCGCCGTTCTTCGCCGACATCCTGCGCGTCGGCGGCGTCGGCGCGATCAGCACGCTGCAGACGACGCTGACGGT